>Ga0209980_10001804_pt1 | contig 11745 bp, 14 predicted proteins | sample CR02metaG_FD_183611 | JGI IMG/M metagenome (GOLD analysis project Ga0209980, IMG submission 183611) | Deep subsurface microbial communities from Mariana Trench to uncover new lineages of life (NeLLi) - CR02 metaG (SPAdes) (version 2) | ecosystem: Environmental > Aquatic > Marine > Ocean trench... | reverse complement strand
CTCACGGTAGCCATTAGGCGGGTAGGTTAGCGTTAGGTGACTGTCACCGCTGGAGCGGAACAATGTTAACCGTCATCCGATCAGGACTTCTTCTTTCTTTTCTTGTCTTGCCCTTGCTACAGGCGGACGCAGCTACGCTGGGTGTGGACGTCGTATTTTCGAGCAACGAGGCGACAACTATCCGCGCCTACTACAGTTCACAAAATACGCGGTCAACAAAGCATGGCAAAGGCCGAAAATCACTACCTCCCGGCATCGAGAAGAATCTGGCCCGGGGCAAGGCCCTGCCGCCTGGCATCGCCAAACAGGTATTGCCCGCGGGTCTGTTGACGCTCTTGCCACCGGCCCCGAAAGGCTACGAACGCATCCTGGTCTCCGGGAAGGTATTGCTGGTCGAGATCGCAACGCAGGTCATTCACGATATTCTCGAGGATGTCGTTTTTGGCTAGCCTCTAATCCGGCTCGACACCCGTCGCGATAAAGTCTCGATACTCCCTGCAGGCAGCCGTCTTGTTGAGCAGCGTTGTGTCGCTGGGATGATTGCTGTGAAATTCTGTCCACTCAAGGCATTTACTCATCAATGCCTGGCCCCGCGGCGAATCGAGGCGATCTTGCTCTGCATTGAGTGGTCTGTCCGCCAAGCGTTCCGAAATATTGTCCTGCATAAGCCGCGTATTTAACGCTGACTGCTCGGCCAGTTCGCTTGCCTCCGTATCGTTGACGGGCTGTTGTCGAGAGGCCGATCGCCCGAAAAAGGCGAGGGCCACAAGCAACGCAATTGCGAATGCAGCAGCGATAAAAACTCTGCGATTTGTCGGGCTTTTGTCGTTCATGAGGGCTTGCATTCTAACCGTTGTGGCGACCCGCGGTCTTGTTCGGACAAAAAAATGAGTGAAATTTTGTCATTGGTGATTGATAAGGACCGGCATCTTTGGCGATAATCGCGCACGGTCCGTGTCGGCTTCTCCGCGACGGGTAATCGTGAACTCCGCCAGACCCGGAAGGGAGCAACGGTAGCGGTGATTCCGGGTGCCGGGGATCAGCTGGCGCGGACCACTTTCTCTGTTGTGCTTTCAGGCTTGCCACTGCAGGCCGGTGGGTTACACTGACCGACCTAGTATCAACACGCCACAAGCCCCACACCGTATGAGCTATCTCGTTCTGGCCCGCAAATGGCGGCCAAAAACATTCGCCGACATGGTTGGTCAAAAACACGTGCTGCAGGCACTGGTTAATGCCCTGGAATCGGGTCGCCTGCACCATGCCTATCTATTCGCGGGCACACGCGGTGTCGGCAAGACGACGATTGCGCGCATATTGGCGAAAGCGTTGAATTGCGAGTCGGGTGTTACGGCGGAACCCTGCGGGAAATGCAGCGCCTGTACTGAAATCGACGAGGGTCGTTTCATCGACCTGATCGAAGTGGACGCGGCGTCGAAAACCAAGGTCGATGACACACGCGAGTTACTCGACAATGTTCAGTATTCGCCGTCCAGGGGCCGCTTCAAGGTGTATCTCATTGACGAGGTGCACATGCTATCGAAACATTCGTTTAATGCGCTTCTGAAAACGCTCGAGGAGCCGCCACCGCACGTCAAGTTCCTGCTTGCGACCACGGATCCGCAAAAACTTCCGGCGACAGTCCTGTCGCGCTGCCTGCAATTCAATTTGAGTCGCCTGACGCCACGCCTGATCACGGATCGCCTCGACTATATTTGCAAGGAAGAGAGCATTGACGCCACCACCGGTTCGTTGAACATGCTGTCGCGTGCCGCGGACGGTAGCCTGCGCGATGCGCTCAGCTTGCTGGATCAGGCGATTGCGTATTGCGGCGGCAAGCTGGAGGAGGAGCCTGTGGCCGCGATGCTCGGGACAATCGATCGCGACCACGTTATGAAGCTGCTGCGGTTCCTGGCCGAAAATGACGGACAGGGATTGATGAAGTTGGTCGCCGAGATTGATAAACAGTTTCCGGATTACAGGCGACTGCTGGATGACCTGGCCCGCTTGTTACAGCGCGCGACGATTTACCAGGTTCTGGGTAGCTCCGATCACGATGATGAGTTTGATGTAGAGGAGCTCAAGGAAATAGCCGATCAAATATCGCCGGCCGATTTGCAGTTGTTTTATCAAACAGCGTTGATTGGGCGTCGAGATCTTGATCTCTCGCCAGACCCGCGCAGTGGAGCGGAGATGACGCTGCTGCGGATGCTGGCGTTTCGGCCCGCAGCTGCGGTGCAGAATGCAAGCACGGGCGGCGGCGAATCGAGACCACGCAAGAGGACCTTGGCGCCGAAAGCCGCTGCAGCGACCAGCTCGGCCTCGGTGCAAACGAGAAAGACCGCGAGCGCAAGCTGGCAGGACGATGTGGATTGGACGCAGTTGATTTCGAAAATGGGCCTCAAGGGTGCGACGCGACTGCTCGCGACTAACTGTGCCTTGCTGCGCCGCAACGGCGATACCCTGTATTTCAGTCTCGATGCCAAGTCCGAGGCTATGTTGACGCGTGCGCGGCAGGATGCGCTGGCTGAATCATTGTCACAACAGTTTGGCGAGACGCTGCGTGTGTCCATTGAGGTGGGCGAGGTCGCGCCCGAAACACCCGTGCAGGAAGAATCCCGCATGGAGGGGGAGCGCTACGCGGCTGCCAAGGCGTCGCTCGAGGCAGATCCGAACATTAAAACCTTGCAGACGATGTTCGGCGCTGAGTTGAAAGCGGACTCGATCGAACCCATAACTCCGTCTCAATCCGAATGACGAGGAACAGGAAATGAAGGGTGGAATTGGTGCCTTGATGCAGCAGGCCCAGAAAATGCAGGCCGACATGCAGAAGGCGCAGGAAGAGATGAGTTCAATGCTCGTGACGGGCGAGTCCGGTGGCGGCATGGTACGAGTCACGATGAGTTGCAAACACCAGATTCAAAAACTGGACATCGATGACACGCTCATCGGTGACGACAAGGAAATGCTCGAAGACCTGGTTGTTGCGGCGTTCAATGACGCACACCGTAAGGTTGAATCGACAATTGCGGAGAAGTTCTCGGGAATGGCGTCGGGCATGAGTCTGCCGCCGGGTATGAAGCTGCCTTTCTGAGCGTATCGTGTCCTATTCGCCCCTACTGGTTCGCCTGATCGATTCCCTTCGCTGCATGCCCGGCATTGGCCGCAAGTCCGCACAGAGAATTGCATTTCATCTGCTGGAGCGAGACCGGGAAGGCGCGTCGGTATTGTCGACGGCGCTTGCGGACGCGGTCGAAGGAATGGGCAGATGCAGTCGCTGCCGAATGCTGACCGAACATGATCTGTGTGCGATCTGTTCGGCGAATGGTCGTGATGCGACTCAGTTGTGCGTTGTCGAATCACCGGCCGACGTCATGGCCGTTGAAGATGCGACGAGTTTTCGCGGCCTCTATTTCGTACTCCTGGGGCATCTGTCGCCCCTCGATGGCATCGGTCCCGAAGAGTTGGGCCTGTCGCGTCTCGAGGAGCGACTCCGCGACGACGGCGTTAAGGAATTGATTATCGCGACGAATCCCACCGTTGAGGGCGATGCCACCGCGCACTTCCTGTCTGAGCTGGCAGCGCGTCACCAGGTCCCGGCTAGCCGCATTGCTCACGGAGTACCGCTGGGCGGAGAGATTGAGTACGTCGACAGCGGGACGCTTTCCCATGCCTTTTACGGCCGACGAATAATCGAATAGGAGCAGCGAAATGACAGAAAGCGACTGTTTATTTTGCAAGATCGTAGCGGGGGATATTCCGGCTGATATCGTTTATGAATCCGACACCGCGGTAGCGTTTCGCGACCTTAATCCACAAGCGCCGACGCACGTTCTGATCGTTCCTCGCCAGCATATCGCCACGATTAACGACATCGACGATGAGCAGCAGGCGCTCGTGGGCAGTCTCTTCGCAGCCGCGAAATCCATCGCAGCCGACGAGGGCTTAGCGAACGACGGTTATCGCGTCGTGATGAATTGCAACGAGGCCGCCGGGCAGACGGTATTCCACATCCACTTGCACCTTTTGGGCGGACGTACGCTCACATGGCCACCAGGGTAGTACCAGCAATGACGCAACACTGGGGACTCATCACAGGCGCCTCGGCAGGACTGGGGCAGGAATTTGCGCGGCAACTGGCGGCGACCGGCATGAACCTGATTCTGGTTGCCCGCCGAGCCGAACCGATGCAAGTGCTGGCGGGTGAAATCAAAGCAGCACATGGGGTTGAGGTGCGTGTTCTTACTGCAGACTTGTCACGCGCGTCGGCGCCGTCGGAAATCTTCATTTACGTGCAGCAGCAAGGCATCGAGGTCGATTACCTGATCAACAACGCAGGTTCGAGTGGCCCGAACCTGTTGGATGTTCAGGATTGGGGCGAGTATCAGGCGTACCTTGATCTGATGATGACGTCGGTTGCTGGTCTTTGTCATTACTTCATCCCGCCCATGCGTGAGCGCGGGTTTGGGCGCGTATTGAACGTGGCATCCGTGGCCGGTCAGATTTCTGCGGCGGATGATTATAGTTATGGGCCGACCAAGTCCTATCTCATCGCATTGTCGAAAACGCTGTCTGCTTCGTTTCGTGGTGAGGACGTGAATGTTCTCGCGCTTTGTCCGGGTTTTACACACACGGATTTTCACGCGTCGAAGCGATTGACGGAAATGAAAAATGCAACGTCGAAGATGCTTTGGTACGACGCGGACGTTGTAGTGCGAGAAGGCCTCTGGGCACTGGAGAAAGGGAAGTCCGAATATTCCTCAGGCAGGGTCTACCGATACCTTGTGCCCGTACTGCGGTCCTGGCTTGGCCGCTGGTTGCTATTGGCGTTCGGCGTCGATCGTCGCCGCTAGGGGCCTCTAGTAACGCTCGCGATTGATGTTCTCTGTTAACGCCAGTGTGCGGCGATAGCTTTCGTATCGACGTCCGTCGATTTTATTGTTCTCAACCGCGTTTTTTACGGCGCAATCCGGCTCGCGTAAGTGTCGACAATTTGCGAAGCGGCAATCTCCACCGAATGCGCGAACATCCCTGTAGCCTGTGATCACCTGATCGGCTGTCTGCAACGCGGGCGCATAGTCACGTACACCCGGCGAGTCGATTACCGCGCCGCCGTTCGGCAGAAACATCATCGTGGAATTCACAGTCGTGTGCCGGCCTTCGCCGCTTTTCGCCGATACTGCCGCAGTCTTTTGATCAAAATCTTCTGAGAGACGATTGATCAGGCTGGACTTGCCGACACCCGACTGGCCCACAATGATCGCAGTGTGTTTTTCCAGCAGATCGGCCAGCGGATCGAGATTGTCATCTGATGTTGCGCTGCATGCGATGCTTGGGTAGCCGAGTTGTCGGTAGGTTTCAAGAACATCGTTCGTCTCGCCGGCGGGAGCAAGATCGGTCTTGTTGTAAACGACGGCAGCAGCAGCTTGCATGTTCTCCGCGGCGCAGACGTAGCGATCAACAATGAACCAGTCCGGTTTGGGCGATGCGGCAGCGACCACGACGACCAGGTCCAGATTCGCCGCGAGCACTTCGGTTTTGCCGCGCGAGTTCGGTCGCGTGAGTTTGTTGACGCGATCCTTGATCGATGTGATCAGCCAGTCTTTTTCGCCTGGGATTGCTTCAGCGTTGACCCGGTCGCCGCATACGGGTCGCAACTTCTTACCTTTGATCTTCGCAAATTCTTGTTCACCATCGCCAAATTGCAATCGCATGCGGCGGCTATACGTAGCGATAACTGTGGCTTCTCTGGAGGGCATGCACGCGCCAAAAAAAAGGGACAGGGTATTATGCCGTGACGGCGGCGGCCTTGCACTCGTTGTCGACGTATACTGTCGTCATGGATAAAAGCAGCAACCTGATCTGGATTGATCTGGAAATGACGGGGCTCGATACGAGCAACGATACGATTATCGAAATCGCGACCATTGTGACAGACAAACACCTGAACGAACTTGCGGAAGGGCCGGTGTTTGCGATCGGGCAGGCTCGAGCCACAATGGACGCCATGGATGAATGGAATTCGCGCCAGCACGGGGAGACTGGACTGACAGCCCGTGTTATCGAGAGCAAGACGGGATTGCAGGACGCCGAAGCGGGTACAATTGCATTTTTATCCAAGTGGGTCGACGAAGGCGCGTCGCCAATGTGTGGCAACAGCATTTGCCAGGACCGACGTTTCATGGCCCGCGAGATGCCGTCTCTGGAGCGTTTCTTCCACTATCGCAATCTGGACGTGAGCACGCTCAAGATTTTGGCGCAGCTTTGGCTGCCGGAAATTGCGGCTGGATTCGACAAGGAGTCGACGCACCGGGCGCTCGCAGACATACGCGACTCGATCGCGGAATTACTTTGGTATCGCGAGCACTTGCTGGTACCGGCAGTCACTGCGGACGAATAGTGATCGACGCGCCGATCGCCCCCGCCGGACTCCGCAATAGCGGGCCGATTCTTGCTGTGTTGCGCCACGAATTAGCAGACTGCACGTCCTTGTTGGAGATTGGGTCCGGCACCGGGCAGCACGCTGTCGAGTTCGCCGGCAATCTTCCCGATCTAACCTGGCAAACGAGCGATCTGGTTGAAAATCACGAGGGCATTCTCGCGCACATCGAAAACGCCGGCCTCACGAACGTCATGGCACCCGTCTTGCTGGACGTCCGCTCGGCGAATTTGTCGGATGCGTCTTACGATGCCGTTTTTACGTCCAATACTGCGCACATCATGAGCTTCGCGGCCGTTAAAAACATGATTCGGCTCGCCGCGACAAGCCTGCGACGCGACGGCGTGTTTGCGTGTTACGGCCCGTTTAAACAAGGCGGAAATTTTAGTACCGAAAGCAATGCGAATTTCGATCAGTGGCTGCGACAACGTGATCCGGAGTCCGGCATTCGCGATCTGGAAGACCTTGATACACTTGCGACGGATGGCGGCATGCAACGACGCCGTGTCTATGCGATGCCCGCGAATAATTTACTCGTTATCTGGCAAAAACTGCATTGACAATGTCGCTATTAAGCGACTGATTTTGCAGCAGTTTAGCTGGTACGCACCGAATACTTGCCTTATAGTTGCCGCAATTCCAAAGCGAGAACGCCACGAAAATGAAATTTCCACTCTTCGCAATTACCGTCTGCATTGTTGGCCTGTTCGCCCCACAGGATGCCCTGTCCCAGTCTGTGTGGGTGAGCGACCAGTTCGAGATCACATTGCGCTCCGGTCCGAGTACCAGCAATGCCATTCAGCTGATGGTTGGCAGCGGTACTGGACTGGAAGTACTGGAGCGCGATGCAGATGCGGGCTATACACGCGTACGTACAGCGGGTGGAACCGAAGGCTGGGTGCTGTCCCGTTACCTCATGTCTGAGCCGAGCGCACGTGAGCAATTGCAAACCCTGAGTAGTCAGCTCTCCAGCGCTAATACGTCAGGTTCTTCGCTGACAAACCAGCTGTCTGCCATCCGTGGCGAATACAGAACGGCTGAGAGTCGAATTGAAACGCTTGAACGCGAGAAGTCTGCTCTGAACAAGGAGCTTACGGAGATCAAGCGAACGGCCGCGAACGTTTTGTCCATTAATGACGAAAACACTGATCTGCACAAACAAGTGATGGACGCCGGTATTCGAGTGGACGTACTCGAGCAGGAAAACCGTGAATTATCCAGTCAAACAAGGCGCTATTGGTTCATGACAGGCGGACTGGTCCTGGTCGTTGGGATCATTCTTGGCCTGTGGTTGCCACGGATTCGTTGGCAGCGACGGTCAGGCTACGACCGCTTCTAGTACTCCTTCAACGTGATAATCACGTTGAATGAGTACTAAACCGACTCGCCCGCAAGAAACAGCCAGGTTTCGATTACGCTGTCCGGGTTGAGCGAGATGCTTTCGATGCCCTGGTCCACGAGCCACAGCGCAAGGTCCGGATGGTCGGATGGTCCCTGGCCGCAGATCCCGACGTACTTGCCGCTTGCCTTGCAGGCTGTAATCGTCATCTTGAGCATGGCCTTGACGGCGTCATCACGTTCATCGAATGTGTCCGCGATCAAAGCCGAGTCCCGATCGAGGCCGAGCGTTAGCTGTGTCATATCGTTCGAACCAATGGACATACCATCGAAGTGCTCCAGGTACTGATCGGCGAGCAGGGCATTGGTCGGTAGTTCCGACATCATGATGATCTTGAGATCATCCTTGCCGCGTTCCAGGCCGTTATCGGCCATCAGGTCGATAACCTGTTTTGCCTGCCTGACCGTGCGAACGAACGGGATCATGATCTGGACGTTTCGCAGCCCCATCTCATTTCTGACTTTTCGCAGGGCGTCGCACTCCAGTTCGAAGCAGGGACGAAAGCTGTCGGAGACGTAGCGTGCCGCGCCCCGAAATCCCAACATCGGATTTTCCTCGTTGGGTTCGTATTGCTTGCCGCCGATCAGGTTGGCGTATTCGTTCGACTTGAAATCGGACAGTCTTACGATGACGGGCTCTGGCGCGAACGCCGCTGCGATCATGCTGATGCCCTCTGCCAGCTTGTCCACAAAGAAGCTGACCGGATCCGGATATCCGGCCATTTGCTCATCGACGGCCGCCTTGGTTTCGGCGTCGAGCTGGTCGTACTCGAGCAGCGCTTTCGGATGTACACCGATCATTCGATTGATGATGAATTCGAGCCTGGCAAGTCCAACACCATGATTCGGTATGCGCGAAAAATCGAAAGCACGGTCCGGATTACCGACGTTGAGCATGATCTTGACGGGGATATCCGGCAACGCGTCTAGCTCGATCTGGGTTTTTTCAAACTCCAGCGCACCCTCGTAAACAAAGCCTTCATCACCCTCGGCGCAACTGACGGTCACCACAGTGCCGTCCTTGATCGTCTTTGTTGCGTCACCGCAGCCAACGACCGCGGGAATACCGAGTTCGCGTGCGATAATGGCCGCGTGGCATGTTCGACCTCCGCGATTGGTTACGATTGCGGATGCACGTTTCATGACAGGCTCCCAATCGGGGTCCGTCATGTCGGACACGAGTACGTCGCCTTTTTGCACGCGGTTCATGTCTGCGACACTGCTTACGACCTTGGCTGTGCCCACACCAATCTTCTGGCCGATGCTTCTCCCCGTACAGATGATCGCGGAATGACTCTTCAACGTGAAGCGCTGAATGATACGACCGCTTCTGCTTTGCACTGTTTCGGGGCGCGCCTGCAGTATGTACAGTTTGCCGTCGTCACCATCCAGTCCCCATTCGATATCCATCGGCCGCTGGTAGTGTTTTTCGATCGTGGCGGCCATCTTCGATAACTCGATAATGTCGTCATTCGCCAGAGAGAAACGCCTGCTGTCAGCGTCCGCGACGTCAACGGTTTCCACTGTGCTGTCGGATTTTGGATCGCTGCTGTACACCATCTTGATGGCTTTGCCGCCGAGATTCTTTCGCAGTATCGGAAAATCGCCGGCCTCAAGCGCGGGCTTGTAGACGTAAAACTCATCAGGATTCACAGCACCCTGAACAACGGTTTCACCGAGACCCCAGGAAGCCGTGATGAAGATGGCATCGCGAAAGCCAGACTCTGTATCGAGCGTGAACATGACGCCCGAAGAACCGATATCGCTACGCACCATCATTTGCACACCGACAGACAAGGCGACGAGGCTGTGCTCAAAACCCTGATGAACACGGTAGGCGATCGCACGATCCGTAAAAAGAGACGCGTAGACCTGGTGCATCGCCTTAACAACGTTGTCGAGCCCGCGGACATTGAGGAAGGTTTCCTGCTGGCCGGCGAAGGAGGCATCGGGCAGGTCTTCGGCTGTCGCTGATGAGCGGACCGCAACAGCAATATCGCGCCCGGCGGACATTTCATCCCACGCGACACGCACGTCGTCCATGAGGCGATCGGGCAGGGACGCAGCCAGAATCCACTCGCGAATCGATTTGCCGGCCTTGGTCAGGGCTGCAATGTTATCGACATCGAGCCCGTCGAGTGCTGCGTTAATACGTTTGTCGAGCCCGTCTACGCTGAGGAAGTCGCAGTAGGCGGCGGCCGTTGTCGCGAAACCACCCGGAACTGTAATTCCAAGACCGCTAAGATTGCTGATCATTTCGCCGAGCGAGGCATTCTTACCACCAACAATTTCGACGTCATTCATGCCAAGCTCGTCGAGCTTGATGACGTATCGTTCCAATGTTTGCTCCCTTGTGGTTCGCGGGTTGACCGTGGACAATTGCCCAATGGACCAACGAATCGTTTATTTCTTATCCGACCAGACGGGCGTGACAGCCGAAACACTTGGCCACAGCCTTCTCACGCAGTTCAATAGTCAGAATTTTCGACAAGTGACTTTGCCATTTATAGATACTCGAGACAAGGCACGGGAAGCTGTGCAGCGAATAAACGACTCCAGTCACTCCGAATCATTGCGACCCATAATTTTCTCAACACTGGTGCAGGACGATTTCCGCGAGATAGTGCGCGAAGCCAATGGTTTGCATCTCGATATTTTCGACGTTTTCCTGGACCCGCTTGCGGAGGAGTTGCAGGAAGAACCCACGCACGAGCCCGGTCGAGCGCATGGCATGAGCGATATTGATGCCTACATGAAACGGATCGAAGCGACCAATTTCGCGTTAGCAAATGACGACGGCGGTGTCAGTCGAAATTACGATATGGCGGATATCATTCTTGTTGGTGTGTCGCGATCCGGGAAGACGCCGACCTGTTTGTATCTTGCTTTGCAATACGGCGTCTACGCGGCCAACTATCCGTTGACCGATGAGGAGTTCGAAAACGGTGTATTACCGGACGTGCTTGTGGATCAAAAACAAAAACTCTTTGGACTGTCGATCGCACCGGATCGGCTGCGGCAGATTCGCAAGGAGCGTCGCCCGCTTGGCCGGTATTCGTCGGCACAGCAGGTGAGTTATGAAATTCGGCAAACAGACAAACTGTTTCAGCGTTATGGCATTCCGCACGTGGATACGACGGAATTCTCGATAGAGGAAATCGCCAGCCGGATTCTCGATAGTACCGGCGTAGAGCGCCGAGTGCGACCTTAAATTTTTAACTAAATTCGTCGTTCTGGAACGAGACTTGCACAGCTTCCAGTTCACTTTTGCTGTGCTATATTCGAGCCATGTTACTTGATTCAAGACTGGTTCCGGAAACGATCATCAAGCCGCGAAGCTTCGCTGGTTTGATGTCTATGTACGAAAGTAATTATTTACGCTTGTTAAACCTGATACCGGAACTGGAACGCCTGGACGGTTGTTACCGATCTCGTGTTGCGGGTGATTGTGATCTGCATCTGGAGATATTGCAGCGTGAGCGCTACACGCTGACGATGTCGATGACCTATTACTTCAGCAACGAGACAGAAATCGTTGCTGACCCGGACATGTTAGTGCGGGTCTACTTTGATGGCCAGCTTGCTGAGGCCATGAGCCTTGGAAAAGACCATCGTCATGTCGTATTTCGGCGTCTGTTTCGTGCCCACGCTGATGAGCTCGGGCGACGCTGGACGCGCAATGTTATTCTGAACAAGTGGCTCGAGTATTTGCTCGATCAGGGACATCTGATTCTCGAGCAACGAGCCTGATCAAATCGTCTGATCAAATCGTCTGATCAAGAGGCCTGATCAAGAAGCACACCGATATGGCCTGTCGGCCAATGTTCGAAACTGTCGACTCAGTCTGAGCCTGACAGATCCTCAATTGTCATCATTCGACCATGGAAAAAAGAAATCCGCTCACGATG
>Ga0209980_10001801_pt1 | contig 11751 bp, 9 predicted proteins | sample CR02metaG_FD_183611 | JGI IMG/M metagenome (GOLD analysis project Ga0209980, IMG submission 183611) | Deep subsurface microbial communities from Mariana Trench to uncover new lineages of life (NeLLi) - CR02 metaG (SPAdes) (version 2) | ecosystem: Environmental > Aquatic > Marine > Ocean trench >... | reverse complement strand
ACTGTGGAGAGCGTCTCCATTCCAGACGAGATCACCAACGAGCTGACGACCAACGTCCGCGTGCAGGACGGGCACACCCTGGTTCTCGGCGGTCTGTTCAAGGAATCCACCCAGATCACCCGCCGGCAGGTCCCCATCTTGGGCGACATCCCGATCCTGGGACTCGCCTTCCGCGGGCAGGACGACAAGATCGTGCGTGACGAGATCATCTTCCTGATCACGCCCACGATCGTGCACGACGACGTCCTGTGGGACATCGGCAACGAGGGGCTCGCCTACGCGGACGCGATCCGGGTCGGCGCCCGCAAAGGGCTGCTGCCCTTCGGCCGCGGGTACGTCACCGCCAACTACAACCAGGACGCCATGGACGCCTTCACCGCGGGTGACACGAAGATGGCGGCGTACTACACGAACATCTCGCTGGCGGTGAACCCCAACCAGCCGGAAATGATCGGCCTCCGCGAGCAGGTGAGCGGCGTCAAAGCAGTAACGCATGACCGCAGCGTCATGGAGCGGGTCTTCCGAAATACCCTCGGCCCGCTGATCATGGAGCGGCCCGCGACTCTCAAGTCGCCGACCGACAACCATGAAGCGATGAGCCTGCCGCGCCTGCTGTACCTGCCGGGCTCAGAGAACCTCGTGCCCTACGCCCCGGCCTTCATCGGTCCGGAAGTGGGCCCGGAGCCGGAGCTGGCCCCGGACTGGGACGACAGGATCATCACCGAGGTGGTCGACCCCGAGATGATCATCGAGGATTGAGCGGACGTCGGCCCAGGTCGCGACGCGGCCCGGGCCCGGAGACTCTCGACGTGTCAAGGCGATCGGTCTCGTACATCCTGGTGCCGCTGCTGGTGGTGACGCTCGCCGGCTGCATGGGCCCGACCAAGAGCGGGCTCGAAGCGCGGGTGAATGCCCGGGCACGCGTCAACGTCATCAACGCCCAGATCAGCTACAAGCTGGCGAAGCAGTCGTTCCAGGTCGGTCAGTTCGAGGCGGCCGTGCGGGCGATCAAGATCGCCATCGAGCGGTCGCCCCAGGAGGCATCCTACGTCCTGCTGCAGGGGCGGATCTACCTGGAGACCCACCGCCTGGATCTGGCCATCGAGTCGTTCGAGGCGGCCCTGGAGCTGCACGCCCAGCTGGCCGACGCCCATTACTACGCCGGCATCGTCTACCAGCGCTGGTCCGACGACCAGCTCGCCTATGACCAATATCGCAGCGCCTATGAGCTGGAGCCGAGCAAGGTGCAGTACCTCCTGGCCGCGGCGGAGTCGCTCGTCGCCATGCGCGAGTTCGAGCGGGCCCGGCAGCTGACCGAGGAGCAGCTGGTCTACTTTGAGCACAACGCCGCCCTTCGGCATCTGCTCGGGCAGATCGCCCTGCTACAGGACGAGCCCCTGGAGGCGGCGCGGCACCTCGCTCAGGCGCGGCTGCTCAACCCGGACGATCAGATACTGCTCGAGGAGCTGGCCCGGGCCCAGTTCGCCGCTGGTCTCTACGGCAAGTGCTACCACTCGGTCCGGCAGTTTCAGCTCAGCTCCGAGGAGAAGCGGGCCGACCTCATTCACATTGAAGCCCGCTGTCTGGTCTTCCTGGACCGCACCATCGAGGCTCGCAATCTCTACCTGGAGCTGACCCGGCTCAGGTCCACCGACCCGCATTACTGGGTCGAGCTCGGCATGGTGGCGTGGGAGCTTGGCGATTTCAGGCGGGTGGCCGAATCGGGGAACCGGGTGGCCGTGCTGGCCCCCGAGCGGTTCGAAGGCTACATGCTCAAGGCGCTCGCCGCCCGGCACGAGGGCGATCTGCAGGAAGCGGTCACCCTCCTGGGCCGGGCGACCGAGCTCGCTTCGGACACCGCGGTGCCCCACCTCCTGCTGGGCAAGACCCTCCAGGAGAAGGGTGATCACCAGGCCGCCCTCGCTGCCTATGCCGCCGCCGTCCGCGCCGAGCCGGACAGCCCGGAGGCCCGGTTCCTGCTCGAGGAGGTCGCCCCGGTCCCTCGGCTGTTGACGGTCGAGGAATCCGCGAATGTCCGGTAGCGATTCACGGCGGAACGGGACGAGGGAGGACCGGGCGAGCTGACGCGAAGGAGCGGCGGTGAAGGCGGGGAAGATATCGAGCCTGAGCCTGGCACTGGCCATGGCGGCGCTCTCGGGCGCGGTGTGGCTTGGCATGCCGGCGGTGCCTTGGGTGGCGGGCATGTCCCCCTTCGCGCAGGTCCTCCTGCTCTGGGGGGCGGTCGGCGTGTGCTTCGCGGCCCTGCTGATGCCGTTCGGGCTCCTGCTTGACCGATCGATCGCCAGCCTGCGCTGCTCCATCGAGAGTGCCGGGTCGAAAGACGCGACGGCGGACTTCGGCGGACCGAACTGGCTTCGGCCGATCACGCGGGCCCTGACCGGCGCGGTCGATCAGTTCCAGCAGCGCGAGCGCGACCTGCGTAACCATATTCGCGACCTCGAGGTCCGTCATCGGGTCGCGGAGGCCCAGCGGCGGCAGATCGAGGCCGTGCTTCACGCCCTGCGCGAGCCGGTGGTGGTCACGGACGCCTTCAACGAGATCGTCATGGCCAACGAGGCCGCGGCCGCCGTCCTCGGGTTCGAGCTGAGCGACGCGATCCACCAGCCGATCGACCGGGTCATCTCCGATCGCCGGCTGTGCCAGCTCATCTGCGACACGCGGGAAACCGCGAACTTCTCGGAGCGCCGGCACGTCGATCACGAGTTGAGCGTGGGTACCTCCGACGACGGCGCCGATGAGGCCGACAAGACCGTCTTCGACGTCACCCTCACGTGCATCGAGAGCCACAAGCACGAGGTCGGCGGCGTGGTGACGATCCTCCGCGACCTCACCCGCGAGCGCGAGATCTCCCAGATGAAGTCGGACTTCGTCTCCAACGCGAGCCACGAGTTGCGGACGCCCTTGTCAGCCATCCGGGCCGGCGTGGAGATGCTCATCGACGGCGAGGCGAGCGACGAGGTGTCGCGCCAGGAGTTCTACAACACCATCCAGGACGAGACCGAGCGGCTGGGCCGCTTGATCGACAACATGCTGAACATCAGCCGGATCGAAGCCGGCATCGTCCAGATCGAGCGAGAGTCGGTGGACATCAAGGCCCTTATCAAACGCGCCATGAGCACCTTGGAGCCGCAGGCCCGCGACCAGGACATCTCGCTGCACACGAAGCTCGCCGGCGTCGACCTCGGCATCGAGGGCGACTCCGACATGCTCTACCAGGTCGTGCTCAACCTCGTGTCCAACGCGGTCAAGTACACACCGAAGGGCGGCCGGGTCACCGTGGCCGCCGATTCCGACAACCTGACCCGAAGCGTGCACGTGAGCGTTTCGGACACTGGCCTCGGCGTGCCTCCCGATGCGGTCCCCAAGCTCTTCGACAAGTTCTACCGCGTGGAGAACTACAAACGGGTAGCCAAGGGCACCGGTCTGGGGCTGAGCCTCTGCAAGCACATCGTGGAGACGCTTCACCACGGGCAGATCGGGGTCGAATCGAAGTTGGGCATGGGCTCGAAGTTCTGGTTCTCGGTTCCCATGCGCTATGCCGGTTCCGGAGTGGCGGCCTGAGGAGGACAGCGATGGCCCAACGGATACTCGTGGTCGATGATGAAGCGCATATCGTGCAGGTGCTGTCGCTGAAGCTTCGCAACGCGGGCTACGAGATCATCACCGCGGTCGACGGCGAGGAGGGCGTCGATCTCGCCCGCGAGCAGCGGCCGGACCTGATCATCACCGATTTCCAGATGCCGTACCTCACCGGGCTCGAGCTCTGCCAGGCGCTGGCGGAGGACGAGGTCACCGCGAAGATTCCGATCGTGATCCTGACCGCCCGCGGGTACGCGCTCGACGACGCCGATCTGGCGCTCGGCAACATCAAGGATGTGATCAGCAAGCCTTTCAGCCCGCGGGCGATCGTGCAGCTCGTGCGCGAGCTCCTGGCGGAGGCCAACGGCGAGGCGCAACCTCAACCGAGACCGGAGGCCGCGTGAGCCGCACGGCGACCCATCCCGAGGCGCCAACCGCCCAATCGACGTTGCATCGGAGGCTGCGCGACGTGGGGTTGCTGCTGGTCGGGTGCACGTGCTCCGGGGAGCTCACTGCCCGTCCTGGGCGCGGCGAAGACTGGCTGGCGGACCTCTTCTGCGAGTCGCCGATCTTCCGGTCCATCCTTCGCAGCGCCGCCGACCAGTGGTCCGCTCAGGCCCAGCCGGCCGCGACCGAAGCGGTCACCGGCCTGTGGCTGGCCCCGATCCCGCTCGTCAGCCGCCGCCGCCGGTCGGGGTACTCGGTGGTGGTGATCCTTACGGAGCAGTTCCTGGCGGCGGAGCATCTGGCGGCCATGTGCCAGGCGTCACAGATGGACCGCTCGCTCTGCCAGGGACGCCTGGCGCAGCTTCCTCTCGCGGCACCCTCGGAAGTCGGGCGGCTGGCCGCGCTGGCCCGAGGCGCCCACGACGACCACGTTCAGCTTGCCACCGACCGCGTGGCCGTGGAGAGCGTGGGCCAGCAGCTCGCCGAGTCGTACGAGGAGATGAACCTGCTCTACGTCATCATCCAGAGCATGAAGGTGGTGGAGCGGCCGGAGCGGTTCGTCACCATCGCCTGCCAGGAGCTGCTCGCCACGCTGCCCTATGCCTGGATCGGCGCCCAATTCGCCGAAGACCCTGAGCGGCTCAAGAAGCTCGCCGGACGATTGATCGTGGCGGGGCGCCCGGCCGAGCCGATCGACGCGCTCAGCGCGGCGGCGCTGGGGCTCCTCGCCCAAACGCGGGCGGATTCGCCGGTCGTCCTCGAACCGGCGGTCAACCCGATGCACGCGAAGCATGCCAGCCTCGGGAAGACGGTCCTCGTTCACCCCGTCATCAGCGACGGGCAGGTGATCGGCCTGCTCATCGCGGGCGACAAGGAGGGACCCGACACCGCGGCGTCGTCGGTGGACATGAAGCTGCTCGGGGCGATCGCCACGCACATGGCGATCTTCCTCGAGAACGCGGACCTGTACGACGACCTCAACGCGATGTTCCTGGGGACGCTCGAGGCGCTTACCGCGTCGATCGACGCCAAGGACCGGTACACCTGCGGTCACTCGCAACGGGTGGCGCTGCTCACGCAGCAGCTCGCCGAAGCGATCGGTTTCGACGAGCACACCGCCGCCCGGATGCGGATCGCGGGACTCGTCCACGACGTGGGCAAGATCGGGGTGCCCGAGGCCGTGCTCCTGAAGTCGGGCAAGCTCACGGAGGAGGAGTTCGACTGGATTCGCAAGCATCCCGAGATCGGCTACCGCATTCTCAAGGATATCCCGCAGCTGCAGGACATCCTGCCGGGCGTGCTCCATCACCATGAGCACTGGGACGGCACCGGCTACCCGGAGGGCCTGGCCGGTCACGCGATCCCGCTCGTGGCCCGGCTCATCGCCCTCGCCGACGCCTTCGACGCCATGAGCTCCAACCGAGCGTACCGGCGAGACCTCTCCCGCCGGGCCGTGCTGGAGGAGATCGCGGTCTGCAGCGGAACGCAGTTCGACGGCGAGCTGGCTCCGGTCTTCGCCGCGCTCGATTTTGGCAAGTATGACCAGCTCGCCGCCGAGCACCGAGCCACCCTCGACGGCACGTCGCAATCACCGGGAGAAGCCGCATGAAGCTCAGCTATGAAGACTTCGACGTCGTGACCGTACTGACGGTCAGCGGCGAGCTGACCGCCGACCATGTCGACACGTTCCGCCGGGCCTGTCAGGACCGCATGACCACGGGGGTGCGGGACTTCGTGCTCGACCTGGAGTACGTGACGATCATCGACTCCGCCGGCCTGGAGCTGCTGCTCTGGCTCGTCGAGGAGGCGTCGCAGCACGACGGTCAGCTTCGCTTGGTCAATCCCGATGCGACCGTGCGCAAGGTTTTCGAGATTACGCGGCTCGACCGCCGCTTCGACTTTCACCACAGCGTTGAGGCCGCGGCGAAAAGCCTGCGGTGATTGAGAACCGAACCGATGACCCGATCTGCCCAAACCACGACGACTTTCGATGGCTCCGTGGGAGCCCAGCTCGGCCGGCTGCTGGTGGAGAAGGGGCTGCTTACCAAGCAGCACCTCGAGCAGGCGCTCGAGTTTCAGGTTCAACGAGGCCACAAGAAGCTGCTCGGCGAGGTGGTGGTTGAGCTCAACTTCGTGACCGAGGAGCAGGTTCTCGAGCTCCTTGCCGAGGGCTATGGGGTGCCGTTCCTCACGCAACCCGCCGCGATCGCCGACCCGAAGGTCGTCGAGCTGCTGCCGAAGGAGTTCGTCGAGGAGCACAAGGTGCTGCCGCTCTTCCTCGTGCAGGGCGTGCTGACCGTGGCGGTGTCGGAGCCCGCCAACCTGTACCTCGTGGAGGAGATCCAGCGGCTGACCGGCCACAAGGTTCAGATCGTCGCCGCCACCGCGACGGAGATCGAAACGTCGTTGCGGGCCTACGTGCCCGCGGCCAACGTCTTCGTCATCGACGACATCTACGAGGACATCGACGACCAGGACTTCAGCATCATCGAGAAGCAGGTGACCGAGCTCTCGGACCTCGAGCAGGCGGCCGGTCACAGTCCCGTCGTCAAGCTCGTGAACTACATGATCTACTCGGCGGTGCAGGACGGGGCGTCGGACATCCACATCGAGCCCGACGATCACCAGCTCCGGGTGCGGTACCGCGTCGACGGGCGGCTCTTCGAGAAGCTCTCGCCCCCGTACCGCATGCAGGCGGCGTTGACCAGCCGCATCAAGATCATGAGCAACCTCGACATCTCGGAGCGCCGGATGCCGCAGGACGGCGACATCCACGTGATGATGGACGGCCGACCCATCGACCTCCGTGTCTCGACCATGCCGGGGAAATTCGGCGAGAAGGTGGTCATCCGGATCATCGACGCCCGCAACACGGTGCTCTCGCTCGACAAGCTCGGCATGGCCGAGCAGATGTGCGAAGCCTGGAAGTCGGTCGTCAGCCAGCCCAACGGCGTGGTGCTCGTCACGGGACCGACCGGATCGGGCAAGTCGACCACCCTCTACAGCGTGCTCAGCCTGATCAACTCCAACGAGCTGAACATCTCGACGGTCGAGGATCCGATCGAGGCCAATCTCCCGCGAATCAACCAGTCACAGGTGAACGACAAGGCCGGCTTCACCTTCGCGGTGGCCCTGCGGTCGCTGTTGCGACAAGACCCCGACATCATGATGGTCGGCGAGGTGCGCGATGCGGAGACGGCGTCGATCGTCATCCAGGCGGCCCTCACCGGGCACCTCGTCTTGTCCACGCTGCACACGAACGACGCGCCGAGCGCCGTGACCCGGCTCGTGAACATCGGCATCGAGCCCTACCTCGTGGCGGCCACGCTCCGGGGCGTGCTGGCCCAGCGCCTCGTCCGCAAGATCTGCCCGCACTGCAAGGAGCCGTTCCAGCCGGACCCCGTGATCCGCGAGGCGATCGAGGAGCACGCCGGGCCGGTCGAGTCGCTCTATCGCGGGCCGGGGTGCAGCCGCTGTCGGGGCAGCGGGTTCGCCGGACGGATCGGCATCTTCGAGCTGTTCGTGCCCGACGAGTATCTGCTGACGTCGATCGCCGAGGGCGCCAACCTGCAGCGGCTCCGTGAGATCCTCACCAAGAGCGGGTTCGCCACCCTGCGGGCCGACGGCATGGCCAAGGTCCGCGGCGGCCTGACCACCGCCGAGGAAGTCTTTTTCGTGACGAGCATGTGAAGCGAGACCATGTCCGCCCAGAGCACCTACAACTACAAGGCCCGCGACACCGGCGGCGCGGTGGTCTCCGGCTCGATCGTGGCCGAAAGCGCCGACGAGGTTGGCGCTCGCCTCCGGGCCGAAGGCAAGATCGTCCTCTCCGTTCGAGAGCACGCCATGCGACCGGCCGAGGCGCTGGACGTCGCGCAGATCCAGCGCCGCGAGTCCGCCAAGCGCGTCCGCACCGAGGACGTCATCGCCTTCTGCCAGCAGATCTCGGTCATGCTCGAGACCGGCGTCCCGCTCTCGGAATCACTCAGCGTGCTGTGCAAGCAGTGCCCGAACAAGGACTTTCGCCGGGTCCTGCAGGCCCTCAACGACGACCTCCACAACGGCGAGCCGTTCTCCACGGCCATGGCGAGGTGGCCCCGGGTCTTCCCGGGCATGATGATCAGTCTGATGAAGGCGTCGGAGGCGTCCGGCACCATGGCCATGATGCTGGGCCGGATCGGCCAGTACCTCGCCCGGGAGCGACGCACCATCCGGCAGATCAAGGGCGCCCTGGCCTATCCGAGCTTCATGATCGTCACCGGGCTGGTGGTCACCGGTTTCCTCATGGCCTTCGTCTTGCCCCGCTTCGCCGGCATTTACGCCCAGCGATCCGCCTCGCTGCCCGCCCCGACCAAGGTGCTCATGGCCATCAGCGACTTTGTGAGCACGCAGTACGTCATCTACGGTCCCGCGCTGGTGACCGTCGGGTTGGTGGTCTTCGTGTGGGCGCGGCGCCCCTCCGGGCGGCGGGCCCGCGACTGGTTCCGCCTGCGCTGTCCCGGCTTGCGGGCGATGTTCGCCCACTTCTATCTCAGCCGGTCCTGCCGCACGATGGCCACGCTGCTCTCGGCCGGCGTCAACCTGCTGGACATCATCGACATCTGCCGCGGGGTGACCAACAACGTCTACTACGACGACATGTGGGATGACATGGCCCGCGGCGTCCGCGAGGGGCGCCGGCTCAGCGAGGCGGTGCTCTCGGCGCCGTTCATTCCCCCCAACGTCGCGGCCATGATCGCCGCCGGCGAGCGCACCGGGCACCTGGAGGGGGTGATGGACAAGATCGCCACCCACAGCGAGGAGGAGCTCGAGACCGCGGTCAAGCAGGTCACCGCGTTCATCGAGCCGGTGATGATCCTGATCATGGGCCTGGTGATCGGCGGCGTGGCAATCGCCCTGCTGCTGCCGATCTTCAGCATGAGCAGCGTCCTGAGCGGCGGGTGAGAAGAGAAAGGCACGAAGGCACGGAGGCACGAAGTGATTTCGTGGCGGGCGGCCAACCGCGAACCTCGCCTTGCGAGTCGCCCGCGGCGACCCGAACCCCGAACCCCGAACCCCGAAACCCTGATCCCTAACCTCCCTGGCTGCGTCACCGGCGATCGCGTAGACTCTGGTGGCGAGGACCCCGTACGCGGGGAACAGCGATGAGGGATTACGATCTGATCGCCGGCGCGCTGAGCCCCGGCGGCTCGCGAGAGCAACGCACGCAGGCCGTCGTCGACGGCCTGTGGTCGAGCCTGGGGGCAAAGGGCGTCTCCTGGGTGGGGTTTTATCTCGATCGGCCCGACGAACCGCAGGATCGGCGGCTCGTTCTGGGGCCGTGCCGCGACAAGCCGGCCTGCTCGCCGATCGGGCTGCACGGGGTGTGCGGTCAGGCGCTTCGGTTCCGGACCGCGCGGATCGTCGACGACGTCCGCGAGCTTGGCGACGAGTACATCCCCTGCGATCCCCGCGACCGCTCCGAGATCGCCATTCCCCTGATCGACGAGCGGAGCGTGTGCTGGGGCGTGCTCGATCTCGACTCGCGGCAGCTCGGTGGCTTCGACGACTCGGACGAAACCGGCCTGCGCAAGGTCCTGCGGGCCGCGGGACGGCTGGCTGAAGAATGACACTTAGGCCGGACAGATGCGTACGTCCCGCACCACGCCTTCGACCGTGACCTTGCCGTTGAACTCGTTGAGCTTCGGCTCGATTACCGCGTCGAGCCGCATGCCGGCCGCGAGGTCCGATGCCAGCGACCCCGCGTTCCACCAGACCAGGCGAAGCCAGCGCCGGCCCGCCGGGTTGTCCTGGCGGAGCCGAAGCACCAGGTGCTTGCCGTAGCTGCCGATCTGCCGGGGCGGCTCGTCGAGGGTCGTCCCCTGAAGGCGGACCGTCGGTCGGGGATTGGCCCGCCCGAAAGGCGACAGCTCCCCGATCCGCTTGACCGTCCGCAAATCAAGCTCATCCAGGGCCGCGTCGCAGTCGATCCGGATGCTGGGGATGAGCTGCTCCACGCTGATGTGCGCGTTGGCGTGCTCGATCAGCGCCTCGGTGAAGGCCGCGAGGCCGGCGGTGGGTAGCGTCAGGCCCGCGGCGGCGTCGTGGCCTCCGAAGCGGGTCAGGTGCTGAGCCGTCGAGACGAGCGCCGCGTGGATCGAATAGCCCTCGATACTCCGCGCCGATCCCTGGCAGACCTCGCCGCGCTGCTGCAAGAGCACCGCCGGCCGGCCGTACCGCTCGGTCAGCCGAGTGCAGACGATGCCGAGGACGCCCGGATGCCACGATTCGTCGGCGAGGACGATCGCACGGCGATCGTCGGTGGTCATGCCAAGATCCTCGGCGAGCCCGACCGCGTGGTCAAGGATCCGCCGCTGGGTGTCCTGACGCTGCCGGTTGAGGTCCGTCAAGCGCCGGGCGATGGCGCGGGCTTCCTCGGGCGAGGACGTGGTGAGCATGCGGACCGCCTCGGCCGCGTGACCCATCCGCCCGCAGGCGTTGAGCCGCGGGCCCAGCACGAACCCCACCTTCTCGGAGTCGATGTGCTCGTCGAGCAGATCCGACGCCTCGATCAACGCGCGAAGCCCGGCGATCGGCGTCTGCTTTATCCGCCGCAGCCCGAAGGTGGCGATCGTCCGGTTCTCGTCGAGCAGGGGCACCACATCGGCGATCGTTCCCAACGCCGCCAACGGAAGCATGTCCAGCAGCACCTGCTGCAGCGACTTGCTTACCCGCGGTGAGCCGCACCAGGTCGTCGCGAACCGCCAGGCCAGCTTGAACGCCACCCCGGCCCCGCACAGATCGCCGAAGGGATAGACGCTCCCCGGCAACCGCGGGTGAACAACCACCACTCTTCCCACGGCCGTGCCGGACGGTGGACTCGCTTGCGGGACGTCCTCCCGAGCCGTCTCCGCCCCCGGAGCGCATTTTGGAACCGCCCCCTGGTCCGGGGTGTCCATCTCCTGCGGAAGGTTGTGATGATCGGTGATGATCAGATCCAGGCCGATCTCCCGGGCCGTCCGGGCGGCATCCACCGCGGTGATCCCGCAGTCCACCGAGATGACGAGGTCCGCGCCTTCGGTCTTGAGCTGGCGAAGGGCCGCGCAGTTGAGCCCGTAGCCCTCCTCGAGCCGGTGCGGCACGTAGGTGCGCACCTCGAGGTCGGGGGCCACGCACCGGATCACGTGGTAGAGGATCGCGCAGCCGGTGATCCCGTCGACGTCGTAGTCGCCGTAGATCACGACCGATTCACGGGCCCGCACCGCGGCCACCAACCGGGCGGCCGCGTCGTCCATGTTGGGTATGAGCTGCGGCTCGTGCAGATCGGTGAGCTTGGGCTCGCAGAAGCGTCGGATCGTCTCGGGATCGGTGAGCCCCCGCGCCAAGAGCACGCGATCGAAAAGCGGGGCGCCGGGCGGCGTGTCCGGCTCGGCCGGATTGCGCAAAACCCACCTTCGAGTCAGCCCTCGCATCCGGGTTCGGACCATACTGCCTGGTGAGTCGGCCCGCCACTCGGGGAAGAACCGATCGGGGCAAGCTGTTTGCAAGCCTCTTCTCGTCAACAACCTGCGCAGCCCGACTTACCGACGCGGCCGGGTCTGGGACGAAACCCGGCGGCCTCACTTTTGCACCCGGCGGCCGGTTCGCCATACTGGCCGCTTCCTCGAGAGCCTCGCAAGAAGGAGCGACGATGGCCGGTCGGTACCGAACCGTCTTACTCTTCGG
>Ga0209980_10001800_pt1 | contig 11752 bp, 12 predicted proteins | sample CR02metaG_FD_183611 | JGI IMG/M metagenome (GOLD analysis project Ga0209980, IMG submission 183611) | Deep subsurface microbial communities from Mariana Trench to uncover new lineages of life (NeLLi) - CR02 metaG (SPAdes) (version 2) | ecosystem: Environmental > Aquatic > Marine > Ocean trench... | reverse complement strand
TGTGGATGGACTTTATGCAGGTCGCGCTGCTGGGGATGCCGGATAGCAGGCTACCGGTGCCGGACGGCTTGATTACCGTGCGTATTTCTCCAGAAACCGGCTGCCTCGCCGGCGTCGACGATCCGTCCGCGATGTTTGAAATACTGCCACGCGAGAAAATTCCCGATTGCCAACCCGGCAGCGATGACCTGAATTTTGATGAGGACGAGGAAAAACCCGACGAGGAGGATCTTTTCTAGCCTGGCGAACTTGCGCTGGCTGCCAGTCACGATTAACAATCGGCGAATCCGCAAACCCCGGAGAAATCCCCATGGCTCGGCGACAAACCCGCAACGATAATCTCCGCCTGGTCCTGGCCCGGGAGTCGGCGCGCATCATGGCGGAGCACGGCATCGATGATTTTCTGCTGGCCAAACGCAAAGCAGCCGAACGCCTCGGGATAACCGAACGCGCGGCGTTGCCGGGAAACCAGGAAATAGAAAGCGCGCTGAGCGAACACCTGAGACTCTTTGCCGGCCAGGCTCATGTGCATCATTTGCAAAACCTGCGCGAGGTCGCGCTGGGCGCAATGCGGAATTTCTATCAGTTTCAGCCAAAGCTTGCCGGCCCCGTCCTCAACGGTACGGCGACTCCGCACTCCGACATTACCCTGCACCTGTTTGCCGATCCGGCCGAGTTGGTCGCCATGCGGTTGATGGCGCTGCAGGTTTCCTATGCCATCGGCGAGCGCCATATTCGCTTCGCCGACCGCATCGAGGGATACCCGGTTTACGGTTTTGAAAAGGACCAGGTGCAGATCGAGATGACAGTATTTCCCGTTATCATGCTGCGCCAGGCGCCAAAATCGCCGGTGGACGGGAAATCGATGCGCCGTGCCGGCATTGCTGAGCTGCAGAACCTGATCGAAACTTGCCGGGCCTGAAGACCCGACCCCGCCCCGCCTGGCAAGACTCAGGTGCGCTCGCTCAATGGCGCCACGTCCCGTTTTTCCACCCCGACATAAAGCTGTCTTGGCCTGCCGATCTTTCCTTTGGGATCGGCAATCATTTCTTGCCAATGGGTCACCCAGCCGACCGTGCGGGCGATCGCAAACATCACGGTAAACATCGACGTCGGAATGCCGAGCGCACGGTAAATAATGCCCGAATAGAAATCCACGTTTGGATAAAGCTTCTTCTCGACAAAGTATTCGTCTTTCAACGCCACCTCTTCGAGCTTCAGCGCCAGGTCGAAAAACGGCGTGTCTATGCCATCCAATCTGCCAAGCACTTTGTGCGCCATTTCCCTGATCAAGGTCGCTCTCGGGTCGAAGTTTTTATAGACTCGGTGACCGAATCCCATCATCCGGAAGGGATCGTCACGATCCTTGGCCCTGGCTATGTATTTAGGGATGTTTTCGACGCTGCCGATTTCCTCGAGCATATTCAGAACGGCCTCGTTGGCGCCGCCATGAGCGGGTCCCCAGAGCGCCGAAATGCCCGCGGCAATCGCAGCATACGGGTTGGTACCGGAACTCCCCGCAAGGCGCACCGTTGAGGTACTGCAGTTCTGCTCGTGATCCGCATGCAATATGAACAGCAAATCGAGCGCTTCCGCCATGACCGGGTCAACCCGGTAGGTCTCGCAAGGAACCGCAAAAAACATATTGGCCAGGTTACTGCAATAATTCATATCATTGCGGGGATAGATGAATGGCTGCCCTAACGAGTGTTTATAAGCGGCGGCAGCGATAGTCGGAATCTTGGCAATGATCCGGTGGGCGAATATATCCCGGTGCCGGGGATTATCGATATCCATGCTGTCATGGTAAAAAGCCGCCATCGAACCCACGACGCCGGACACCATTGCCATCGGATGCGCGTCATAGTGGAAACCATCGATAAACCGCAGCAGGCTCTCGTGCACCATCGTGTGATGGCCTATGGAATAAACGAAGTCGTCGAGTTGCTGCTGATTGGGCAACTCGGCGTAAAGCAGCAGATAGGCAACCTCCAGGAAACTGCAATTGGCGGCAAGCTGGTCCACCGGGTAACCGCGATACAGCAAAACGCCTTTCTCGCCATCGATGAAGGTAATCTTGCTCTCGCAGGAAGCGGTCGCCACAAAACCCGGGTCAAAAGTAAAAACGCCTGCCTGTTTGTACAGCGGAGCGATACTGACGACATCCGGACCGATGGTTCCCGATCTGACCGCCAACTCCAGGCCGTCCTTGCCGATGCCGGGTCCACTCAGCCTGTAGCCGTTGTCACTCATATGGACTCCTGTCTAAATGTGAGGCTGCCGGTGCCCTTGTATGCCATCACAACCAGAACCGGCGAAAAATACTGCGTTTAAAACGCAGCCAGGGAAAAAAATGCAACAGCGGCCGCGCGCCAGCGCGGACCGGCGAGCGTAGCGAGCGAACTGCTTGCACGTACGATGTTTCTATAACAGCAGCCAACTATTTATTATAGGGTAGTGCGGCCTTGCCTGACCAGCATGGGCTCGGCCGCAGACAGATGAAAACCGGCTGTACGGCGAGCCAAAAAAACGGGCGCCGTGGCGCCCGTTTTGCAAGTGTCCGATCGTGGGTCTAGCCCATTCCGTACTTACGGCGGAATTTGTCGACGCGACCGCCGCTGTCTATAATCTTCTGTTTGCCCGTGTAAAACGGGTGGCATTTCGAACACACTTCTATGTGCAGTTCTCCAGGCATCGTCGACCGCGTCGAAAAGGTATTGCCGCAACTGCAGGTTACGTTCATTTCACTGTATTCGGGATGGATATCGGCCTTCATGGCGAAACCTCTGTCAAACGCCCCAGGACATGCCCTGGCGCCGGAAAAACGGGCCGTGCAGTGTACTTAGCGCCGACCGCCTTGGCAAGACTATCAGCAACGGTTTCCTGAAGCCCCGTGACCCTGTAGACCTTTTCCTCTGGAATTCAGCGTCTTATACACAACGCCAGAGAGAAGTCTTTAACTTTTTCACTTTACTCGCCAGTTCTAAAAAGAATTCTGCCTTATCCACAAAATCTGTGCATAACTTTGTGGATGAATTGTTGCTGCAGTCGATTCAAGGGCCAAAAAAAGGCTTTCCAATCAAAATGGTGAATTCTTGACCACTTATTTTTTATCTTTTATATTCAATAACTTACGATTTTGTCTCGCAGATTCATGTTATCCAATTCGCAACTATCAGGCATTGCCGGGACAAATATTCACAAGTGTGCATAAGTTACGCGGTGCAGCATGAAACCGGGCCCTTTTTACGCTCAGCCGGACCGAGAAATCCTATAAAAAACCGTAGCTTTCACCGTTTCCGGTCCTGGCTCGCCCGCTGTTTTCCCGGCCATCGGGCAGGAAAACAGCGACCAGATTGTCGCGAAAATTCAGACCAATCTCACTGGGGCGGCAGTGAGACCCGCTGACCAGCAGCAACCCCTTGTCGACCGCTTCGCCCAACGGCGGAGCGTAAAATGCGCGATCCAGCCCGGTCCTCTCGCAGAGCAAATCTGTCGAAAATCCTTGCTCGAGTCGCAGTGCGTTCAGCATGAACTCAAACAACTTTTCTTCCGCGGTCAATAATCGAGTTCCTTCGATCGGGTCGGCAGCGGCCATATAGTCCGCCGGATGGCGCAAGCGCCAGTCTCGTTTCACGTCATCGCCAACACTGAGCTTGCCATGGGCTCCCGCCCCCAGACCCAGGTAATCGCCGAAGGTCCAGTAGTTGAGGTTGTGGCGGCAGCGCCTGCCGACCTGCGCGAAGGCCGAAACCTCGTAATGCTCATAGCCTGCTTCGGCCAGCATGTCCTGGCACTGTCGCTGCATTTCCCAGCACCGGTCGTGGCCGGGGAGTTTGGGTGGTTTGGCGGCGAACAAGGTGTTCGGCTCCAGCGTTAACTGGTAGTGAGAAATGTGGGCCGGCGCCAGGCTGATCGCCTGTGCCAGGTCATCCACGGCCTGGGCCGGCGACTGGCCCGGCAGACCGTACATCAGGTCCAGGTTGAAATTCTCCAGTCCTGCCTTTTCCAGTTCGCGGACAGAACCGATGGTCTCCGCCGCACGGTGGATCCGCCCCAGGGCTTGCAGTTTTTCGTCGTCAAAACTCTGCGCCCCCAGCGAAACACGGTTGATTCCAGCTGCCCGGTAGTCTGCAAACGCGCCACGCTCTATGGTTCCGGGGTTCGCCTCCAGCGTTATCTCGATATCCGGCTCCAAAGACAGCAAACCGGCCACCTTGTCCAGGAACGCCGCAAGCCCGCTTGCCGAAAACAGGCTGGGTGTGCCGCCGCCGAAGAATATACTTTGCAGCGGCCGGCGGCCGAGTCCACCCACGCTGCGTTCCAGATCCCTGGTCAGCGCCGCCAGGTAAGCCTGCTCGGGCAGGCTGCCCTTTAATGCGTGGGAATTGAAGTCACAATATGGGCATTTGCTGATACACCAGGGCAAATGCACATAAAGCGATAACGGCGGTGCTGTTTGTGTTTCCAAAACCTAGCGTGCCATCCATACGCGGAGCTGACCGGCGAGCATCGCCAATGCTAGCCCCCGGTGGCTGATGCGGTTTTTTTCCTCCGCGCTCAGTTCCGCCGACGTGAGTTGCATACCGTCTACCAGAAATAACGGATCGTAACCGAAGCCGTTTTCGCCCTTCGGCCGGTCGGTAATCCTGCCCGCCCAGTCCGCGTGACAGATCAATGGCACCGGATCATCCGGGCGGCGCAAGAAAACGATTACGCACTGAAACCTGGCCGTACGTTTGTCGGCAGGAATTCCGGCCAGCCGAGACAATAACAGTCGGTTGTTGGCCTGGTCGTCCCGTTCATCCCCGGCATACCTCGCAGAATAGATGCCCGGCGCACCGTGCAGCGCGTCGACTTCCAGGCCCGAGTCATCGGCCAGGGCAGGCAAGCCGCTGTATCTGGCTGCGTTCCTAGCCTTGATGATAGCGTTTTCGACAAAACTGAGCCCGGATTCCTCGACCTCAGGCACCGCAAACTCGGACTGGGGAACGACCTTTATGCCCAATGGCGCGACGATTTCCATGATCTCGGCAAGTTTGCCCCGGTTACCGGTCGCCAGCACCAGTTTTGACACGGCTTAGTCCGTCTGCCGCAACGACTTTGTCTGCAGCGAAAGGACGGACTTGATGCCGTCTGCCGCCAGATCAAGCAAGCTATCCAGCTCGCCGCGACGAAAAGCGTGGCCTTCGGCGGTGCCTTGCACCTCGATGAACGCGCCGGCTTCGTTCATCACTATATTCATATCGGTTTCGGCGTCCGAATCTTCTTCATAATCCAGGTCCAGTATGGGTTCGCCCCGATAAATGCCCACTGAAGTCGCAGCCACCTGGCCATGCAGCGGGTTGCGCGCAAGATTTTCATTTTTCATCAGCCAGTCAACCGCATCCACCAACGCCACGTACGCTCCGGAGATTGCCGTGGTGCGCGTGCCGCCATCGGCCTGCAGCACATCGCAGTCGATCGTGATCGTCCTTTCGCCGATTGCCCCCAGGTCCATGACCGCGCGCAACGATCGCCCGATCAACCGTTGAATTTCCAGTGTCCGGCCACTCTGTTTCCCGCGGACGGCTTCTCTGCCATTACGGGTATGGGTTGCCCTGGGCAGCAAACCATATTCAGCGGTCAGCCAACCCTTACCCGATCCACGCAGCCATGGGGGAATCCGGTTATCGACGCTGACCGTGCAAAGAACTCTGGTAGCGCCGCATTCAGCCAGCACCGAACCTTCCGCGTGACGGCTATAGCCACGGGTAAACCTGAGCTCACGCATTTCATTGTTGGCTCGTCCACTCGGTCGCATCGTCTTCCTCCCGGGAGCTACTTCGAATCGGCGTCCGGCCCGACCCGCAGGACCGCGACCGTGGTGTTGTCACTCCATGGAGAACACGCATCGATAGCGGCATAAGACAACGCTTCCAGGCAGGCCGCGAGGCTACCTTCGTCGGGCTGGTAAAACGCCGCGATCTCCTCGTCACTGGCCCCGCTCCATAATCCGTCCGAACAAACCAGGATGATGTCGCCGTGTTCCAGCGCTGCTGGCACGGACATGCCGAGCTCGGGCAGCGCAGAATCGCCGCCCAGGCAACACTCGACAAAATTGCGCAACGGGTGATCCAGAATCTCTTCCTCCGTTATCACGCCATCTTGCAGCAGCACTTCTACATGGCTGTGGTCGCGCGTGCGCGCGAGGACCCGGTCTTCCCGCAAGTGATAAACACGGCTGTCGCCTACATGCGCCCACAAGGCGCTGTCTTGCTGGATCAAACAAAGCGCACAGGTCGCCCGCGGCCGGTCTTCTGACTGCATGCTTTCGCCCAGATCGACGACCGCCGCATGCGCCTTCGATATGCATCGACCCAGAAACTCGCGGCCATCGTCGATGGGGAATGGTTCCTGCTCGAACTCACGGACAATGGTATCGACCGCAGTCTGCGCAGCCAGCTCTCCAAGCGCGTGCCCACCCATGCCATCCACGACGACCAGCAGGGAAGCCTCACTCGATTTCGCGATGGCCCCTCTGTCCTGATTATCGTCCCGGTCTCCGGTCAAGCTTATTTCAACAGTTTCCATGGGCTTTCAACTGGATTTTCTGATCGGCCGCCTGCCTGTCTCCACGCAACCGGCGCCTTTATTCTGCTTCGCCACGCTGGCGATTTCCTCATCTGATAAACTTGTATCGTTTACTGCTCCCGTTTCCGATCGGGAGAAAACTGAAAAACGATCAGGCATTGTAAACGGCTGGCCAGACAAAGGTAAGATCGGGAAATACCTGATAAAAGGAAAATCCGGCAATGATACGCAGCATGACCGGCTATGCCCGGCTGGAGCGCACCACAGAATACGGAACCTTGAGCTGGGAATTGCGCTCGGTGAATCATCGTTATCTCGACCTGGGATTTCGCATGCCCGATGAGTTTCGCAGCATGGAACCGGCATTCAGAACCCAGGTTTCGGCAGTGATCAGGCGCGGCAAGATAGAATGCGGGCTCAGGCTGGCCGCCCTGGCCGGGACGGCGAGCCCGTTGACCATCAATATGCAGGTACTGGAGCAGTTGCTGGCCCACACCAGGGAAATCGCGGAAAAACTGCCCTCGGCGGGCGCGCCAAATCCACTGGAAGTGTTGCGCTGGCCAGGTTTGCTAGGTGAGCCGGAAAAGGATCCTGAGCCCTCGCAAAAAGCGGCAACCGAACTCCTCGGCGAAACGCTGGCCCAGCTTTCGCAAAACCGGGAGTCGGAAGGCGAGCGCATTCGCGAAATGTTGCTTACCCGGTGCGACGCCATGGACGAAATCGTTCAGTTCGTGCGCGAGAAAATGCCTGATGTCATGAGTAATCTGCGTCAGCGGCTGCGTGCCCGCATTGCGCAGCTTAGCGAAGAAGTGGATCATGAACGCATCGAAATAGAACTTGCGATACTCGCGCAAAAGTTTGATGTAGACGAGGAAATGGACCGGCTCAGGAGTCATTTGATCGAAGTTCGCAGTACTATCGACCGCAGCGACCCCATCGGACGCCGCCTGGATTTCCTGATGCAGGAACTAAACCGGGAAGCCAACACCCTGAGTTCCAAATCGCAGGACACGGAGGTCACGCGCGCAGCAGTCGAACTCAAGGTCTTGATCGAGCAGATGCGCGAACAAATCCAGAACATAGAATGACTGCTGACGATATCGGCCGATTGTTTGTCGTTGCGGCTCCGTCGGGCGCCGGCAAGACAAGCCTGCTGCGTGCGATATTAAAACAGGTTCCGAACGCGGTATTTTCAATTTCCCACACCACCAGGAAAAAACGTGAGCAAGAGAGGGATGGCGTCGATTATCGATTCGTTTCCCACGGTGAGTTTCAGCAAATGATCGACGATCGTCGTTTCCTGGAGCACGCCAGGGTTTTCGACCACTACTATGGAACGGCCGGCGAGGAAGTAGATTCGTTGCGCCGCCGGCGACTCGACGTAATACTGGAAATCGATTGGCAGGGCGCAAGGCAGGTCAGGGAAAAAATTCCAGACAGCGAGAGTATTTTTATACTCCCGCCAACTCGCCAAGCGTTGGAATCCCGCTTGCGAAGCCGCGGCACGGACAGCGATGAGGCGATCGAAAGACGACTGGCGGATTCTGTCGCAGACATGGGCCATTGGGACGAATTCGATTACATCGTCATCAATGACGATTTTGATGACGGCGTAGGCGATCTTCGGGAAATAATCTCGGGGAATGGCGGCGACTATCGAAAAGACCGGCCCGGGATCAGGGCGCTGATCGACGATCTGCTGGCCGATTAAATTGTCTGGCGCACCCCTGGCGTTTTCTAGTAGACTGAAAGGCCGCTTTTTAGAAACGTAACGATTTTTGAGGACCCTGATGGCAAGGATTACGGTTGAGGATTGTCTGAAAAATGTAGACAACATTTTTGATCTGGTATTGATTGCATCCGCCAGAGCCAGGCGGCTGGCCAACGGCGCGGAAGCTTCCCTGGAATGGGAAAACGACAAGCCCACAGTGATGGCTCTGCGAGAAATCGCGGCCGGTCACGTGGGCCCCGAAATCCTGGATGAGCTGGATCAGCAGGATGAAGAACTGCTCGCGGAAATTACCGCCGACGAATCTACCCCGCCCCCATCCATCTTGGGAGCCTGAAGCCGCGCGTTAAGTTGCTGACATGGATTACGCCGCTTCTATTCTTGGCCGACTACCCAAGGGAAAGCGTGCGACAGGGGTTAATCAACTCCTGACCAAGCTCGAGGCGTATATGAGCCCCGCGGCTATCGACAACATCATGGAAGCGTACCGCTTTGGCGCTGAGGCTCACAAAGGGCAGAAGCGCGTGTCCGGCGCTCCCTATATCAGCCATCCGGTCGCGGTTGCCACGATCCTCGCAGAGCAGCGTATGGACGCGCAGACGATAATCGCTGCGATTCTGCATGATGTTATCGAGGACACTGCCACGGAAAAGGGTCAACTCGAGGAGCAGTTTGGCAAGGAGGTCGCCGACCTGGTCGATGGGGTCAGCAAACTGGACCAGCTTCAGTTTCACAACCGGCAACAGGCTCAGGCCGAAAGTTTCCGAAAAATGCTGCTGGCGATGGCCGAGGATATTCGGGTCATCATGATCAAGCTGGCGGACCGGACCCATAACATGCGTACGCTGGGCTCCATGCCGCCGGTGAAGCGGCGGCGTATTGCCCGCGAAACCCTCGATATCTACGCGCCGATTGCCAATCGCCTGGGCATCAACAGCATCAGGCTGGAGCTCGAGGATCTCGGCTTTCGCAGCCTGTACCCTTATCGCTACCGCGTCATCGAGAAAACGCTCAAAAAAGCGCTGAGCAATCACAAACAACTGGTCAGGAAAATATCGCAGCGCTTATCGGATGCGCTGGATGAGCTGAAAATCACCGCCGATGTCGGCGGCCGCGAAAAACATATGTACAGCATCTATCGCAAGATGCGGCACAAGGGACGGCCGCTGAGTGAGATTGTCGACATGTTCGGATTCAGAATCATTGTTGACGATGTCGATACCTGCTACCGGGTCCTCGGGATGGTGCATCGGCTGTACAAGCCTATGCCGGGCCGTTTCAAGGATTACGTCGCGATCCCACGAATCAACGGATATCAGTCCCTGCACACGACCCTTTTCGGCCCGGACGGCATCCCGCTGGAAGTCCAGATTCGAACCATAGACATGGACCGGGTGGCTGAATCGGGGATCGCCGCTCACTGGCTATACAAATCGGACGACTCCAGCAACGAACCCGCAAATGCGAGCACCCGTGAGTGGCTGGCGAGGCTGGTGGAACTCGAACACGATGCCGATTCCGAAGAATTTCTCGAAAACGTCAGGGTCGACCTGTTCCCCGACAAGGTTTATGTCTTTACGCCGCGCGGCGATATCATGCGTCTGCCGATGGGCTCTACGTCTGTCGATTTCGCCTACGCCGTGCATACCGATGTCGGTAACCGTTGCGTGGCCGCGAAAGTCGACCGGCGTATGGTGCCGTTGCGCACGCCACTGTTAAACGGTCAGACGGTCGAAATCATCACCGCCAAGGGCGCCCGGCCCAACCCGGCCTGGGTCAATTTCGTTGCGACCGCGAAAGCGCGAAGTGCGATCCGCCAATATTTGAAAAACCTGAAACGCGGTGAAGCGATCGATCTGGGCAAGCGTTTGCTGAGCCATGCCATGGGTGAGTTCAACAAGAAAATTCGCAATGCATCGACCCGGGAAATGAAGGGGCTGCTCGGGGAATTGAACCTGCCTGACCAGAAGTCCTTGTATGAGGAAATCGGCCTCGGCAAGCACCTGGCGCCACTCATTGCCAGGCGGCTGGTCGGCCAGGCGGACGGAACCGCGAAAAAAGACCCTGCGCCGCTGGCCATCGAAGGCACCGAGGGCGTGGTGGTCAGTTACGCGCGGTGCTGCTACCCGGTACCGGGCGATTCGATTATCGGCTTTCTCAGTTCGGGAAAGGGTATCGTCATCCACCGCGACACCTGCGGCAACCTGACGGAATACAGGAAACAGCCGGACAAGTGGATCTCGGTGAACTGGAAAGAAAATGTCCAGCGTCAGTCGATGGTCGAACTGCGCGCCGATGTGAATAACAAGACCGGTGTTCTGGCCGCGGTCGCAGCGAATATCGCGGAAACGCACAGTAATATAGACTCGGTATCGGTTGTCGAAAGGGATGAAGACACCGTTACCCTGATTTTTCATTTGCAGGTACGCGACCGTGTGCAACTGGCCCAGGTGATGCGGAGCATCCGCGGCATGCCGGATGTAATCAGCGTCAGCCGCAGCTGCGCCTGAGACCCTGCCGCCGAGCGGCCGGCTCACACCAATGCAAGGAAGACGCATGGAACGCAAATCAATCAGTACGGCCGATGCGCCGGCAGCGATAGGCACCTACTCACAGGCCATACGCAGCGGCAAAACGGTTTACCTGTCCGGACAGGTACCCTTGGTGCCGGAAACCATGCAAATGCTGGACGGCGATATCGAGGCATCTATTCACCAGGTATTCAAGAACCTCAAAGCCGTTTGTGAGGCCGCCGGGGGCTCGCTGGACGATATCGTGAAACTGAATGTGTTTCTGACCGACCTTGGCTGTTTTGACAGCGTCAACGAGATAATGGCCACTTATTTCAGCGAACCGTACCCGGCCCGCGCCGCCATCGGTGTCGCCGCATTGCCCAAAGGCGCGGATGTCGAAATGGACGCCATCCTGGTACTGTGAACCGCTGGGAACGTGGCCAATAAACCCACCGAACTGGCATCCGTGCAACGGCTGCACGGTGTAGGCCCGCATCTCGCCGCCCGTTTGCAAAAACTGGGTATCCAAAGGGTGCAGGATTTGCTGTTCCTGCTGCCGCTGCGCTATGAGGATCGCACGAAAATTATTCCCATTGGCGGTTTGCGCCCGGGCCAGCGCGCCGTCGTGGAAGGCGAAATTCAGCTAACCGAAGTCGTCTATCGAGGCCGCAGAAACCTGCTTTGCCGAATCAGCGATGGCACCGGCGGCCTGACCCTGCGGTTTTTTCACTTTTCGAAAGCCCAGCAAGACGGCCTCGCGCGTGGCAAGCGCATTCGCTGTTTTGGCGAAACCCGGCCAGGCACCGGCGGGTTGCAGATGATACACCCCGAATATCGACTCCTCGGTGATACCGATTTGGCGACCGATGACACGCTGACCCCGATCTATCCGGCCACCGAAGGGCTGGGGCAGGGCAGGCTGAGAAAACTGAGCAGG
>Ga0209980_10001799_pt1 | contig 11759 bp, 14 predicted proteins | sample CR02metaG_FD_183611 | JGI IMG/M metagenome (GOLD analysis project Ga0209980, IMG submission 183611) | Deep subsurface microbial communities from Mariana Trench to uncover new lineages of life (NeLLi) - CR02 metaG (SPAdes) (version 2) | ecosystem: Environmental > Aquatic > Marine > Ocean trench... | reverse complement strand
AGCCTTTGGATTAAGCAGTGTTGAGGTTGATAAATTTTTATAGGTCATCATATCTTGGAATTTCTTCCAGTAGCTGGTTACCATCATCACTTATTTCCCAGCATAGGTGTTGTATACCATTGGTAACCAATAAATATTTTGCTTTGAGGCTTCTATTGTATACTGCTGCCTGATCTACAACATCTTGAGTAATTTTTAAATCAGAAGATTTACATTCCACCAGCAGAAGTGGTTCAACATCCCGATTAAAAACCAAAATATCACTTCTCTTCAATAATCTATTATACCTCAGCCCCGATTCAACCTTAATTAAAGATTTGGGGTAGTCAAGAAAATTTACCAAATAATAAATAAAATTTTGCCTCACCCATTCTTCCGGTGTTAGCTGAACATATTTTTTTCTAATAATGTCAAAAATCATAACTTTACCATCAACTTGCTTTACTTTGGCAGGAAACTCTGGTAGGTTCAATTTCTTCATAGTGCTCAATACTAATATCTTTTAAAATGATAACGAAAGAAGAAATTGTAATCAATCTGTGTTCAGGCTTTCTACATCACTGCTAGATGGGATTTGAACAAGTTTTAAAAATAAATACCCTATTATAAAAAATCCTCCTAACGCCAGGGCACTCAACCTCATACTACCGGTAACATCATCAATGAATCCAAAAGCAAAAGTTCCAAACACTATTGAAACATTATATGTCACATCATAAAAACTGAAATAGGATGCATGATCAATGGTATTTTCCGGGATTAGCTTTGAATAGGTAGCCCTAGACAAGGCCTGTATCCCTCCCATGATTATTCCCACTACAAATGCTAATGCATAAAATTGATACTCGGTTATAAAATAAGCCCATATACATACTAAGATCCATATTTGGATCATTACAAGCAATGAAAATTTATTTCCTTTGAATTCTGATACTTTAGCAAACATATATGATCCTCCAATCGCTACTATCTGAATCAGTAATATTGTAAAAATAAGTTTCGTGTCATCCAGTCCCAATTCTTTAGTTCCAAATAATACAGCCAGGTACATAAAAGTTTGAACACCAGTATTATAGAAGAAAAATGCACCTAAAAATTTTTTAAGGTTTGGCAAATTTGCTAAGCTTCGCCAAACTTTGCTGATTTCCTTATATCCCTTGGTTAAAATGCCCTTCTCTGGTTTTCTTTGATATGGATTGGAAGGAAGTGCGTTAAATGATATTTGAGCAAAACCTATCCACCAAATACCCACCAACAGAAAAGAAAACCTGGCCGCGATACTACCGTCAGGTAATCCAAACGACTGGGGTGTCTGGATCATTATTAGGTTAAAAATCAGTAATAGTACACTTCCAAAATAGCCATATGAAAATCCTTTTGCGCTAACGATATCATATTTATCCTCAGAAGCAATTTCAGGCAGAAAAGAATTGTAAAAGACCAAGCTTCCGGAGAATCCAATACTCGCCAGCACGGAGAGAATTATACCGAATTCAATATTTTGACCAGTAAAGAAATATAATCCTATACATGAGAAGCTACCCAAAAAGGTAAATAATTTCATAAATAATTTTTTCTTACCCATGTAATCGGCAATACCTGTTAGCAGAGGAATGATCGACGCCACCACCAGGAATGAAAATGATAACGAATAAGAATATAGGACAGTATTTTTTATCGAAATACCAAAAAATGATACTAAATCAGAGCCATTAACGAAAGTTACACTAGCATAATAGATGGGGAAAATAGCGGAAGTAATTACCAGTGAATAAACAGAATTTGCCCAATCAAACATGCACCATCCGTTAATTACTCTTTTGTTGTTAAGTGTTAGCATTGACACGGGGGAAAATAAAAAAAGCCTTTCAATAACTGAAAGACTTTCTATTATATATTAAAATTTATTAAAAATCAATCTGCTCCTTTCTTGGGTGTGGAATACATTAATTTGCGGGCATTGGCCTCCCTTAGTTGCAGTTGAATGTCGGAAATCAGTCCCATTTTTGCATCTACATCAACCTTAAGGGCTATAGTAATCTGATCTCTTTCCACTTCATCAAGCTTATCTTTCTCTTGTGTTACCCACATCACGATGTCTTTGATTTCTATAAACACATCATTAGCTTGTATTCTAGGTTCCTTGCCCCACTGCTCGGTATTCTTTGGTTCTCCAACATAAAGGTAACTCACTAATGACTTTCTTTGCAGTTTCCTCAGTTCTTGTGCACGAGGAATCAATTGTCTTACATTGATGGTTGTTTCTCTCAATACTGTTGTTACCATAAAAAAGAACAACAGCATGAAAATAATATCAGGCAAAGCTGCGGTGGGTATCTCCTGGTTTGTTTTTGACTTCTTTTTAAATTTCGCCATATTAACCTCCTACCTTTGATGGTTCAGCAATTGAAATATTCATGGGGAAGAGGACGGTGCCATCTACCATATTCCTACCCGTCTCGTACAGTTTCTTGTCTTCGGGATCTTTATGATCAGAAGCAACTTCTCTCCAGCGTTCATTAGATAGTCCTACCCTTTCGGCATACATGTCATAGTAAGCGCCCTGTATTTCATCCAAAACTGCAATAAAGATCTCATACCTGGTACCTCTGTCAGTCTTAAGAGAAATAATTGCTTTTTTAGGACTATCTGACATCTTTGGATTCCTCCCGTTGTTCAACACATGGTCTTTTACCATTTGCCTCAATTCAGGCATTGATTGTAAAATTTCTCCTTCTACAAGTATCCTGTCAGCTGAATTAATTAGTACTTTAAAAAGGTTCCTTTCCTTAATTTTGACATCTATTATATCCATATCGTCTGGTTTGGGAGGCAACTGAATGGTAAGTCCTTTTTCGTTGAGAATTTGGGTAGTTACCAAAAAGAAGATCAAGAGCAAAAAAGCGATATCCGCCATTGAACTCGAATTGATGGTAATTTCTCTTCTTTCTTTGCTTTTGGCCATTATTTAATTGCTTTACTTATTTCAGTATAAATAATTCCCGCGATTGCCACCAAGAATAACGTATACATCATTATTAGTGCACCACCTATAGCCTTGGAAATCCCCTCGCCAATATCCCATTTAATATATGCGTCAATTACTTCATTTCCCGAAATAGCCCAGGAAATGCTATACAATACTATTATTATTCCTACTCCAATCCCTGCCCTAATTAATGCAGAAGTATCATCCAGCGAATTGATCAATGGTAGTACTATCGCAGATAATATAGCTATTCCTAATAATACATAGGATATATATAATCCAATATTTATTACAGCTTCCATATTTCTTATTTTGACAAATTATGTTTTACCAAAAGATCCACTAATGTAATGGAAGCATCTTCCATGCTATTTACTAGAGAATCAATTTTTGAAATCAGATAATTATAGAATACCTGTAAAATAATACCTACAATCAATCCAGCAACAGTAGTAAGCAATGCTACTTTGATACCATTTGCCACAATCTGAGGTGAAATATCCCCCGCTGCTTCAATAGCATCAAACGCCCCGATCATACCCACTACAGTTCCCATGAACCCCAGCATAGGGGCTAAACCTATGAAAAGTGAAACCCATACCAATCCTTTTTCAAGCTTGCCCATTTCTACCGAGCCATAAGCCACAATAGATTTTTCAACCATTTCAATACCTTCTGTCATTCTCATCAATCCCTGTGTAAAAATTGAAGCGACAGGCCCCCTGACATTTGTTGTTACCTCTTTGGCCCCATCTATCCCTCCATGTGAAAGTGCGTCTTCCACGTTTGCCAAGAGTTTGTCAGTGTTGGTTGTTGCCAGATTAAGAGTTATGATCCTCTCAATAGAAATGGCTAGTCCAATGATTAGACAAATCAAAACGGGGCTCATGAATTTCCAGTCCCCTTCAATAAATTTCTGCTTAATAACCTGATGGAAAGACTGAGAACCTGCATCCTCATCTTGCTGCACAGCGTCTACTGACATAACAGTGCTAACGGCATCCTCATCATCATACGCATAACTTGCACTTGAAAAACCAAGGGTAATTAAACTGGCTAATGCTAATAGAGTAAATAATCTTTTCATAGTTTAAATATTAAATCCCGATTTAGGTAAAAATAATTAGTTTCAAAATTAAACATTTTTTTCATAACCGCGGAGAGGAAGGGATTCGAACCCCCGGTACCCCTGAAAGGGTACACTCACTTTCCAGGCGAGCACCTTCGACCACTCGGTCACCTCTCCGGAAATTATAAAAGTTATAAATTACAAGGCCACAAATAAATTAATAAAAAACTTTTTATGCAAATTAAATAGTAATTTAATTAGTCACTTTTTATTTCATTTCTCCGCTCATTGGCGCAATCAATAATTCCAATTTATCTTTTGTGTCAACTTTAAACCCCAACACTACCAATGATTATCTCCTCAAGCTCCATTATTTATGTTATACAGCTTTAGAGCATTTTTTGTAGTACTCTCCATTACTTTCATGCTTGATATTTTTAGCAATTCGGAAACCCTGTCAACTATTTTCGGTAAATATGATGGTTCATTGCGCTTACCTCTAAATGGTACCGGTGCCAAATATGGACTATCAGTCTCTAATACCAGGTAATCTAAATTCATCAGTGGGATCACTTTATCCATACCACCTTTTTTAAAAGTTGACACTCCTCCGATCCCCAGAAAGAAGCCTAGTTTTCCTATCAAGTTAGCTTGTTCTATTGTTCCCGTAAAACAATGAAAGACACCTTTCCCAGCTTTATACTTTTTCACCATTTCGATGGTCAGGTCCAAAGTATCCCTACAGTGGATCACAATGGGGAGGTCATGATTTTTAGCCATATCAACCTGGACTTTGAAGGCTTCCTGCTGCTCCTTCCAGAAAGTGTCATCCCAATGCAAATCTGTACCCATTTCTCCAACAGCCACGAATTCACGCTTGTCAAGCCATTCTTCAACCAGGTAAAGCTCCCTTTCAAAATCTTTTTTTACCGAACATGGATGAAGGCCCATCATTGGTACACATACATCAGGGTATTTCATCTCTAATTCCAGCATGCTATCAATGGTTGTATGGTCTATATTTGGAAGGTAGACTTTCTGAACGCCAACATCTATACACCTGGATATTACTTCATTGATATCCATTTTAAAATGTTCCAAATATATATGCGCATGGGTATCTATTATTACTGCTTCCAAAATATGATTTACAATTAATTGTTTAAGGAATTACCCGTATCAAGTGTATTTGCGGTTTTTCCATATTATTTCTTTGTGTAGAATATATATCAAAAATGATCTAAAGTTTATATACCAGGAATAAAAATCAAATGTAATTAGAAATTGCCAATTCGGTTTACGCCCCACTTTTTGATATGCTGATCTCATGAAAATTACCACGGTGGTAAGTTTTATTAAACTTATTAGCAACGCATATGGAAGCGAAATGCTAATAACCCCAATTAATGAAGGTAAATAAAGTAATTGAATAATGATAACAGTTCTAATTAGAAAATGTGTACTAAAAACACCAGTCATCCACCTGGCCCTTTGTTGGACTAATTCCTGAAAATTCTCCTTGGGTAGTGTAACACCAAGAACCGAGGGATCAATAATGCTTTTGTAGGAAAATCCTTTCTTGTGGATCAATTTAAATATTTCAAAGTCCTCAATTATACTCCTTTTAATTGCGCTAAACCCTCCTGCCTCGTAATAAGCTTTTCTTGTAATTGCCATGTTATTCCCGATAGCGGTTACTGGAATGCCAATATCATGTGCTACCTTCACTCTACTTATAGCATTAATCCACTCTAAGGATTGCACCTCGGCTAGTTTACTCCCATTTGAAACAATTGTTATTGCACTTATTATTCCCGTATTTGGTTCAAACCGGCTTATCATGCCTCGAACCCACCCTGGTGGCATTTTTACATCAGCATCGGTAAATAAAAAATAATCTCCTGTTGCAATATCAACTGCTTGTGCCAAAGCATTTGCCTTAGCCTTTAAATGATTGATGTCTTGCATAACATCTATCTTAGTGATCATTGTATTCAAGGAACAATAGGATTCAATAATTTCTCTAGTTTTATCTTGCGAATCGTCATCTGCAACTATTATTTCTATTTTGGATTTTGGATAGTATTGATTTAACAAGCTATCAAGGCACAATCCAATGTTAGACTCTTCATCTCGAGCTGAGACCAATATGGATACTTTCGGAAAATCCAATAATTCCTGCTCAGGAAATTCTTCATAGTTGAAAAACCAAAATAATAGTGTTACTAATTCGGTGGCCAGGCTTACCAAACAAATTGCAAGAAAAATAATTTGGATTGTACTCATAAAACTCCAAATTGAAAATCTTTCTCCCTACAATGCTCAAGAAATCTGGGAAGGACATATTTTAAACATTTATCTGATTTTTTACTATCATGAAAAACTATTATTGAGCCTCTCTTTGTGCTTTTGATGACCTTAGCCAGACACTTTCGTGGATTTAAACTTTGATCAAAATCTCCTGATAATACATCCCACATAATAATTTTATACTTCCAAATCAATTCTTTAATCAAGCTTCTTGTTATTAAGCCATAAGGAGGTCGGAACAATTTTACAATTCTATTGTACCCTTGCTTTGAGAATTCATTCTGACACAATTCGACATTTTCCAAATACCGGGCAAAGCTGGATTTTATCCCATTGAGATGATTGAAAGTATGATTGCCAACGGTGTTATTACCAGCAATGATCCTTGAAAAGATCCAGGGATGTTTTTTAACATTTTCACCTACGCAAAAAAAGGTAGCTTTCGCATTATTGGTTTCCAATTCCTCTAAGACAAACTCAGTCTGTCCGGGAACCGGCCCGTCATCAAAGGTTAAATATATGGTGTTATTATTAGGTTTCTCACTCCACACCAATTGCGGATAAATCTTTTTAATGATCGTTGGCGTTTTGTGGAGATACATCCTGCGGTTGAACTAATTATATTTCAATTCTACAGGACAACATGGTTATATCATCATGATATTCTTTTGAACCCTTAAAGGAATCCAATGAGGCTATAATCTCCTTGTGAACTTTCCTTAGGTCTTTATTCATATTATTAGATATAAAATCCACAAGCCTTTCAACACCATACTCTTCTCCTTTTTCGTTTGATGTTTCAGTGACGCCATCCGTATATAAGAATAAATAGAAATCTTCCAGGTCAGTAATAAATCCTTCGTTAATAAAAGGCAATGGGTGAAATACGCCTAAAATAGTTGATCCCTCATCAAGCATTTTCATTCCGTTTTTACTATCCATCAATATCGGGTGATTATGACCAGAATTAATATAAACCATTGTTTTCAACTTGTGGTCATATATTGCCGCGAAAAAAGTAATAAAATTTTCTCCTTTAGCGTGCTCCAGTAACTGGTAATTAAGTGCTTCAACTATTTCTAATAGGTTTGGGGTTTGTCGTATCATGGTTCGTAAAGTCGCCTGAAAATTAGACATTATTATAGCAGCTGGCACTCCTTTTCCTGATACATCAGCAATGCAGATTAAAAATTGATTTTGATTGATAGGAATATAATCGTAGTAGTCTCCACCCACAGAATGATGGGGCAAATAACTGGCTTCAAGTTTTAATCTGATCCCATAAGGAAGGTTTTCGGGGAACAAAAAGTTTTGAACATCCTTTGCAATTTCGAGCTCCTTTCTCAAGGCTTCTCCCTTTAATTGTCTTTCTGCCAATCGCTTATTTTCAATGGCAACTATGATGATATTTGTAATAGCCTGCAAATAAGTAGTACTTGTTTCGGAACTTTCTGTAAGATTCCTATTTACAAACAAGCATGCCAGGTCCTTACCTTTATGCAACACCGGAATCAATGTATCAAATACTTCAAACCGCTTATCTTTAGGGTTTTCAATGCTTATTATTGTATTTACACCCTTAAATTCAGACGGCAATTCTATATCAAAAAAATTATCTTTAGTTCCAAAATTGGCTTTTGCTTCCCATTTTTCACTCAAAACATAAAGAACAAGTTTTTTTACATTTAAATTACCTCTTAATGTAAAATCAAAGATCTTGATAATAGCATCCTCAGGAAGATTCGAATTAATAGCCTGTGTTATTTCCAAAAGGGAATTTAATTCGAGCTCCTTAATGTTAAATCGGTTTTTTAATTCCTCAAGTTGGTCCAAATCGTCTAGCTCATTTTTGAATATTGCAATTTAGTATTTAGTATTTAGTATTTAGTACTAGATACTTGGTATTTTGTACTTGGTACTTGTTAATCATAGCGCCTTCCTTTCCAGGAGTATGGGCCAAACGTTGATGTTAAACCAATAACGATAACGTACAAAGGGTATACTATTTGCAAGACTGTAAAGGCCAGCAAATTCACTTTATTTTTAAAAAACCTATTGAGAGAATTTAGATAGAGATAATCTACTAAATATTTTATTGATATTATACTGATGAAAATTTGAATTGAAATTAAGTCAATAATAACAGCAAACAATGAGAGTAGCAAGGCTAACTGGACAGTGAATATAAATCCTGCTAAAATTTTCGGTTGCCAGATATCGTAATATCTCCATTTACCAGCCCATCGTTTTCTTTGTGAGTAAAATGATCTTATACTGGTTGCCGGACTGGTTTTTACTATAGCCTGGTCATCTTTAAGAAATTTTATACTCCGGGGAAAGGCTTTATTTATCTTATGCATAAGGAATTCGTCATCACCAGAGGGTATATCTTCTTTTCCGCGATACCCACGAACTTTTTCAAAAGCTGATTTTGAGAATGCCATATTTGCCCCATTGCACATATTTGGCAGTTTGTAATATATACTTGCTGCACCAGTTCCTATTAACGATATAAATTCTATCTGCTGCATTTTAGTGATCAGGGAATTTGCAGGTTGTAAATTTACTGGACCAGAAATGAATTTATGTTTATTAACATCTAATTGGCTTACCATGCTTTTAACCCATTTGGGGCCTACCCTGGTGTCACCATCAGTACATAATATCAATTCCCCCTTTGCTATATTAACACCTTGTGTAATGGCAGCTTTTTTCTTCGACCTGAATGATGTTGGTATCAGTGGATATAATTTTACCTCAAGAGAACTGTTTAATCCATTTATTATTTCAACTGTATTATCTTCCGAAGCATCATCAATTATTAATACTTCGTATTTATTTCCAGGATAATCCTGTTTCTCCAAATCCTGCAATAAATTTCCAACATTATTGGCCTCATTACGCACTGGAATAATTATAGATACTTCAGGAAAATCTTCCTCTCTATAAGTTTCTCTAGGCAGGCTTTCAATTTTTTTCCAGCCATTCCATAGGATTAACACCAGAATTAAATAAACGGAAAGAAGTAAAATCAATAACAAATTCATTTATTCATGATATTCATCTCCATCATAAAATTGTACCCAATATAGATGGAATTAATAGATTAAGTATCCAACATCTTGAGTTTTTATTTTAATGTATATTAGGATTATTGTAAGCGAAAAGATTATCCCTTTATTATAACAACTTTAGATTTAGAGATAGTTATTTTTGATATTACATCATCAATCTTGTTCATCATACATTATGCCTTCAAAATACCGGGAAAAGATTATTTTGGGAATTGACCCTGGAACCAGTATCATGGGTTATGGGATTATTGGGGTAAGGGGTCAGGAATTTCATTTGATTCAATTTGGGGTTATTCATCTTAGTAAATATGCTAATCATGAATTGAAACTTAAAAAAATATTTGAAAGGTCCATTAACTTAATTGAAGAATATTCACCTGATGAAATGGCTATTGAAGCACCTTTTTATGGCAAAAACGTACAATCAATGTTAAAACTTGGCCGAGCCCAGGGCGTTACCATGGCCGCCGCTTTATCCCATGAAATACCCATTTGTGAATATGCACCTAAAAAGGTAAAGAAATCTGTAACAGGGAATGGGAACGCATCAAAAGAACAAGTCGCTAAGATGTTGTGTAACATTTTCAAAATTAAAGGAGTTCCCAAATTTTTAGATGCTACTGACGCACTGGCAGTAGCTGTGTGTCATCATTTTCAGAATAAAAACCCTGCTACAGGAACTAAAAGTTGGAAATCTTTTTTATCGAAAAATCCTGGAAGGATCATTAACTGATCAGGAGAAATTACTGCTAATTGCTTCCGCTATCCGGGTCAAGTCATCTTGAGTTGGAGTTAACTTTGGCCGGTTAAAATTAATATCATCCATTGAATTCAGCGGCACCAGATGCATATGTACATGAGGAACTTCCAGTCCAATCACAGCAACCCCAATCCGTATACAATCCACCGATTTTTCGATGGCTTTGGCAACTTTTTTGGCGAAAATGTTAAGATTGGCCAACTGACTATCTGAAAGATCATAGATATAATCTATTTCCTCTTTTGGCACCACAAGACAATGCCCCATTACCAGTGGATTTATATCCAGAAATGCAATATGATCCGAATCATCAGCTACTATGTATGCAGGTATTTCCCGGCTGATTATTTTACTAAAAATACTTGGCACTTTTAATTTATTGAAATTTCTAGAATCCGAAATTTTACTTTTCCTGCCGGAACTTCTATTTCGGCATAATCCCCGACTTTCTTACCTAATAAACCACTTGCAATTGGGGAATTGATTGAAATTTTACCAGCCTTTAGGTCTGCTTCTTCTTCAGCAACAATCGTATAACTGAATAATGAGCCATTGTCATCATTTTTAATCTTGACAGTAGTTAAGATTGATACTTTAGAATTATCAAGTTTAGACTGATCGATTATCCTTCCATTACCTACAACTTCTTCCAGTTTAGAAATCTTCATTTCCAATAAGCCCTGAGCGTTTTTAGCAGCATCATATTCTGCGTTTTCACTGAGATCCCCCTTATCCCGTGCCTCGGCAATTTGGTTGGCAATATCCGGCCGACCTTTTGTCTTTAGGTCTGTTAGTTCGTCTTTTAATTTTTGTAAACCTTCTTTAGTGTAATAAGATATCTTTTCCATTTGCCATTTTATTTTACACTTGACCTAAAAATAAAATAACGGCTCACATTGTGAAACCGTTTCTATTTTTTACGGCAGGTAGTATATTGAATACAAAATTAAATCAAATATTTAGAATATTCAAAGAGTTTGTAGGTTCAGTTTACCTCTACTTCTGTTTCTTCACCAAGAAGTTCGGGAAAACGTAACTTGGCCTTTTTAGCTAAATCATCATCTAATTTGGCCAAGTAAAGTGTTTTCGATTTGGATAACTGTTCTACGGTTAGCCCCTCTGCTCCTCTGAGATCTGCTTTATACAGACTGGCATTTTCAAAATTTGCTTCTGAAAGATAAGAACCTCTTAAGTCGGCTTCCATTAAGAAAGCATTACAGAAATCCGCTTTTATTAAAAAAGCCGATTTTAAATTCGATTTTATTAAAAAAGCATCCCGGAAATTAGCCCCGCCTGCAAATGAATTTTCCAGGTTTGCCTGGTTCAGATTTGCATTTTCAAGCTTGGTTTGATTGAGACGGGCTCCTGAAAGATCAATGCCAATCAGGTTTGAATTAGACAAATTGGCGGAATTGAGATTTGATCCGGATAATTTTACATAATTTAGATTGGTTTTCACAAGGTAGGTGCTCACAAGATCTATATTAAATATATTATGCCTGTTCAGTCTTTTAATATTACCAACAATTCTGAATGCAGCTTCCTCCGACTCCCATA
>Ga0209980_10001796_pt1 | contig 11759 bp, 11 predicted proteins | sample CR02metaG_FD_183611 | JGI IMG/M metagenome (GOLD analysis project Ga0209980, IMG submission 183611) | Deep subsurface microbial communities from Mariana Trench to uncover new lineages of life (NeLLi) - CR02 metaG (SPAdes) (version 2) | ecosystem: Environmental > Aquatic > Marine > Ocean trench... | reverse complement strand
CCAAACTTGAATTGCCAATTGTCAAAAAACGTTTTGACCTCACCAGCCATATTCGACCAATACACCGGCGAACCGACTACCAAGGCATCAGCGGCAAACAACACATTCGCAGTGACTTTCTCAACGCGTTCCACTTGAACGCGTGTCCCAGAAACAGACTGCGCCCCTTCAGCCACCGCATGTGCCATCTTTTCGGTATGACCTGAAACCGAATGATAGGCGACTAATACCGTGACTTGTTGATCTGCTTGTACGGGTTGGACAACAACAGCGAGTGAAAGACACACAAAACCATTCACCCAGACTATCAGGTATCTGAGAAAGAGTCTGTTATGCATGAAGACGACTCGCGTAAAAAGACACTGGGGGAATAGGATCTGGCATGATGTTGTATGCCTTGGAATGATCTGACGACCTCATCCACACGTCCCGTTTTCTTCCAGAAAAAAGAAACCGTACCCGGCACATACGTTGTGGGCAAACCAGGCGACGACCCTGATCGTTAGGACCTGAAAGAAAATAACTTGACCCATATCGCGCCAAGATTTGGGCCAGATTTGGACGGAACGATTGAGAAAGACCCGAGGCATAGCACAGCTATGGTGAAGGTTTTTCGATTGAGGCCCGTTCAAAGATGGCCCAAAGAGTTGGATGCGAGATGGCCAAGTTATTTTCTTTCAGGTTCTTATACCCGTTCGGTTTCCTCTTCCATGTGTTCCTCGACGGACACATGCGTCAACGTCCCACGATAGTCACATTTATGGCACCGAACACGCCTCTCTTCAATCCAGTTCTCTTGGACAAATGTTTGATGACACTGGGGACACACAAACACCCCCCTCACATAATGAACTTGCCGCTTCTGCTTCATGCTCTTCCTCCTTCAGGAACACTGATCGTATTAGTTAAGGGCTCGCGCAAGAATAACTTCCCCTGTTTGAGCGTCGATTCATCCCGTCGGGCGGCGTGGCTCGTCCTTTCCATACGAGGAGTATGCACAGTCCTCGCGCCTTGCCAGACAGATGTCTCAGCACCCAAACAGGGGAAGTTATTCTTGCGCGAGTCCTAAGACCCAACCGACTAACCCTGCCACAGAGGATTTTTCTAATGCAACCCATGACTTTTGTGAAGCCTGAGTCGTGAAACGTAAGAAAATTTACAGGAATTATTAGGTGCAGGGTTTCGCCCCTGCAGACGAGGTCTTTTGCCGAAACAAAAGGGACTCGTCGTTCGGGGGCGACACCCCGAAAATTAAATTCTTGAAGGAAAATTCCAGCGTGGTGTTTCGTAAAGGGCAGGAGGGGAAAACATCTTTGTTCTTTTCGGATCACGCATCACGGATCACGATTTCAGGCCTTTCCACTTGATCGGCGGCGTTGAGTCCTGGGGAAATGCTTCGTATGAACATCCTTGAGGCGACGTTGCTCCACATGAGTATAAATTTGCGTGGTGGCAATGTCGGCATGGCCGAGCATCATTTGGACCGCACGCAAGTCAGCCCCGTGATCGAGGAGGTGGGTGGCGAACGAGTGCCGAAGCATATGAGGAAAAATTCGTTTGACGATGCCAGCACGTACCGCTCGCGCCCGAAGAATGTTCCAAAAACTCTGTCGCGTCATGGGTTGTCCCCGACGAGTCACAAACAAGGCCGATGAGTTGTGATGTTTGAGCAGAACCGATCTGGCTTCCTGGCAGTAGAGCTCAATTTTCTTTCGGGCAATTTCGCCCATGGGCACCATTCGTTGTTTGTCCCGTTTGCCGGTTGCCAATACATAGCCCACCTCCAAATTGACCTGTGAGAGATCCACGCTGATCAACTCAGACACGCGCAGGCCGGTGGCATACAACAATTCGACCATCGCGGCATCCCGTACTTCCTCGGGACCCTCCCTTGGGGACAATTCAAGTAAATTGGTGATTTCAGTTTCCGTCAGTGTTTTGGGTAATTTCAGCCATTGCTTGGGAGAACGCGGGATTTGGGCCAATACGTCAGGCAGTCCCTTTTCCATAGTCAAGAACCGACAAAAGCCTCGAATGGCGGCCATGCAACGCGCGACGGAAGTCGAGGAAAGGCCCTGCTCCCGGAGGAATTGGAGGAACCCCAACACCGTATGATTCGTCAAATCCGTGGGGCCTTGAAGGCTCTTCTTGGCACAGTAACATTTAAACTTCGCGAGGTCTCGGCGATACGCATCCAGGGTATTGTTGGCCAAACCGCGTTCCGCCCGCAGGATCGTGGTATAGTGATTCAGAAGGTGATCGAGTTCGCTTCCTGGTCCCGCCTGTTCCCTCATCACGCTCAGTCCTTTGCTCGCTTGACCTTGTCTTTGTGGAGGATCATGAACCTTCATTTTTCTCAACCTTTATTGAGGAATTCCCACGCCTAAAGAGTTTTCTTGACAGTAGAGGAGGCTGGCCGTATATACGAAGATAGGGTTGGCGCAAGAATAATTTCTGCCGAAAAATCCCCACGATGCCTCATAGCCAACAATTCTCTCGCCCCAGAATCTTCACGGGATGCACCTGTCTTTTATGGTTCGTCTGCATCACCGTTGTCCTTCCTCAACATGCCGTCGGCCAATTAGACGACCCTCCTTTGGAAGATATCGACCCGCTGATTGCCGCCGCAGATGAACGTATAAATCACATTCAATCCCTTCTGGAACGGGGTCAGACTGACCAGGCCTTGATCATGCTTGAGAACTTTATCGAGTCTGGATCCACCTCTCCCCGAACCGAAGCTTTCACATTTCTCCACGCCCGAGCGCTTCAGGCCAAAGGGGAGACCAAACAGGCTATCATTATTTTAGAACAATTTCTGGAAGAATACCCGATCTCTTCTCGCACAGACGAGGCCCGACTGTTGCTCGGCACGTTGTATATCGAATCCAAACTGGCTCACCGAGCCATCACCGTGCTGACCAATGCCCTGAATCGATCATCCAACCCCTCAACTCAAACGAAAGGCCTGCACCTCCTTCACCAGGCCTACGAACTCAAGGGCGAGCACACCAAGGCCGTTCACATGGCCATGAAGCAACTGAATACAACCAGGAAGGACGAGCGCGGAGAGTTATTGGATTATATCAAAAGTCTGATTTTACAAAAAATGTCTGAACGGTCGCTTGGAGATTTATTGGAGACCTTCCCCACCACCTTTCCAGGCGACTTGGCCCTGATTCGTTTGATCGAGCTTCACACCGCCCTAGGCGATGAAGTGTTGGCTGAGAGAGACATTCGGGCGTTTCTCCATCGGTTTCCTCATCATCCCTACGCGCAAACGGCTGTCGCACTCATGCAATCGTTTATCTTGAAGATTAAAGCCCATCGATATGTCATCGCAGCAGTCCTGCCGTTCTCGGGAAAGATGAAACTCTTTGGAACCGATGCGCTCAACGGCATTCGGCTTGCCCTGCAAGAGGGGCGGGCTCAGCTCGGATCGAATACCGTGGGTATCGTGGTCAAAGACAGCGCCCTGCCTCCCGCCCAGTTGCATCATGAATTCGAAAAGGTCCTCAAGGAGTTTGTACCGATTGCGTTGATCGGTCCGCTGCTGGCTCGGCAAGTGCAACACGTCGCGGATCTTCCCGACTGGGCGGAAACGCCGTTTATCACACCCACAGCCAGCCTGTCCGATGTCAAACAATTTGGACGGTTTTGGTTCAGTACCGCGTTGACGACACACTTGCAAGTCAAAAAATTGATCGAACATGCCATGCAAACGCTTGGCTATACTCGATTTTGCGTGCTCTCCCCCGATTCCCGATATGGCAAACAGTTAGCCCAACACTTTCAGGAAACCGTCATCCAAAATGGAGGCGAAATCATTGCGGCGGAATCGTATCAGCGTGGAACAACCGATGCCTCGGCCCAAATTCTACGGATAAAAGATAAGGACCTTAGCCTCTACGGCGAGATGCTCCCCTTTGAAACCAAAGAAACCGAAGAACAACCAACCGAAGAGCCACAAAAAGAAGAGGAAGAACTGTTGGTCTATACCCCAGGGTTTGATGCGCTCTTCCTGCCGGGCACTCCTACTGATGTGGCCTTCCTTTCCGCCCAACTTGCCTTCTACGATGTGAAGGTGCCCTTATTGGGCAACAACACCTGGAATCATCCCGATTTGCTCAAGTGGGGACGGAGCACGCTAAATGGTGGGACCTTTGGCGATGTGCTATTCCTCCAAACCACGGACTCTGAAGTTCAGGAGTTTATTCGGAAGTATCGAGAGCAATTTCATCTTGATCCATCCATCTTCGCGGCCCAAGCGTATGACGCCATGCGGATAATCCTGGATACCATCAGCCATGGGGCCACCACCGGGCAAGAAGTCCGTGACCAGCTATTCATTCGGCACGACCTTCCGACCCTGGGAGGGCTTGCGTCGTTTGGAGAAGGTGGCGTTCTCGACCGCAAAGTGTATATGATTCAGGTCGTGAACGGTCGGTTTGTGCAAATTAATTAGGTTGATGACCCACATGTTCATTTTTGTGTAGCTTCTCAAGCCTAGGAGCCTGTCCGAGATTAGCGATCGTCACGAGGATGTGCTGGTTTGAGTCAGATGTTTCGATCGTTTGAGGCGAATAGTGGGACTATTCAACGAAAAGGATCGGAAGATCTGGCCAAATCCACCACATCCGTAGTAGATACGTCTAATCTTGGACCGGCTCCTAAATTTATTTCCATTGTCACAGTACGTTCATGAATTCCCTAAGCCAAATTTTATCCTCCATTTCCATCATGGCGTTGCCTTTACTCTTGGCTATCGTGTTCCACGAGTATGCGCACGGATGGGTGGCAAATTTCTTTGGGGACTCCACCGCGAAAAATCTGGGGCGCTTAACCCTGAATCCTCTCCCGCATATCGACCTCTTGGGAACCATCATTGTCCCTGCAATGTGCCTATTGGCTCCGGGAAGTTTTCTCGTGGGATGGGCAAAACCAGTCCCTATTAATTCTGCCAATTTACACAACCCTCGAAGGGACATGGCTTTCGTGGCAGCCGCTGGCCCTGCCATGAACTTATTCCTTCTCATCGTCAGCGCCATCGTGTTAAGCCTCATCATATCCTTTGATCCTTCTCAAACCGAAGGGGAATCCCAGGCCAGTCTCGCTCAAACCATCCTGTTGCCCATAGCAGCGATGGCCCAATTTTCAATCGTGATTAACACCATTTTAATGGTCATCAATTTGATCCCGATTCCTCCTCTGGATGGTGGGCGAATCATGACCAGTCTTCTGCCACCTCAACCTGCTCTGCTCCTTCGACGTTTAGAACCGTATGGCATGTTTATTTTCATTGGGTTGATCATGACAGACTCTTACCATCATTTTATCCGAACGATACTCATGACGGTATATCAAATCTTAACGGCGACCATTCTCCCAAGTGAGCTCTTGTCGTCCTGATCTTTATACGAATAAGGAGAGAACGTTGCCACAACGTGTATTAAGTGGCATGCAGCCCAGCGGGCGGCTTCACCTTGGCAATCTGTTGGGGGCTCTTGACAATTGGAGGCTGCTGCAGGAAGACAACGAATGCTTCTTTTTTGTCGCGGACTGGCATGCCTTATCAACAAATTATGAGGATACCAGCCAACTCCAAACCTTCATTCATGAACTGTTGATTGACTGGCTGGCTGTCGGCATTGATCCTGAACGGGCTACAGTTTTTATCCAGTCTCATGTCCCCGAGCACGCTATTTTGAATTTGCTGCTCTCGATGATCACCCCTGTACCCTGGCTTGAGAGAAATCCCACCTACAAGGAAAAACAAGAACAAATCGAAGGCCGCGACCTGTCCACGCATGGTTTTTTGGGATACCCCGTTCTTCAGGCTGCTGATATTTTGTTGTATAAAGCCGACGCGGTGCCTATTGGCAAGGACCAACTGCCTCATCTCGAACTCACCCGGGAAATAGCCAGACGATTTAATAGTCTCTATACCCCGGTACTAGTCGAACCAAAAGAATTGTTAACGAAATTTCCCAAGGTGATCGGAACCGATGGTCGGAAAATGAGCAAGAGCTATGGGAATACTATCAACCTCTCAGATTCGGAACCGGAGGTTCGCCAAAAACTCAAAACCATGGTCACGGACCCGGCTAGGGTAAGGAGGAAGGATCCGGGGAACCCTGAAATCTGCCCGGTGTATGATTTCCACAAAATCTACTCTACCACCGCGATCCTCGACCAAGTGAACAAAGAATGCCGGACTGCTGAAATCGGCTGCATTGACTGCAAAACATTTGTGGCCGACTCCATGGTTGAACGGCTGGCGCCCATTTGGGAATCCCGAAAAACCCTCGAAGCCAACCCAAAACGGCTGGAAGACGTGGTTCAGAGCGGATGCCAGCGTGCCACTGAGGTCTCCCGCCAAACCCTGGCCGAAGTAAAGGATGCGATGAAGATCTAGGAAACGATGCCTCTTACGTTACCTTCTGTTCCATCCTCTTCAGTTTCATTTCTGTGCTACCAACACAATCTTCAAGTGGTCAATTGCTTGACTTAATACCCCCCCAAAAGTACTATGGGGTTCTAGGTCTTTTTCCACGGGCATTTGATTAGAAACCCTTTCCTTACAGGTACTTATGGCAATTAGAGTCGGCATTAACGGATTTGGACGTATTGGGCGGAACATGTTCCGGGCTTCCTTTGGTGACCCTGATATCCAATGTGTGGCCATTAATGATTTGACTGATTCCAAGACCCTCAGCCATCTGCTCACCTATGATTCTGTCCATGGGCGGTTCCAGGCAGAAGTCCAGGCCAAACCGAACCAACTCCTGGTCAATGACCAATCAATAGAAGTACTGGCTGAAAAAGACCCTAAACAGCTCCCGTGGGGGAAATTAGGGGTCGATGTCGTCATTGAATCCACCGGTCGCTTCACCGATCGCGAAGGTGCCAGCCAACATCTTTCGGCGGGAGCCCCTCGAGTCATCATCTCAGCTCCAAGCAAAAATGCCGATCTGACCGTGGTGTTGGGCGTCAACGAAAAGACGTATGACCCTAAAAACCATTTGGTCATTTCCAATGCCTCCTGTACAACAAACTGCCTGGCGACCGTCGCCAAAGTCCTTCTGGAAAACTTTGGGATTCATCATGGCTTCATGACCACGATTCACTCCTATACCAATGATCAACAATTACTCGACTTGCCTCATCCTGATCTCCGTCGTGCACGGAGTGCAGCACTGTCCATGATTCCGACCTCGACCGGTGCGGCCAAAGCCTTGCACTTGGTCATTCCGGAATTAAAAGGGAAAATGGATGGCATCGCCATTCGTGTTCCCACGCCCAACGTTTCATTAATCGACTTGGGAGTTGTCACAGAACGGGACTGCGAGGCCGATGAAGTGAATGCCGCATTTGCCAAAGCAGCTCAAGGATCGCTCAAAGGGATTTTAGGCTATTCTGAAGCTCCGATTGTCTCTATCGACCTCAATGGCTGTTCAAACTCTGCCACGGTTGATTCACCATTGACCACGGTCATGGATCGTCGATTTGTCAAAGTCTTTGCCTGGTACGATAACGAATGGGGTTATTCGTGCCGTCTTCGTGACTTGGTCAAATTTTTAGGGGCCAAGAACTAAAACGTAAGTCTTTTCTGTCCCCTCCGTGTGCAGGAAGCTAACCATGAGGGTAGAAAGGATTCCTCGTGCATATCACCAAACAAACCATTGATCAGGTGGATCTTCGCGGGAAGCGTGTCATCATTCGGGTGGATTTTAATATACCCCTGGATGATTCACTGCAAATTACCGATGATTCTCGCATCCGCGCCGCATTACCGACCATCAATCACACCATAGACGAAGGGGGAAGCGTCATCCTCTGCTCTCACCTGGGACGGCCGAACGGGAAACCCTGTCCTGAATTAAGCCTAGCGCCGGTGGCCAAGCGTCTCAGACGTTTCCTCGGAAAAGATGTCATTTTTGCTTCGGACTGCGTAGGCCCAAAGGTGAAAAATCTCGTGAGCCAAATGAAACCAGGCGACGTCCTCCTCCTTGAAAATCTTCGTTTTCATCCTGAGGAAGAAGCCAATGATGAGCAATTCGCCTCGGAGCTCGCTTCCTTAGGTGACGTGTATATCAACGAAGCCTTTGGTACGGCACATCGTTCCCATGCCTCAATAGCCGGGATCACGAAATTCATCAAGACCTCCGCCGCCGGCTATTTGATGAAACGGGAAGTCGAATACCTTGAAGGTGCGGTGGAAAATCCCGTACGACCCTTTGTGGCAATTCTTGGAGGAGCTAAAGTCTCCGGCAAAATTGGTGTCATTGAGAATTTAGGCAAAAAGGTGGACAAGGTCATTATCGGTGGCGGGATGGCCTTCACCTTTATCAAAGCCCTGGGCATGGAAATCGGCCGATCCCTCGTCGAAGAGGATATGCTGGATTTTGCCAAAGGCATTCAACAACATGCCATAGATCGCGGGGTAAAATTTTATCTGCCGGTGGATTGCGTAATCGCCGCCAGTCTCGATCCGGGAGCGGAAACCAAAATTGTCACGACCCAGGAAATTCCGGAAGGATGGTATGGATTGGATATCGGCCCGGCTTCGGTGAAATTGTTTTCTGAAGCCGTTCAAAATGCCAAAACGATTTTATGGAATGGCCCCATGGGCATGTTCGAACGAGATGCCTTTGCGCGCGGGACACAAGCCATGGCTCATGCTGTGGCTAATGCCTACGCCCTGACGATCGTCGGCGGTGGCGATACCGCCTTAGCTGTCCATCGTGCGGGGGAAACCGACAGCATGTCGTTTATTTCTACCGGTGGCGGTGCCGCACTCCAACTTCTTGAGAAGGGGGAAATGCCCGGCCTCGCCGCTCTGCCCAATCGTTAGATTCTGCGCAGAAATACGTTGAACAAATCCGAAACTCGAATATCGAAATCCGAAACAACTATTAATGACCAAATTGAAAATAAAAAAATACTTGACTGCATAAGCCCAAATTCTTCGTTTGGATCATTCGAGTTTTTGATTTTTTCGGATTTCGATATTCGGATTTCGAGTTTACGACAGAAACAAATCCGTTCAACTTGTTAGTACCAAAATTCCTTTAACCCCAATCTGACTTGATTTTTTTCGATCGTATTTCACACACCCATGAGAACTCGCCTCATTGCCGGTAATTGGAAAATGCACAAGACCGCGACGGAAGCCGTGGAGTTTGTGCATGAATTCCGAAACCTCGTGCCGACTTCGACATCCATCGACATTCTCTTAGCTCCCCCGTTTGTCAGCCTGTATGCCGTTCAACAGGCTATGACAACTGATGACCAGTTTTCCCTGGCGGCGCAAAATATTCATTGGGAGGCTGAGGGAGCCTTCACAGGCGAAATCTCTGGTGCGATGTTACAAGCCCTGGGCTGTTCCTCTGTGATAGTTGGTCATTCTGAACGCCGGCAACTGTTCAGAGAGAGTAACGAAGAGGTGAATAAAAAAGTGAAAGCCGCATTGAAGCATAAATTGCTTCCAATTGTGTGCGTTGGCGAAACCTTAGAGGAACGCGAAGCCGGACACACGCAAGCCATCGTCAAAGATCAAATGATCAAGGGACTATCGGGACTCGATGTCGAAAACATTTCCACCATCACGATCGCCTATGAACCCGTTTGGGCCATTGGAACCGGACGAGCCGCCACGGTTGAACAAGCAGAAGAGGTTCATGCCTTTCTTCGCTCGATCGTCACGTCTGAATGGGGATCAGTCGCTCAAGATGTTCGAATTGTGTATGGGGGAAGCGTGTCCCCCCAAAATGCCGAGGCCTTGTTGCACTGTACAGACATCGATGGGGCATTAGTAGGAAAAGCTTGTCTTGACCCTACCAGCTTTGCTAGTATTTGTCGTCTTGCAGCTCAGGCTTGTCATTAAACATTCAAGAATCTAAAAATATGTACACCATCGCCGTCATCGTTCACCTCTTTGTTTGCTTTCTCATGATTGTCTCTATCCTGCTTCAGGCCGGCAAAGGGGCCGAAATCGGCGCGGCGTTTGGCGGATCAAGTCAAACGGTCTTTGGAAGTCGAGGGCCAGGCACGTTCCTCAGCAAAGTCACAGTTGGTACGGCGATCGTCTTTATGCTCACATCCTTAACTTTGGCCATGCTGTCGAGACAAGAACATGCTTCCTCCGTGATTGATGTTCCATCCACTTCGAGTGAGTCAATACCTACACCAGCTTCGACACCCCCTACCACCGAAACTTCCTCCGAAAAACCGGCTGAGCCTTCCGAATAACCAGCCCAAACCAACCTTTTTACTCCACATACGTCCCAAATCATTCGAAATCCGAATTTCGAAATCCGAAACAACTCCGAAATTCAAATGTTTCAAACCCATCCCGCCCAATGTTGCAGAATCGCACCGAAAAGGTCGTACTGATTGTTTTAGACGTTTTTGGTATTGGTCATTTTGTCATTCGAATTTGTTTCGGATTTCGAAATTCGAGTTTCGGATTTACTCTATGGTTCTTCCGCCATCCGCTGAAAGAACGGAAGTTGGGTTAATCGGAATAGCAATAAACGAAGGAAAGAAAGACAGGACTGGATTGGCCGTTAAACCGGTACCAGCCAATTCAGGTGAGTCGGATCATTGCCTTTGACGATATCAAAATACGCTTTTTGCAGAAGTGTGGTCACAGGCCCCCGTTTCCCCTCCCCAATGGCCCGATCATCTATTTCTCGGACAGGAGTCACTTCGGCTGCGGTCCCGGTTAAAAACACTTCATCCGCGACATACATGGCATCACGAGTGAATCGTTCTTCGACCACGGGAATGTTTCGCTCCTGAGCCAGTGTCATGATGGCATCACGGGTGATGCCTTCGAGAATGGAGGTCAACGGAGTCGTTTTCAGCACGCCTTTTTTCACAATAAAAATATTCTCGCCGGTCCCCTCAGCGACGTATCCCTCGGTATCGAGAAGAATGGCCTCATCATAGCCTGAGTTTTTCGCCTCACATTTTGCCAGGATGGAATTGACGTAATACCCTGAGACCTTAGCACGCGTCATCGACACATTCACATGGTGGCGAGTGAAGGATGACAACTTAGCCCGGATGCCCTGCTCCAACGCATGTTCTCCTAAATACGTCCCCCACGGCCAAGCCGCGATGCTTAATTTGATCGGATTGTTTCCTGGGAACAGTCCCATTTCCCCATAGCCCACGTAGAGCAAAGGGCGGATATAGCACGACTCCAACCGATTGACGCGAACGGTTTCGATAATCGCCTCCGACACCTCTTTCTTACTAAATGGAACTTTCATGGCCATGATGTGGGCTGATTCGAACAAACGGTCAACGTGCTCGTTCAATCGAAAGATGGCCGACCCCTCCCTGCCCTTATAACAACGAATGCCCTCAAACGCCGCTAATCCGTAATGCAGGGCATGAGTGAGGACGTGGACTTTCGCCTCATTCCAATTCACAAATTCGCCATCCATCCAAATTTTGTCACTTGCGGTAACCATGTCTTGCCATTATCCTTAAACTAATTGATCTGCCACGAGACAAACAATCTATTCGCGTATATAGCCCAGGCGACAAAACTCTGTCAATCAACAAATAGGGTAAACTTATTAGACCGAGTGGGTTGACAGAATCTCAATCTGCATGATATCCCTTTTAAGATTGGGAGGCTACGAACCTTATGTATGCGATTCTTGAAACAGGTGGAAAGCAATATCGAGTGGAGCCAGGGGCCACGCTTGAAGTTGAATTACTTCATGCCGAAGAAGGTCAAACTC
>Ga0209980_10001795_pt1 | contig 11765 bp, 11 predicted proteins | sample CR02metaG_FD_183611 | JGI IMG/M metagenome (GOLD analysis project Ga0209980, IMG submission 183611) | Deep subsurface microbial communities from Mariana Trench to uncover new lineages of life (NeLLi) - CR02 metaG (SPAdes) (version 2) | ecosystem: Environmental > Aquatic > Marine > Ocean trench... | reverse complement strand
CGAACATAGCGCTCCATGAGGGGATCGAAGTATCCGTTCCGCTCGAGCCAGAGGTTGCGCTGCTCTTCGGAGCTGTAAGGCCCCAGGACCTTGACGGCGACCCCTTCGATATTGATCTCGAGCGCCAGGAACAGAAGGATCGAGACGACCACCATGGTGAGCACCATGGTACCGAGCCGCCTTACGATAAAGACGAGCATGGGTGCTGATCTCTCCCTTCCCCGGAACCCGGCCGCCGCGACGCTAGCCGCCTGGCGAGAGAAAAGGCCGCGAAGGCGGCTAACCTCCGCAGCCCTTCAGAACCGTATTAGGCGAGCCACACCTTGTTGAACTGATGGTAGTTCGTCGGGTGCAAGGTAAAGCCCCTGACCCGCTTGTCGGCCGCTGTGGACACCGCGCGCCAGAACGGCTGGGCGATGATGGCGTCGTCCTGCAGGATCTTCTCGCAGGTGAACATCGCCTTGCGCCGCTCGTCCACGTCGAGGATCGAGCTGGCCACGTCGAGCGCCTTGTCAAACTCCGGATTGGAGTAATCGGCTTCGTTCCACGGCACGCCCGAGCGATAGGCAAGGTTGAGCACCATGACACCCAGGGGACGGTGGGTCCAAGCGGTGAAGCTCAACGGCGCCTTAGTCCAGACCTCCCAGTACTGGGCGCTGGGCATGAGGTTGAGTTCGAGATTGATCCCCGCGGGCGCCAATTGCTCCTTGAGCACCTGCATGGCATCCTGCTCCCACTTGCCGGAGGCGTTGCCGACATTGATCGAAATCGTGACGCCGCCGCCGTGGCCGGCGTCCGCCAGCAATTGCTTCGCCAAGTCGTAATCCTGCTTCAGGTCCGGCAGCTTCGCGTATTCAGGATGGATCTGCGCGACGTGGTGATTCTCCGCCGGCGCGCCCTTGCCGCGGTGGGCCAGATCGAGCAGCTTCCGGTGGTCCATGCAGGCCACGATCGCGCGGCGCAGGTTGAGGTTGTCGAACGGCTTTTTTGTCCGCTGCATGCGCGCCACGCCGGTCTGCGCCGTGACCGCCGTATGCACGACCGCATTGGGCAACTGCGCGGCCACGTCGAGCTGGTTGACGTCGATCTCATAGACCGCGTGCACCTGCTTGGAAGCCAGCGCGGCAATCCACGCCGACCTATCCTCGCCGTGGTCGAAATAGTGGATCTCGTCCAGGTAGGGATCACCGCCCCAGTACGTGCCGGGCCGGCGTTTCAGAATCGCCTTTTCTCCGACCTGGAAATCGGTCATCTGGTAAGGGCCGGTACCGACCGGGTTCTTGGAAATATCACCACCCTCGTCGTCGAAACGGCGGTTCACGATCGCGGTCGGATAGTTGTACAGGTTCTCTGGAATCGACAACACCGGTGAGTTCAGGTTCAGGCGGACCGTGTGATCGTCGACCTTTTCGACCGCGCCCTCGGTCATGCGCTTACCCATGACCGGATTGCCGTCGTCGTCCTTTTTGCCGGTATCGACTTCGTCCACCATCGCGGCGAAGAGACCGACGTTGGACGAGCCGACGTTGGGATCGAGCCAGCGGGTAAAGTTGTGGACCACGTCGTCGGCGTTGAAGTCGTCGCCATTGGACCACTTGATTCCCTTGCGCAGCTTGAGCGTCCAGCTCTTGAGGTCGTCGCTGGCCTCCCAGCTCTCGGCCAGGTACGGCCGGGTGATGTTGTCGTGGCCGGTGATGGTCAAGTACTCGATCATCTGGCGCGCGACGTTCGATTTCTGCGTCCAGTCGAAGGTCGCCGGATCGGTCATCTCTTGGATCTGCATCGAGAACTTGAGCGTGCCGCCCTTCTTCGGGGTCGCGGCCACCGCTGTCGGCACGATGGCTTCCTGGCCCGTTATCTTGCCAACCATGGCGTAGGCGGCGCCCGCCGAGATGCCAAGCAGGGTCGCCGTTCGCAGAAACTCGCGCCGGTCGACCTTGCCCGTGCGCAGCTGTTCGCATAGCTCCGGGATATACGAATGAATTCGTTTTCCGGACTCGTCCTTGAGCTCTTTGGTCATGAATAGCCTCCCAGTTATCTGCCGATCCCGTTCAGAGCATCGAACCGGAGCCTGGACCCTCGGGGAAGCGAAGTCCGGAAGATCCGGCCGGCTGACACACAAGGGCGCGCGGCACACGCCCGCCCGGTGACGAAGTCCTGCCCGGAATATTTGTTCATTCGCGTCGAGCCCGTACGCCGAATCGCCCGGCGGCGCGAACGCCGCCGACGGTCAGGACCTCTCGATTTCGCGGGTTCCTCGAGCCGCCTCCTAGTCTCTTACCCCACCCGCCCCGGTCCCGGGATGGGCGGCGAATTCAGTTTTTGCTTCAGGTCCTTGTCGTAAGCCTAACAAACTTTACCGGCCGCCGTCACCCGCTAGTTGCGCGATCCCGACAATCTCTGGACCGAGAGCGACCTGCGTCCCGGGGTCCCAACCAGCGCTGAAGGGCAAATCACACAAGTTTGGTGTCGATCTTAATTTCGCCGGTCAAAGTCCTGTGAACTGGGCATTTATCGGCGATTTCCAGAAGTTTTTCGCGCTGCTCCGCCGCGAGCGGCCCCTGCAGCGTCAGACGCCGATCGATCCGGTCGATGCGGCCTTCCCGGGTCTCGCAGTCGGCGCAGTCCCGGGCGTGGACCTTCGCGTGGGTGAGTCGCACCTCGACCCGGTCGAGTGGCCAGTCCTTGCGCTCGGCATACATGCGCAGCGTCATGGCGGTGCAGGCGCCCAGACCGCCGAGCAACAGGTCGTAGGGGGTCGGCCCGCTGTCGTCGCCGCCATAGTCGGTCGGCTCGTCGGCCGCGAACCGATGGCGTCCGGCGGCGATCTCCTGGGCGAAGCGTCCGCTACCTCGTTCCCGGACCGCGACGCCACCGGCTTCGGTTACCAGTGGCGGTGCGGTGTCTGGGCCCCCCAATTCGGCGCCCCCCAATTCGGCGCCCCCCAATTCGGCGCCCCCCAATTCGGCGCCCAGGTAGCGATCGGCCCAGGCCGCCAGAACCTCGGCGACGTAAACCGCGTCCGCCTTGCGGGTCAACAGATGGTCGGCATCGTCGAGGGAGACGAAGCTCTTCGGATGCTTGGCGGCGGCGAAGATGCTTCCGGCATTGTCGATGCCAACGATCTCGTCGCGCGGAGCATGGAACAGCAAAAGCGCCTTGCGCAAGGCCCCGATAGCCGACTCCAGGTTCTGGCCCGCGATGTCGTCCAGGAACTGCTTTTTGACCCGGAAGCGCCGTCCGGCGAGTTCGACTTCCGCCACGCCCTTGGCCGCGATCTCATCCGCGGCGTTCCGGAACAGGTGGGCGATGTGCCCCGGATCGGCGGGCGCGCCGATGGTCGCCACCGCGACCGCTTCGGGGACCCGGGTCGCGGCGGCCAGCATCGCCGCCCCGCCCAGGCTGTGCCCGATCAGTAGTTCGGGTGGCTTCCGGGTCGCGCGTAGATAATCCGCCGCCGCGATCAAATCGTCGACGTTGGAAGAGAAGTTCGTGCTGGCGAACTCGCCGTCACTGTGGCCGAGGCCCGTGAAGTCGAACCGGAGCACGGCGATGCCGCGCTCGGCGAGCGCACCCGCGATGCGCTGTGCGGCGAAAATATCCTTGCTGCAGGTGAAACAATGAGCGAACAGCGCAAAAGCCCGTACCGCCCCCGCCGGCAGATCGAGCCGCCCTGCCAGCGTCGCCCCGCTTGCGCCCTCGAAAGTCAGCTTCTCGGTTTTGACGGTCATGACACCTGTTCCCTTAATCCGCTTTGGCGATGCCGCCATGGCAACATGGAGCATGACGCGAGACAAGGATGCGCTGGCCTACGGGCATAGGCTAGTCTGAGTACGTTCTTAACGCAGCGGCCGCCGGAGGTCCCCAACCATGACCGAGTCCCTCAACCGCGCGCAAAACGTCGCGCTGATCGAGAAGACCACGCCTTACGACGGCCATTTCCGGATCGACGTTTACCGCCTGCGGCACAAGCGCTTCGGCGGCGGCTGGACCGAGGTCATGTCCCGGGAGCTGTTCGAGCGCGGCCGTGCCACGGTGGTGCTGCCCTACGACCCGGTGCGCGACGCCGTGGTGCTGATCGAGCAGTTCCGCATCGGCGCCTACGGCGCCGGGCTCAAACCCTGGCTGATCGAGCCGGTGGCCGGCATCGTCGAACCCGGCGAGACCCCCGAGGATGTGGCCCGCCGCGAGGCGTTCGAGGAGGCCGGCTGCGAGATCGCCGAGCTCGAGCCGATCGGGACCGTGTTGTCGAGCCCGGGCGGTTGCTCCGAGGTGCTCCACCTCTATTGCGGCCGGGTCGACAGCGCGGGCGTCGGCGGCCTCCATGGACTCGCGCACGAGCACGAGGACATCCGCGCCTTCGTCGAGCCGGTGGATGGCGTCCTGGAGCGCCTGGCCAAAGGCGAATACAACAATGCCAGCACGGTCATGACCCTGCAGTGGCTGGCGCTGAACCGGGAGCGGCTCAAAAAAAAGTGGTCGTGAGCCGGCCCTCGGGGGGCCTTGAACCGCCCTCCGGCCACGGCTAGTCTCCCGGGCCTGAATAGGCCCGGCTTTCGGCCCGGGATCGCGGCGTCTTGGGTCGCTTTGGGAGTGTTTTATGGACATCCGCGAGGGCTTCGTCGGGGCCATCGGCAATACACCGCTGATCCGGCTCGCCCGTCTGTCGGAAAAGACCGGCTGCGAGATCCTCGGCAAGGCCGAATTCCTCAACCCGGGCAGCTCGGTCAAGGACCGTGCCGCCTGGTACATCGTCAAGGATGCCGAGGAGAAGGGCCAACTCGAGCCCGGCGGCGTGATCGTCGAGGGCACCGCGGGGAACACCGGCATCGGGCTGGCGCTCGTGGCGCGCGCGCGTGGCTACCGCACGATCATCGTGATCCCCGAAACCCAATCGCAAGAAAAGAAAGACATGCTGCGCCTCGCCGGCGCCGGGCTGCGCGAGGTCCCAGCGGTCCCCTACAAGGACCCGAACAACTACGTCCACGTTTCGGAGCGCCTGGCCAAGGAACTCCACGAGACCGAGGCCAATGGCGTCATTTGGGCCAACCAGTGGGACAATCTCGCCAACCGACGCGCCCACTACGAAGGTACAGGGCCGGAGATCTGGCGCCAGACCGACGGCAAGGTCGACGCCTTCGTCTCGGCGGTCGGCACCGGCGGCACCCTGGCCGGGGTCGGCTTATACCTCAAGGAGCAGAACCCGGACATCACCATCGCGCTCGCCGACCCGCCGGGCGCGGCGCTGTACAACTACTACAAGCACGGCGAGCTCAAGGCCGAGGGCAGCTCGATCACCGAGGGCATCGGCCAGGGCCGGATCACCAGCAACCTGAAGGACGCACCCGTGGACGAGGCCTTCCAAATTCCCGACGCCGAGACCGTGGCCATGGTGTTCGACATCTTCGAGCACGAAGGTTTGTGTCTCGGCAGCTCGAGCGGCATCAACCTGGTCGGCGCCGTGCGCCTGGCCAAGCAGCTCGGCCCCGGGCATACCATCGTGACCGTGCTCGCCGATTACGGCACCCGCTATCAGAGCCGGCTGTTCAATCCGGCCTTCCTACGCGAAAAAGGCTTGGCCGTGCCGGATTGGTTGGAGCGGGCCGGGCTTGGAGCATGAGGTGGAGATGGAACTGATTTTTCGCGACGACGCCTATCAGAAGTCCTGCGAAGCCACGGTGACCGCCGTCGATGGGGCCGGCATCCGGCTCGACCGCACGGTGTTCTATCCCACCGGCGGCGGCCAGCCCGGCGACGTCGGGACCTTGCGCCTCGCGGACGGCGGCGAGCTGCGCATCGTCGAGGCGCGCAAGGGCGCCGACCACGAGGACGTGGTCCATGTTCCCGAGGACGGCGCCGCCCTACCCGCCCTCGGCGCCAAGGTCACCGCCGAGATCGACTGGGAGCGGCGCCACCGGATGATGCGCATCCATACCTGTATGCACGTGCTCTGCTCGATCGTCGAAGGCGACGTGACCGGCGGCCAGGTCGGCGACGGCAAGGGCCGGCTCGACTTCAACCTGCCCGACACCCAGCTCGACAAGGAGGCGATTACCGCCGAGCTCAACCGGATCGTCGCCGAGGACCATCCGTTGACGTCGCGCTGGATCACCGAGGCTGAACTCGCCGAGACCCCGGAACTAGTGCGCACCATGTCGGTCAAGCCACCGATGGGCGCCGGCCGGGTCCGGCTGATGGAGATCGAGGGCGTCGACCTGCAGCCCTGCGGCGGCACCCACGTACGCCGGACCGGCGAGATCGGCCCGGTCAAGGTCACCAAGATCGAAAACAAGGGCCGCCAGAATCGCCGCATCAACATCGCCTTCGCGGATTAGGCGCGGAAAAGCAAGGGGGGGAGCGACCGATGACCGCGCATGACAGCCCGGCGCTGGTCGATACCGAGTGGCTGGCCGCGCATCTGTCCGCGCCCGACGTGCGCGTCGCCGACGCCAGCTACTACCTGCCCAACGAGGGCCTGGATCCGCGTGCCGAATACGAGGCTCAACACATTCCGGGCGCGGTGTTCTTCGACATCGACGACATCGCCGACAGCGACAGCGCCCTGCCCCACATGCTGCCGAGCCCGGAGAAATTTTCCTCCAAGGTACGCCGGCTGGGCCTGGGAGACGGGGTACGCATCGTGGTTTACGACCAGCGCGGCATCTGGAGCGCGGCGCGCGCCTGGTGGAGCTTCCGGGTGTTCGGCCATGAGGATGTGGCGGTGCTCAACGGCGGCCTGCCCAAGTGGCTGAACGAGGGCCGCCGGGTCGAGGACGGCCCCGGGCAGGCCCAACCGCGCCACTTCACCGCGCGCATGAACACGTTCCTGGTGCGCGACAAGGCGCAAATTCTGGCCAATATCAAGAGCCGGCGCGAACAGGTGCTGGACGCGCGCGCCGTCGGCCGCTTCACCGGCGAGGCGCCGGAACCGCGCGCCGGCATGCGCGGCGGCCACATCCCGGGCAGCCGCAGCCTGCCCTTCGTCGAGCTGCTCGATCCCGAAACCCAGACGCTGCTGCCGGCCGAAGCGCTTCGGGCGCGCCTCGCCGCCGCCGGCATCGACCTCGCGCGCCCGGTGGTGACCAGCTGCGGCTCCGGCGTGACCGCCGGGGTGCTGGCGCTCGGCCTGCACCTTCTGGGCCATCACCAGGTCGCGGTTTACGACGGTTCCTGGTCCGAATGGGGCCTGCCCGACGGCGACACCCCGGTCGAGACCGGTCCCGCGGCCCCGGTGTCCGCGGGCTGAGTCCATGGCTGCAAAGGACAAGCTGGCTTCGGAACTCACCATCCGTGCCTACCAACCCGGCGACCGGGACACGGTGGTTGCGCTCTGGAAGCGCTGTGGGCTGATCGTCTCGTACAACGACCCGGACCGGGACATCGCGCTGTGGCGCGCCTCGCCCAACGCCGAGATCTTCGTCGGCGAGCACAAGGCCGGGGGCGGCGCGGAGCGAATCCTGGCCACGGTCTGCATCGGCCACGACGGCCACCGCGGCTATCCCTACTACGTCGCCGCCGACCCGGACTTCCACGGCCGGGGCTTGGGCCGGCGCATGATGCGCCACGCCGAGAAATGGCTGGCGCAGCTCGGCGTGGCCAAGATCAATCTCATGGTGCGCGACACCAACGCGGAGGTCCGCGATTTCTACCTGTCGATCGGCTACAAGGAGGAGCCGCGCCTAGTGTTCAGCCGCTGGCTGACCCTCGACGGCAAACCGCCCAAGGAGGGGCTCCACGAGGTCGGCACCCTGGCCTGCACGATCACCCGTCTGGAGATGACCCAAAGGCCGAGCCGGCCGGCCTGCCATCCGCCCCACGGCATCCAGGTCGCCCTGCTTAGGGCCTGGCGGCCGACCGTCGCCTTCTATCGCTTCCTTTACAACAGCGTCGGCGCGGACTGGCTGTGGTACGAGCGCCGTGCCATGGACGACGACACGCTCGCGGCCATCCTCCAGGACGACGCAGTCGAGGTCTACGTGCTCTACCTTGATGGCGTGCCGGCCGGATACGCCGAGCTCGACCGGCGCGTGAAGCCGGAGATCGAGCTGACCTATTTCGGCCTGATGCCGGAGTTCATCGGCCGCGGGTTGGGCGACTATCTGCTGTCCACGGCGATCGACATCGCCTGGAGCTACGAACCCAGCCGCCTCTGGGTCCACACCAACACTTTCGATCATCCGCGCGCGCTGCCGCTCTACCAGCGCCATGGCTTCACGGCCTACGACCAGGAGCAGCGGATCCTGCCCGATCCGCGCCTGACCGGCCTGATTCCGGTGTAATGCCAAGGATAGGCCTGGAGCTTGAGTGTTAAAATCCTATAGCCTCGGGCAATGCCCATAGGGACGCCTCCTTGGTATCCAGTTAGGCACGTGCTTTCGGTATCGGGTCCAGTCTTCGCCGAAGCGGACGGCAATATCGTACCGTTGGTGCCAGCGAACAAATCCTTCGCTGAAGACCACCACGGACAGCGCGGCCGGAAGCAGCCACAGGCTTTCGTAAAAGACCGTCAGAATAAGAAACATCAACAGCGTGGACACCTGCAGCGGGTTCGCCAAGTAGGCGTAGACACCGGTTGTCACCAGAACCCTTGGCGGATCGAAGGGGATCGGCGTTCCATGCCCCTTGACGGCGAATTCGTACACACCGGCAAGTCCCAGGAAAATTGGACCCAAAAGAGAGGCTGGGAGTGCCATCATTTTCCAGACCGGCCAGTCGAAATAGGCAAAGACGCTACCGCCCTGATGCTCCAGCAATATTGCTGGAATGAGGAAGAGGACCAGCGCTCCCCATCCTAAGGCTTGCAGCACCGCTCTGACGGCGACCTTTTCCTGGCTCCCCGTCAGTCGCGCCAAAATGAGTCCCGGAAAGAGGCAGCAGACGATCACCGCCGCTTCGCCCAGCAGCCAGCTATCGCCAAGCACAACGACCGATGGTATGGCGGGCATCACCCAAATATCGATCGCAACGGCAACAACGATCGGAACGACGAGCGGCTGAGTCTTTGTCGCTAAAAACAAGAACCCTCCCCAAAACGCCGCCCAACCTATTACGACGTCGACGGGCAATCCCTCCAGGAGCAGATCGTCGGAGGTAAAGCGCCACCAACCGAGATATCCAGCCAGCTTGTTCACCAGGAAAAGGAACGGGATGTTCCAAATGACTCCCAACATGGTCCCGGTGAACTCTTGCGCGCTGGGGCGGGCAAACAGCATCACTGCGGCGAGCAGAAACAAGGGCCCGAGAAGAAGTAGGGCCCGGATCGCATCGGGTTCAATTTCGGGGAGTGGCCACATTGTCGATCAGCGCTTCGGCGGCCATGCTGACGCCGTAACGCTCCAGGGGAGCAAAATACCAGAAGGGGTCCAGCTCACGCTGGAAGGCCAAGGTCCAGGTGACCCGGGTGTGTTGATCGTCGACCGGCTGCCAGGCCACTTCGGAATAACGCCAACTCAGCCAATGCGCGATCATGGTGGTGTCCTGAACCGGAACAAAGCGGACTCTATTTGACTCCCGCACCGCGACCTCGAAAACCAGATTGCCGTCAACGATTTCATAGAACCGCTTTCCGACCAGGCGCACGCTGCGCCGGTCGCCGGGATCGAGACCGGCGCCACCGGCGTAGATGACCTTCGGAAAGAGTCGCAGGAACAGTGGCAGCGGTTGGTCGAACGAAGCTTCGGCGGCAAGCCGATCTTCTACTGCCTCGGCACTCGCCGGGACGATCCTTTCGACGCTCACGACCTCAAAGCGATCCATCGTCGTAAACTCGGTTGTACCTTCGATCGACAGTATCGCCAGAGCGGGAAATATGATCGACAGCCGAAGCTTTCTCTTGTTCTTCCCGTAGCCGTCGCCGGCTAGTCCCGTGAGCGCGGCAACGGCCAAAATAACTGGGGACGCCATCAAGACGCAAACCGCCCCCACTCCGAAGAGGGGCATCGAAAGCAATAGGGCTACGGCTGTCCATTTCAACACCCTACCCGTCGGTCCCGAGGCCGTCTTTGCGCCGAGCATAATAATGAGCGCCGCAATGAAAGTCGGTACGCCGACATAAAGCGCCGCGGTATGGAACTCTCCGGTTGTTTCCAGAATGAGAACGAACTCGCCAACCACGATCCCCATCAGAAGAAGCAAGAAGAATTTGTAGACTACGCCTTTCCATTTAGATGTCATGGAGCTCGGCCCTCCCCCGCCCCGTCTTTGATGGAAGGAACGCCGAGCACCCAAAGGAGTCCCGCCCGATACAGACGGAATATCGGATAGACCGCACGGCAGACAGCCGGGCTTCGGAACAAGATGCGGTTTAGGCGGTGAAAAGGGTCCGTGCCTCGACTCAGTTTCGTCAAGGCGTGCAGGGCCTCGGCGCCGTGGTAGTAGTGGTCGCCCCACTTCAGGGCGAAACCTGCATCCAGGTCCAATCCCGCAGATTCGATTTCCATTCTGGTTGCTGTGGACCGCCGGGCATCTACCAATGCCAGATTCTCAACCGCTTCGGTCCGGGCCATGGCATGGCAGTAGATGTCGCATAAGGGGCAAAGGCCATCGTAGGCCAGCAATCCCCCGGAACCCTCGATCTGTTTCGGAGCATTCGATTCCACGCTCATCCTGTTCACCGCACATGCCCCCTTGATGGTAGTCACCAACCGGCCTATATTTAGCTGTGTAGCTAAATAGGAAAATAGCATAATTAGCTAATTAGTCAATAAGCTAATTATGAACCGAGGATAGGGGCCCGATGGAAGCGATTTTCCAGGCGCTGGCATCGACTACACGCCGAAAAATTCTGGCTTATCTCTCGAATTCCAGCATGACCGCCGGAGAGATTGCCGAACGCTTCGATATCACCAAGCCGTCGCTATCCAAGCATTTGCGAATTTTGGAAAATGCCGGACTCGTCGAAGGTGTCAAGAAAGGACAATTCGTTCACTACAGCTTGGTGGAAGAAAATCTGATCAACACCATAAACGGCTTCATCGCCGAGGTTTGCCCGGTTGCGAGGCCACTCAAACGCGAAAGCGCCCGGCACGCTCGAAACGCGCAAATCGAGACCGTAAAGTCGTAAAGGCCTCGCACCCGACCGGGCTGATTCCGCAGCGCACTTGGTCGCCCGAGAACACGAGACACCGCGGCTCGGAACACAGGATCTATGCGAACGCACGGGCCGCGATATGGGCGCCGAGCAACAACAAGGCGCTGAACAGAACCGGCCGGAAGACGGCCTCCGACAGCCTGCGGCGTACGGCCTGGCCCAGCACCATGGCGCGCGCCGCCGGCGCCACCGCCACCGCCGGCATCAGCCAGAGATTCGCCGTCATCATCTCTTGCCGCGTCCGTGCGCCCACGAGCGTTATACCAAGCAACGCCAGGGCGATGGTCGGCAAGCCACGGCCGACCACGCCCTTCACCCAGCCGCGAACGGGCAAGGTGGCGCCGACACGATCGAGATGACCTCGATGGTCCCCATGGGCAACGCCGGGCGCTCCGGTGCCGCCTTGACGCCGCCAGCCCCCCTCGGCGCGTCCCTAATTATGCAGGATCTGGCTGAGGAACAGCTTGGTGCGGTCGTGCTGCGGGTTGTTGAAGAATTCGTGGGGTTCGTTCTGCTCGACGATCTCGCCCTCGTCCATGAACATCACCCGGTCGGCGACGGTCTTGGCGAAGCCCATCTCGTGGCTCACCACGATCATGGTCATGCCGGTCTCGGCGAGTTCGACCATGACGTCGAGAACCTCCTTGATCATCTCCGGGTCGAGCGCCGAGGTCGG
>Ga0209980_10001794_pt1 | contig 11766 bp, 7 predicted proteins | sample CR02metaG_FD_183611 | JGI IMG/M metagenome (GOLD analysis project Ga0209980, IMG submission 183611) | Deep subsurface microbial communities from Mariana Trench to uncover new lineages of life (NeLLi) - CR02 metaG (SPAdes) (version 2) | ecosystem: Environmental > Aquatic > Marine > Ocean trench >... | reverse complement strand
ATTCGCGAGCTATCGCGAAGGCTTGGGACCCTCGGACGCGGTATTCGATACCACTGGCGATACCACCGGGCTGGGCGGGCGTTTCGAAGTGGTGGTCAAGTTCTAGACGATGAATGGCGTGAAGCCAGGCAGGCCGGCGTTCGGCTTCGGGCTCGCGTGGGTCCTTGTGATCGCCGCGTCGGCGGAGTCTCAGCAGGCTCGGCAGCCACCTTTTTTCGAGTATGCGCAAATCGATCCGCACAAGGTGGTGACCGCGGAAAAATGCGGTGAGTGCCACATCCAGGAAGCCGAAGTCTGGAAGCGAACGCCGCACGCGACCGGCTTCAAGACGCTTCACAAGAAAGAGCAGGCCGAAACGATCGCCAAGAAAATGGGATTTCGCTTGATCAAGCGCGACAGCCTGTGTTTCAGCTGTCACTACACGCCGGTGGTTCAGAGCGGCAAGATCCGGGTAGTGTCGGGAGTGTCCTGCGAATCCTGCCATGGCGCGGGGGCCGACTACCTCGACATTCATAATGTCTACGGCGAGGGTTTTGATCACAACTCGGAGTCGCCGGGGCACCGTCGAACACGCATTGCGGACAGTCGGCGGGCCGGCATGCGTCGGCCCTCGGATCTCTATCCCGTGGCGGCGAACTGCTTCAGCTGTCACACGGTACCGCTCGAGCGGCTGGTCAACCAAGGTGGACACACGACCGGAAGCGGCGGTTTCGAGCTGGTCGAATGGACCCAGGGTGAGATTCGGCACAACTTCTTGAAGTCCTCGTTGGATGGTGCGGATCCGGTGAACGTCGAGCGGTCGATGTCGCGAAAGCGCGTGATCTACGTCGTCGGCCGAGCGCTCGATCTCGAATACAGCGTGCGCGGTCTCGCCAAGGCCAGGACCGATGGCGTCTACGCGAAGGCGATGAGCCGGCGGGTGCGCAGTGCGGTGTCCGAGTTACGGGCGATCAGCCGGTTCGCCGACATCCCAGAGGTTGACGACATGATGAGGGCGGTCAAGTCGGTGAAGATGGTGCCGCGTAACGAATCGGCGCTGCTGGCGGTGGCCGACAGTGTGCAGAAGTCCACGCGCGCTTTTCTGGCCAAGCCCACGCCATCATCGCTGGCGTCCATTGACGATCTGGTGCGCGGAATCGATCCGGAGCCGGAAGAGGAAGAGGGCTCGTTCGAGGTTGCGGAAGGGGTGGTGTCAGGGCCAGGGGGGCCAGGGGAGCCCGTGGAAGGTGCCGAGCCCGGTGTCTCTGGCGGGGTGACCGGTTCGACACCTTCCGGCCCTGGTGGTTCGGGCGCGCTGACCGGCCCCTCGGCCGCTCCCTCGACCGGCCCCTTGGGTGGCACGACGGCGACGTCCGCCTCCCGAGCCACTAAAGCTATTGGAGCCAGGGGTACTTTCAAGACCCGAATTCGGCCGGCCTCGAGTCACAGGACGATCGGTCCCGGAAACTGCTCCGGTTGCCATAGCGAGCAGAACCAGTGGTGGTTCGGTCACGCGCACTCGAGATCGGTGGATCCGTTTTTCGACGGCCGGACCAAGAACCTCCAGATCGCGCGGCTCTATGGTGTCAAGCTGTCCGCCATGACCACAGGGCGGGCGGTATGCATGGACTGCCACGGCACGATCGTGTCGGGTAAGGAGTCCCGGGAAGTGCTCGACGGCGTGAGTTGCGAGAGCTGCCACGGAGCCGCGGCCGACTGGCTCGAGCCCCACAAGAACGAAGCCGGCAAGGAACTTGGGCGCCGGCGCCCCGGTCACCTGGCGGCGCTCGAGCTGGGCAAGGCGGATCTGCGCCAGATGCGCAAACGCGCCGAGACCTGTACCGGATGCCACTACATCACCGAGCCGCGACTGCTTTCGGCGGGCCATCCATCCGGCGCCGGATTCGACTACGTCAAGGGCATGAACGGGGTTCGCCACTGGCAGCAGCGAATGCCGGACACCGAGATCGCTTCGGCGACCCGAGCCGTCGTGGCATCGCGGGGTCCGGTGCCCAGAGTGCAAGTCGCCTCCTTGCCGGACAACGGCCCCGACGCGGTGTTATCGGCTCGAGTGGCGGCTCGAGCGGCGACCGGCCGGTCCACCGCGTTGGGCGGCTCGGGCGGCTCGACCGGCTCGAGAAACTCGGCTGGCTCGGCGGTCTCCGGATTGTCCCGATCGGGCCGATCAGCCCGATCAGGTAATGCGTTTGCTGCGCAACGACGAGCCGAGGCCTATGTGCTCAGGCCGCCGGCGCCACGGCCGGTGGTCTTTTCCAGGGACTCGGGCGGGGAGCGGGACGCGGTCGTGCTGCCCGCGTTTCCCGATCTCGCCGGTGCCACGATCGAAGAGGTTCTGCTGGCCGTGCAGCAGCGCCTGAAGCTGCTCTATCGACTGGTCGATCCGACCAATCCAAGATATCTGAACGGTCCTAGCGGGCCGGGCGCTCAGAGCGGGGGTTCGCGATGAACGACGACGTAGAACTTGGCAAGACCACGATTCGCAGGCTCGAGCAGTACCGCGATCGGTGGTCATCGTACGACTCTCAAACCGGGCTGATCGAGATCTCCGACAAGCTGAGCGTCGAAGAACTCAAAGAGATCGAGCTGTTCGCCGACTTCGACGATCGTTTCCTCGAAAAGATCAGCCCGGACGTCTCGATCGCCCGCTGGCAGAAGGACGCGGTGCTTTTCGAGGAGGGAACCTATATCGATCTGGCCTTCCATGTGCTGGAGGGGGAGGTCGAGGTCTTTGTTCAAGGAGTCGGAAGCGACGTAGCTGGCGGCAGTCGACCGATTTTCGATTTGTCGCGAACGGTCGTGGGTGGCATGGCTTTCCAGGCTCCGGAGGCTGCACGAGATACGGAGGGTAAGCCGCAGGCCGGTTCCGTTGCCGGCGGAACGGTCGTGATGCGCCGCGCCACCCGCGTGGGGCCGACCCGGATCACATTCCTTTCGACCATGGACTTCGATCTGCCGGAGGGAGCCGCCGCTCGCCTTGGACCGGGTGAAGTTTTCGGCGAGATCGGTTCGATGAGCGGTTGGCCTCAGTCGGTGACCGCGCGCACCGCAAGCGAATGTCGGCTGGTGCAAATCAAGGTCGCCGGCCTGCGCCTGATGAAGCGCAAGTCCAAGGGGCTCAAGGCGCGTCTGGATCAGCTCTATCGCGAGCGCTCGCTCGGCACCCAGCTCAAGAACACGCCGTTGTTCGAGGGCTGCACCGATGTCTTCATTGAAGCACTCAAAGAAAACGTCGAGTTGGTGTCATGCGAGCCGGATGAGGTGATCGTTCGAGCGGGCGAGGAAGCCGACGCGATGTATCTGGTGCGCTCGGGGTTTGTGAAACTGCTCCAGGATTATGCCGACGGCGAGATCGCGGTCTCCTATCTTTCCAAGGGGATGACCCTGGGTGAAGTCGAGTTCATGATCCCAGGCCTCGACGGCTGGCAATCGACCGCGAAGTCGGTCGAATACGCCGAGCTGGTCAAGATTCCGCGTGCGGTTGTGGAACAGCTGGTTCAGAGCCAGCCCGAAATCGGCAAAGAACTGTGGCGCACGGCGACCGAACGCGTGCGCGAAGCCGGACACAGCCGGCGTAATGTCGCGGTCGCCGAGTTCACCGAGGTTGCGCTGCGCAGCGGGCTGGTCCAAGGCAATAGCATTCTGGCGATCGATCTCAATGCGTGCACCCGTTGCGACGACTGCGTAAAGGCTTGCGCCGCCACCCACGATGGCCGGCCGAGGTTCGTCCGCGAAGGCAACAAGTATGGCAATCTCCTGGTCCCGAAGTCCTGTTACCACTGCCGAGACCCGGTGTGTCTCGTGGGGTGTCCCACCGGTGCGATTCACAGGTCCGGCATCGGCGAGGTGGTCAAGGTCGACGAGGAGATCTGCATCGGGTGCTCGAACTGCGCCAACAAATGCCCCTACGACGCCATCGTCATGCACGACACCGGCAGCACTTGGCCGGACGACATGATCCCCACAGGATTGCGCGGACGCGACCGGGCTGTCGCCAGCAAGTGCGATCTGTGCGCAGACACCGGCCATGGCCCGGCGTGCGTCAGCAGCTGCCCGCAGGGCTGCGCCTTCCGTATTGGATCGCTCGAGGAATTTCAGCAATTGCTGTCGGGAGACACTTGACGGCGGCCGCGCACCGAGGCCGGTTTCGAGGCCGGCACCAAGGTCGGCGCCAAGGCGGCCAAAAGCCGCCGGCGTCGAAACGCACGGGCCTCTGGCTTGCGGTTGCCTTGTCGATTGCTTTGATCGCGATCTACGTGGCGGGAAGGCTGGTCTGGAACACGGGCTCCGGCAGCGAGCTGAGCTTGGCGTTCGGTTGGGCGGCGGCGGTTTTGCTGTTCGCGGTTTCGGCGCTCGGCGTGCGCAAGCGCGCGCTGAGTCTTGCCAGCCGCCTGCGGGCCGGCCGATCGAGCCTGTGGCTATCCGTGCACCTCTACGGAGGATCGATCTTCCTGCTTCTGGTTTTTCTGCACAGTGATCTCGGACTGCCGCATGGCTGGGCCACGGCCTGGCTCTGGGGTTTGAGCCTCTGGACCGTTGCCGGCGGCCTGGTCGGGCGCGGCCTGCAGCTGTGGATTCCTCGTTTGATCACATCGGGACTTTCGAACGAGGTGCTCTATGAGCGAATCCCGGATCTGGTGGCGGATCTGGCCAAGAGGGCCTCGGATCTTTCCGCCGCGAGCGGGCCGGAGATTCGTGATCTCTACGTACGAACGATTGCTTCCGAGCTCGAAGCCCCCCGCCGGAACTGGCACTATTTCTTCGACATCACCGGCGGAATTCGGGAGCGATTGCGCCCGGTTCGCTACTTGCGCGACAAACTCTCGAACGAAGAGGCCGGGAGACTCGACCAGTTGGAGAGCCTCTATCGGGCGAAGCTCGAAATCGACGCCCATTTCACCTTGCAGCAGGCGCTGAGGTCCTGGCTTTGGCTGCACTTGCCGACGTCGCTGCTGCTGTGGGTTTTTCTGGGCCTGCATTTGTGGGGAGTTGTGCGCTACTGAGGCACGGCAGTCGGAATCGTGAGTCCCAAAAAGAGATCGACCGGCCAGAAAGGCAGCTACGGCGATACCGAATTGCCGGTCGCTCGGGCCTATCCGGATCGCCTGTCGCGCAACCGCATGCTGTTTGTGGGCGTCGCGTTGGTGACGCTGGTGCTCGCACTGGTGGCGGTCGATCAGTACTTCGGGCGCGGTGCGCTGTCGTCGAACGGCCCGCTGTCTTCCAATCACGCCGGCTTGGAAGAGGATTGCGGCAATTGCCACGACCCCGAGGCTCGGCAGGCCAGCGACGAGCGCTGCGTGGTGTGCCACGAGAAGTACGGCGACGAACTCGGCGTCTACAACTTTGCCGCTCACTATCTCTATCGCTCGGACGACTTTCGGCGTCTGGTTCCAGGCCAGCATGAGGTGCCGTGCTTTACCTGCCATATCGAGCACGAGGGCAGGGATGTCGAGATTACGCGAGTCGCCGACGCTCGCTGCCAGAAGTGTCATTTCGGATCGTTTGCGAAGCAGCATCCTCAGTTCGACTTCGTCGCCGAGCGCATACCGGACAGCTCGGCGCTCGCCTTCACGCACATTCATCACGTCGGCGAGGTGATGAAACGCCAGAACTTCGAGGACATCGAGAAGTCGTGTCTGGTCTGCCACAACGCCAACCCGGACGGCCGCGGCTTCGCGCCGATCGATTTCGATCGTCACTGCGACGCCTGTCACCTGACCGCGACGGTTTCGACGCCCGGTTTGCCGATCCGGACGCCCGAGTCCGGCGCTTTTGGGGTCGCGACACTGGAGCAGATCCTGGAGAGCCGGGGGCCGGGCGCTCGCTGGGCCTACTTCACCGATCCCAACGAATACCGCCGGCGCGGCAGCTTGCTGGTGAAGCGACCGGTTCATCATCGGGATCCCTGGCTGCTCGAGAACCTTCGAACCCTGCGCCAGAGCCTTTATCCGGAGGCCGGTCTCGCGGATCTGCTGGGCGTCTCGGCCGCCGCCGAACCCCATGAAGTGCGCGGTCTGTATCTAGAGGCGGTGGCGACCCTGGAGGACCAGGCCCTGGGGCTGCGCGGGCGTCCGGAGCCGGAGATTCAAGCCGAGCTGGCTAGGATCGACGAACTGCTGACCAGGCTGAAGCGGGACGTCGAGAAGCCGTTTGCGCCGATCGACGAGAGCAGCTTTCTGCTGGCACTGGGCGAGCGCAATCCGGAGCTCTCAGAGGAGCAGGTCACGGCGATCGAGACCTTGGTCGAAGATCTCACGACGCCATGCCGGCAGTGCCATCTCGTCGAGAATGCGACCATCGTGAGGGTACGTGCCGGGCAAACCGCTCTGCGGCGTGCCGAGTTCGATCATCGCGCGCACATCCTTCAGACTCGGTGTTTAGACTGTCACACGGAGATCCCGATTTCTGAGAATGTGGGAGCCGAAACCCAGCCGGATGCTAGCGTGGACAACGCCTCGATTCAGAATATTCCCGCAATCGAGACCTGTCGGGAGTGCCATACCCCGCGATTGGCTTCGGACCGCTGTGTCACTTGCCATCTGTTTCATCCCAACAAGAGCCGGCGTTCAGAGCTGCTTTTGTATCTGGACGAGGCGCCATGAAAGCTAAGTTGATTTCCAAAGAGTACGGCGAATTCGTGTTCGACCAGCTGGCTACAATCGGCCGCGCGCAGGGCAGCACGGTGACCCTCGAAGCTACAGTGGTCTCCAGTGAGCATGCTCGAATCAGCTTCGACGCGCAGCGCTCGGCCTACGTCTTGGAGGACCTCGGTAGCCTCAACGGTACGCAGCTCGACGGTGTTCGCATAGAGCGCAAGGAGGTTCTCGACAAACTCCACCTTGTCTGTTTTGGCGGCGGCGTGGACTTCATCTTTCAGCTCTTGAACGCCGAAGAAGCTACAGACCTCGATACGATCGAACTGCCACCGGTTGGCAAGACCGATGTCGATGAAGAGATGCCCGTGCTGCCGGCCGCACTGCGCGAAGAGCCCTCCGGAACACCCGGTGCCGAGGTCGGTGCGGAGGCCAGTGCGGAGGCCGGTGCAGAGGCCAGTGCCGGCGCCCAAGACCGTGGAGCAACGCGGGCGGAGGAAGCCCCGGTGCCCGTGCCCGAAGTTCTGGCGCAGGCGGGCGCGGCCCCGGCGTCGGGGATCTCCAGTGAGCCGGCGCTTGTTCTGGAATTCGTGCTCGATGATGAGTCGCTACGGTTTCCTCTCGAGCAGGGAGAGAATGTCGTAGGGCGGTCGAAGACCGCCGACATCCGGCTCGACCTTGCCGATCTCTCGCGGCGGCATGCGACGCTGACCGTCTCAGGAGGAGGAGTGCTGGTGCGTGACGAAGGCAGTCGCAACCATACCTTCGTTGACGGCGAGCAGATCGAGAAGGAGGTCGCGGTTTCGGTGGGGACGAAGATCGTCTTCGGACGCGTCGAAGCGCGGCTGGTTGCGGGGCCGGTTACTGGGCCGGCTACTGAGACGAAGCAAGCCATGTCCGAAAAGCACGAGCCAGAGCAGGGTAAGAGCTGAAATGGCGGAGTTGTCGGAGCTATCGGAGCGGGCGGAGCCGGCGAAGCCGGTCGACATCCTGATCGCGGGAGGGGGCCCAGCGGGCACCGCGGTGGCGTTCAGAGCCCGAGAGCTGGGGATGAGTGTTCTGGTCGTGGACTACGACGACCTCATGAAGCGCATCCGCGACTATGCCAAGGACAAGCTTATTCTGCCGAGCTTCGGAGGCGGGGATCAGATGTGTTTTCCGGTTGGCGGCGACATGATCTCTTGTCTGCATTTCGATCCGATCGACAAAGACGACATGTGCGCGCGGTGGAAGGCCCTGTACAGCGAGCATGAGATCCCCGCCAACGTCGGCGCCGAGTTGACCGCGCTCGAGTGTCTCGAGAACGGCAACTACAGTGCGACTCTTTGGAACCATCGGACGCTGGAGAGCGAGACCTGCGAAGCTCGGCACGTGGTGCTGGCATTGGGCAGAGGCGTGCCCCGCCGGTTCGACATTCCCGGAAATACAGACGGCATCGCCTATCGGCTCTCCGAGCCCGAGAAATATGTCGGCCGCCCCGCCTGCGTGATTGGTGGCGGCACCTCGGCGGCCGAGGCCGTGATCGCGATTTCGGATGCCAAGGACCAGGCTGGAGATCCGACTTCAGTGTACTGGTCCTATCGCGGCGACAAGATGCCGAGGATCTCCAAGGCTCTGGCGGGCGCCTTTTTTTCGGCCTACGTTGGTAACGGCAACATTCGCTATTTCCGGCGCAGCGAACCGGTGGCGATCTTCGTGGGTGACGATCGCGAGGAGTACCTGGCCATTCGCATCGATCGCAGGCAAATGGAGAACCGGCCGAGCGAGCTGACCATGCTCGAGTTTCCGAAGGAGCAATGCATTGCCAGCATCGGAGAAGACATTCCGGAGGCGCTGCTGAACTCGTTCGGAATCCACATGGTGATCGGAGGGGCAAAGAGCAGGAAACGAATGGTGGTGAACCGATATCTCGAGACCTGCCAGCCGAATCTTTACCTGGTGGGCGACCTGCTCAGCCAGGCCTATTTCGAGACCGAAGACTTCGAGGCCGCCCCGGAGGGCTTTCGAGAGGTAAAGCACCGCGGCAACATCAAGTCCGCGCTGCGCGACGGAGTGCTCGTGGCTCAGGTGATTCGCCAACGCCTCGACGGCCGGACCGAGATCGATATCACCGTCGCCGAAACCGAGGCGGAGGTCGCTGCCCCGAAGTCGTCGAAAGCGCCGGTACCAGGGACGGCGGAAAGCGGCGGTCCGCCCCCGGAGAGCCTGGAGGCGGGCCGGGAGGACGAGCCCGCGGCGGCGATTTTGATTCGCGTGCTTCCGACGGGCGTCCAAGAGGACGAGTTTCTCCTGGCGAAGGCAGTCACCACCATCGGACGTGGTGGCTGCGACCTGTCGTTCCCAAACGATTCGACGCTGTCCGATATCCACGCCTCGGTGTCACATAGCGAGGAGGGCTATTTTCTGCGCGACGACGGTGGCGCCACAGGTGTGTTCCTGAGGGCGCCGGCCGGGCGCAAGCTCGAGGTTGGTGATCGAGACTTGGTTCGAGTCGGAAGGCAGTTTCTGCTGTTTTCTGTGGCATCGGCGACAGCCGAGTTGATTCACTACAACGCCGCCGGGAAGGAACTCGGCCGCCACCCGATCGGCGCAAGAGCGATCGTCCTAGGACGCGACGCGCCGGACGTGACGCTTGACGCCGAAGACACCACGTTGTCGCGCCGGCATCTGGCGGTTTCGGTGGAGAACGGCAAGATCCAGATAAAGGATCTCAAGAGCGTGAACGGGTCCTACCTCAAGATTCGCACCGCAAGACGACTCGAGCACGGCGACCGGATCCGCATCGGTCAGCAGTCGTTCATCTTCAGCGAGCGTCCCGCGGCTGCGCTCGACGACGGTCTGGAGACATCGGTCCCCGTACGGCCGGCTTCGAAGCCGGTCCGGACCGAGACGGACTCCGCGGGGAAGGTCCAAGATGCCCAGAGTCCGGCGGTTACGTTCAGGGATTCGGGCGAGACGATAGCCCTGGCGGCGGACGATACCGTCTGTGAGGCCGCCGAGGCCAGCGGGGTCGGGATCACCGCCGAGTGCCACTCGGGCATCTGTGGTAGCGATCCAATTCGGATTCTCTCGGGCGCCGAGAACCTGGTGGGGGAGATATCGGACCAGGAGCGCGAAACGCTGGAGGAGATCTGTGAACTCGAGCCGGGCCCCTGCCGTCTGGCCTGCATGGTGCGTGTCAGAGGGGCGGTCGAGGTCGAGCTGATCAGGAAGTAGATCGGTTACTCGGCTTCGAAGACAATGCGCATTTCGGTCCACATTCGACCCGCGACGCCGTCCTTCATCGCCGGTATGAATTCCGAGCGCTTCGCGGTTTCGACGGCGGGGCCTCGATAGCGACGCCTGAACCCGCCGCCGCTGGTGACGCTGGCGGTCAAGACCTTGCCGTGCTCGTCAACGAGCACGATCAGATTCACGACCATTTCGGTCTTGGGCTTTTTGTCGTCCGGGTAGATGGTCTGTGCGAGGCGCATCAGAACCGGTGAGACGACGCCGACCCCCGGCTTGTAGATCTCGATGGTTCGCCCCACGATCGGCGGCCCGCCTGGCCCCGGTCCGCGAGGCGGGGGACCACCTCGCGGCGGCGGTTGCTCGCCGCCTCGCAACTCGAGAGGCGGCGGCAGCCGACCATCACCACCTGCCGGCGGCCTTTCCGGACTCTGGCTCGGCGCTTTTTCTAACGTGCGGGCCGGCTCCGGTTTCGAAGTCTCTTCCTCAATCGGAGGGGGCAGCAGCACGATGTCTTTGGACACGATATCGTCGACTTCCTGTTCCGGGAGAGTGAAGCGTTCGGTCTGTTCGACCTCGATAGCCGGTCCCCTCGGCTCGACCGTGTCACCCACCTGGTTAGCGCCGCCGGTCGAACTGGCGAACCACCAAGCGGCCAGTCCCAGGACTGCCACGCCGACACCGGCAGCCCACTTCCACTTGCTCATCGCAAGGCCGAGGGCCGAGGGCCTGCCTGGCCTGGCCGCCGAAGGCGGGGTGGCGGTCGTCCTGTCTTCCCGAACCGTAGAGATCGCCTTGGGGGCGGTAGTTTTTCCCAGCCCGAACTGCGCGTTTAGCCGGTCTTGGGTAGAACCCGGTCGCGTGTAATCCTTCAGATGAGGAATTTCCGACGTCTTTCTCTCGACGGTTCGATTGAGTTCTTCCTCGATGGAGCTGTTCGAATCTCCGAAACCCTCGAGTTGTCTCGAGAACTCTTCGGCACTCTCATGCCTCGCGTCCGGGTCTTTCTCCAGTGCTTTCAGCACCACCGCGCGAAGCCCGGCAGGGACCTTGCCATCGGGGTCGGACTCGTCAAAGCTGATCGGTGGCTGAAATAGGTGGCAGCCGGCCAGCTCGGCAAATGTCTTGCCGGCAAACGGGTAGACGCCGGTCAGGAGTTCGTAGAGCAGCAGGCCGAAAGAATAGAGATCGCTCCGGGAGTCGAGCACCGCGGCCTGATGCTCGGTGCCCGAGAATTGTTCGGGCGAGCAGTAGCGCACCTTGCCCAGGAAGACACCGGTTTGGGTGAGTCCGCTCTCTTCGGCCAGATTCTTGGCGATGCCGAGATCGATGAGCTTGACGCGAGCACTGCCGTCGAATGCCGTTGTCAGCATGATGTTGTCGGGTGACACGTCTCGGTGGACCATGTCGCTCGAGTGGAGATAGGCGAGAGCTCGGAGCGACTGTCTGGCGATTTCCAGGGTCAGGTCGAGGCTCGGCGGTCCGCTGGCCTCGAGCAGGGCGTCCAACGCGATACCGTCGATGAACTCCATGACGATGAAGGCGGTGCCTTCCTCGGAGATCGAGAAGTCATGGAGCTGGGCGATATTCGGGTGCTTGAGGCGGATCGCCATCCGGGCCTCGTGCAGGAACCGCTCTTGATGATCTTCCCTGCTCGCGACCTGCGGCCGCAGGACCTTGATCACCCGGATCTCGTCGAGGAGGCGATGCCTGACCTTGTAGACGGCCCCGATCCCTCCCTCGCCGATCTTCTCGAGGATTTCGTACTTGCCCTCGAGGGCGTCTTCGATGGGGAGTGTCACGTGGAGGCGTCCATGGGTGTTCGCCGGAGTCAAATCAACCGCGGGCGTGTCGGAGACGCCCGGCGGACTCTTGCGAAGGAAGTGATTTTAGCATGGGCTCTGGGACGCCCGGCCCCGTGAAAACTCGCGCAGAGCCACGCCGG
>Ga0209980_10001793_pt1 | contig 11767 bp, 14 predicted proteins | sample CR02metaG_FD_183611 | JGI IMG/M metagenome (GOLD analysis project Ga0209980, IMG submission 183611) | Deep subsurface microbial communities from Mariana Trench to uncover new lineages of life (NeLLi) - CR02 metaG (SPAdes) (version 2) | ecosystem: Environmental > Aquatic > Marine > Ocean trench... | reverse complement strand
CGCCCCGTGCGTAAGCGCGGGGATGAATGTTCCGACCTCCCTGTAAGGGCAGCGCCCCAAAGCCACGGACGTAAGTCCGTGGTACGGGGTTTACTCATGTTGGATCTCATGGCCTGACACCAATTTTACAGGAGGTGACCTATGCAGCGTTTTAGAATAGCACTGTGGCTTGCCGCGGGCATCGCGGGGGCTATCGTATTCTGGCTGTTTCAGGTTCTCACGGGGCCTTCAACCATTCCACAGTTTATGGGACAGCAGATCGTAGAGCAGGGCGGTTATTCAAAGGCGTTGACAATCCCCATCGGTTGGGGGGTTCATCTAGGAGTGAGCCTGTCGTATTCGCTCCTCTTCGCTATCGTAATGCTGATTCCTTTCTCGCGAACTGAGGGCGTGCGGGTCTTTGTCGGGCTGGGATTCGCGGCAGTGCTGGGCTGGGTCGCCGCGCTCCTTACCGTGCCGGCGATCACGGCGACGATAAGTGTCCTGAGCGGAAAGGGTTTCCCGGCAGGGCTTCCCGGACTGAACACTACGTTCGGGCTCCCATTCTGGAACCACGAGCTTTTCTTCGGGGTGGCCTGGTTCATCTATTTATTCATTCCTTACCTGAGCAGGAAGTCCTGAACTGGCCTCTTAGCTTTTCGTCCTCGAGCCTCTTTTACGGGAGATTAAGGTCCGTAAATTGGAGCCCTAGATGCGAATCGGTCTTGACTGAATTGTAAATTTAGTACTACGCTCTGGACGTAAGGTTCCAAAGAGAAGGAAATGCGCCGAAGGAGGGAGGCCCATGGGGAAATTCCGGATTCAGCCGCACGGACGGCTGCAAGAGTGGGTAGCGGAGGAGAAAGGTTATTTCACGGACGAGGGATTGGATTACGAGTTTGTCAAAGACTGGAGCTACGGCTCGTCCACTTATACATCGGCCGGCAGTGAGCCGTCGGGCGTCAGGCAAGTAAATCATGGGGCATTTGAATCGATGCAGGAAGGCCGGTCCTGCGAAGTTAGTTCTGCGTGTCACTGGATGGTGAATCTAGCCGCCTCAGCTCGACAGGGTCGTATGTGGGGTCAGGCCTACTCGGTAGCACCTTCTGGCATCTATGTGCCTCCAGAGTCCTCAGTTCGCAAAGCAAAAGACCTCGCTAGTATTCCGATAGCCGTGGGTTATCATTCGGGCAGCCATTTTTCTGCGCTGCAGGCCCTGGAAAAATGCCTGCAGCCTTCCGAGATCAACTTGCAGTTTGTCGGCCGCCCTGTGGAGCGGCTGACCTTCCTACTGGACCGGGAGGTAGCAGCCGGTAACGTATTCGGTGCGCCGATTTATGTCTTGGAACAACACGGCTTCCGCAAGGTTGTCGACACAACGTTCATGATTGGATTCTTGATCAGCAATGACGCTAATGATGAAGAAGTACGACGTTATTTCCGAGCGCTGCAGCGTGCTCAGCGAGACATTGACCAGGAACCGGAACGATATAAGCACTATCTCCTGAAGGAGCTTCCTGAAAAGTATCACGCTGCGGTCGACTGGAATTCTTTTGGTCCGGGGGAACGGTTAGTGTTCGAGCCTTACACTCGAGAAATCTTCGAACATACGCATAGGTGGGTGGCTTCGTGGCAGATCTTTACCGATTCAGAAACGGAACAGTTCCGCGACGCCAGCTATACATCTGCTGTAGTCGTGTAGATTGATCCCGTTGGCCTTTACTACTCCCGGGAGGAGGTGGAAAACGTCGTAAAACAACTCCGAGGCTTACCCGAGAAGCAAGACTGTAGGTACGAGATTACGGATAGTCCGCCAATGGTGCCAGTCACTCCAAGGCGGGAAACTCATTGAACGAAGCGCTAGCACCACCACGAAATTCCGGACCTCCGAGCTCTGACGACAAATGATTTGACCCGTCCCCTTTCTTTCTCTTTCCCATCCGAATTTTTCCCATTTCTCCCCTTGACGGGGGTCCTCTCTCCTCCTTAAAATCAGATTTGCCTTAGACAGGCTGGGTTTTTCGATCTGGTCACATCGTTGATTCGTCTAGCATACGCCCGGACTGGGTCCCCGAAGCCGGGCTTTTTAAATCAAGTTATATCGACCATGGGGTTTGAACCCCGTGGTCGACCAAACGGAAGAGCTATCGCTTCTCCCCCCTGTGGAGTAATGGACCGCGACTCCACGGGGGAAACCCCATCGGTTTTGTGCCTGCGGCAAGCCGCGGGGTTACCCAATATCTAGTTAGGAGATTGATATGAAAGCACCTCTCAAGGTCACCGGCATCGATCACGTTGTGCTCCATGTTAGGAACTTATCTCGATCTAAAAAGTTTTATACCGACCTGCTAGGCATGGAGGTGGATCACGAAAGTTCCTGGCAGGTTTTTCTCCATTGCGGCAATCAGGGAGTGGCGCTTTTTGAGGTAGATAAGGGAGAGAGAATCAGCGCGGGAGATGAGATGAATCACATGGCGCTTCGTCTCAGGTCCGGGGATTACAAAAAGGTGAAGGCTATTTTAGTAAACGCAGGTATTGAAGTCAGCGGCCGCAGGGGCGATCCTCACTGCATCTACTTCTCCGACCCTGACGGTCACCATCTTCAGCTTTTAACGCCGACTGAACGATGAAAAAGTTAACCGAATTTGGATTGCGAGACCAGATGATCGATTTTCTGCTTCACTCGGGGACCAGCGTCCACTCGGTCCTCACCTCGACCTGAGCACCGCGCAGTAGGTTCATCACCGGACAGCGGTACTCGACGTTTTTTTTGAGTCTCTCCAGCTTCTGTGGCGACTCGTTACTGTGGATAGCTATCTTCAGGTTGACCCAGTTAAAGTAGGGACGCACACCCTGGACCCCTCTGGAGCCACGTTGGTCCACTTCTCCCTCGCACTCCATGTCCACGGCGCTGTACTTGAACCTCATGGCCTCCGCCACCCGGTTGATGATGACACCCTCACAACCGGTAAGGGACGCCAGTACGCTCTCCAGAGGTGATGGCCCGGTGTTGGTGCCGCTGGCTTCGTCCGTGACGAAGGTGAAATCACGGATCTTGGTCACGGTACGGGTACTTGCCTCGTTGCGGGCATTCACCTTTCGTATGCCGATCTTTTTAACTTTCGGGTCCACGCTCGGTTGGAGAAGATCCGGATCAGACATTGTCTTCCTCCTGAAGAGATGAGAGTTGCTGTTGAGTACAAATATTCTCGATGGGAATTTCTGACTAGGAGACTATCCGATTGGGAGTGTCCGTGTCAATAAAAGCAAGGAAACATGTGCCCCGGCGACAGTTGTGCCTAAAAGTTTAAGGCCAAGTCTTGCAACTTGAGCCTGGTGGAATTAATGTCTCGATACGTGATCCCATTACATTAATGGTACGATGTCCTGGCCTGCGCGTCGGCATGACCGTGGAGGCAAGGACGCTATTGGACAGGAGGTGCATTTATGGCCTACACCCTCGAGCAGTTCTCCTCAGCGTGTCACCGCATCCTCAAGACTGAGACCGGTCCCGAAGGTCGGCAGAAAATATGTGCTCTCTTGCAGGATGTGCTGAAGGACGGGGAGTTCATCGCCACACACCTCGGCGACGACGTGCCGGAGCGCAAGGTCCTCTACGAGGACTCGGAACTCGGGTTCTGTATCCTCGCCCATGTATACAAAGGCGCCAAGGAGAGCCAACCGCATGACCATGGCCCCTCTTGGGCGATTTACGGCCAGGTTCGTGGTGAGACTGAGATGACTGACTGGGAGGTAGTCGAGCCGGCCAGCGAGGACAAACCGGGAAAGGTGCGCCAGATTAAAACTTACGTGCTCAAACCGGGTATGGCCTACGCCTACAGCGAAGGCGACTTGCACTCGCCGCGACGCTCGGGGCCGACACGGCTGATTCGCATCGAGGGCAGGAACATGGAGAAGGTGCGCCGCCTGTCCTACGAGAGGCTATAGGATCGGGCTCGAATAAATAAATAGGGCCTGGTTAGAAGAGGCAGGTATTGATATCAGGGGTCGCAGGTGCGGTCCTCACTGTATCTATTTCGCCGACCCTGACGACCATCGCTATCACTATTACTTGTGAAAGTGAGGTCAGTTGTTCGCTGTAAGGACTTGCGCCGTTTTCTCTGCCACAAAGTCCAGCTCTTCATGACTGATTGTTAAAGGGGGTAAAAACCTTAAAACCGTGGGTCCAGCCGGTAGTGTAAGCACGCCTTTCTCTATCAGCTTTAAAATGTGCGGAGTTGATTTTTCCTTAAGCTCGATGCCGACCATCAGGCCCAGGTGGCGTATTTCCCGCACGTTCGCCGGCAGAGAACTCTTGAGCTTGCCTACGAAGTAGTCTCCTTTTTCGCTGGCCTGTTCCTCCAGTCGGTTCTCTAGCATGTAGTCGATAGCTGCGATGGCGGCGGCGCAGGAGAGGGGATTGCCCCCGAATGTGCTGCCGTGCTTTCCCACGGGGGCCTGTACCTTATCCGAGCAGAGCACGGCTCCCATGGGGAGACCGCCGGCGATTCCTTTCGCCACGCACATGATGTCGGGCTCCAGATCAAAGTGGTTACAGGCGAACATCTTTCCGGTTCGGCAGAATCCCGTTTGCACTTCGTCCAGGATCAGGAGGACCTTTCGCTCTTCGCATAGCCTCCGGACTTCAGTGAAGTATTCACGGTTGCCGATATTGACCCCTCCCTCTCCCTGAACGGGTTCCAGGATGACGCCGGCGGTGTTGTCGTTCACATTCTCCGCCAATTTTCCAAAGTTGTTGAAGGGGACATAGTGGAACCCCGCGACGATAGGCTCGAAGTCCTTTCGGTACTCCGGCGTGAAGGTGGCGCTCAAGGCCCCCATGGTCCGCCCGTGGAATCCCCGCATGCCGCAAACAAACTCCTTTCTCCTGGTCGTGAACCGAGCGAACTTGATGGCCGCTTCGATGCTCTCGGCTCCGGAGTTGCATAGAAAGGCTCTCTTGAGGTTTTTCGGGGCGATGCCTATGAGCTTCTCCAGAAGGAGCGCTCTTGTGTCGTTGTAAAAAGTGCCGGTGCAGCTAATGAGCTGCCTGGCCTGTTTCTCGATGGCTTCTATGACCCTGTCGTTGCAGTGGCCGATGTTGGCAACCCCATGACCGGCGACGCAGTCGATATATTCCTTCCCGTTGCTGTCCCATACCTTGGCGTTTTTCCCTCGGACAAGGACCATGTCGCGCTTCGGATAGACATCGAATTCATAGATCTTCTCAAGATTCTTAAAGTCCTTCATTTGATGGTTGTTCCTTTTCCGGCAAGGGCGCCTTTGATGGGATGCTCCACCCTTCCATCGCTGATGACAACCGTCTTTGCTCCGTTGTCGATGAGCTTTCTCAGGGCGAGCATCTTTCTTTTCATCCTTCCTTCCACCTGATCTTCTCGGGCCTTCAATTCGCCTGCTGTGATGGTCTGGATCAGTGAGTTTTCATCATCCCTGTTCTCTAGGTAACCTGGCGCTTCGATGAGCGAGAGGATGGTGTCTGCCCGAAGGGCCTCCTGGAGTACGTTGACAATGTCGTCGTTTTCCGAGTTGATGGCTACATTATTTTCATCGGTGATCGGGATGCAGATGACGGGAACGTAACCGTGGTCCAGTAGCAGCTGGAGGAGTTCTTTGTTGACCCTTTTGGGCTTGCCGGAGTAATCCCTCAAGATCATGACCTTCTCGCCCTTGCGGACCCGGATCCCTTTGTTTCTCTCTCCCTGGATGAGCTTGCCGTCGATGCCCGAGAGACCGACTGCGTTGATGCCGTTGCGCTGGCAGAGCTCCACGATTCGCTTGTTCTTGATGCCGGAGTAACCCATCATGATGGCGTCGATGGCATCCTTGTCGGAGAAGACGCTGGAATAACCTGAGACGGACGTGACGACGCGTGTGGGTTTTCCGAGCTTTTCGGCAATCTCGTCCCTGACGGCGTTGGCGCCGTGAAGGATGAGAAATTTTTGGTCGAGTTCGGCCAAATCCTTGATGACCCCCTCGACATTGATCTCTCTTCCGCCACCCAACTTGACGATGATCATGGGTAAGACCTTACAGTTTGATTCTCAATGTTTTGCCATCCTTCTTCTCCCGGAGGAGCCTCGGAGCAGATGAGGAGCTGATCCTCGTCTTGCCTGTAGTGCATCGTGAAATAATCGGGGTCTTCGTTGAACACGGAGGCCACGTAGATCGTGACCTTGTCCGCGAGGATGATGTTCATAGCACGGATATATTTTGTCCGCTTCTGGATGACCTCCACGCCTTTTTTAAAGCCTTCCAGCATGTTCCCTTTATCAAAGCGCCTGACGAAGTTGAATATCTTCTCGCCACCAATTCTTCCTTTTTCGGAAATTCGCACCCCCCGGAGCTCTCCGTTAAATATAAAGACATAGGGATCATCGTAAAAGGGCATGTTGTTTTCTATGGTAATACCCTCATCCTTGAAGGCACTTCTGGCGTGACCCAACAGCAAGGTGGTCATTCCGAACTGGGATAGATCGTCTTCCCAAATCGGGTTAATGTTCTTGTAGAGTTTCCACTGTCCGTCCTCTAAGAACGCGCATCCCCAGCCGTGGCCCTGATACTCTTTGCTATGCTGGGAAATATGGGCGAGTTGTTCCAGCTGTTCCTGGACCCCGAAGGGACGGGTGGCTTTAACCAAAAGTAGCCTGCACATTTCTAAACTGGGTGTAGTCCCGGAAACTCGAGGCCCTCGGCTTCCTCGTAACCCTGCATGATGTTGAAGGCCTGGACGGCCTGCCCTGCGCCCCCTTTCATGAGATTGTCAATGGCACTGATAATGACGAGCCGATTCGATCTGTCGTCTCTGGCGAAGCCGATATCGCAGTAGTTGGTTCCAATGAGCTGTTTGGGCTCTGGATGGCGGTGGATGCCTTCAGTGTCCTTGACGATTCTAATGAAAGGTTCATTCCCATAGGTCTGCCGATAGATTTTCCAGATGTCTTTTTCGCTGAGCCTCTCTTGCAAGAAGAGGTGGGAGGTGGCCAACGCTCCTCGAACCATCTCGATTGAAGTAATAGAAAGATGCACCTGGATGGCTCTGCCAAAACTCAATTCCTGTATGATCTCTCCACTGTGTCTGTGCCCGGCCGGCATGAAGGACCGAACAGCGCCGCTCCTCTCAGGGTGATGAGATGCTATACTTGGGGAGTTTCCTCCCTCGCTGGAGCCCACCTTGACTTCGACTACGGTTCGGTCCGGTTCCACCAGCCCATGCTTGTAGAAGGGGTACAGTCCGAGTATGGTCACCGTTGCGTTGCAGCCGGCGCTGGAGATGAAATTTGAACGCTTCATCTCTTCCCTGTGAAGTTCTGGAATACCGTAGACGAAATCGCCAAGCATTTCCGGGCATGCATGCGGCTTTCGGTACCATTCCTTGTAGTCGCTTTCCTGCCGTAGTCTGAAATCGGCGCTGAGGTCAATGAGCTTGGGAGCGATCTTCCTGAATTCCGAAATCTTCTCCATGGATCTTCCGTGGGGTAGCGATAGGAAAAGAACGTCGCACGGACGAAGATCTTCGATCTTCGAAAATTTCAGCTGAGTTCTTTTGCGGAGGTTGGGATGGGCTCTGAAGACAAATTTCCCGGCCAGACTCTCCGAGGTGATCTGGGAAACCTCCACGCTCGGATGGAAGAGGAGTAATCTAAGCAGCTCGCCTCCGATGTAGCCGGAGCCGCCGGCTATGGAAACCTTTATCCTGTTCATGTGCCGGATTGAGCCACCTGAAGCACGTAGTCTACGATCAGCTCAGGTATATTAACTCCCGTGGTAGTGATGCTGTTTCTGAATTCCATGGTGTAGTTTACTTCGTTGACGAGGAGCCCGTTTTTAGTTTCGAAGAGATCCACGGCCACGATACCGCCTCCTACAGCTTTGGCTGCCTTTACCGAGAGCGTTTTTAACTCATCCGTCAGGGGGCAGTTCTGTGCGATTCCGCCCCTGGCCGTGTTGGTGATCCAGTGATCGGAAGAACGGTATATGGCGGCGATGCACCTATCTCCTATGACGAAGCTGCGGATGTCCCGGCCGTTTTTTTCAATATATTTCTGGATGTAAAAAATGGAGTGGTGGTAGGTTCCCAGGGTTGCCTTGTGCTCCAGGATGGATTCGGCGGCGTCCCTGTCGTTCACTTTGGAAAGCAGCCTCCCCCACGAACCCACAGCCGGTTTCAAAACCACCGGGTATCCCATTTCTTCGATGGCCTGTAGGGTAGACTCCTCAGTAAAGGCGATGCGCACTTCGGGCTGGGGGATGTTGTGCTCTTGAAGGTGGATTGATGTCAGGATCTTGTCCCCGCAGATGGTGGCCACCTTCGAGGAGTTGACGCACTTCAGGCCTGCGCTTTCAAAGAGCCTCAGGGCATGGAGCGCCCTGGAGTGATTGATGCACCTCTCTAAAACCAGATCCAGATCAAATTTATCTTTGCCCAAGTTGTAGGACAGCTTGCGGTCATCAATCAATTTTAGCTCGACTCCCTCTCTCGTCTGAAACTCCCTTATTAACAACTTTTCCTCAGGACGGATGAGGGAATGCATGAGGCCGATCCTGGTCATTATTCCCCCCAGTCTTCTTCCTCTTTGGGTGCTTCCGCAAGGGTGAATGGATTGACACCGGTGACTTCCAGCTCGGAGCCGCACTCAGCACAGGCTATGAGTTCACCTTCGACGGTATCGCCCTTTAGATCCACTGTTCCCCCACAAACCGGACACTCAGGCATTTTGTCCCCTCCTAGTGAAATTTCTTGCTCACGCACAGTGGGTAGGCATAGGTCAAAAGGCCCTTCTTGTTCTTGCTGTTGTTGCTTGGTTGTAAGCTTGGTCCAAAGGCAGCAAGCCAAGCACTCACAACACCTTTTCTCTTCATGGGTCAGGGTCAAACTTTGTAATGTGTAATTAATGCTTTTATACAAGAAACATGGCCCGGCCGTAAGGGATCGACTTTTGTAATACCTTGCCTCATGCCAACTTTTGACTTCAAAGTCCAAGGTCTGACCCTATTCCTTGTCTCCTGTGAAAAGGTCAGTGGTTTTGCTACTGGCCGTGTGATGCGCTCTTGTGCCGGAGGTTCGCGGGACTTATTTGTCCCAAACGCTTTTCCCGCCGAAGCGGCTTTCCCACTGTGGGATGACTTCCTTGTTGTAGACGTTGTCCGGTACTTCACCGCGCAGGGCCCTGAGCACTGACTGGGTTGCCCATGTGACGCCGGGCTTGAGTCCGCTTCCCACATTGGATGAAACCATGTGGGGAGAAAGGACGACCTTGTCTCCAAGTTTCCTGAGCGGGCTGTCCATAGGAAGGGGCTCGTGCTCGAAGACATCGAGGGCCGCTCCAGCGATCTTTTTCTTCTGGAGAGCTTCGATAAGTGCTGCCTCGTTCACACAAAAGCCTCGAGAGGTGTTGATGACGATGGCGGTGGGTTTCATCAAGGCAAACTGGGCGGGGCCCATCATGTGTCGCGTCTCGCGGTTGAGCACTACGTGCAGGCTTACAACGTCGGACTCCCTGAGCAGGGTGTTCAGGTCCACGCGCCTGACTCCGAGTTCTTCAAATCTGGAGTCTAGGACGTAGGGGTCGCACGCGAGTATCCTCGCATTCCATGGGCGCATGAGGGTGGCAATGCGGCTTCCTATTCTGCCGATGCCTATGATGCCGATGGTGATACCGGGATAGCCGTCTGAACGGGAGCCGACGTAGGTCCCTTGCATCCCTGAATCCCGCCAGGCCCCCCCCTCTTTGAGGTGCCGGTCCCGCTCGCGGACTTTTTTGAGCAACGTGAGCATGGCGGTGATGGTACCCTCCGCTACTCCCCCCCAGTTCGATTCGGTCGGGGCATGAGTGACCATGATTCCCAATTCCGTTGCCGCCTCGACATCAATGTCGTCCACGCCAATGGTGTACTTGGCAATGATGCGGAGGACTCTCGAACTCTGCATGATTTTCTGTGTGATGGGCGAACTCCGTATGGAGGTCCCAACCAGGGCGTCGGCCCCCTTGGCTATTTCGGCCATCTCGGTTTCGTTGTCCCCCTGTGGGGTGTCCCAGGAGGCTTTTCCCAGTACCAGCTCACAGCCCTGCCCTTCGAGCAGCCTGTGGCTCTCGCCCGTCGGGTCCAACGGCGCGAAAATAAAAACCTTGGCTTTGTTCATGATGGAACTCCATCCAAATCAGCTTTGCTGTGCTTTCCTTTTTTTCAGAAACTGTATGTAACCCAAGGTGTCGGCGGAAACAATGCGTCCGATGGGGCCCGTGCTATAAGAAGCCGCTACCACCTTTTTGTCGGAGTCCAGAATAAGGTTGGTGGCATGGAAAATCTTTCGCCCTTCTTCCCAAAAGGCGCCGATTTTATCTGCGTCCCTGGGTACCTCAAGTCCATAGGCGACGGGAAACTTCAGGTTTTGTTGTTCCACGGTCTCTTTGGCTTTGTCTGAAGGATCAACGGACAAGGCAATAATATCAACATTTTCCTGCTTGAAGGCGTCGATTTGTGACTGATAATTGGCCAACTGCCGACGGCAGTGAGGTCACCACCCGCCGCGGTAGAAGAGCAAAACAGAATACTCCCCCTTTTAGATCTTGGGGAATCTTCAGGTTCCGCCCGTCGGTGATAGAAACTGTGTACTCTGGAAACAAATCTCCCGTGTCAAGCTGCCGTGCCATAATTTTTCTCCCTGTAATCTTTTGAATCCTTATAACAATCCTTAGCAAGTGCTGCAACGTGGGAGATGCGGAAGAGGTCGGGCCTTGTTGTTTATGGCTATTGCATAGATGTATAGCATTTGCTAGAATCTATTAGTGGATATAGTCTTCGCTTCCTCGGCTTTACGGCATGGATATACGAGCCAAGATTTTTATGAGTTGTTGGCAGAACGTTATCTTAAGATTCGGAGTCAGCGTGATCTGGAGGACGTTTATGAGTTGCTCGGACGGAACCTGGACGGAGACTATCTTCATATTGTCTATCGAGTACTTCCCGATAGGCGCTTGAGAGTTTTTCATATCAGCCGCATGACAGAGAAGCAAAAGCGACGTTATTAGAGGTGTCTAAGATGAAGAATAAAAAGAGAGTTATTCCTTCTTTACGAAAAGGGGCTAGCGACCAAGAAATTGTCCGCTGGACGAGAAAGCACGATGTTTTTGACCGTCTGGACGCTGGTGTCTCGCAAGTGGTGGGGGACCATAGTGACCTGGATCGGGGCTTACGGGAAGCCCTGTTTCAAAACAATACGGCTCAGCTTAACATGAGGATTCCACCTGCGATGAAAGCCGTCTTGAGGAGGCTAGCCCGCCAGCGCACGACCGATGCTACAACCCTTGCCCGCATCTGGCTTGCCGAGAGGCTCAAGGAAGAACTAAAAACTTGGGGCTAACTCGGTCGTTAAGCCCTCCAGCGCCGATGGACCTATAGGGTCGCCGTTTGGCTGAGCTCATGACGAAGCCCCATGGTGGTTCGATAAGACTTCGGCGAGCTCAGTCGAGCCGATCACCACCCTCGAGCCTGCCGAAGGAGAGAATAGGACGCCGCCGGGATTAAATTGAAAGGCCCGATTCCAAAGGAGTTCGGGCTTTTTTTTATAATGCTGGCCATGCCTCTTCCTGGAGCCGGAAGGGAGATCTGCCTTCCGGCAGCTCATAGATTATTGGGTAACCCTGCGGCTTGCCGCAGGGTATCCTAGTAACCTGATTTCACTTTGTGTCCTTCGTGCTCTTCGTGGTGATATTTCTTTCTTGCTGAAACAGATAAGAGACTGCGGCTGGTTTCACTGGCCTGCTAA
>Ga0209980_10001792_pt1 | contig 11768 bp, 12 predicted proteins | sample CR02metaG_FD_183611 | JGI IMG/M metagenome (GOLD analysis project Ga0209980, IMG submission 183611) | Deep subsurface microbial communities from Mariana Trench to uncover new lineages of life (NeLLi) - CR02 metaG (SPAdes) (version 2) | ecosystem: Environmental > Aquatic > Marine > Ocean trench... | reverse complement strand
CGGGGAGGCCCCGATGAGAGTTTTGACCCTCGCCGCCGCGCTTGCGGCGGGTCTGTGGTGTGCGCCGGCGCCGGCGGCGGACGTTCCCACCCCCGCCAACTACGGCCAGGCCATGCGCTGGTACGACCGCGCCGCCGAGGCCGGCCATGTGCGGGCCCAGTTCTACCTGGGCCTGATGCTGGAAACCGGCGTCCGCGGGCCGGTGGACGTGACCGCCGCCGCCGCGTGGTACCGCCAGGCGGCCCGGCAGGGCCACGTGCAGGCCCAGTACAAGCTCGGCCTGCTGCACTACGAGGGCAGGGGCGTGCCCAGGGACCTGGCCCGGGCGGCGCACTGGTACGGGAAGGCGGCGCAAGGCGGATCGGCGCCGGCCCAGTACAACCTGGCCCTCATGTACGAGCGCGGCCGGGGCGTCGCCGCCGATGCGGCGCGGGCGGCGCGGTGGTACGAGAAGGCGGCGGAAAACGGCGTCGGCGCGGCGCGGCTCAACCTGAGCGCCCTCTATGCCCGCGGCACGGGGGTCCGGAAGGACCCGGTACGGGCGCTCATGTGGCTGGATCTGGCCGTCGCCGGTGGTCTCGACGTCGAGCCGGACGTGCGCGACGGCCTCACCGTCGGCATGTCGCCGGGGCAGATCGAAGACGCCGGGCGGCGGGCCCGCGAGCGGCTGGGAGAGACGGCGCCGGCCGCCGGCGGGGCGCTCCCTTGACACGCTTTCGGATTTGGACGTATAGGCCGTGATCGCCCGTGCAGGCACAGGCGGCACCCGGGGCGGAGTAGCTCAGTTGGTTAGAGCAGCGGAATCATAATCCGCGTGTCGGGGGTTCGAGTCCCTCCTCCGCTACCAATAAAAACAAGGCTCTAGCTGGAAACGGCTAGGGCTTTGTTTCTTTGGGGAAGCAATAGGGAAGCACGCGAACTCGTTTCGCGGTGCATTTTGATTCTTAAAGCCACCCACCCACACAGTGATTTACGTCCGCTTTACCCCCGAAAGCGGACATCCGGTAGGTGGTCGCTAAACGTCTGCTTTTGACCCTTTGCGGACATTGGCTGCACACGGGCAATGGCCCGATCGGGCCTTCCCATCGCAACCGATTCTAACTAAAAAAGTGATATCGTTCGTGGGGGCAGGTCAATTCCGAGCAGTGCCGGCCGTGCCCGGCAAAGGGGCAACGTGCGCCGCAGACATCGCCTTCTGTTTTCAATCGTGCTGCTCTCCGCATTGGCGATGGCTGGAGCAGACGCCTTCGCCGATGAACGGCTGCGGGCGCGTGTCGATTGCGTCCCTGCCGCAGAGCGCTTGGTGCACGACTGCACCATCGAGCTCACGGGGCGCAAGAGCGGCAAGCCGATTGAAGGGGCCGAGATCGTCATCAATGCCTACATGCCGACCATGCCCATGGCCCACAACGTGCCGCCGGTTACCGCCTCGCCCGCCGGCAAGCCGGGCCTATACATGGCGCGCCTGCACTTGGCGATGGTCGGGGAGTGGGCGCTGAAGCTCCACGTCTCCGGCCCCCATCGTGACCTGATCGTGACGAACATCATCTTCGGAACCGGGGCGGCAGACGCCGGTCACGGAAATCGTGAGCCCAAGTATTTGGGCTACGCCGATCAGACCGACAGGTGGCTGGTCAGGCGCGGCCGCGCCGTGTTCGCGGAACACTGCAGCCTCTGCCACGGGACGAACCTGGAAGGCGAACTGGCGGCGGGCGGGACGCCGCCCGAAGGAGAGTCGGCGGCACTGCCGCTCAACGGTACCGCCCATGCTTGGCATCACGCCGACGGGGAGCTCTTCGGGATGGTCAAGGACGGCCCCGGGGCCCCGGTATCCGATCGCCCGTCACGGATGCCCGCCTTCGGCGCCGTGCTGGCTGACGCCGACATCTGGGCCATCGTCGCCTACATCAAGAGCGTCTGGCCCATGGACGTGCAGGCGCGCCACGCGGAGCTGTTCGTGCGTGGAGACTGAATGCGCCGCGCCCGGCCGAACGTCCGGCCGGCCAATGCCGCATAAAGGATCGCTGCAAGCTTCCTCGTGACAGACTCTCGCGCCATGGCGTTCCCCACATTCCAAGCGCAACGGAATGAATCCAGGCAAGTTATACCGAATGTCACAATGACTCAGTCATTGTGACATTCGGAGCCCGCGCCGGGGGCCGCGGGGGCAGGTCACGTTCTGCGGCCTGGGTTCCGGCCGGAAAGATCGACGACGCCACCAGGGCGGTCGCAAGTAACCGTATCAATCTCATTGAAATGCCTTCCCTTGCTTGAGTCCGAGATATGAGTTCACCAGGAGATCATGTTTGAGCAACGCATCCGCCGCGCCGTCGAGGATGATTTTCCCGCTTTCCATCACATAACCCCGGTCCGCAATGGCCAGTGCCTGTCGGACATTCTGTTCGACGAGCAGGATGGTGATTCCACGTTCCCGCAGGCCTTGGATCATGGCGAACACCTCCTGAACAGCGAGCGGAGCCAGGCCGAGAGAAGGTTCATCCAGCATCAGAAATTTAGGGCCAGCCATGAGACCACGGGCGAGGGCCAGCATCTGCGCCTGTCCCCCACTCAGGTGGGCCCCGCGATGGTCAACGAGATCCTTGAGAACAGGGAAGGCGTCGAGCAACCGCCGCATCTCGTCACGCAGATTTTTTCGATCCGGGGCCGTGTGTCCACCGAGAAGAAGGTTCTCCTCGATTGTCAGTCCGGCAAAGATCATGCGCCCTTCGGGCACCTGGACGATACCGCGTTGGATGATTTTGTGAGAGGGCAAGCCCGTGATCGTTTCACCCATGAAGCGCACCTCGCCGGCGCTCGCTTTCTCAATGCCGCAAATAGCCTTCAACGTGGAGCTTTTGCCCGCCCCGTTGGCGCCGATCAGCGAGACGATCTCACCTTCGCTCACATCCAGGGAAAGTCCTTGAACGGCAAGAATTTTCCCATAACTCACCTCGAGACCTCGGACCTCAAGCATGAACCATCCCTTCATGGCCTAAATAGGCTTCGAGAACCTGGGGATGTTTAAGCACATCATCGGGCCGTCCTTCGGCGATCTTGCGACCGAAATTCAGGACGCAGATACGGCTGCAGAGGGAAGCGATCATATCCATCTTGTGTTCGATGATGATGCAGGTGTGACCCGGTACGGCCACGTCGCGGATCAAGGCTGCCATCTTCTCGGTCTCGGCCGGGGTCATTCCACCGGCCGGTTCGTCGAGCAGCAGAAGTTCTGGCGATCGAGCAAGGGCCCTAGCCAGCTCCAGGCGACGTTGGTCCTGCAGCGTCAGGTTTTGGGCAAGTGTATCGCGGCGCTCGGCGAGAAACACCAATTCTAACAGTCGCTCAACCTCTTCACGGTGTTCGCGTTCTTTGTCCGGTCGGGCGAAGAACAATTCTTTAAGGCTCACATCGGGCAGGCTGTGCTGTGCCACCCAGACGTTGTCAGATACCGTCATCCGCTTGTAAATCCGCAAATTCTGAAACGTCCGAGCAATCCCTAGCGTGATGATCTCGTGGGGTTTGAGGCCGGAGATTTGCCGATCGTGAAATCGGATCCGCCCCCCGGCCGGTTTGTAAATGCCTGTGATTACATTGAAAAGAGTCGTTTTGCCGGAGCCATTCGGCCCGATAAGACCGACAACATCACCCTTCGCGACCTGCAGGTTCAGGTCGACCAACGCCTCAACACCGTCAAAGTGGTGGCTGAGACCTTCAACGCTTAGCATCGCGCCACCGCCTCCACGTCAACCGGAACCAATGGATCCGTTCCTCGTCGAGTATTCCGCGCGGCATGAAAATTAGCAAAACCGCCACCAGACCACCGAATACAATCATTCGATACCCTTGAATGGCTCTAATGGCTTCCAGGAACCCGATATCCAAGCCAACCCCGATGAGCGGTCCCAAAGCTGTCCCCAGTCCGCCAATCAAGCCATAGACCAGCGCGTGTACGCCAAGCATCACACTGAAATTCTGAGGCTCCAAATAGGTCGCGAAATGGGCGTAAAAGCCGCCGCCGATGCCGGCGATGAAGCCGGCGATCCCGGAAGCCAGGACTTTGAAGCGGATGACGTTCAGGCCCTGCATTTCTGTGAGCAATGTGTCTTCTCCCAGCATCCGGAAGATGGAACCGAGGCGGGAGCGCTCGAGCAGAAAGAAGAGCGTAAGGACGATGACGAGAACGGTGTAAATAATAACCATATACTCGGTGACCGAGATGTTGTTTTCAAAGACCCAGCGAATGTCGCGAAAGCCCTCCGCGCCATCGGGCCCGACGGGCTCGCCGTCGATCACGACTTGGTAATGGAAGATAACGAAGAGCAACCGCACCATTTCGGCGAAGGCTAGGGTCGCAATGGAGAAATACAGACCCCTGAGCCGGAGCGTGAGAACCCCGATGACGGTCGCGGCGGCGGCGGCGGCGAGCGCGCCCAACAGAAGCCCCGACCAGAGCGGCCACCCCCACATCGCCGTAGCAATGCCGGAGAGATAGGCGCTGATGGCAAAAAACGCCTGTTGGCCGAAGGATATCTCTCCGGTGAGCAACAACAGATAGGCAGAAAGCGCGAGGAAAGAGATCATGCCGATGTTGGAGAGTATGGAGACCACATAGTCGTCCATGGCTCATACCCTTCGAAACGCCGCCCGCTCCCGCTCTGACAGCGCGTGACCCAAAATGCCGCCGGGCCGAATGATCAGGACCAGGAACAGAAGAAAATAAGCGCTCAGGTCCTTGTAGTCGTTGCCCAGGTACCAGAGGCTTTGCACCTCCACGATGCCCAGAATGAGCCCCCCAAGGATTGCCCCCGGGAGTGAGCCCATCCCCCCCAGCATCATGGCGATCAGGCCCTTGAAGGTGGCCCAAAGGCCGAAATACGGGGTCACCTGTTGATCGGTGGCAAGAATCAGGAAACCCGCCACCCCGCCGATGGCCGACACCAGGGCGAAGGCCCAGAACATCACCGCGTCGACGTTGATCCCCATAAACCGGGCCGCCAACAGATTTTCCGATACCGCGCGTACGGAGAGTCCGAAGCGCGTGCGGTAGAGAACGGTATGAACCACGGCCACGAGCACCACAGCGACCACGAACATGGTGAGATGCTCCGAGCGCAGGAAAAACGGTCCGATCTCTATGGGTGCGGTTTCCGTCAGGGGCGGAAACGGATAAGTCCGTTCAGGCAGCATAACGATCGCCAACTCCTCCAACTGCATCCAGATCGCGAAGCTGGAAACCATGGACGCAACAGCGGCCCCGCGGCGGATCGCCCAAAAGCAAACCCGTTCCACATACATGCCGGCCAGAACCGCACCGACCACGGTGGCCATAGCGACGACCACCGCATGCGCCTGGAACTGAACGTAGAGCAGGGTACCGACGAAGGCCCCCAGCATGATCGACGGCCCATAAGAAAGGTTGACCCGGCGCAAGACGCCGAAGATGATCGTGAAACCGATGGCAAGAAGGGCATAGCCGGACCCGATCATCACGCCGTCAATACAGTTCTGGATGAAATCGGTCACGGTCTCCACCCCTCCCCCGGGGCTCACTCCTGTCGCGAACCGAGGTACGCCCGCTGGAAGACTTCCTCCTCTTCAAGCTCCCCTGGCAAGCCGCTGAAGGTAATCCTGCCTTGTTCGAGGAGATAGAAATGATGGGCGACCCGCAGCGCCATACGCGCATTCTGCTCGACCAGGAAGATGGTGACGCCGGCTTGGTTGAGTTCTTCAACGATGCGAAAAATTTCCTCCACGATAAGGGGCGCCAGTCCGAGGGAGGGCTCGTCCATCAATAGGATGCGCGGCCTTGCCATCAAGGCCCGACCGATGGCGACCATCTGTTGCTCGCCCCCGGACAACGAGCCCGCCAACTGGGACTGCCGTTCCTTGAGGCTTGGAAAGTGGGCGTAGACAGCCTCCTTGTCGGCGGCAAGGTCTGCCTTTTTGCCCTTCATGCGGACGAAAGCGCCGACCATCAGGTTTTCCTCCACCGTCATCTCCGGGAACATCAACCGGTTCTCGGGAACCAGCGAGATCCCTCGTTCGACAACCTTCGCCGCCGAGACGCCGGACAAATCCTCGCCCTCTAGACGCACCGTTCCCTGTTGGGGCTTTAGGAGGCCAGCGATGGTGAACATCAAGGTTGTCTTTCCAGCCCCGTTGGGGCCAAGGAGACAGGTGATCTCCCCTTTCCTGGCTTCCAGAGTGACGCCGCGGAGCGCCTGGATCATGCCGTAGGCGGTGACAATGTTTTCGACGGTTAACATGCGCGCGGCTTCTCCCTCAGCGTCGATCAAGATTTTCCCAGATAAACTTCCTGCACGGCCGGGTCGTTTTGGATTGCGATCGGCGAACCTTCTGCGATCTTTTGGCCGAAATTGAGCACCGCGATGCGGTCCGCCACGCCCATGACCAGTTCCATCACGTGCTCCACCAGGAGAACCGTTATGCCGGAATCCCGAAGCTTCCGGATCCGCCCGTCCAGATCCTTCACCTCTTCCAGGTTCATTCCGGCCGCCGGCTCGTCGAGGAGGAGCATCTTGGGCTTGGTCGCCAGCGCCCGCGCGAGCTCTAGGCGGCGCTGCTCTCCAAAGGCCAGGTTCGCGGCCAGCTCGTCCACTTTGTCCGCCAGGCCGGCGAACTCAAGCATCTCGTCGATCTCTTCCCGCACCCGATTCGTGCTTCCGAACCAGCGAGACAAAAATCCCTGTCCGGCCACGTCTTCAATCGAGTTGCGGGCGACCGACAGGTTCTGCCAGACGGTCAGTTCGCCAAACAATCGGATGTTTTGAAACGTCCGGGCGATCCCCGCGCGCAGGCGACGGTGGGGCGGCATCGTGCCGAGGTCCTTGCCGTTGAGGAGAATGGCGCCTTCACTTACCGAGAAAACCCCGCAGATCAGGTTGACGGCCGTGCTTTTGCCGGAACCGTTTGGCCCGATCAGGCCGAAGATCTCACCCTTCTCGATGGTGACCGTCAATTTATCGACGGCCCGCACCCCGCCAAAGTTCTTGCTCAGGTCCCTAAGCTCAAGCATCGCCCCGATTCCCCCTATGAACGGCGAATATCCGCTTGATCAGCAGGGCGGTGCGGGCATCGAAAATGCCCCTCGGTTTGAGGTTCATAACGAGGATGATCAGGAGCCCGAACAGCACGTTGCGCCAGTCGCCGAGGAACCGAAGCCCCTCGATCAGGATGCCCTGGATGAAGACCACCGCGGCCAGTGTCCCGAAGACGCTCGAGAGCCCGCCCAGGATCGGGTAGGCGATCGCAAAGGTGGCGAGCAGAACGGTAAAGGTCAGGTGGTCAATGTACGTGGCCGTGTGTGCATAGAGCGCGCCGCCGATACCCGCGATCACTCCGCCCACGGTCATTGCCGCCACCTTCACGGCGGTCAGGTTGAGGCCGACACTCTGGGCCGCGAGCTCATCCTCCCCAACCGCACGCAGCACCGCGCCAGCCCGTGAACGGTCCATCCACCAAAGGCCGGCCATCACGGCGATGACGAAGAACCAGACAAACAGCGTGACTTCCCATACTTCCCACCCATTGGCGGAGAAAAAGCGTATTTCCCGGAATCCCTGCGTGCTGTCCGGTCCCACTTCAACGTTGTCAATGGTCTCGCGCCAACTCAAGTTGAAAAAGAACAGGCGCACGAACTCACTGAAGGCGATGGTGGCGACCACCAGCATCAAGCCGCGCACGCGGAGTGCCGGGAAACCAATGAGAAAGGCAAAAAATCCGGCAACAAGGGCACCCGCGACCAGCGCCGGCAGAATGGTCCATTGGAACAGAACGGTAAGAATGCCGGCCGTATAGGCGCCGATGGCGAAGAATCCTGCCTGGGCGAGGGAAAGCTGCCCCGTCAGCATCAAAACATAGGCTGATAACCCGAGAAGGGTGTGTATGCCAATGGTCTGGGCGAGCCCTAGGTAATAGTCCATGGTGCTCTAATCCCTGTCGATGGACTTGCCGAAGATGCCGTTGGGCCGGAAGACGAGAAAAACGAACAACAATAAGAGCACATACATGTCGCGCTCGTTGACGCCCCGGAGATAAAGGAAGACGTTCTCAAAAGCCCCGACCATGAGGCCCGCGACAATGGCCCCCGGGATCGATCCCAGGCCGCCGATAACGGTGACGATGAGCCCTTTCACCGTGAGCGGCAAAGTCATAAGCGGCGACAGCACCCCGACCGATGCCGCCGTCATCGCCCCCGCGACGCCACCGAGCACCCCGGCGACGACGAAGGTCTGAGCGTTGGTCTTGTGGACATCGATGCCGCAAAGCTGAGCGGCGATGTTCTGCTGCGAGACGGCGCGTGTCGCCAGCCCGAGGCGCGTCCGATAGAGAACGAACAAAAGAACCAACATGCTGAGCAGGCCGACCAGGAACACGAACAACAAGTCGCCACGAACCGAATAAGGGGGAATGTCGATCATGACGTCGTCGAAAATCGCCGGATAAGCCATGGGCGAGGCATTGGTGGCATGGATGATCACCTCGTCGATGAAGAACAGCGCGCCTATCGTGGTCATCAACGCCGCCAGCGGGTTGTCTACTGGTATAAAACGGAAGCATACGACGTATACGGCGTAGCCGATCGCCCCGGAGGCCAGGGCGGAGGCCAGAAAAACGATGATTGCCGGCGCATCGACAAAGGCAAGCATGGCAAGCCCGGCATAGGCGCCGGCGATCGAGGCCGCGGCATAAGCCATGTTCAGCTTGCGCATGGTGCCGAAGATCAAGGTGAAGCCGATGCCGATCAGCGCATAGGTGGAGCCGAACAGCAGCCCGTCACTGACGGATTGGGTGATCTCGACGAACTCGACCCAGAAGTCTTCCATGCTTTAAAGGCCCGCTCTGGCCGTTGAAAGAGCAGGTCGTGTCCGCAATCACGTCGTGGGCAGGGAGGAACTGTGGCCGCTCGGCGGAACGGCCACGGTCCTGAATCTCCCGCGCGCAGCCCTTATCGAGGATCGTAGACGACTACCCACTTGCCCTTTTGGGCCTGAACGAAGACGAAAGGTTTCAAGGCCTCGCCTTCGTCTTGCACGCGTGTGATGGTACCCATGAGGCCCGGCGTGGTCTCAAGCGCTTCGAGGCCGTCCCGCATTTTGCGGCGGTCGGCCTTCAGGGTCTCGGGCTTGCCGATGATGCCTTGCTTCTCGATGACGCCCTTGATGATGAAGATGTTCTCCCAAGCTGCCGCGGAGTGCAGATCGGCACTGCCGCCGTTTTCCTCAGCCAGTTTCGCGACCTTCTTCGCATCCGCATTGATGGGCGCGAAGCTGGTCGGGATGTACATGCCCTCGATCTGCTTGGGGCAGGCCTTGATACTCTCACTGGTGGAGGAGCTCGTGAGCCCGACCAGGAGTTTGGGCTTGATTCGCTGGCGGGCCATCTCCTTCAACATGCCGCAGGTTGTAAAGGGATGGGACGAGACGATGAGCATATCGGCACCCGACTTCTTGAAGGCACGGGCCTGAACGCTGAAGCTGGTATCGGCCATCAGCCAGTTGGAAGAGTGACCAAGGAGTTCCTTCCAGCCTGCCCCAATCTTTGTGCCGAGTTCCGGAATGCCGCCTTTCACCCACGTGAATCCGTTACGCTTGGCGGCCTGGGCGATGACCTTGGCATAGGTTCCCTTGGAATGGCCCTGGTCGGTCTCTGTCCCGCCGAACATGGTCTTCACGTCGGGATGGTTCTTACGCAGCCACGCGAAGAGCTTATCGTACATATCGGGCTCGTTCGGCGTGTTGCGGAAGGTCCATTGGGAAATCTTGGCCAAACCGTTGCGCACCGCCGTATCCGTCAGGATGGGAAACTGCAAGCCCGTGTCGTTGGCATCGTCCACTTTTTTCTGGAATATGCCGAAACTGGCCGCCGCCACGCCCGAGCATGTAGGCCCCATGCCGACCAGTGCTTGGCTTGTCGTCGCAACCTTTCGCGCAATGGCGATGCCCTGTTCGGCGTTACAGGCGGAATCGAAATAGGCAAGCTCTATCTTTGCCATGACACCATCGCCCATCTTGACGCCACCCGCGTCATTGACGACCTTGATGACGGACTTCAGAACGGCATGCGAGTTGACGCCGAAGGAACGGAGCGGTCCCGACTTCGCCCCCCAGCCGGCGAGCTTTACGGTGCGTTCCGCCGAGTACCCGGCGGTGGTGACGAGAGCCATGGCAGCGATGACGACGCTGCCAAGGCCGAGCCGTAACATTTTGCTGTTTAACATTGCCTTACCTCCCGATTTACCTCTTGTCAGATTGAACAGATCTGCACCGTTTCATTGGAGCATGAGTGATCATGGCGCTCGGTCAAGGGATTAATGCGCATCACTGTCCCTTGGAAAATACTTCACTTCGGACCCGAAGACGACAGCGTCAGGCGTCCAGGAGGCCCGAAATGAGATAGGCTGAAGCCTACAAACCATCTTTAACCCCTGCCTTGACCCGTTTCGGTGGCGTTCACCAGGCACGCCATGTTGCCGTAGGGATGCCTGTTCTCGTGCATCAGCTGATGGGCATGACCGATCTCGTCGAAGGAGAACGTGTTCGATAGGGAAGGATCGACCTTCCTTTCAATGACCATTTGATTGACCGCCGCAGCCTGTTCGTCGTTTGAAAGGTGGCTGCCCTGGAAGCGTTTCTGCATCATCCAGTGGTAGCGGAGATCCATGGTGACGTTGAAGCCGGTCGTGCCGGCGCAGATGGCCACCATGCCGCCGGTGTCGCAGACGAAGCCGGACGTCGGCAACGTCGCTTCGCCCGGATGTTCGAACACGATCCGCGGGTTCTTGCGCTCGCCGACACAGTCCCAGATCGCCTTGCCGAAGGCACGCCCGCCCTTAATCCACTGGCTCCAAGCCTTGCTGGTGGTATCGGGCATGGGTCCCCAATGGTCGAAATCGCTGCGGTTGATCACGCCGACGGCGCCATGGTCGAGGCAGAACTGACGTTTGTCCTCGTCCGAAACAACGGCGACCGGTTTGCCCCCGTGGGCCGCGACGATCTGCAGCGCCATGCTGCCGAGACCGCCCGCGGCGCCCCAAACAAGCACTACGTCGCCTTCCTGCACGGTATGCGGCGGCCAGCCCATCAACATGCGGTAGGCCGTCGCCGCGCAGAGCATGTAACAGGCGGCCTCTTCCCAGGTGAGGTGCTTGGGTTTGGGTTGGCATTGGTGCGATTGGGCGCGGGCGAACTGGCAATAGCTGCCGTAATTTGTTTGGTATCCCCAGATACGGGTCGATGGTGCCAGCATGGGATCCTTGCCGGAGATTACCCACGGGTCGTCCGGTTCCCACCAGCCGCTGTGAACGACGACCTCGTCGCCCACCTTGACCCCGGTGACGTCCTCGCCGAGCGCCCAGACGATGCCCGAGCAGTCACTGCCCCCGGCATGGAAGTCCTCGGGTTCCCCCTTCTTCTGGCGATCCGCGATCACATCGACGGGTTGGCCAAGGGCGGCCCAAACGTTGTTGTAGTTGATGCCGGTCGCCATGACGTAGACGAGTGCCTCTTGCGGGCCGATTTGGGGGGTGGGGATGACCTCGCGGCGCCATGCGTCCTTCGGTTCCCCGAAGCGGTCCTGACGAACCGCGAAGGCGTGCATCTTTTCCGGCACCTCGCCAAGCGGTGGCCGATCTCCCAGTTCGCGAATTTCCATGTCCCTCCCATTTGCACGGCCGACTTAATGGGGCGCGTCGGTCACGCGGCACCGGTTGACCCTTGTCGGCTTCCGATTTAACGCGTTTACGTTAT
>Ga0209980_10001791_pt1 | contig 11776 bp, 12 predicted proteins | sample CR02metaG_FD_183611 | JGI IMG/M metagenome (GOLD analysis project Ga0209980, IMG submission 183611) | Deep subsurface microbial communities from Mariana Trench to uncover new lineages of life (NeLLi) - CR02 metaG (SPAdes) (version 2) | ecosystem: Environmental > Aquatic > Marine > Ocean trench... | reverse complement strand
ATTCCGATGCGATCTGCCTTCACCTCCTTGGACTTTCGAAGATGGTCAAAAGTAGTCCGCACCACATCCAAGACTATATCTTTCCTCAACCCCGATACCATGCCGGCGGCTGCATCGTTGCCGAGCTGCCGGATTCCGCCAACGCGAGAGATGGTATCTGGAGCCGCGGCAACATAGCCCTCTTTGGCAAAGCGGCGAGTTACGTCTTGTATGTGCTCCTCCACTCCTCGGGCCGCCGAAATCACGAGCACTCCCGGGAACGGCCCGCTTCCTTTGGGCTTGGAGCGGTAAAAAAAAGCGGTATACTCTTTAGCAGGGGTATCAACCCAACCGGATTCCAGATCCGGCTCATCCGGGGGCACTACCACCGCCTCCGCCTTTCGCCCGATTGCCGAATCAAAGAGCACATCAGCCAAGACCACGCTTCCCAGCAACATGGCCGCTTGGCTGATAAACTCACGCCGACCGATCCTGCCGTCCCTCGCCTCTGATATTAAATGTTCTACTTCCTTAGGCATATCCTTTCTCCTCTCTTTCTTACCAACTTGATTGCTTGGCTATGTAAAGTCCCAGCAAATTAACGCTTTCTTACTATCGGTCAATATGCCCATTTGGGCATACACGAAAAGGTATGCCGCTTCGAATATCCATGCAGTGGGACATGGACGGGAGGGTTTACTATGGCCACAGAGTTGTTCTATTGGTGTACTCGAAGGCTCCTTTCATGCTCATTAACCTCAATGAAAGACTAGCCCAGGCTGTCGGCGCGCTTGGACATCGGGATTTCCGCTTGTTTTTTGCGGGGCTCATGGCAGCCTCGCTAGGCGCCCGGGTTCAAATGACCGCTAACCTCTGGTTGGTCTATGAATTGACGGATTCACCGCTTCATCTCGGACTCATGGGGTTGGCCCGAGGGATCCCCACCTTGGCTTTTTCGTTGATGGGAGGCATCATCGCCGACCGCGTAGACCGGCGCAGATTCATCATGGTCGTCCAGGCTGCCATTGGAGCCCTGAGCTTAGTGCTAGCAGGTCTAACGGTAACGGGCCTCATCAGGGTCTGGCATATTTATCTGGTTACCATCCTCGGCTCATCTCTCACAGCCGTCTATTCGCCTGCACGTACTGCAATCATCCCTAACCTTTTCTCTCTTGTCCTTTCAATTCCCCAGACGGGTATATTTTAGATCCACTACTTCGGGGGCTAGGGTATGGACCACGTTTCTTGATTTTAACGCTATTTTAACATTCTTGGAGGGGTCGCAATTGCTCTAACCCCGATCTGAAGTAAACCCTGTACCACGGACTTACGTCCGTGGCTTTGGGGCGCTGCCCTTACAGGGCGGTCGGAACATTCATCTCGTTCCAGCTGTTCTGGAAAGACAATGCATGGTTTACTCGTAACGAATTTGGAACGGGGTTTATCCCTGCGCTTACCCCGATCCGACAAACAAGAAGAAACTAAATGCATTTTTGGGCCGAGAGTTTTAACCCCAACGTCTTATGCCAGTTGTTCAATCCGGATCGGGGCTTACGCACGGGCCGTTCTGTGGTTCGGGGTAAAAAGTAAGGGATTAGACTAGTATCGTAGGGCGTGTTAGAAAACAATGTAAGCAGGAGGAACCCACGATGATAATAGACCTAGACTCCCATTTGCGCGAGGGTTATTTCATGGATGAGGTTTACAAACTCGACGGGCCTTTTGCGCAATTCACCCCGGTCAGGGCCGGTGAGGGCAGAAATCACCAGACCCGTTTCATACATTCACTGGACCCCGGGGACCCAAAGGGCCGCGCGGCTCACAAGCATCCTTATATCTACGACCCCAAGGTCAACTGGCGAGGTGGCGAGATAGCCGAGCGTCAAGTCGCCGGTTATGATATGGAGAGACGCCTGAAAGACATCAAAAGGGAAGGCATCGAAAAACAGATCATCTTTCCCACCGGCATCAGTATCCCGACCGAGAATGTGGGGGGGTTGGGTTTTGCCTTATGCCAGGCTTACAACAACTGGGTCGCGCGTCTGGTGAAAGGCCATGAGGATGTCTATCTGCCCGTAGCGATGGCGCCTGCCGGGTGTCCAGACCAGATGGCGAACGAGCTGCGACGTTGTGTAAAGGAACTTGGTTTTAAGGCCGGACACCTGGTGCCCTACTGCGGGCCGCGCAATTTGGACGATCCGAGTTTTTATGATTACTATGCTGCAGCACAGGAGTTGGACATTCCGCTCTTCTGCCACCCCAACAGCAATGGAGAGCTAACGGACAGGTTCGATAATTTCTTTAAGACCCATGTATTAGGGCGGGTCATGAATTGCACGCCGGCACTCGTCGCCCTGGTGCTGGGAGGGGTTTTTGAGAAATTTCCTAGGCTCAAGGTCGCCTTCTTCGAGTGCAGCGCTGAATGGCCCCTCTTTTGGATGCATCGGATGGACGATGATTATGAGTGGGCAAAGGATTTTTCTCACTTGTCCGGAATGATCTCGATGCCTCCTTCCGAATACGTCAAGAGAAACTGCTACGTGACCTGTGAGGCGGATGAAAAGGACCTTTTGCGACCGATCTCCGAACTTGGCGAGGACCATATACTGATGGCAACAGACTTCCCGCATTTTGATTCCGAGTATCCTCACACGGTTTCAAGGATCAGGGAAAGAAGTGATATCACGGCCAAACAGAAAGATAAGATTCTGGGAGAAAACGCCGCCCGTCTGCTCAATCTGTGACCCCGTGAAATAGCGGCTAAAGGAGTCTTTGAGGTCTTGATAGAGGAGATTATTTCACGGGGTGAACCGCCGGGAGTCTAACCAGCATCTGAATCATCAAGTGGACATCATACTCCGCCACCCGAACCACCAGAATATTAAGATTATAAGGAGTGAGTTCCAGTATGATGAGCAGCTTCACTGGTGCCGCCCGGCCCTGGACCCCTGAAATCCAGCAGATGTAGATCACGCCCGGAGGTGTTTGGTTGATTGCCAATACCTCGTCGTAGGACAGGACTTCCAGAGCACTAAACCAACACAGCACGACGGCTTTTAGTGCCTATTTATCTCGAGACACCCCAGAAATGCTGCCTGGTTGTGGGACCTAGTACCTAACGCCCTCGACCGGATTCGCGATGACCTCCTCGAGTGACTTGGCCCGGCGCCACTGCTCACCGGACCGGCTCTTACCGTCCCAACCAATCTGGTCCATTGAGGCGTATAGCTCGATAGTGATCCCGTCCGGATCCAGAAATTCAATGCCTGGGTTACACCCGGGACCCTTTCGCCCCTCGTAGGTAATTGTTACCCGCTTGGAGCGCAAAAAGTCTCGAATCTTAAAAAGCTCCGAAACGCTCCCCACCTCCAGGGCGCAATGATCGAACCCGACCAGCCCCTTCTTCGGCACCTCGTTGTTGCCCTCGGCCGGGGCCAGCGCAATGGTGTGGTGATCCGAACCATTGCGGAGAAACACCATCCCACGCTCATTCCGGTCAGAGACCTTAAAACCCATGATCTCCGTCCAGAACTTTGTGGTCCGCTCGACATCGCTGACGTTAAAGACCACGTGCCCTAGTTTCTTGGCCCGCACCGGGGTCGTCTGCTGTGTTGACTCCTCAGTCTGAGCTTTAAGCTCTTCAGTCGTCATCTCACCCTCCTTGTCAAATATATGGATTACTATCACCTATTTAGATACCGGTATCAAGTGGATATTTTGTGTCAAGAAGTCTAGGAAGTGGGAAATGGGCACCCAAACCCTCCCGCCTTAAAAGCGAATAATGGACAGGAGGATCAGGTAGTGATGAATTCTCGGATTATCTTGTGTGCCGCGCCCGGATTAGTAAAAAAATAACTGTGTCGCTCGTTGGGCAGGACCACCAACTTTGAGTTGGGGATTCCACGCGCGAGAATATCGGCTCCGGCCCTGTGGGAAAGATCGCTGGTGACACCATGATCATCGTCACCCACCAAAATTAGAGTCGGTACCTTGATGTCCTTTAATCCCCCACTCGTGTCATGCTCCTGGCGAGCAATCACATGGCGGAGATAGCACTCCAGCGGCGCCAGATTGGCCATTCGAACTTCAAGATACTTGTCAATGAGGTCTCTGTGCGTCCCGACGTACTCCTCCGACCAGCCCACCTCGATCGTGTGCTCCCTCACATACCTCACATACCCTCTCTCAACCATCTCCTTACTCAACCTTAAGGGAATTCCCTTCATCCCGGGATGTGCGGCGCCGGTCGATGCAAGAATCAGTTGTTTTACCTTTCGAGGATGCTCAAGTGATAGGAGCTGGGCTACCCTACCTCCCATCGAGTGACCGCACACGATAACCTGCTCTGCCCCCAGATGGTCCAAGAGAGCGACGATGTCGTCGACAAATATATTGGTGGTATACTTCACGGACGGCTTGCCGGAGAGGCCCGTGCCGCGGTAGTCAAAGATGATGACGCGGTGATCTCGGGAAAATTCCGGAACTTGGAAGAGTTTCCAAACCGCGCCGTCGCAGGCCGTCTCGCTGATAAAGAGAAAGGGCGGCCCCTCACCATAGGCCTCGTAATAGAGCTTAATGTCCTTTAGATCCAGATAAGGCATGCGGCAGCCTCCATTTCAGAGCATTAAAAGATGCGGACCACCCAACTGTCCATCAGGTTATCCAATCCAAAGGCAGCAGAGCCGCGCGCACAGAAAAACAAGGATATGACTAAGAGGACAATGTTGGTTTGCCATCCGACCTCATGGGAATGAATGGCCTGACGACCTATGAGTTGGAATTGACTCTTTGCCTCCTCGTTCGTAATGGACTCTCCTACAGCCTTCAGTGTATTCGGCAGAACTTGAAGCCAGTGCTGGTGAACCTTAAAGGTCGGAATCAGGAAAAGTGCCAACATGAGCGCAGCGATAGGGGTCTGAAGCCCCAGGGTGAGACCGCTCCCTCCTAGTACCATCAGGGCCGTTGCCACAAAGCCGAAAAAGTACGCACCCTGCGGAAAAACAAGTTTTGCAGTGTGAGTTGCATGAGGCCATCTTCGGACATTACTAATGCCACTGCTGAGAAAACGGAGTCCAAAAACAATACGAAGGGCAGATTCGATTGTGAGCAAAGTGGTTCCCTGATCCATCTCAAACTCAAAGTTTCAAAAGGCGCCTGGCGGTTCCCTCGAGAATCTCCATTTTTTCGGCCTCCGAACACTCCAACGCCTCAACCTTCTCCACCGCCATCCAATCACCAAGGGGATAGGGGTAATCGGTCCCGATCATAAGGCGGCCGGGTCCTACCAGGCGCCTCAGGTAGTCGAGGGTGTCCACACGGTAGACAAGCGCATCGAAATAGAGATTCTTCTTAAGGTAGGCACTAGGAGGTGAAGAAGCTTGAGCGGCGCGGGATCCCGAACGAACGGCAAAACCCTGATCAAAACGCCCCAGGTGATAGGGAAAGAACCCGCCACCGTGGAGGACACAAAGCTTGAGGTTGGGAAACCTGTCAAACACCCCGCTATATGTGAGAAAACCCAAAGAGAGGGCGCTATCCGCTGGGTTGCCGCAAATCAAGCGCAGACCATAAGGTCCCATGCGGTCGGAACCTGCGATATCTTCAGGATGCATGACTATGAGGGCATCCAGTTCCTCCGCCTTTTTCCAGAAGGGATCAAACTCATTGCTATTATAGTATTTTTCGTTCACATTCGAGCCAATGTAACCGCCCGAGAGCTTGAGCTCACGGATGGCATGATCAAGCACCTTCGCAGCTCGGCTGGGGTCCTGCAGGGGTACAGCGGCAAGCCCGACGAAACGGTCCGGATGTTGGCCGATGAGATCCTTTAGACCCTGATTATAGAGGTTGCACCAGGCTTCTCCTTTTTCCCCATCAAGCCTGTAACCAAGGCTTGCCGTATGTGGCTCCAGTGCAGCGATGGCAACCTTTCCTTTGTCCATCATGGCAAGCCTGCTCTCCAGTCCGTAGAGGTCAGGAGGGATCCCAAACTTTGATTTACCGGCAAACGAAAGGGTAGTCTGGCCCTCCTTCGTTTCGGTTACCTCCACCCCTAGGGCTTTGCCGTGGCGCTTAGACTCCTCCAGCAACCCTGGGGGAACGTAGTGATGATGGATATCGATGGCACAGGTATGCATGATCAAGCCTCCCTTCTACGGCTCGATTACCATACAGCCTTGAGAAAGGTCAACGACAGAGAGACTCTCGATCAAAAAGTCTGGTGAAAAGTTCTTTTTAACCTTGCTACCATTTTTCCTATGACCCACCACTGAACGTTCTCACAGAGAGAGAGCAGGTTGTAGCGAGGGAGAATATCACCACGAAGAGCACGAAGGACACAAAGGGAAATCAGATTGAAAAAAACTCCGTGATCTTCGTGTACTTCGTGGTAGACAAGTTTTATAACGTGTTAGTGGAGCCGAGTCTCCCGCTGAGGGGCAGGCCCCCTCGGCATACTCTGAGCCACGCTTTTAGCCGAGGAGCTTGGGAATCCTTGACAAGCCCCTTGCCATATCATATTTGTTTTTACCAGCAATTCCTTACGAAATGAAAAATAAAGAGAGAACGAGGAAATAATGGGCAAACCAAGATCGATCGAGTGGCCGGATAAGGCCAGGATTTGTGTCACCTTCATCGTGCCTTGGGAAGTTTGGCCGGATAATTTCGGGACGCATGAGTCCACCCAGCGCACAGCCGGACATCACATTCCCCCACCCAATGCCCCCTTTAAGAAGAGCCTCTCTGCAGTGACCGAGCGAGAGTACGGCGATCGGGCAGGGATCTGGCGGCTGCTAGAACTCTTCCAGCGCTACCAACTGAAGGTAACCTTTCTCATGAACGGTTTAAAGGTGGAGCAGTTTCCGGACATAGTGAAGGAGATCCAGGGGCAGGGTCACGAATTCTCCTCTGAAGGCTATGTGCACGAGTACTCGTTCATGTACACCAAGGACGAAGAGAGAGAGTCGATTCATAAAACTATAAAAGCGTTCGAAGAGGTTTTAGGTGAAAAACCTTATGGCTATCTCTCACCGGGTCATTGCCACACAGATAATACTCTGGATCTAATCTCCAACGCCGGTTATGTCTGGTGGGCCGATCCCCTTAATGACGACGTCCCTTATACGGTCTCGGCCAATGGCCGCAAGTTAGTAGTTATCCCTTACAATATTGCGGGTTGCCACGACTACTCCACCTACGGTACAGCACGAACCCCCAGGGATCTTCTGCAGATTTGGAAGGATCAATTCGATTATCTCTATATGGAGGGGGAGAGGGGCTTTCCCAAGTTCTTTTCGATCAACCTCCATCCGTTCGTATCTGGCGTCCCTTACCGGTCCAAGGTGACAGATGAGTTTCTCCAGTACATCAAAGGATTCCCTAAGGTCTGGTTTGCCCGACGCATTGAGATTGCTAACTGGTGGCTAGAGAAGGGCTATTAGATTACTAGGATACCCCGCGGAAAGCCTCGGGGTATCCTAGTAACCTGATTTCACTTTGTGTCCTTCGTGCTCTTCGTGGTGATATTTCTCTCTTGGTGAAACAGATAAGAGACTGCGGCCGGCTTCACTGCCCTGCTAAACCTTCAGCTCCTGTGACATGTAATAGTATTTGTCTACCACGAAGATCACGAAGAATTTGCAATTAAATTATATCGGCCCCTGCGTTTCAAACCCCGTTGTCGATATAACTTAATTTTAGAATCCACAAATTGCCTCAACAACCGCTGGATCTGCTGACCGGGAGGCATCCCGAACATTACCCGGCTGTATATCGACCCTGCCACGTCCCAACTCGGCGATAGTTGCATGCCCGCAGCGTGAATATCTCGGAATAAACAGGGATATCCCCTTTCGCCTGCTGGTTGCCGTTTCACTAAAGGTAGAGAGGCCTTCGAGCATTCCCCCCGCATATCCTCTCCCGATCTGTTACGCGGGTATCCCAGAGACGGCCCATCCTGGCGACAGCGGATCGCACTGTCAACCAGGGAGTCGGTTTCCAGACAAACCTGGACATTTCCACATGACCTGAGAATCTTGAGGACAGGTGACCTCGAAATGTTACAAAACATCAGGATGGTATATAAAAGTCATGCGTTAGCCCCGTCCGAAAAAGGAACGGAGCGCAAAATGAAAGGATTCATCCTGTCTGTCTGGGATCAGGCGAGGTGTCGGCAGATTCCCATAGGCTCCTGTAGGGGTCCAGGGGAAACGGTCCAAGGTGTATGCTGCCGAGCATCCTACAAAGCCCTTCAGAGGTCCGAGACTGATTTCAAGATTCGGACCGGGGTTAGAATCTCTGATTTTGAGGAGAAAGAAATGATCATTGATACCCACTTTCATGCCTTTCCAGGAAAGTACCTTGAGCTTACGCCCCAGGCAAAAAATGATGTTAGAGGGGTGGGGTTTCATGCGTTCAGCCATCAGGAATATCTGGATGTCATGGACAGATACGGCGTTGACATAGGCGTACTCTCATGCACCTCCAGGTATATTGAACGAGGGTCTCGTGAGAAAGCCCTGAAGTTATGCCGGGTGCTTAACGATTCATTTGCAGATGCCCACGCCAGATACCCCCACAGATTCAAGGCCTTCGCAAGGCCCCCCATGGTTGACATGAAGGACTGCGTCAAGGAGCTAAGAAGGTGCTTTGAAGAGCTGGGTTTGCATGGGATTATGATTCCCACAAATATCGCCGGCAAATACGTGGATGAGCCTGAATTTGAGCCGTTTTGGGAGGAGGTCCACGCTATAGGTAAGCCTCTATTTCTCCATCCTACCAACGCCCCCTGTGAACCCAATTGGAACAAGTACTCCCTGCACCAGAAAATGCTCTGGCCTGCCGACAGCACCCTGGCCATATCCCGGATCGTATATAGCGGGATATTTGACCGCTATCCAGACCTTAACCTCATTGGATCACATCTCGGTGGCATGATCCTCAACTACCTTGACCGTTTGAACTGGTGGGAGGGGAATTTAGAATGCAAGAATAAACCCGAGGATTACTTCAAGAAAATATATTATGACACCGCAGGCCCCGTCAGGGCACCGGCCATAAAGATGGCCTGTGACACCGCCGGGGTAGGTCAGATACTCTTCGGTGCAGATTACCCCCACGGAAGGGAAGGAAGAGACGATCAGTTTTATCCCATGACCTTGAAGGCCATGGAGGATCTTGACCTATCAAAGGAGGACAAAGAGAAGATCTATTACAGGAACGCAAAGCAACTATTTGAGTTCGAAGAGGGTTAAAATGTCTCAGCCCACTAATCGGAATATGGAGGTTGACAACCTATCAGCCAGCGGCCTATATCGTGATTGAAAATGTCCCTAAGGGAGACTTGGCAATGGTCGTGAGAGATCGTAAAGACGGTTCAGCAATTGTGAGCACTCAGGAAGATCACGCAGAGCTATCGAGCCAGTTTGCAGCGCACTGGGGTAACAGACGTTTCACGAAGCTTCGCCCTTACGAATCAATGGTTTTTGCCACGACCTACCACGACAGCGGATATAGAGAGTGGGAGGGTACTCCTCCCATGAATCTCGAGAAAGGCCGTCCTTACGGCCACAGGGAAGACCCTCCATCAATCGAACAGACGGAGTTAGAGGCCTACGTTCGCAACATCGACTGGGTCCGATCCCACGACCCATACGCAGCCTTGTTGGTCTCCATGCATCGCACGGGGCTTTGGAAAAATCGTTACCAGTTCTTTACGAGCCCAAAGGGCAGGCTACGGGAACGAAGCCCGGAAACCAAAGCGGTGATGAAGGATCTAGAATCGACCCAGGAGAAGGAGAGAAAATCCCTTGGTGGCGCCAATCCCAGGTTCGAGGAGCAGGTGTGGTTCAACTATCATCTGCTACAGGTCTACGACCTACTTTCCCTATACTTCTGCTGCGATGGATACGATGAAGACCGGTTTAGAGAGACCATCATTGCACCGGTCCCGTTGGCTTATGACGCCAAAGAAGAGGTGGAATTGCGTATTGTTCCTACGGAGGCGAACTCGGTTAAAATCCAGCCTTATCCCTTTGACCTTTCCCCACTTAAATTTTCTGTGCGAGCTCGAATCATCCCGGCCGGCACCTTTGCCTCGGAGGAGGCGTGCAGGGAGACCTACCACAAGGCCCCCAGGGTCCTTTTGAACTTCGAAATCGTGGATTGAAAGCTCCCCGGCTACGAGTTCCATTCTCCGGTGCCAACCCAATGCTTCTGAAAGATGCGCATATGAAGAAGGGAAACATAAATTCATGATTTTAGAGGTGGGTGCCAAATTTCCGAGTGCCAACCTTAAAGATATTGACGGGAAATCAGTTGAGTTCCCCGATGTCCTAACTCTGGCCCCAGCCACGGTCGTATTTTTCTACCGTGGCCAGTGGTGACCCTGGTGCCGGGCGCAGGTAGCGGCCTTTGTCTACGAGATCGAGAGGTTCCGAGAAAACAATGTGGCTATACTCGGCATCAGTCCACAGATAGCGGATTATGGAAGGCAACTCCGTGAGAGGGTGATTCGGGATGCCCAGTTTGACCAGGCAGGCCATAAAGGACATGATGCCTTTTGGCCGGATCCTCGGGGCGTTTTTCCGCTCCGCCTGATCAGCGATCCTGATTGTACTTTAAGCCGAGCAGTGGGAGCTGAGCGTAAGGGTCACTGGAGCGGGCCGATGGTTTATGCGACGACGTTTTTGATAGACGCCGGAGGACACGTTCGGTGGAGGTTTCAGGCAAAAATGGCCTCAAGGCGGCCTAGTCCCGTGAGGCTGGCAGCCATGGCAAGGGCAGTGGCTAAGGGAGAACCCGTTCCCGAGTACATCGAAGAGTGACGGGTTCTGACCAACACCAGGAGTTGAGCGAGGAGGCGAGATTTTAAAAATATCATTGCGACGCTTTGTCCATAAAAGCTGAAAATAGGAATTTAGTGAGGAAAAAATTTTGGATCTGTTAAGCGTTACTGGTTACCACCGCCGTCCCCCTCACCTCGTGGCCGAGCACAAGGGCTTCTTTGCAAAGGAAGGTCTAGAGGTCAGATATCACCTCGCAACCTATGCGCCAGACCATAATCGTGGCATGGCTGACGGCCGCTGGAATCTGACGCTGAGCAGCGCCGACACCATGATTGCCCGCACAACCACAGACGGAGTGGACTTTCTTCTTTTCATGCAGGCCGAAGAGGGTTTAGACGCCAGCCTCGTGGGCCGTCCCGGGATTACCTCGATAGAGCAACTACGCGGGAAACTTCTGGCAGGCGATCCCGGAGACTCTAATCTCGACCTTATCCGGAGAAAGATACTTCGAAGCCACGGGTTCAAGGAAGAGGATTATAAAGTAGAGATCATTGGCAGTTCCCCTAAACGTCTGGAGGCCTTTCTCCAAGGGAAGGTCGTTGCTGCGATGCTGACTCCACCCTCCACTGAAAAAGCCCTGTCTGCCGGAGGGGTGCTGCTGGCTAGGGCTGAGGATTACGTTCCAAACTGGCCCCTCACCTGCGGGTGGACGCTCCGCCAATGGCTCCAGGATCACAGGGAACTCGTGGTCCGTTTCATTCGTGCATGGGTCGCAGCCACCGATTGGCTCCTTCAGCCAGAGCACCGTGAGGAGACAGTACAGTTGATCATGGAGACGGAACATCTCAATCGGGAGAGGGCTGAGCACAGCTACACGACGGTGGTTCCGAAGGCACGGATCAATCCTGTGGCTTTACGTAAGGTCTTAGAGTTGCGGATCGAGATGGGTGTCTACAAGCCTCCTCATAGCCCATCTGAGCGTTTCTATGATTCAAGCTACTGGTGCGAGGCAA
>Ga0209980_10001790_pt1 | contig 11781 bp, 10 predicted proteins | sample CR02metaG_FD_183611 | JGI IMG/M metagenome (GOLD analysis project Ga0209980, IMG submission 183611) | Deep subsurface microbial communities from Mariana Trench to uncover new lineages of life (NeLLi) - CR02 metaG (SPAdes) (version 2) | ecosystem: Environmental > Aquatic > Marine > Ocean trench... | reverse complement strand
ACGGGAATACTTCGTTGAATGCCAGCGAAATTTCCCAGAGAGCCGGGATAGGTACCAAGTAGATTCAGATGTAAGCGACCGAGCTTATTGGGAGCATTAGTAGCACCATTGTGATTGAAGTCCACGATCCCATGGGGTGCGTGAACAGCAATAATGACATCAGGCTTAAAGTCATTGATTTCACCATACAACCAACGCGTTTCAGGTTCGCTTAATGGATGGGTGCCGGGATAGCGACGAGGGTTTTTATTGGTGCGGACGACCCAGTAATATACTGATTTTTCTTTCCAGTCTCGTGTTGGAAAATTTCGATTGAGGTCGACACCATTTGCATTGGTACGGCTGGATTTTTTCTTTAACAAACCATCCGGATTCATCAAGGGATAAACACGCCAGTGAAATAAACCTGAATGAAATTGATCCAGCGTCTTAAGCCATTTGAAAACCACACTTACAGAAGAATATTCATCGCCATGGGTACCACCGATTAGTAAAACGCGACCCATGGGTTTACGGCTCCTCAAAGGAGGATATTCCTTGAACAGAATTGGGGCGCCATTAACAGAAACACTGCTACTGCGCTGTAGATTACGATTTAGGCATTCTTCGTAACCAACGCTGAATAATTTTTTTGCAATACGGGAACATTCATGATCGATACGTGGTGTTGGCGTTCGCTCTTCAGTCAATACATGGCTTGCATGCAATACAGAGTAAGTCCAAGGAAGATAAATATATTTATACGGCGTGTCTTCATATCAAAGCCATTATTCCAATTGTTAAGCGCTTTATCAATAAAGCAGCTAACTCACGGTTCATTATTCAGTATCGGTCTTGAATTGATATGCCTAATGCGCTTCCAAAAGTCCATCATGTAACTGATAAGTTTTATCCATTTTCTCTGCCAGGCTCAGGTTATGTGTCACCATAATCAAACTGGTGCCGACATCCTGTTTTAATTCCAGCATTAAATTAAATACCTGGTCTGCAGTTTTCTCGTCCAGATTCCCCGTCGGTTCATCGGCAAGGATACATTCTGGTCGGGTGACCAATGCCCTGGCTATGGCAGCACGTTGTCTTTCACCGCCGGATAATTCTCCTGGTTTATGTTCCAAACGTTCTCCTAGCCCGACTTTCTCCAGTATTTCTCTAGCTGACATGGCAGCTTCATTCGCATCGCAATTATCAGAAATTAACAGGGGCATGGCGACGTTTTCAAGCGCTGTAAATTCAGGTAATAAATGATGAAACTGGTAGATAAAACCCAAAGATTCATTACGTAACTTTCCCCTCTCTGCATCAGTGAGTGTTGATGTTTTTTTACCAACGATTGTCGTCTCGCCTTTGTTGGGCAAATCCAGCCCAGCCAGTAAATGTAACAAGGTACTTTTCCCGGACCCTGACGTACCCATAATAGCGATACTTTCACCCCGCGTGACCTGTAGATTGACGCCCCGCAATACATCGACCTGCAAATCTCCTTCTGCAAAGGATTTGTAAAGATCAACACATGAGAGGACCTGATCAGTTAGTTGGTCACTCATAGCGTAGTGCCTCGGCAGGTTGTGTGTGTGCTGCCCTGAGTGCAGGATAAATCGTTGCCAATATGCAGAAGAGAAAAGAAAAAATACCTATTATGATAACGTCACCCCTACGCAAATCCGAAGGCACCTCACTGATGTAATACACCTCGGCCGAGAGAAAATCTACTTGTAACATTTTTTCAATGGCAGGAACGATGGTTTCAACATTTGATGCTAACCAGACGCCACTGATAACACCGAATAATATTCCCACCAAGCCGATTAATGTACCCTGGATCATAAAAATTGCCAGAATACTTTTTGGACTAATACCAATAGTTCTCAATACTGCGATATCCGCTTGTTTGTCAGTGACTGTCATCACCAGGGTTGAAATAATATTAAATGCAGCCACGGCGACAATCAGCATCAGAATAAAGAACATGACCGTTTTTTCAGTTTTTAATGCCTCGAAAAAGTTTGAATGCCTTTGCGTCCAGTCCGTTACCCAGAAATAACCGGGCAATTGTGAAACAACATTTCTGCTAACGACTGGTGCGGTAAGGATGTTGTCTGTTTTTAAACGTAAGCCTGTTGGGCCGTCCTTGCGAAATAAACGCATGGCATCGTCCATGTGAATCAGTGCCAATGCACTATCAAACTCATGCATGCCAATCTCGAAAATACCTACAACCGTAAAACGTTTGAGTCTGGGCATGATACCGGCTGGTGTGACATTGGCCTGTGGTGCAACCAGGGTAACTTTATCACCGACCGTCACGCCGAGTGTTCGTGCGAGTTCTTTCCCAAGAAGCATGTCAAATTCGCCAGCGACAAGGCTTGATAACTCTCCCATGATCATTCTGTCTGCAATGACAGAAACCTTGGTTTCTTCTTCTGGTAATATGCCTCTTACAATTGTGCCATTGACACTTTTAGCGTGTGTCAGCATGCCTTCGGCATGAAAATAAGGGGCGACACCGATAATTCCCGGATAATGCTCAATCTCAGCAGCTAGAGTTTTCCAGTCTGAAAGTGATTTGCCCCGTTCGACAACGGTGGCATGCGAAGCCATCCCCAGGATTCTATCGGTGAGCTCTTTCTCAAAGCCATTCATTACAGAAAGTATGGTAATAATAGCCATGACACCAATACCAACACCCAAAATAGATATTAAGGAAATGAATGATATAAAATGATTACGACGTTTGGCTCGTACGTAACGCAGTCCGATAAAGACTTCGACAGGTTTAAACATGAGCGGCATTATAAGCGACAATCACAGTTTTAACATAAGACATAGGTTTAAAATAAAACTTTTGCGTTTAAGGGATCACTCTTGAGAATACTTGCAATTGATACTGCCACTGAAGCTTGCTCGGCTGCCCTGCATAGTGATGGGGCTATTACGACAAAATACCAAGTCGCACCGCGTAAACATGCTGAATTAATCCTCACCATGGTCGATGAGCTGCTTTCAGAGTCAGGGGTTTTACTCTCGCAGCTTGATGCTTTGGCATTTGGACGCGGACCCGGTGCATTTACCGGTGTACGTATCGCAACAGGTGTTATCCAGGGGCTGGCGATGTCTGCCAATTTGCCCGTCGTGCCTGTTTCAACACTCGCAGCCCTGGCGCAAGGCGCAATGACAGAATCAAAACGGCTTGCCTGTGCGATCGATGCACGTATGGGCGAGGTTTACTGGGCTTTATATCAGGCAAACGACGCAGCCATAATGCAGCTTGTCGGCGAAGAAATTGTTTGCCCGCCTGATTCAATTAGATTTTTCGACTCAGGAGACTCGGTTGAATCTGATAACTGGTTCGGTGTCGGCAGTGGTTGGGAGACCTATGGGTCAGAACTACAAAATCAGATGGGAGATGCCTTAGCTGGATTTAGACTGGGTGATTATCCTTCAGCAGAAGCTATCTGTACCTTAGCTGTTGATGCTTATCGGCGAGGTGATACTGTGGATGCTGCAGCAGCGCTTCCTGTTTATTTACGGGATAAAGTCACCGATTAGGTTTGCACGTAATAAATATGCACGGACATACTATTAACATTAGATATGATTTATATCTTATTGATTAATAATAGTTTATTATTATACTTAAACAAGTTTCTTAGCAAGCGACAGGTAGGTTTGTAGAATTGGCTAACAGACTAAAGCCCGGTTAGAATTTCGTTATAGGCATTATCGTCCATCAGTTCTTCAACTTCTTCGGGATGATTAATGCTTATCATCATAAACCATCCATCGCCTTCAGGATCTGCATTGACAATTTCCGGTTCATCTCCCAGATTTTCATTTATCGCAAGCACAGTGCCTGTTAATGGCATTTTTACCTCTCCAGCCGCCTTTACTGATTCCACGACGGCAGCTTCGTCATCCATGCCTAGTTCTCTGCCAACCTCAGGTAATTCTACATAAACAATATCCCCTAACTGCTCCTGGGCATAATCAGTAATACCTATCGTTGCTGTGCCATCTTCTTCCAGCCTGATCCACCGATGATCTTCTGTGAATTTCATCTCACTCATTAGAATTGTTCCTAATATTGGCTCTGATTTAATTAACAATTTTTTCTGTCGTCATGGTGCTTAGTATAAACCGCAACCGTTTCAACATGACGCGGATTATCGCGACAGAATATTCTATGAATTAACCCGCAATTGCAACCACTCAGCGTCACGCCCCATCTTCATTTAAGCGTCGGATAACACTATTAATCTCGCCAGAAGCATTCAATCTCAGATGGCGATAACCCGCAGCACGACCATCTTTTGTGTATTGACCCGCCCCAGGCATAAATTGAACACAGGTAGAAGGCGTTGCCATCAGGGTGACGCCATGACGTTCAGAGAAAAATTCCTGATGAATATGTCCCCATAAAACAGCTTTGATGTGATCATATTTATCCAGAACATTGAAAAAATCTTCTGGGTTATTTAATCGCATACTATCCATCCATACGCTACCGATTTCGACCGGGGGGTGATGTAGGCAAATCAGTACATGTTTATCGAGATTTTCATTCAATATTTTATCCAGAAAATCAAGTTCATCCTGTGCAAGATATCCAGCATGGGTGTTTGCCAAAAAGGAATCCAGCATGACAACAATCCATGACCCTATTTCGATAGACTTTGCAGTATGGATATTTTTTTTATTTAATACCTGATACATCAATTTCGGATCATCATGATTTCCGGGTAACCAAAAAATCGGTTTATCAATATCTGTCAATATATCGAGTAATCTTTCGTAGACAATAGTCACTGGATCATGCGCGAGATCACCCGTTACTAATACGGCATCCACTGGCCAGTCATTGTTTCTGGCGAGGTTTAATACTTCTTTAAGAGAGGATTGGGTATCTACGCCATCAAGTGTTTCTTTTTCATCAGCAAAAATATGTGTGTCCGTGATTTGCAATAACTCAGCATAGTCCTGATGAAATGGTTTTATCTTGAAATGATTATTCATGCTTATTCTTCTGGCTTATTGTTCTGCTTATTACCCAAGTTATTAGCTGGCCCAGCGATGATTCAGAAGTGGAATATTTTTAAATACGGGGATGAACATTCCGTAAGCTACCAGACCAACAATATCTGCAACGATATCGAACAAGGAAAACATTCTGTGCGGCAGAAGGTGTTGAATAATCTCCAATGAAAAACCATAACTGACCAGGAAGACTACTTTGATCACATTGAAACTGGACCCCGGGAATGAAAAATCCATTAGTAAAGCTAGTACAAAAAAAGCAACAAAATGATTTAATTTATCGTATGTCGACGGGACAATTGTGAATTCCAGTGAGCTTGTTGCCAAGAACGTCACTACGATCAAAGTGATAAACAATAAAAATCTGAAAGTATGGATGATTGTTCTTGATAATTTCATTTCGAAACAGATAATACATCGCCCTGCATTTTTTCGAAAAAGAATTCATCAACATCTGCCAGCTCCGTGCTTCTTCTCATATTGGGCAAACTATTCAAGAATACTTTTCCATAAGCTTTGCTGATGAGCCTTGGATCACAAATCATGAGAACGCCGTAGTCGTTCGCGTCTCGTATCAATCTACCAACGCCCTGTTTCAAGTTAATCACGGCCTTTGGTACTTGATAAGTCATAAATGGATTTTGTCCATTTTCCTGCATCTTGGCTGCCCGTGCGCGGAATACTGGATCATCGGGGGGTGCAAAAGGTAATTTGTCGATGATGACACAGGAAAGCGCCTTGCCTCTGACATCAACACCTTCCCAGAAGCTGTTGGTGCCTAGTAGAACAGCATGTTTAGTTATGCGGAACGATTGCAATAGTTCTGACCTTGGCGCATCCCCTTGTCGTAGTAATGGATAGTCAATCCTACCTGCTAATAAACGATAAGCTTCATTCATTGCGCGATGGCTGGTAAATAATAAAAATGCATGTCCTTGACTTGCCTCAATCACTGGCAATGCCATATTGATAACTGCCTCAGTATAAATCGATTCGCCAGGTTCCGGCATACCTTGAGGTAAATAAAGTAATGCCTGTTTTTGATAATCAAATGGGCTGGACCAGCTTTGGGCATTTGTCTGTGACAAACCGAGTTGATCGGTAAAATGTGTAAAATCTCCAGCAACAGAAAGCGTGGCTGAAGTATAAATACAATTACAACCGTGTTCTGCCAACCGCGCCTGGAATATGGCTGAAATATCCAGAGGGGTTTGATGCAGTAGAAAGCCCTGCCCTCTCGTTTCCAGCCATTGAATCAGCTCTTCCGTTTCTCTTTCCATAAACGTCTGTAGCATTTCGATCATATTGTTGCATCGTCGCCAACAATTCTCTAGTGATTTTGACCGTTCCGCGAGGATATCCATATATTTTTCAAGTGTGATTAAATGATCGAGAAAATCCTGTAATGCCTCTTTGATTTCTTTATCAGCAAATACCTCATTCCATGCGCTGCGTCGTTCTTTACGTCCAAAACTTAAACGTAATTTACGCAGGCTTGTTTGAGATTCCCGGATTTCATCCTGCACTTCTTCCATATCGCTTGCATCGGTCAAGTATGCAACTGTGGTGTCATTAAATAACTCCGTAAATTGACGGCTACTCAGAGTCTGACTGAAAAAATCCGACGCCAGGTCAGGTAATTGATGAGCTTCGTCAAAAATAATCGTGTCTGCTTTTGGTAATACTTCACCAAAGCCTGATTCACGTAATGCCAGATCTGCCAGAAGCAAATGATGATTAACAATGATCACCTCAGCTTCATTTGCCTTACGCCTGGCCTTAAAGACAAAGCAGTCATCATAAAAACTGCAATCCTGTCCCAGACAGTTCTCTGCCGACGAAACAATTCTAGAGCGAATGGCAGCATCTTCCGGCAGGTTGGTTAATTCCGCCAGATCACCTTTGTCTGTCTGTGTTGCCCATTGTTTTATCATGGGTAACTCCGATAAATCTTCTTTACTGATATAACTGAAATTTTCATCGCCATATTCAAGTCTGTGTAAACAAAGATAATTTGCTCTGCCTTTGAGTAAGGCTGTGACAACCGGAACATTTAATGCCTTGCGTACTATGGGCAAATCTTTGTAGTACAACTGATCCTGAAGGTGTTTGGTGCCTGTAGAAATAATCACCCGTTTGCCAGATAGCAGTACAGGGACCAGGTAAGCAAAGGTTTTCCCTGTCCCGGTACCCGCTTCACACACAAGTGAGTCATCATTGCTAAGTACCTCAGCAATCGTCTGTGCAAGTTGCTGCTGTTGAGGGCGCACGGTAAAGCCATCAAGACAATCTGCGAACGGGCCCGTTTCAGAGAGGATATCGTGAACACTAAACATAAGTTCAGGATAATCCTTTAGGCTCTTCCAATTGGAAAGGTGAGTACATCACGAATATCTTCCAAGTCTATTATTGCCATTAGCAGCAGATCAACCCCCACTGCAATACTTACGCATTCAGGAAGGCCATGTTTCAATGACTTTATTTTCGGCGCATGGACGCCATGATTCTGACATTTACAGTTCACTAATTGATATTTAATCTCTGTGATTTTTATCTTTTTTCCCGTCCGACATATTCACCCTTTCGGGTATCAATCTTCAGAAACTCACCATTCTCAATAAACAAAGGCACCTTCACAACGGCTCCTGTTTCCAAAGTTGCTGGCTTCGATCCTCCCGATGCTGTATCACCTCGTAGGCCAGGATCGGTATCTGTAATTTGAAGTATGACAAAATTTGGTGCTGCAACCATTAACGGCAAACCATTCCACAAAGTGACTTCACAAATTTCTTCACCTTTCAGCCATTGTGCAGCCTCCTCAACGGCCGCTTTATCAGCCGAAAATTGTTCAAATGTTGTTTGATCCATGAAGTACCAGCTATCACCATCGTTATAGAGGTATTGCAATTCTGTATCCAGAACATCTGCTGCTTCAACGCTTTCGCCAGATTTATAAGTTCTTTCAATGACGCGACCATTCTTCAGGTTACGGATCTTGATCCGATTAAATGCCTGTCCTTTACCCGGCTTTACAAATTCATTGACCACAATTGCATAAGGGTCATTGCCAATCATGATCTTCAGGCCCACCCTGAACTCACTTGTGCTATATTTCGCCATAAATACATTTTCCGAATATTCTGTACAATAATTTATTATCATACCGTGAATAAGGGCCCACATGCAGCAGAAGGTGAACTCGGATCCTCAACGAATTGCTCAACAAGCTAAATATTGAAGATGTTTCATTGAAATCGAAGCAGACAAATGGGGATTCCCCCAGTCCGTATCCTATCTGGCTATCTAAATAAAATTTAATAAAATAATCCTGAAGACCCTTTGCTTAAACAGGTGCTACCTATTGAAAGGGGTTAATGATTCTGTTTATAGGTTGGTGGAATTAAGTGAAACTTTATTTTCATATGGAATTACTCCTTATTATCTACATCTGTTAGGCCCATCGCAGGAGCGAGCCATTTAAGGTTACTGAAACCGGTGCGAAATTGCTCATATAATGAGGTGCAAAAACAACTTCCTGGGTATCTGGTAGCAAGGTTGATCAGAGTGGTCGTGGATACATCCCACAAAATCATTGTCTCTTTTTAGGTTTTTAGTCGACGGTATTTTGCTCGTCAATAAGCATTCAATTAGATATAATCACGACAGAATGAAGAATTTTAATCAATGAGAAATGTGCCTGATTTTCCAAGATGTCCAATCTAAACTTAAAGAAAATACTGATCATTGACGATTCGGAAGACTTTAGAAACCTGCTAATAAAGTTTTTTGAGAAAGTCTGTACAGGAGCAACCATTGATGTCTATGACCCGGCTGATGGTAAACCTTCAGAAACGTTTATTTGGGAGAAATATAATCTGATTATCCTCGATTATGATCTGGGTAATGGTGAGAATGGTCTGGAGTGGCTCAGGTTATACAAGACCTCTTCCAGTTTTCCCCCAACGATAATGTTAACGGCACATGGCAACGAGGAGACGGTTGTTAATGCGTTCAGATATGGGGCGCAGGGTTATCTAAGTAAAGATGGTTTGACCAAGGCCCGGCTGATTGAATCTATTAAATGTGCCTTAATAAAATACCAGGAAGATTCAAAGAAAGCAGATACGCAAAAATTATGTGTGCACATATACAATAAGGAAAAATTTTATCGTTCTCTAGAGCACACTAACAAGAATGACATTGTGATTCTGGCCGAGATTGACAGATTTCATGCATTACATGATGAAGTCGGTATGTTATCTGCAGACAGAGTTGCAAATTTCACCTCAAAAATAATTTTAAAATATATTACTGACTCGGAAAATACCGAGGAAATGACAAGGATTGGCGATTCAAGTGTTGCAATATTAATCCATGATTATCAGGGAGAGGATAAAGGGAAAGTTGTTTGCGAACAGCTTTGTAAACTGTTTGACGAAGCAATATATGAGGAAAACGGTAAAAGAATTGATTTTTCACTTAATATTGCTTCGATATATATATCGAGCGATGACACGGATGTAGAAACCATTCTAAAACAGGCAGCTATTGCCTGCCGGGTTGCCAGAGATAAACTTGGCAATTCATTTGTCATTCATGAAATCACAAATGATGATGTCGATGATGAAATAGAATTTGATGAACAACTGTTTATACACATTCAAAATGCATTTAATGAAGATCGCGTTAAACCTCATTACCAGGCTTTTGTCAAGCTCTCCAGTATGGATTCAAAACTCGATTCTATTGAATATTATCAAATCAGAGTAAATTTGATTGGTCTTGACGATGGAATAATCGAAGGCAGGGAGTTCATGCCTGTTCTGAAAAGTAGAAAAATGCAAAAAGATATGGATAGATGGGTCATTCATTCATGTATACAACAGATTGTCATGCTCAAAACATCTGATTCAGGGAAGTCCGGTTTTTTTGTCTCCTTAACAGAGGAATCACTTAGTGATATAGAATTTTCAAAGTGGCTGGAAATGGAGCTTACTGCGCAAAAAGTGTCTGACTTGGACAATGCGCTAGTGCTTGAAATAAGCATAGGTAATTATATAAAATATCAGAAACAAGCATCAATTTTGGTCAAGACACTTAGTGTAAAATACCATGTGTTATTTGCTCTGTCTGAAGTAACAGGATGTTCAACGCTAGAGAGTTGCCTGTCTCAATCAAAATTTGATTTTATTATGCTTTCACCCTTTTTAGGTGATAATTATATGACGGTAAAAGAAATTGAAGATATTCTCAACACAGGGAAAAAATATTTATGTTTGTCTGTGGCAAATCAAATTGAAAATAATGATGCATTAACAATATCTATGCATTGTGAATTTGATTTTTTTTCTGGTTATTTTTTTCAGCCGCCACAAGAAAATATTATAGAAACTGAAGTGGTGGAGGTATAACTGCGATACTATTGAATAACAGCTTCTGAATAAAGCTATTGAATATAACGAGCCATTGTTTCCTTAAATAACTCACTTTTCACAGGTTTTATCAAATAAGAGTCGCATCCGGCAAGCGTTCCTTTAACCTGATCAGTAGAGGACGAGTTACCTGTCAGCATAATGATGGGTGTTTCTTTAAAATTTTCATCGTTTTTTATTATTTTACATAACTCATACCCATCAACACCTGGCAGTATGACGTCCAGAAAGATCATGTCGTAACGATTTTCCTTAATTAATTCCAGTGCTTTTTCACCTGTTTCCGCCAAATCGACCTGCTTCACGTAGCTCTTCAGTGCCATATTCATCTGGATTCGTACGGGCAGACTATCATCGACAACCAGAACCGAGGCAAGACTTTTTTCTTCAGTTTTCGCTGATGCATCTGTGATGGCTTGTTTCTGGGCCTGTTCCTGAGCAGGGGTGCTTGAATCCAGCAAGTCATCATTCTCAAATGCACCATCGTCAGAAGAATCGAACTCTTTGGTGGCCAGCCTTTCAAATAATGACAGCATCCTTGTTATAATAAACGGTCGACGCATATAATAATTTTCCGTATCTCTGGATCTTACACGTGTGACCCTGATGGCAGGTATAGATGGATATTCAGTATTTTGAATACACAATGTTTGCCACTCAAGGACTGCCTCTGCATCATCAAAGTTAACAATCATCATTTCAGGCTTGTTATTTTTATCTCCATCAAACAGATCGAATGAAGTTGGTCGTGTCTTTGACAACATAAAAATAGCATTCAATACCTTTTGTTCATGCTCAGACAGACCTATTAACTTGACCGTGTGTGGTATTTTATTTCCCATTACAATTATATATTTTACGAGGCAATTGCAGATTCTATCGGAATGTTTCTTTTTATTCTATATATTGAGGCTGTATGCGCCTTCTAATCAATATTCCACGTTAAATTAGCCTAAAATTTAGGATGACATGGTGGTAAAGCACATGCACAATAGCTCGGTTATTAGCCAATGTGGCACTTTAATCAAACATAAAGGGTAATTAAAGAAAAAATGTGAAGCTTAGAATCAATAAGATTTTAGTTATTGATAGATCGGCGAGATTTCGGCGAGTATTGTCGCGTTTTTTCTCAATAACCTTTCCAAATGCCAAAGTGAATGAATATGATCCTGAACAAGGATGTCCTGATAACACTTTTCCATGGCAGGAATTTGATCTGTTGATCCTGAACTACAAGCTTGGTGCGAGCGGAAATGGACTGGATTGGATAAGAATTTGTAAAACAGGCGTAGAATTTCCGGCAATAATTCTAACCACG
>Ga0209980_10001788_pt1 | contig 11790 bp, 10 predicted proteins | sample CR02metaG_FD_183611 | JGI IMG/M metagenome (GOLD analysis project Ga0209980, IMG submission 183611) | Deep subsurface microbial communities from Mariana Trench to uncover new lineages of life (NeLLi) - CR02 metaG (SPAdes) (version 2) | ecosystem: Environmental > Aquatic > Marine > Ocean trench... | reverse complement strand
TGAAGTTAAATCTACAAACGGTGATACTCATCTTGGTGGTGATGATTTCGATCAGAGATTGATTGATTATCTTGCTGATGAGTTTTTGAAATCCGACAGCATCGATCTTCGTAAAGACCCGATGGCATTGCAGAGATTGAAAGAAGCTGCAGAAAAAGCAAAGATGGAACTTTCATCATCTGCTTCAACCGATGTAAACCTTCCGTTTATAACAGCAACTCAGGAAGGACCTAAACATCTTAATATAAACATCAGCAGATCTAAATTCGAGCAGTTAGTTGATGATCTTATCCAAAGAACAAAAATGCCATGTGAGCAGGCAATGAAAGATGCCGGCGTAACAAGTGCCGACATAGATGAAGTTATTTTGGTCGGTGGTTCAACAAGAATTCCGATGGTACAGCAGTTGGTAAAAGATTTGTTCGGCAAAGAACCGCATAAAGGCGTTAACCCCGATGAGGTTGTTGCAATCGGTGCTGCTATTCAGGGTGGAGTTTTAACCGGTGATGTAAAAGATGTACTTCTGCTCGATGTTACTCCGTTATCGCTCGGTATAGAAACACTTGGCGGTGTGATGACTAAATTAATTGATGCAAACACAACTATTCCAAGCAAGAAGAGTGAAATATTTTCCACTGCTTCGGATAATCAGCCATCAGTTGAAATTCATGTGCTTCAGGGTGAAAGATCAATGTCGGGTGATAACCGTACACTTGGTAGATTTCATCTTGATGGTATTCCACCGGCACCAAGAGGTGTTCCGCAAGTTGAAGTAACCTTTGATATTGATGCTAATGGAATTATGCATGTTCATGCAAAGGATAAAGCTACAAGTAAAGAGCAGAGCATCAGAATTACTTCTTCAAGCGGATTAAATCAGGAAGAAATTGATAAAATGAAAAACGATGCGAAAGAACATGCAGCTGAAGATAAAAAAATGAAAGAAGAAATAGATGTAAAAAACTCCGCTGATAGTCTTGTCTTCCAGATCAAAAAGCAAATGGAAGAAATGAAGGATAAACTAACGGACGAAAATAAATCGCAACTTGAAGTTGAGATAAAGAAAGTTGAAGATGCATTAGCAGCAAATAATAACGAACAAATAAAATCAACAACTGAATCATTAAATAAAGTATGGGGTGAAATAGCACAAAAGCTTTATGCGCAGGCAGACTCGCAGCAAGCACCAGGAACCGGTGATGCAGGACAGCAGCAGCCGGGACCGGAACAAACCGGAAATGATGATGATAAAAAAGAAGATGTGCAGGATGCATCTTACGAAGTTGTTGACGACGACGATAAAGATAAGGACAAAGATAACTAAGCATTATGTCACTACTGATTTAACAGTTGTGTAGTTCAATCAGAAGAGATGAAATATTAAGCAAATGTCATTCTGATTCCGGTCTGACCAGGATTAGAATGGCAGATGCCAATGAAAGATTTAATGATTTAAAGGAGAAAAAATGGAAAACAAAGAAATGATTCCCGTTAAGGAAGAAAAAAATAATTTAATTGAAGAATTACTTGAAACACAAAATTACGTTTCACCTATGGTAAATATTTATGAAACAGATAACGAATTTATTTTATCAGCTGATATGCCGGGTGTGGTTAGAAAAGATGTAAAGGTAAAGGTTGAAAAGGACTTGTTGATTATGTTCGGTCAGATTGATTATGATAACGAAATAAATAAAAACTACATTTTGAGTGAGCAGGAATTAGGAAACTATTACAGAACATTCAGGATATCTGATTCAGTTGATCAAAGTAATATAGAAGCGAAGTATGATAATGGACAGTTAGTTGTTAATTTGCCGAAGAACGAAAAAGTTAAACCAAAAACTATAAATATTCTTTAATCAGAAGTGAAGCCATTAGCCCCGTCTTAACGGGGCTTTTTTATTAACTGTCTCGTCCTCATAAAAATTGACTACGGTCAAAAAGAAATCCGGAGATAAGAGAGGAAAAGTGAAAATAAATTGTAACTTCAATTTATTTTTTCTTCGCAAAATAATCATTCATTTTTGTCCAGTAGTAATCCTTCCATCCTTTTCTTACCATAGCAACATCGTAATCTGGAACTCCGTATTGTTCAAAGGAAAGCACAGTTTTCTTTCCTTTTTTCTTTAGATTGAAAATTGCCAGGGACCAGTCACCCGGCTTCCATTGTGCACCTCGCCACGATTGTACAATTCTTTTATCCGCCACAAGTTCTACATTCATTGCCTCAATTCCTCCCCCATAACAACTAACTGCACCGCCGACTTTCTTGCTGATCCTAGCAGGTGCTCCCGTGAATGCTCCGTGCTTGCGCGAATCCATCAGAGCACTGTAAACCTCTGCAGGAGTTGCATTTATAACCACTTCCTGTTTTATTGATTTGGGCATAATTTACCTTTCTCTTTTTGATTGTTAAAAGATCTAGACGTTGAAAAAATTGTATGATCCAATCTCGTGCAGCTCAATTGCATGAGGTGGAATTTCGCATCTGTCTTTTATATCTTTTTGAAATTCAGCAAACGCTTTAGTTTCTGATAAAGGGTTTTTTCCATCTTCGGATTCTATTGAAGCAATATGGACAAAGCTGAGACCATCGGGCTGATGAAATGATGCATACCTTAATCCAGAAGGACTGTTTACTTTCAATTCATCAAAAACCTTTTTTATGAAATTAATGTTCTCCTCTGATTTATCTTCTTTAACTTTATACTGGACTAAAACATGTTTCATTTATTTCTCCATCTTAATTTAAGTTGCTTTTTTTTATTTTGCTTCAGAATCATTTTCCCAGAGTGCCAATAAATTTCCATCCATATCAGTAAAGTGAACAAACCATCCCATTCCGGGCACAGCCGATTTAGGCATTACAATTTTGCCGCCCAGTTCTTCAACTTTCTTCGCAGATTCATCCAAACTTTTAACAGTAATATAATTCGTTATGGTATGACTCTCATTTTGCTTCTTAAAAATTCCACCGCCCACTTTTGATTTTCCATCTTCACTCTCGGTGGTGAACATTAGGTATTTCATTTCCTCGATGTAGTTAAACTCCCAATCAAACAGATTTGAATAAAACTCTTTAGCTTTATCAATATCATCTACCGGTATTTCAAAATGTGTTAAGCCATTCATGTTAACTCCTTGTGTAATTATGATTATTAAAATTTGTCTCTATTCAAAAGACAAAGAATATTTTACTTTAATATTTTGTTGAAAATAAAATCTTCCAGTAAATCTAGCGATGTTAGTAATTATAAATTCTGTAATTAAAATAGACCGGTCGTCTATAAATGTCAAGACTTACTAATAATTAATTTTAGAATCTAAAACTTACTCTAAAATCAAGAATCAATTCTGTCAGGATCGAGAATGATAAGGAGTAAGTAACTACTCTACTAAAAAGCTAAAATCTGGCAATTTTGTTTTTTGATAATAATATAACTCAACTAAACATTTAGAGTGCTTCTACGGGAATCATATCGATAAATATAACTGAACAGGCCTAATTTCTCAGGATGTAACCCTTGCCTTCAAATCCTCCAGTCTCTCCTCAATTCCTTCTTTTAAAAACTGTTTGAACTCATCGGTTGCAGTTGTATCACTCGGAATCTTTTCATATGCAAGTTTGTAATACTTTATTGCTTCTTCATTTTCGTTCCGGTTCATAAAACATTCAGCTAAACTATCATAACAATTTGCAACGTGTGGATAAAGTTTTAGATTAAATTTAAAGATAGCCAGGGCTTCATCTTGACGATCACGGTTCATTAAGTAGTAACCCAATATGTTTAAATCTGCCGGATCATCTATACTATAGTTAACCTTTAATCTATCAAACTCTTTTATAAAATGATCAACACCTTTTTCATCAATTAATAGAGTAAAATCAATTCGCTGCTTTTGTGTGATTGCAAAATTATTTTCGGGATGAATTTCGATCACTTTACTGTAGTATTCGGATGCAGTTGTTAAATCATTTTCAAAGTTGTTAAAAATAAGTCCGAGTGCAATATTCGCTTCTGCTTTAAATAACTCTCCGTTATCTGCAACATTATTTAAATAGTTTAACCCGAGTTCACGATCGCCGGACATTCCACCTATCCACGCCAGAGTACTTGTAAACCCGGTTATTGCAACTGCGGGATAGTATTTTATAACACCCAATTCAAAGTAAGCATCATTAAATTCAGGATCTTCAGCAATTACTTCTTCAAGATAATTTTCACAGGAACTTGCAGCCCAGTAAGCCGACCACCATTCCTGCCGCATACCGTGTGCGCGGGCAAGGAAACCGTATGCACAGCCGGTATAAAACTTTACCTCGGTTGTTTGTTCTAATTGCTCTGCCTTTTTAATCGCCATGCTTGAGTAATAGTGAACCACATCTATAGTCGAATCCCTGCTCATACCTGTATTAGCAAAGTAGCGTGATAAATAATACATATAAGCTTTCATAAAATAGTATTTGGGATGTTCCGGATTTTCCCGGATTTTCTGTTCAATCAACAATTTAGCTTCTTGCCATTCACCGGAAAATATATTGTTATTAATTTCTTCATCAACTTGTGTGAATCCAGGAGTTTGTCCTTGAATAATAATGCTTGTAACAACGAAAAGGAATATCAGTAAATATTTCATTTTAGTCTCCAATTAATAAATAATGGTTGGATGTTTTGGGAAAATAGATTAGTAATTATTATGAAGTAACTGTAATTGACTGAAAGGATATTATCAGGTGCGAACGGTTATTTTTCAAGTGTAAAAATAGCACTCACTTTTGCTCCTAATTAAAAATTATTTAGAAAATACCGGATACCTGAATTAAGAAAACATTTAATGGTTTTTTAAGCTGCCGGGAGATGTATGTTTTTCGCTTGTGCTAACCCTCCTTCATACTTAACTGAATTCGTTTTCTTTCAACATCAATATCAACAATTCTAACAATTACTTTCTGGTCTAACTTTAACACCTCGGAAGGGTCTTTAATAAAGCGTTCTGTAATTTGAGAAATATGCAGCAAGCCGTTTTCTTTTATTCCAATATCTACAAAAGCACCGAACTTAGTTAGATTTGTGATAACACCCGGCAAACTCATTCCCGGTTTTAAATCTGTTATGCCACTAATGCTTTCTGAAAATGAAAATGTTTCTGCCTTACCTCTTGGATCTAAGCCCGGTTTTTCCAGCTCCTGCATAATATCTTTTAACGTTGGCAACCCGACCGTTCCGGTCACATAATTATTGATATCAATTTGCTGACGTATATTTGCCGCTTCAATTAACGACTTAACAGGATGAGATAAATCCTTTGCCATCTTTGCTACTATTGAATAACTTTCCGGATGAACAGCGCTGTTATCAAGTGGATTCACTGCTCCGGGAATTCTTAAAAATCCTGCCGACTGCTCAAATGCCTTAGCACCCAATCCCTTCACCTTCAACAATTCCTTGCGTGAACGAAAGGATCTGTTCTCACGCCGGTAGTCAGTTATTGATTTTGCAAGCTTTGGTCCGATACCCGAAACATAACTAAGTAAGTGCCGGCTGGCTGTATTTAATTTTACACCCACCTGGTTTACAACAGAGGATACCACCTGGTCCAAACCTTCTTTCAAATTTTCCTGGTTAACATCATGCTGGTATTGTCCTACACCGATTGACTTCGCATCAATTTTAACAAGCTCGGCAAGCGGATCCATCAACCTTCTTCCGATAGAGATTGCACCACGAAAGGTTAAGTCGAGATCGGGAAACTCCTCTCTTGCAGTTTCAGAAGCAGAATAAATAGATGCGCCTGCTTCATTCACCATAAAAACTTCCCTTGTACCGGAATTATTAACGAGAGATTTTATAAACCGCTCTGTCTCCCTTCCGGCAGTTCCGTTTCCGATTGCAATTGCTTCAACTTTATATTTTTTCAATAGCCCTTTTACTTTCTCCGATGCTTCATCTACTTTTTTCTGAGGAGGATGCGGAAAGATAGTTGAGTTAACTAACAGGTTTCCCTGCTGATCAAGGCAGACAAGTTTGCAGCCCGTCCTGAACCCGGGATCAATTGCCATTGTAACTTTTGGACCAAGAGGAGCAGCCAGCAGTAACTGGCGTAAGTTTGTAGAGAATACACTGATTGCCTCTTCATCTGCTTTGTCTTTAGAACTGTTTTTAAATTCGGTTTCAATGGATGGCGCCAATAATCTTTTATATGCATCTTTGATTGATATTCTTACCTGATCTGCAGATTCATTTTTATTTTTTATAAATATTTTCTCAATACTATCTGTCGCAAAGTCATTATCTATCGAAATGGATACCCGCAAGATCCCTTCCTGCTCGGCTCTTCTTATTGCGAGCAGACGATGACCGGCACAATTTTTTAACGGCTCATTGAAATCGAAGTAGTCGCTGTACTTTGTTCCTCTATCTTTCTTCTTCTCAATCACTTTTGAACTGATTACCGCATCACGCTCAAATTGCTGTCGGATTGTATTTCGGGCATCCGTATTTTCATTAATCCATTCCGCAACAATATCTCTTGCGCCTGCTAATGCGGTTTCAATATCCGGCACATCATCGTTAAGATATTTTTCCGCAACCAGTTCTAACTGATCTTCCTTCTGTTCCATTATTATTTCTGCCAGTGGTTCTAATCCTTTTTCGCGTGCTGCACTTGCCCTGGTTTTTCTCTTTGGTTTATAAGGAAGATAAATATCTTCAAGCTCTGCCATATCCCAGCAGTTATTAATTTTCTCCTCTAACTCAAGAGTTAATAATTCCTGGTCGTTAATGCTTTTAAGAATAGCTTCACGTCTTTTAACCAATTCCAGCAAGCGTTTCCATTCTTTTTCAATCGCTGTTACTTCTGTTTCATCAAGGCTCCCCGTAGCTTCTTTCCTGTAGCGGGAAATAAAAGGAATTGTCGCTCCCTCCTCCAACAGCTTAATTGTATTTGAGACTTGAGATTTACTTATAGAAAGTGTGTTGCTTATATGTTTAACTAAAATTTCTTTCATCATTTTCTATAATATAGATTTATGTGTCTTTCCGGAATTTGGAATTGTCGGATTATTTCACCTCTTTTGATCGGCAATCCACCGGACTAAATCCATCTGCTCTTCAGTTTCAGGATCAGAGCCGGCACTTCGAACAGCTTCGAGAGATTCATTAAGATCGGTGCCTAAAATAATTAAAACACTTGTTGCGAGGGTTCCAGTCCTACCAATACCTGCCCCGCAATGAATAAGGATGTTTTCACCTGATTTCAATCTGCCTGCTAATTCACCTGCCAAATTAAAAAATGCTACGGAGTCTTCCGGGATTCCAAAATCAACTATGGGGAATTCCACCCTCTTGAATGGTAAAGAATTTTCATCAATTGTATTGGCATATTCCGGTGATTTTTCACGAATTTCTTCTAATGAAGTTAAACTGACAACAATATCAATTTCTTTCTCTTCAATTTCGGAAACTGAAGCACTTAATGGTTCATACCTGCCAGGCATACTATGGAGATACAACGATCCACTTAAATCGCTGGAAAGCACTACAGGTCTAAACATATTAGACCCCTCTTCTTCTCCATTGTCTTTTAATTTAACAGTAGAGTCCGCCTGAATGGTTTCATGAATATTTTTGTCATCAATAGTTTGTTCAGTATTTTGGCCGCAGGCGTTTAACATAAACGCTGCAAGACTACAATAAATAATAAACGCTTTATATAAACTCATTTGCATAACTCGTCCTGGAATCTTATAATTAATCTTACCTGCTTTCATATAACTCACTTAATATTTTCTTATCACGTCCATAAATATCTCCGTAAAAATACATTTTACCTTCTTCTCTATCTTCGTAACAAGTCCAATACATTATCATTACAGGCATGGGTTCTTCTAAGTAAACATTTTTAAGTTTTTTGGTTTTAAGTATGCTGTCTATTTTATTTCGATCATAGCCCTGTTTGCCAAGCAGTTGTTCAGCAAGTACTAATGGATTCTGTACTCTCACACATCCGTGACTAAATGCTCGCTCGCTTTTTCCAAAATACGATTTTGAAGGCGTATCATGCAGGTAGACAGCATATTTATTAGGGAAAATAAATTTTACTATGCCCAGGGCGTTATTTGGTCCCGGCTCCTGCCGTATTGTAAATGGAAAATTCCCTCTCGAATACTGAGTGAAATCAATCGTTGAAGGATCGATTACTTTGTCACCTCTTAGCAAGGTCATGTTGCGATCCTGAAGGTACTGAGGATCGCGTTTTAATTTCGGCAAAATTTCTTTTGAGGCAATAGAATAGGGAACAGTCCAGGTTGGATTAAAAACAAGATACTTAATATCAGAAGTAAAAACCGGAGTCTCATGATGTTCTTTACCTACAACAACCCGGCAATCATAATCTATTTGCCGGTTTCTGAATAAGTAAAGATGATAATCTGCAATATTCACGAGAAGAAATTCCTCAGGCAGATCGTTATTGAGCCATCTGCATCTTTCCATGTTCACCCTCAAAATATCCATTCGGACACTAATTGACATATTCAACATCTCAAATGTTTTTTTACCGGCAATGCCATCATCATCCAGCCCATTTTGTGACTGGAACTCCTTGATAGTAACCTCCAGCTCTTCATCAAACACATCATCGTGGGTTAAGCTTAAAGTATTTGCATAATTACTTAAATGTCTTTTTAATTCTCCAACAACTTCCGACGAGTCACCTAATCTTAATGGTGCACCGGGATACTGGATTTGTTCTATATCGCCATCCGCTTTTTGCACGGAATCATACTTCGCAAACCAGAACTGTAATTTATTGTACATAGGAAGTTCTGAACGAATATTTTTTACTCCTTCTTTTAGAGATTGTGTTTGCAGCCGGTGCATCACTCTGAATTCCACACTGTCCGGCATGGGTCTCTGGCTATAATTCCAATTGGGATCTAACTTTGTAGGATTAACTTTACCCTGAATCATATGATGGGCATAAGTTAGTAAAGCATCGGTCATAACAATATCTGCTATGGCGGAATTTTCGGTACTTATCGTAGCCCCTTTTTCTATTTCTTCATCGTGTTGTTTAATAAAATCTATATGATAATCTTTTGGGTTTAGTCCTTCAAAATATGAATCATCTAAAATGCTGATGAGATCATTCCTGTTTTTGGCAGCGTCCCAAAGTGGATTATAGTTTGCATTTTTGTACATACCGGTAATAACCGGGTTTCCAATAATTTTTTGTCCGCCCAGTATAATGGTTTTTGATTGATCAAGCTGATCGATGTGATTATGAATGCTTTCCTGAATGGTGTTTTGACCGGTTAATAAGACCTGACTTAACAGGAAAATGATAAGTAATAGAATAGAATTATATTTCACAATTTACCTTTAAAATTTGTTTTGGTAAATATAAATAAATTCTAATTTAGGATTTTTGAACTTTGTAAATATCTTTCCTGGGGAGAATAAATAAACAGCAAGGTTCCATCTTTAATCAACTCTATTATCTCGTTGTAATTTTCGGGTGGCAATGAGGGACAACCATAGCTTCTGCCTAACCTGCCATATTTTTTAATGAACGTTTCTTCAGCATAATCGGCGGCATGAATAACAATAGCTCTTTTTCTTGCCAGGTCGTTAATCCCTTTTTCCAAACCATCCAGTCTTAAGGATAAGCCGTTTTTTCCATGGTAAGTTTCCCCGGTCTTAAAAAACCCCAGACAGCTCTGATTGCTGTTAATGGTATTTGAGAATTTTTTTGCCTCCAGGACTCCTGTATTTTTACCATGTGCAACATAATCCTGGTAGAGAACTTCCTTTGTGTCTATGTTTATCAGGTAAAATCTCTTTTTTGTTGAGGGCTGACTAAAATCCACAACCGAAATTATGTTATCTCTTAAATTAAGAGAATCCTTCAATTCCTCATATCCTTTTAAAGCCAGGTCGAAGGCCTCAAAGGATAATGAATTATTTCCGATCTGGTTGTAAATTAAACTTGAATTGGAATTCATTTCCGAAGGGCGATTAATGTTATTACCTGCAGATGCTGATAAGGACAGAGTAATACAAATATATAATAATGCGATTGCTCTCAGATGTCTTTCCTTTTGTTTTCTGTAAAACGGGTTAATAAGTTATTCCGGAATTTCGATTTATTGGAATATCCGGAATCTTAATTAGTCGTCTGCCAACCAATTAAGTTCCATACTTTTAACCAAATAAAATTTGCCTATGTAAATATAAGCAGATGTAATTCCAGCCGAAAGCCCTGTTTATTATGTAATTAAAGTCTTATTGTTTTTGGTGGCAATTAAGGATAGGATGCTGTCCGCTGCCGTGGATAAGTGCAATGGCAATAGTTAATTTAATGGAGATATTTAGTTCGGATTTTTCTTCGGACCGGAAAAATTATAAATACTCCAAAATAAAACGCCGTTATGGGAGTTTTATTTTAATAATATCATTTTCTTTGTATCAGAATAATTTCCACTTATTAATCTGTAAAAGTAAATTCCAGTCGGCAAATTTTCCGCATTAAATTCTATATCATAATTACCAGACTGTTTATACTCATTTACCAGAGAATTTATTTCTGTTCCCAGAGCATCATAAATTTTTAATTGCGTAAATCCTGAATTAGGAATAGAAAAGCTAATAATTGTACCCGGGTTAAATGGATTAGGATAATTTTGTTCTAATATATAATTATTTATAAATGAATTTCCTGATCCGGAAACTGATACCGCATTATTTTCCCTGATTACAACTGCATTTGGTGTTAGTAAATTTCCGGCACCACTAGAAATAAAATCCTCTATATAATTTCCTGCGTTATCGAATAACTTAACAGAACTGGTTGCTCCGTTTCCAATTAATATATTTCCATTCGGGAAAAAATCAACTCCCTCAGAATTACTTAATCCTGTTAGAAAATCACTTACATAAGTTCCCGCAGGATCAAATCTTTTTACGGCAGTGCCATTATAATCAGACACTAACATATCGCCGGCGGCATCGAACCAGATATTGGTTGGACCGAGTAAGTTAGAATTTATAAAAAGACCAAGATCATTTCCGTTAGTATCAAATTTTCTAACATTATCTCCACCGTAGGAAGAGATATATAAATTACCATTTCCATCCCAATCGATACCTATGCTTTGAGGTACACCAACGCTGGTAAATTCATCAACAAAAGTACCGTCTAACTGGTATCTTCTTACTTTGCCGTTTCCACTCCATTGCAAAACGTAGAGCAAACTATCTGCTCCAATTTTCATTCTTGTAGGACCACTAATACCAGTTGCAAAGTTTTCGATAAAAGCCCCCGTTGCTGAATTATGTTTTGTTATTGTTCCGCTATTCAGGTTCGATATTAAAACTATATCCTGATCCTCAATGAAAACGATATCCTGCGGCCAGGCAAGGTTGCTGTTTATAAATACCTCAGGATTCTCTCCATTTTCATCAAATTTTAATATTTGCCAGGGAGGACTTGAAAAATTTCCCGCATCGCTAACATAAACCTCAATGTTTTGGCAAAAAGTATTTGAAGCTAACAGAAGAACAAATGATATTATTAATAAAAGTAAATTTTTCAATTTCTTATGCATAATAACCACACCTTTTTTGTTTAAAAATTTTAAAAGCTGTTGTGAATCTATTGCCAACCAACAATTAAAAATTATATTAGTAAAAAGTATTAATTAAAGCAAACCCATAAAGCAACCTTTAATTATTTACTGATTTGCAAATTGTTAATGGCAACAAAGGATGGGATGCTGTCCGCCGT
>Ga0209980_10001787_pt1 | contig 11794 bp, 12 predicted proteins | sample CR02metaG_FD_183611 | JGI IMG/M metagenome (GOLD analysis project Ga0209980, IMG submission 183611) | Deep subsurface microbial communities from Mariana Trench to uncover new lineages of life (NeLLi) - CR02 metaG (SPAdes) (version 2) | ecosystem: Environmental > Aquatic > Marine > Ocean trench... | reverse complement strand
GGATTAGGCCACCTTGGCCGTGGCCTCCTCCGGGGTCGCCGCCTCCAGCAACGCGCTGATCTCGGCCCGCACATCGTCATCGAGCGGCGTGCCCTCGGCCCAGCGCGGGTAGCATTTCACGTCATAGCCCCGGATGCGCAGCCCCTCGCCGGTCACGAAGCGGCCGTGGGTGCGCTCCAGTCGCCCCAGCCCCGCCGAGGCTTTCTTGACCCGGCCCTGGAGCTCGAAGGCGCGGGTGTAGTCCTTGGCCTGGACCGCGTCCCAGAGGGCCACAGCCAGCTCGGGGAACAGGATGGACGGCGGGTGGATGCAGCCCTTGACGCCGAACGGCGCCGTGGGCAGCACTTCCAGCGTGTTGGCGGTGTAGACGGCGACCCGGTCCGGCACCATCTCCAGATAGGAAAAGATCACCCCCTGGCTGACGAACGAGAGCTTGATGCCGGCCAGGTTGGGGATCTCATCGGCGAGGCGCTTGAGCCACGGCGCCGTGATGTTGATGCCGGTATAGCGCTCGTTGTTGTAGACCACGAAGGGGAGCGGCGTGGCCGCCGCCGCCCCGATCAGGTGCGCGTCCACCTCGGCCTCGGGGTGGTCGCTGTAATAATAGGGGGGCACCGCGGCGAGCCCATCGGCGCCCGCCTGGTGGGCGTGCTGGGCCAGCTCCACGGTGGTCTTGAGATACGGCGTGCCGATATGGATGATCAGCGGCACCCGCCCAGCCACGTGCTTGATGAGGATTTCGGCGGTGCGCCGGCGCTCGTCCAGCTCCATGACCGGCCCCTGCCCGGCCGAGCCCATGACGAACAGATTGTGCACGCCGGCATCGATCAGCCCGTCGGCGAGGGTGAGCAGGGCGTCCTCGTCCACCTCTCCGGTCTCGGTAAATGGGGTCAGAATGGGCATGATGATTCCGGTGAACACGGCGGCCTCCATGTTTGGTTGGGTTCAACAAACATAGACTCATCCCGCTCCACGGGACAAGAGCAGGGGCAGCAACCCCGGTGGGTGAACGCCTCCCCCCACGTCCCCGCGCCCTAGCCCGCGGCGTAGACCGTCGCGCGGTGCATGATGCGGCGCTGGCCGTGATAGTCGTTGAGCGCGTAATGCAGCGCCGAGCGGTTGTCCCAGAAGACCATGGAGCCCTCCTCCCAGTTAAAGCGGCAGGAGTTCTCGGGGCTGGTCGCGTGGGCGAACAGGTGGTCCAGCAGCGGCCGGCTTTCGGCATACGTCCAGCCCACGAAATGAGACGTGTAGGTGGGGTTAACGAAGAGGATCTCGCGCCCGGTCTCGGGGTGGCGCGTGACCGCCGGATGGGCGCATTGGCGCTCCTTGAACTCCTCGTCGTGCTTAGCGAGCTCGGCCGAGCTGACGGCCCGATCGGCCCGCGTGTCGGCGTGCCAGGACTGGGCCTTGGCGTGGACCGCGCTGAGGCCGCGTAGCGTCTCCCTCAAGCCCTCCGACAGGCTGTCGAAAGCCGCCCCCATGTTGGCGAACAGCGTATCGCCGCCGCGCTCGGGCAGTTCCCGTGCAATTAGCACGGCGCCCAGGGGCGCGTGGGTGTCGAATGAATGATCGGAATGCCAGTTGCCGCCGACATTGCGGGTCTGGTCGGGCTCCTTGCCGACGATGCCGATCTCGGGAAAGCCGTCCGGGGTCGTGAGGAACTCCGCCGGCGGCACCGCACCGAAGCGCCGGGCGAAGGCGAGATGATGGGCCGGGCTCAGCTCCTGGCCGCGGAAGCAGATGACGCCGGTGTCGCACAGCGCGTGGCGCATCTCCAGATAGGCCTGCTCGCCCACCGGCTCGCGCAAGTCGATGCCCGAGACCTCCATCCCGGTATTGGCCGACATGGGCCGCAAGGTGACGGACATGTTCGTCAAGTGACTTCCTCCCAATGGTGGCTTCGGTGCCGCTTATTCTTGACCCTTAACGTCCATTGGCCACCACTTTAATCCGCCCCCATTCCGCCAACAAGGCCCGGGCGGCGGTTCACTGGGCCGCTTGGGCGGGATTGATAGGGACCTCCATGGCGTGGCGGATGGCCGGGCGGGTGATAAGCTGGTCCCTCCAGCGGACGACATGGGGGTATTCACCAAGGTCGATGGAATCGAACTTAAAGTCGGCGAAACGGGTGATCGGCACCATGTCGGCGATGGAGTATTCACCGGCGAAGTATTCGTTGTCGGCCAAGTGATTGTTCATGGCGTCCAGCAAGTCGCGGCAGCGAGGCTCTAAGACAGGGGCGCGGTTCAGCGCACTGAAGGTGATGGCGACGTTGGTGGCATGGAAGAAAACCCATCGCGTCACCTCCCAGCGGTTGCGCGCGCCGTCGCCTCTGAACCGGCCGGTCTTTTCACCGAGATACATCAACATCGCCGCCGATTCATTCATGTGGAAAGGCTCGTTTCCGGGCCCGTCGGGATCGACCATGCAGGGGATCTTTCCCGCCGGGCTGATCTTGAGGTATTCGGGCATCCGGCTCGACCCGTCATGGATGTCCATGGGGATGATGCGATAGGGGGTGCCGGTCTCCTCCAGCATGATGATCGGCCGGCGACCGTTGGTGGTGCCCCAAGTATAAAGATCGATCATGGCGTCCTCTCGGCAATGGGGTTTGATGGGTTAGCGGCGGCGTTCCGGGACGCCACGCCGCGACGGTGCGGGTAAACGCCCCCCTAATGCACCGCGTTGCGCGCCTCGATCAGGTGTTCAAGGGTCAGGTCCGGGTCGAACTGCAAGGCGGCCAGCCGGGCGTAAAGTTCGCAGTGCTCCATCAGTTCCGCGTGGGTCCCGGTGTCCAGGATTCGCCCGCCCTCGAGCACGGCGATGCGGTCGGCATTGACCACGGTGGCCAACCGGTGGGCGATGATCAGGGTGGTGCGGCCCGCCATCAGGCGCTCCAACGCGGCCTGGACCAGGCGTTCGTTTTCGGCGTCGAGCGCGCTGGTCGCCTCGTCCAGCAAAAGCACCGCCGGGTTGCGCAAGATGGCCCGGGCGATGGCGATCCGCTGGCGTTGGCCGCCCGACAACCGCACCCCGCGTTCGCCCAGGAAGGTGTCGAACCCGTCGGGCATGAGATCGATGAATTCGGTGGCGACGGCGGCCTCGGCGGCGGCGCGGACCTCGTCGTCGGAGGCGTCTTCGCGGCCGTAACGGATGTTCTCCCAGGCGTTGGCGGCGAAGATCACCGGCTCCTGGGAAACCAGGCCGATGCGCCCGCGCGCTTTGACCGGATCGGCGCGCTTGAGGTCGACGCCGTCCAGGCTGACCACGCCCTCCTGGGGGTCGTAGAAGCGCAAGGCCAGCTGGAACACGGTGGTCTTGCCCGCCCCCGACGGCCCCACCAAGGCCACGGTCTCGCCCGGCGCGATGTCGAGGTTGAACCCCTGCAATGCCGAGGTGTCGGGGCGCGAGGGGTAGGAGAAGGTCACGTCCTTGAAGGCCACGGTGCCGATCGCGGGCTCGGGCAGGACCACCGGATGATCGACCACGGTGATGTCGGGCTTAACGGCCATGATCTCCAACAGCCTTTCGGTGGCGCCGGCGGCGCGCTGGACGTCGCCGTAGACCTCCGACAAGCCCCGGGCCGAGCGCGCCATCACCAGGGCGTAGAAGATAAAGGCCGACATTTCGCCGGCCGACACCGTGCCGGCCAGCACCTTGTGGCCGCCGATCCAGATCATCACGCCGACCGAACCGAACATCAGGACGATCACCGCGAAGTTGAGGATGGCCCGGGCACGGGTCCGCTCGATGGCGGTGTCAAAGGCGTCCTCGGCGTAACGCGCATACGATTCCCTGTCCCGCGCCTCGTGGCTGAAGGCCTGCACCGTGCGCACGTTGTTGAGGCTTTCCTCGGCGAAGGCGGATGTGTCGGCAATCCTGTCCTGGGCCAGGCGCGACAACCGGCGCACCCGGCGCCCGTAGATCACCACCGGCACCACCACCACCGGCACGATCAGGAAGATCGGCCCGGTCAGCTCCCATGAGGTGTACATCAGCATCGCCAAGCCGCCCACCAGCATCACGGCGTGGCGGATGGCGAGGGAGACCGCGGATCCCACCATGGATTGTAAGATGGTGGTATCGGTGGTCAGGCGCGAGAGCACCTCGCCGATCTTGGTGGTCTCGAAGAAGGCCACCGATAGGCCCACCACATGGTCGAAGACCTTTCGGCGGAGGTCCATGGCCACCCGTTCGCCAATCCAGGATATCAGGAAGAACCGGGCATAGGTGGCGACCGCCATGACCCCGATGATGACGCCCAGTATCATCAGGCCGCGGTCCAAGAGGACCGGGCTGGCCTGGGCGAAGCCTCCATCGACCAGGTATTTGAGGCCGAGGCCGAGCGCCAGCACCGCCGCCGCGCCCAACCCCAGCGCCACCAGGAAACCCACCACTTGGAGCCGGTAGGGCCAAAGATAGGGATACAATCCCCGGAGCACCGCCAGCTTCATGCCGCGTCCCCGGTGCATGGTGGACGTGCGCCCACCGGACCCGTGGTGGCCGCCGCCCATTCCGCCCCAACCGAAGCTCATCTATTCACCATGCCTCCGCGTGTTCGCCTTGCCGTGCGATGCACCACCGGTGTTACGCGCCGCAAGGCTAGAGCACTTTCCGGCTAAATTGAACCATCTGGCAGGAATGTTCTCTAGATACCCCGCAAAACCTCGCCGATGCCGGCGCAAAGGCGGTCTATATCCCCCTCCTCCATGACCAGGGCCGGGGTCAGATAGACCACACGCCCGAAGGGGCGCACCCAAAGGCCGCGGTCGATGAAGCCGCGGCGCAGGCGGGTGAGAAGGGGCAACGGCAATTGGTCAAGCTCGACCACGCCGATGGCGCCCATGGCCCTGACGCCCACAACCCCGTCGATGGTGCGCAAAGGTGCCAGGCCCGCCTCGAGCCGGGCCTCCATGCGCGCCGCTTGATCGAGCCGGGGCTCGGTGTCGAACAGGTCGAGGGAGGCATTGGCGGCGGCGCAGGCCACCGGGTTGGCCATATAGGTGGGTCCGTGCATGAAGGCGCGCGCCAGGTCGTCGCCCAAAAAGGCATCGAAGATGTGCGGCCGGACGATGGTCGCCCCCAGCCCCACGGCGCCACCGGTCAGGGCCTTGGACAGGCACATGATGTCGGGCACCAATTCGGCCGCCTGGCAGGCGAACATTCGGCCGGTCCGCCCGAAACCGGTGAAGATTTCATCGGCGATGACGGGAATCCCCCGCTTCTTCGCCGCCGCCGCCACCCGCGCCAGGGTATCGGCATCGTGGAACACCATGCCGCCCGCGCCCTGGACCAACGGCTCGACGATGACGGCGGCGATCTCCCCGCGCCTCGCCTCCAAAAGCGTCTCGAATTGGGCGCCCCCCGCCCGGTCCCGGGGAAGCGCCGTGGTGATCTGGGTGGCCAGCGCGCCGCGGAAGGTCGAGCCGAACCCTTGCTCGGAATCGGACACGCCCATGGCGCCCATGGTATCGCCGTGATAGCCGCCTTGGAAGCAGACGAAGCGGGTGCGCCCGGCCTCGCCGGCGTTGACCCAGTATTGCAGCGCCATCTTCAGGGCCACCTCGACCGCCACCGAACCGGAATCGGAAAAGAACACCCGGTCGAGATCGCCGGGCGTGATCGCCGCCAAGCGCCGGGCCAGGCGCAACGCCCCTTCATGGACGAGGCCCCCGAACATGACGTGCGGCATGACCCGGGCTTGATCGGTCATGGCGGCGACCATATGGGGATGGTTGTAGCCGTGGCAGGCGGTCCACCAGGACGCCATGCCGTCGATCAATTCGCGCCCGTCGGCGAGGTGAATGTGGACGCCGTCGGTCCTTGTCACCGCCAGCGGCGGCTCTTCCACCCCCATCTGGGTATAGGGCAGCCAGATATGGGCGAGCCCGGCTTCGAACCAGCCGGGCGCATCGGCCGCCGTCGCCGGCGCCTTCACGCCCGAGGCGTCATGGGCTTGAGGCCGAGCCGGTCGAACAGAGCCCGATCCTCGGCCCCGGCGGGGTTGGGCGTGGTCAGCAGCTTTTCGCCGTAAAACACCGAATTGGCGCCGGCGAAAAAAGCCAGCGCCTGGGTGGCTTCGTCCATCTCCAGCCGGCCGGCGGCAAAGCGGACCACCGAGGCCGGCATCATGATCCGCGCCGTGGCGATGACCCGCACGAAATCGATCCCATCGATGGTCTGGTTATCGGCCAAGGGTGTGCCTTCGATGGCCACCAGCAAGTTGATGGGCACCGATTGGGGATGGGCGGGCAGATTGGCCAGCGTCACCAGCATGGAAGCCCTGTCGGCGACCGATTCGCCCAATCCCATGATCCCGCCGCAACAGACTTGGATGCCCGCCTCACGGACACGGGCCAGGGTATCGAGCCGGTCTTGATAGGTCCGGGTGGTGATGATCTCGCCGTAGAATTCCTCCGAAGTGTCCAGGTTGTGGTTGTAGTAATCGAGCCCCGCCGCGGCCAGGCGCCGGGCCTGGTCGCCGTCGAGCATGCCCAGTGTTACGCAGGTCTCCATGCCGAGCCCCTTGACCGCCGCCACCATGTCCAAGACGCTATCCAGTTCATGATCCTTGGGCGCGCGCCAAGCCGCCCCCATGCAGAAGCGCTGGGCGCCCGCCGCCTTGGCAACCGTAGCCTTGGCCACCACCTCATTGAGCCCCATCAGTTTCTTGGCTTTGAATCCGGTCTCATAGCGGGCCGACTGGGCGCAGTATTTGCAGTCCTCCGGGCAACCCCCGTCCTTGACGTTGAGCAGGGTCGAGAGCTGCACCTCGTTGGCATCGAAATAGCGCCGGTGCAGGCCATGGGCGCGGTAGAGAAGATCGTTGAACGGAAGTGCGAAAAGCGCCTCGGCCTCGGCCCGGGTCCAGTCGTGGCGGATATCGGCCGGCGCATGGGGGGGATGGTCAAGGGCACGTGAAGCCATGGAACGCGGTCCTCTCGCGAGTGTCCCCGCAGCCTAGAGCATTACCCGGCCAAATTGAACCATTTGACCGGGATGATTTTGCCCCAAAGCTCCGCGCCCTTGGCGGGCGATTGGGGCTATGATCGGCCGATGACCAACGTGCTGGACGATTTCGCCCGGGATAAGCTCGCGGCCATCGAGGCGGCCACCCTGACCCGGCGCCTTAAGCCGACGGTAAGGCAGGCGGGCGGCGGCGTCCGGCGGGGGCCGTCTCGGCTGCTTTCGTTCTGCGACAACGATTACCTCGGCCTTTCCCAGCACCCCGCACTCAAACGCGCGGCCATGGACGCCACCGAGCGTTTCGGCGCCGGCGCCGGCGCCTCAAGGCTGGTGACCGGCGACAACCCCCTCTACCAGGCGCTGGAGGCACGCCTGGCGCGAATCAAGGGAACCGAGGCGGCGATCGTCTTCGGATCGGGCTATCTCGCCAATATCGGCATCATTCCCACCCTGGTCGGCGCCGACGACCTGATCGTCGCCGATGAATTGGTGCATGCCTGCCTGCACGCCGGCGCCCGCCTGGCCCGCGCCGAAATCCTGTTGTTCCGGCACAACGATGCCGAGGATTGCCAAAGGCTGCTTAGCCTGGCGAGGCGCAACCACCGCCATTGCCTGATTCTGACCGAGGGGGTTTTTTCCATGGACGGCGACCGGGCGCCGGTGGCCGCCCTCGGCGCCACCGCCCGGGCGCATGACGCCTGGCTTTTAGTGGATGACGCCCATGCGTTGGGGGTGATCAACGGGGGGCGGGGCAGCGGTTTCTCCGACGGCGAAAGGCTCCCCGTGGAGCTCCAGATGGGGACCTTGTCCAAGGCCGTCGGCGCCTATGGCGGCTATCTCGCGGCGAGCCGGCCGGTGATCGAGCTGATCGTCAACCGGGCCCGCAGCCTGATCTACACCACGGCGCTGCCGCCCGGCACCCTTGCCGCCGCCGAAAAAGGCCTGGAGCTGATCGAGAGCGACCCCGGACTGGTCGCTAAGCCGGTGGCCCGGGCCCGGGCCTTCACCCAGGCGCTTAACCTGCCGGCGGCCGAAAGCGCCATCGTGCCGCTGATTCTCGGAGACGAGGCGCGGGCGCTCGACGCCGCGGATCGCCTCGCCCAACGCGGTTTCCTGGTCACCGCCATACGCCCGCCGACGGTGCCGGACGGATCCTCGCGGCTGCGCTTCACCTTTTCCGCCGAGCACCGGGAGGAGGACGTCGCGGCCCTAGCCGAAGCGGTCCGGGCGCTCGGCCTCGGTGCGCCCTAGAGTCATGGGGCAGGGGCTTTTCGTTACCGGCGCGGGAACCGAGATCGGCAAGACACTGATCGCCGCGGCGCTGGCGCACCAACTGGTCTCCAGGGGCCAAGCGGTCCGTGTCCTCAAGCCGGTGATTTCCGGGTTCGATCCCACCCAGCCCGAGATGAGCGATACCGGCCGGCTTTTGACGGCCGCCGGCATCGAAGTGACCGATCAGGCCATCGCCCGCGCCTCGCCCTGGCGATTCGAGGCGCCCATCGCCCCCAACATGGCGGCCAACCGCGCCGGCGCCCCCATCGACCTCGATAAGGTGGTGGCCCACTGCCGGGCGGGGCTGAGCGGCGACGGGGTGTTGGTTATCGAGGGCGTCGGCGGGGTCATGGCGCCGATCACCGACCAGGCGACGGTGTTGGACTGGATGGCGGCGCTCGGCCTGCCCACGGTTCTGGTGGGCGGTTCCTACCTCGGCGCCATCTCCCACACCCTGAGCGCGGCGGCGGTTTTGGTCGACCGCGCCATTCCGCTTTGCGGCGTGGTGGTCAGCGAATCCGCGGACCAGCCCGTGCCGCTGGCCGAGACCAGCGCCGCCGTCGTGGGTTTTTTGCCGCACACCCCGGTGATCGGGGTGCCGCGTATACCCCTGCGCCCGCGGCCCTGGGAAGCCGTGCCCGACCTCACGGCGCTGGTCGATCTTCCCGAGACCCTGTAATCCCCATGGCGGGGCAAACAAAAAGCCTTGACCATCGAAATTTTTATATGTATATACAGTTATTATGACCGATGCCGATCGTCACCAAGCGAGCCTCATGGACCCGGCCGAGGGATGCCTGGGATTTGCCCTCAACAAGGCCGCCCGGTCGGTCACCCGCTACTACAACGATGCCCTGGCGGGCGCGGGCATGACCATCACCCAGTTCACGTTGCTGACCGTGGTCCAAAGAACCGGGCCGACCACCATTGCCGCGATCGCCGCCAGGACCGGGACCGATGCCACCACCTTGAGCCGCAACCTCAGTATATTGGCCAAGGCCGGGCTCGTGCGGATGACGCCGGGGGAAGACCGGAGGGAACGGCAGGTCTCTTCCACGCGTAAGGGAAGCGACCGCCTCAAGCACGCCCACGGGCTGTGGCAGGGCGCACAGGGCCGCCTCCTCAAGGGCCTTGGGGAAAGCAAGGCCCGGCAAGTGCTGGCGCTCTTATCGGGGTTGCCGCGATCGCTGGATTCGCTTACTGCCACCAAGGGCTGAGAACGCCGGCAAAAAAATTTGATTAATTTAATGTATATACATGTTAATCCACCCACCCTCAAACAAGGAGAGACCCCATGACACCATCACATGCCCTCGAAATTCACCAAGCGGGGGAACGCCCCGAGCTTCAATCCGAGCACAGGACAAGCTTCCCGGGCATGGCGAACCCGCCTGTCTGGCCCTGGATCCTTGTTCTTGGAACCTGGTTTGCGCTGGCCGCAATCGCGGCGGCCAGCGGCGTCATGAAACCGGCCCCCGGTGCACCGCCCGCCATCATGCTGGGAATGATTCTCGTCCCCGTTCTTGCCGCCTGGTTGCTGTGGCGCGTGTCACCGGCCTTGCGGCGGGCGGTCCTCGGCCTCGATCTCGGCCTGCTCACCGCCATGCAGGGCTGGCGCGTCATCGGCGCGGTGTTCCTGGTGGCCTTTGCCGCCGGAAACCTGCCTGGGGTATTCGCCTTTCCCGCCGGGATTGGCGATATCGCGGTGGGCGTCGCCGCGCCCTTCGTCGCCTTCAAGGTCACCTCCCGCAGGGCCGGCTGGGGCGCCTCGGCGCGCTGGCTCATCGCCGCCGGGCTCGCCGATTTCGTCGTCGCCATCACCATCGGCACCATGACCGGTGATTCAATGCTGGGCGTCCTCAGGGGCCCGGTGTCCGCCGGGGCGCTGCAGGAACTTCCCTTGGCGCTAATTCCCGGGTTCCTGGTTCCCGTCTTCATCCTGTTGCACCTGGCCGCGCTGGCGAAGCTCCGGGAAATGGAGACAGGGGCGGCGCGCTGAACCGCGCATGATCTGATGCGCTAGACCGGCCGGCGGGCCTTGAGCGCCGCGGCAATGGTGCCGTCATCCAGGTAGTCGAGCTCGCCCCCCACGGGGACGCCATGGGCCAGGCGGGTGATGCTGACATCGGCGCCGTCCAGGCGTTCGGTGATGTAATGGGCGGTGGTTTGGCCGTCGACGGTGGCGGACAGGGCCAAGATGATTTCTTCCACTTCCGGCTCATTCGCACGCGCCGCCAGCCCCGCCATGTTGAGGTCCTCGGGCCCGACGCCGTCGAGCGCCGACAGCACGCCGCCGATCACGTGGTAGCGGCCCGCAAAGGCGCCCGCGCGCTCCAGAGCCCAAAGGTCGGCGACCTCCTCCACCACGCAGATCTGCGAGCCAAGGCGCTGAGGATCGGTGCAGATACCGCAGGGGTCGTTGGCGTCGAGATTTCCGCAAGTGCCGCAAATTCCAACCGCATCGGCGGTGTCATTCAGCACCTTGGCGAGGGGCGTCATGACCGATTCCCTGCGTTTCAAGAGATACAGCGCGGCCCGGCGGGCCGAACGCGGGCCGAGCCCCGGCAGCTTCGCCAGCAAGCCGATCAGGCGTTCGATTTCGGGGCTCGACATGGCAACGCTTAAAGCCCCTCAGAACGGCAGCTTCATCCCCGGCGGCAGTTGCAGCCCGCCGGTGACTTCCGACATTTTCTCGGCGACCAAGGCGTCCATCTTGATCTTGGCGTCGTTGAAGGCCGCGGTGATCAAGTCTTCCAGCACCGCCACGTCATCGGCATCGACGACCGTGGGATCGATATGGATCCTCCTGACCGTGCCCTTGCCGCTCAGCGTCACGGTGATCAGGCCGGCGCCCGCGGCCCCGGTGATCTCGGCTTCATCCAGGCGCGCCTGCATCTCGGCCATCTTGGCCTGCATTTCCTGGGCCTGTTTCATCATCTGGCTCAGGTTCTTCATTCCTCGTCCTCCTGCAACTCCGTATCGGGGTCCGGCACGGGTCCATCCTCGGCCATGGCGGCACACGCGCGCACCTCGGTGATCTTGGCGCCGGGAAAGGCGTCCAGGGCGGCGCGCACCAGCGGATGGGCGGCCGCCTCGCGCTTGGCCGCCTCGGCAAGGGACTGGGCCTGGTCGGAAAGCGTGGGCGCGCCGTCGGCGCTGGACAGGGTGATCGCCCAGCGGGCGCCGGTCAGTCGCGTGAGCGTACCGCCAAGGCGGCTGGCAAGGGTGGATTCGGCGGAATTCGACGGCCGGAACTCGATCCGCCCCGGCGCGTAGCGGACCAGGTGCACCTGGGTGCGGAGTTCGGCGGCAAGAATCCCTTCGCGGGCGTCATCCAGCAACCTCACCGCGGCCTCGAAGCTCACGGGCAGCGATGCCGTCGCTTCGGGCGCCGGCGCCGCACCGGTTTGCGGCGCCGCTGCGGGTGCCGGAGACGCCGCCCCCTGGGACGGCGCCGGCGGCGGGGCAACCTGGGCTCCCGCCGGCGGTGGCGCGGGGTCCCGGGTCGAGCTCGGCGCCGGCGCGGCCCCGGCGGCGCCAGATTCCAGTGCGG
>Ga0209980_10001786_pt1 | contig 11798 bp, 11 predicted proteins | sample CR02metaG_FD_183611 | JGI IMG/M metagenome (GOLD analysis project Ga0209980, IMG submission 183611) | Deep subsurface microbial communities from Mariana Trench to uncover new lineages of life (NeLLi) - CR02 metaG (SPAdes) (version 2) | ecosystem: Environmental > Aquatic > Marine > Ocean trench... | reverse complement strand
ATCTTGTGTAAGTTGAACTACTCTGAGAAAACAATATTGTTGAATAAACAACAATAAAAAATATGATATTAAAAATCTTCATTATTACTCTTTACTTGTAAATACTATTCGTAATCGTGGTCTTTCAGAAAGTTTCGGATCATCACTTCCTTTGATAGCAAATAATTCAAGTCCTTCTATTAAAGAAGCAGATCTAATTACCATACCCTGGTTATCTTCATTAGTTGTCCACGATAAAATAAATAAAGTTATATCTCCCGTATAAGTATTGTCATTCTTAATCAAAAGGATTCCCCTGCTCTCATCTATAGTTACATCAGAGCTGTCCGTAATTTTGAAAACAGTTAAATTGGGATTAAACGATGAACCTGTTATGCTGCTGAGAGTATCTTCTGTCAAAATTAATTCAGCTTTATTTATAATTATATCGGGGGGGATTTCAGATAGATCAAAAAATAACCTCGATTGAATTGTTGTACTTGCCTGAACTCCAATATCTACCACAGGAAGAACGGGTAAATCTTTAATTATAGTACTAACATCAGCAAAAATAAATGCTCTTATTGTATCTACAAAACTTCCCGGCTTTTCAATCACAACTCTAAGTTTTGCAGCGTTGGATGAGGTTGTTGTTAATGCCTGAAATCCAACAACTTTACCTGTACTCATAGTTGGTATATAGTATATTCCATTATTTTTACCCAAGGAAGAATCAATAGAGACTTTGATCCATTGGAGAACAAAATCATTATTAAGATCAAAAGTATAAAGTGAATCGGTAAAGTTTTTATTGGAGCTTAGGTCTTCTTCATCAAACGAAAGATTAGCAAGACTATCTGATGTGAATCCTATCGACCAATCGCTCGTGATTTCGTGAACTGTAAAATCATATTCAGCATTTTCATCAGTGTAAGTATAAGCTGGTGTTAGTTCAATGAATGCCTTATTTACTAAAATGTTGCCATCCAAAAAATCCTGGCGTAATGAATCTGCAATAAAAAAAGTGAAGTCCATCAATGCTGTAGCTTCAAGCTCGTCTCTTTTTCCAATCATCACTTTAGAAGATAATCCGAGTGGAACAACTTCTTTAAAGAAAGAAGAAGATTGTGTTACTGTGTCATCCGCTGTATCGAAAGTGCTGACTATAAGAAAATCACCATCAAGTAAATCAATACCGATTGCCGTTGGGTCATCTGAACATGATAAAACATTAATTACGATAAGAAAAATAATTACAATAAAGGAAAGAGGGTATTTCAAGTGGATGCTCCGTTCAAATCAGTTAGAATAAAATTTCCAGCGTCTAAAAAATTTTCAGCAACAAAATTTGGAATTTTATTTTCTTTTTGCAACATATAAAGCGTTTCCCTACCATAACCTGTTTTTACTAAAATTGTTTTAATACCGGCTTTCATCCCACATTCAATATCTGCTACAGAATCGCCGATAAAAAATGATTTAGATTGATCTATGTCATACTCTTCAACAGCTTTTTCCACCATTTCAGTTGATGGTTTCCTGCAGCTGCATTCTTCTGTAGTACTAAAATCAGGATGAAACGGACAGTAGTAAAATTTATCAATTGATACTTTAAATTCTTTTAGCAGCGTATTGATCTTCTCGTTGACCTGTTCAACCTGTTCAGTGGTAATAAGACCCCTCGCAATTCCCGATTGATTTGAAATTACGATAAGGAAATAATTAAATTCATTCTTAAGGCGGGTTAATACTTCGCCAACAAACGGAAGAAGTTTCACTTTCCCGGGGTCACCCAAATAACCCGGATCTTCATTTAAAGTCCCATCTCTGTCGAGAAATACAGCTCGGTTGGACATTAATTATTTGATAGTACGGTCTTATAAAGCTCGATATATTTTTTAGCCGAAGAGCTCCAGCTAAAATCTGATTTCATTCCGGCTTTCATTATCTTTACCCATGCTTTCTTGTCATCAAAGACGCTCAAGGCTCTTTTAATTTCTTTAAGAAATGCCTTAGCATCATAGTTCTTAAACATGAATCCGGTTCCCTCACCTGTTTTTTCATCATACCTGATCACAGTATCTGCAAGTCCACCAGTTTCACGTACTATCGGGACAGTACCATATTTAAGACTATACATTTGATTCAAACCACACGGTTCATATTTAGACGGCATTAGAAACATATCTGCACCACCCTCTATAATGTGAGCTAATTCATCATTGAAACCAAGGTAGCTGGCAAATTTGTTTTTATACTTCATACTCATCTTATCAAAAAAGGCATGGTACTTTTTGTCACCCGTGCCAAGCAGAATGAGTTGAACATCCATTTTCATTAATTCCGGAAATATCTTTTGTACGAGGTCAATGCCTTTTGAATCATACAACCTTGAAATAATACCGAATATCGGAACATCTTCTTTATATTCTAAACCAAATCTTTCAGTAAGTGCTTTTTTATTTATCTGCTTATCTTCGATGGTTTTAATTGTATACTTCTTCGTTAGATGTTTGTCCTTTTCGGGATTCCAAACTTTAGTATCTATACCATTTATTATTCCGTAAAGATCCTTTTTCCTTTTTGCTAAAACATCCTTCAAGCCAGCGCCAAGATCACTGCTGGTTCTTATTTCATTTGCATAAGTATTACTAACAGTATTAATTAAATCTGCATACAAAAGTCCACTTTTCATAAAATTGATCTTACCGTTCTGCTGAATTCCTTTGGTAGAATTAAGTTCTTCAGGTAAACCTGTATTTTTAAACTTTGATGTAGGGAACAATCCCTGGTATGCAAGGTTGTGAACTGTGAACAATGTTTTGAATTCTGAAAAATGTTCTACATCCTTGTAAACAGTCTTAAGGTATGCAGGAACCAATCCGCATTGCCAATCGTTGCAATGAATTATATCAGGAATCCATCCTAATTTTTGGATCAATTCAAACACCGACAAGTTTAGAAGAATAAATCTTTCATCATTATCTTTATGATCCTTTCCTGTTAGAGAATCGGTGTATAAACTGTTTCTACTACCAAAATATTCTTCATTATCAAGAAAATATATCTGTACTCTTATTCTCTGCCCGGGAAGGAAACAAGATTTTAGTGAGAATATAACTTCTTTACCGCCAATATTTACTTGCAAATCTTTTAGTCTTACAACTTCGTGAATTTTATATTTTCTGTCATCAACAGCCCCATATTTCGGAACAACTATTCTAACTTCATGCCCCAACTCAGCTAACGCTTGTGGCAATGCTGCAGAAACATCGGCTAAACCACCGGTTTTCATAAACGGGACAACTTCTGAGGTTACAAATAATATTTTATATTTTTTTGCTGCCATTTTCTTTTAAAATTTTGAAATAATATGTAAAATTACTAAAATTAAGAGTTTATCCCAAAATAAACTGCATCAGCCGGTTTGGTTACTTTTCGTTAAATGATGTTAAATTTTTTATGTTTACATAACTTAATTTTATATTATTAACTGAGCATTATGAAATGAATAGATTAAGATTTTTACTCAAATTTATCCCAATTATATTTTTTCTTGTGGATTGCAGTGCATCCACAAGTACGAGATACGAAAAGACCAATGGAAATGGAGATAATAAAAAGGTAACTGTAAATGAAGATTTTGATATTACTCAGTATAAAACCAAAATTGAAATAGAAACAATATCTATTAGCGATGGTTTTTCTGATGTATGGTACGAATATGAAAATGGTTCTGAAGAATCTAATTTTGTACAAAACCGAAAAATTGTTGGAACTGTTGATGGTTACAGAGTTTTAGTTTTAGCTACCGATGATATGCGCGAAGCAAATTCTGTTAGAGCAGATATACTTACCAAAATTAAACGTAAAGAAGTTTATATAAGTTTCGAACCTCCTTTCTATAAAGTAAAAATTGGTGATTTTAAAGATATAACAGAATCCAATAATCTTAAGTTTAAACTAAACCAACTAGGTTACACAGAAGCAAGGGTTGTACTAGAGACTGTAAATATTTTTGAAGAATGAAAAAACTGCTTTTTAATCCTGCGCAGCTTTTAACATTAGATACTCGCGGTAAAAACCTAAAACGTGGTGCTGATCATTCTGATATAGATTTATTAAACGATTATTCCATCGTTATAAATGATAATTTAATTGCAGATATCATTCCTAATTCCTCAGTAAACAAAAATAAATTCGATACAATCATCGATGTTACAGGCAAAACTGTTTTACCCGGACTTGTAGAATGTCATACGCACTCAGTATTTACAGGTTCAAGGGCCAATGAATTCAGACAAAAACTTGCGGGAGTTGATTACGAGAAAATCGCGGAATCAGGCGGCGGAATTAATTCTACCGTAAGGTCCCTCAGGCAATCGTCGTTCGAAGAAATAATAAAAACTGTGAAACCAAGAATTGAAAATTTTATTTCGCAAGGTATTACAACTTTGGAAATCAAAAGCGGTTACGGTTTGGATTTTGAGAATGAGATAAAATTATTACAGGTTATAAATTACTTGAATGAAATTTATCCGATTGATATAATACCAACATTTTTAGGCGCACACACTTTCCCTCCGGAACATAGAAAATCCCGAGATGAATATATTGATGAAATAATTAATAAAATGCTGCCCCATATTGCAGAGCAAAAACTCGCAAAGTTTTGTGATGGATTTTGTGAAGCAACTGCTTTTACAGCCGATGAAATCGATTTGATTTTCACGCGAGCGGAAGAACTCGGATTGAAATTAAAATTACATACAGAACAGTTCAATTCAATTGGTGGGTTAGATACTGCTTTATTGCATAATACTGTGAGTGTTGATCATCTTGAAGTATTACAGGATGATGGAATAATAAAACTAGGCAAGGCAGATACAGTTTCTGTTCTTTTACCCGGTGTTTCCTTTTTCCTTAAATATCAATATGCACCTGCACGTAAATTGATTGAGAATAATGCTATCATTGCTTTAGCCACAGATTTTAATCCTGGCTCTTCTCATATTTCAAGTTTAAGTTTGATAATGAGTCTGGCTGCGTTGAATATGAGAATGACTATTGAGGAAACAATTAATGCAGTAACAATTAATGCAGCTGCAGCACTTAGAATGAATGATAAAATTGGTAGCATTGAGATTGGTAAACGAGCAGATTTTTCAATCTTCGATACTGAGGAGTATGCAGATATTGTTTATGATATTGGAAGAAATCTCAACTGTTTAACAATTAAGAATGGTGAGATAATTTATAGATCTGCCCCTGTTTCCATCACTTAAATTCAAACAGAACATCAGTGATCACCCATCTTGGTTTAAGTTTGAGTGTATCGGAATAAATTATAAACTTTTCCGAAAATTTAATTGGCTCGGGCCATCCGTAAGAGTATTGATAATTACTGTCTTCATCAAAGTAACACCAAAGCAAGTATTTTCCTGCTTCAATTCTCTCGAAATTAAAGTTTTCTTCACTGACCTTTGTTTGATATTTTAAATTTTTATTATCAATATTTGCTAAAACAAGAACAGGATTTTTATGATAATGTACATTTAATATTTTTCCTGTAACGCCTGTAAAATCCAAACCGGAGATTGTACTGAATTTAAATTCAAAAATTGAATCTTGCTTGTTTCCTGCTGCATCAACAAAAGCATTTAAATCTAGTTTAATGATATAATCTTTTTCTGTTATAAGTTTTTCTAATGGTGAAACTACCAAAGTTGCGTCATCATCATAACCGATTTTGAAAGGAACACCTTTGTTCAAAGTATCTGTAAATGTTATGTTTCGCTGTATATCTTCTTTCCTAAATCCATCATTAAAATAAAATTTAATTTTGGGATTTATAAAATCTACAATAGATTTGTTTTTTGGTTCGCTCGCGGTTACATTCACGGGAATAGTGTCCGGTCTATCTGAAACAGTTAGCTGAACAAAATCATTTGTAAATCTATTATCAACAGTATCTTTTAAAATTTTAGCAATGAGAAAAACATCATTATCACCCTCTAACTTTATTTCGGGCACTAAAACTATCTCATCAAATTTTCCTTGTTTACTAAACACAAATGAAATTGCAGACTGCTTATTTGTTGTTGAATCAATTACATAAAAGTTATCGGAAATTAGCAATTCGTTATCGATCTTTTCTGTAACTGTTGCAAGAATATGACGCTCATCAGTCATAATTCCTTTAAGTAATCTTGGTGCAGTAGTATCAGCTTTAAATAACTTGAAATATATTCCCGTAAAAGATGTATCTGAACCTTGCAAAGAAACATCCTGGTTTGGTAAGCCAATTAAATCGAGATCTAAATCGTAAATCAGGTCACGGTATTCATCCTTTATTGCAAAAAGTCTGTACTTTGCTTCACCCAAACCATTTAACTTAAATCTTCCGTCATAACCCGTTTGTGAAACATAATCAGGTTTACGTTTTAACAGTGTATCCACACCTTCATCCATTTTATAAGTGTAGATGAGCACACCTTCCTGATCATCACTGTAAACACGCCCGCTTATCGTTCTCCGATCAATTGTACTGCCGGTTGAAAATGAAAATGTAAAAGAACTTTCCATCCTGTTTCTATTATTTCTGTCAACAAGGTCTGTTCCAACAGTAATTGTGTAAGTAATATCTTCTTTTAATCCTTCTACAAACTCTACTGAGATACTTGTTCCTGTCCATTCATAGTTAAGTCTGCCTTCAATATTTGGTGAGATAAAAAGTGCATCTTTAAATGATCGCCTGTCAACATATTCAGAAAATTCAATTTCAAAATAATTATCATCATAGTTAATCGTACCTTCTAACGGGTAAACTTCCACAACCTCCGGCGGAATCTTATCAACTTCACCACCGCCCGGAGGAAGCTGATTTGCACAACTATTAATAAGTAAAAAAGTTAAAATTATTAATATCAGTTGTTTTGTGATCTTACCCATCTTCTATATTCTCTTACTTTACGTGAATGTTCATTAAGTGTTTTGCTGAAATTGTGACTGCCTTTTCTGTTTGCAACAAAATATAAATACTTATGCTCTTCAGGATAAAGCACAGCAAGTATTGCATTATTTCCAGGGTTATTAATTGGTCCTGGCGGAAGTCCGGCATACCTATAAGTGTTATAAGGTGATTCAATTTCTAAATCTTCATGTAACAATCTTCGCCAGCCGCCCGGTAAAAGATATTGAATTGTTGGATCTGCCTGAAGTCTCATTCCAATTCTCAATCTGTTGTGATAGACACCTGCAATTCGTGGCATCTCTTCAACATTGTTGGTTTCACCTTTAACAATCGATGCCAAAGTTAGCACTTCGTGTATTGTAAACCCAAGTTTTTCTGCTCTTCGTTCTAAACTATCAACAAAAAATTTTTCAGATCCTTTATAAAATATCTTTAATACTTCTTTTGGAGAACTGTTTTCATATATTTTATAAACCTCCGGGAACAAATAACCCTGCAAAGAATTTACATTCAATCCTAAACTATGGATGAATATTGTATCTTCGGCTAAATTTACAAATTCTGAGGAATCTACATGCACCTGCCATTTCAATCTTGAAGCTAACCATTTTATTGTTTGACCGTCACTTATTCTAACCTCTCGTACAAAATAGCATTTACCGCTAATGAAAAGATCAAGTAAAGTTAAATAGCTTAACCCATTGGGGATATAATATCTTGCAGCCCGAACTTTTCTTTCGGCACCGTAAATAAAGGCAGCTATACGAAAAATTGATTTACTTGGAATAATATTTTGTTGATATAGTCGTTCAACTATGCTTGAAAACGGTTCGCCCTTTTTTATATCAAACTGAATTGCTGAAGACGATGGATAATAATTAGGAGTAAAAAAAACGTAACTGGAAATAAAAAGAATTGCAATAAATAACGATAACAGAAGGTAGCTTTCAGAGGTGGAAAGTAATTCTTTCAGTTTTAATTTCATAGTGGGATGATTAAGCAGAGATACCTAATGTTTGTTGTAAACTCTCTTCTGGATTGCTCTTGAGACATCAATAATTCTTTCAAAAATTTGCATCAAATCTTTAGAACTTAAATTGCTTTTATTACTGTTACCAATTCGTTCAATTATTTCTTTTTCTCGTTGGGGAGAATAGTTATTCAGATCAAGTTGCTGTTTCAACGAGCTTAAAATTTCGTATTTTGATGCTCTATAATTTAGAAGCTCCGCTAATGACTCATCAATCGAATCAATTTCATCACGAATCTGTGTTAGTAATTCTCTCTTTTCTTCTTTAGAGAGTGATTCAATATTTAATTCGGTTAAAGAATCTAAGACATTCATAGGATTAAATTACAAAAAATTACTTAATTAACCTGTATGAAAATAATTCTCACCCAACGAAGGATACGGTTTTGCATTTAAACTATCCTGTCTTCCGATTTCAAATAAGTATTTTCCACGCAAGGCAATCATTGCAGCATTATCACCGCAAAATTCAAAAGAAGGAATTATTATCTTCTTATCGTATTTTTTAGAAAGCATCGTTATCTCATTCCTAAGCTTTGCATTTGCAGCAACACCGCCAACTAAAGATATTGAATTCACATCATAATTATGAAGTGCCCTTTCAGTGTTTTGTAACAATGCATTTACCACCGCTTTCTGAAATGAAGCAGCAATATCATTTTTTTCTTTTTCAGGAATATCATTTGCAGAAGAAAAATTTTTTTGAATATATCTTAATACGGATGTTTTTATTCCACTAAAAGAAAAGTTATAAGGATTTTTCAACATCGCAACAGGAAATAAAATTTTATTCTCATCCCCAATCTTTGATGCATTTTGTATTTTCGGACCGCCGGGATAACCCAAAGAAAGCATCTTTGAAACTTTATCAAAAGCTTCGCCGGCAGCATCATCAACTGTAGTTCCTAATTGTTGAATCTCCGTAAAACTTTTTACATAAAGAAGCAACGTATGACCACCGGAAACAACTAAACTTAATAAAGGAAACTTAGGTTTATCTTTCATCAGAAAGCCGGAATAGATATGCCCTTCAATATGATTTACAGCAATAAATGGCTTGTTTAGAGAGAATGCTAATCCTTTTGCATAAGTTAATCCAACGAGCAATGCACCGATTAACCCGGGCCCTGCTGTTGCCGTTATTAGATTGATATCAGCAAATTTAAGATCTGATTCTTTTAAAGCTTTATCAACCAGCGGTTTTACGATTTGCAGATGTGCGCGGCTCGATAATTCAGGAACTACTCCGCCGTATTCGGCATGAAAATCCTGAGAGGAAATTAGATTTGATAATATTTTATTATCGGATAGAACAGCAGCAGATGTTTCGTCGCAAGAACTTTCAATACCTAATACATTCATTTCTTAAACGAAAAAATATTTTTAACAATGTAACCAGCTATTTGTGGATTTTCCTGCATTCGTCTAATAGAATATGCATACCAATCTTCACCGAACGGCACATAGATTCTTATCTTATAACCATCGTTGTTAATTTTATTTCTTAAATCTTCTCTAACACCTAACAACATTTGAAATTCAAATTTATCATTAGGTATATTATATTCTTTTATCATCCGGTATGCATTGTCTATCAGATATTCATCGTGAGTTGCAATGCCAACATAATTTTCGTTTTTAAACATACACTCCAGCATTTTTAGAAAATTATCGCGTATCATCTGTTTTTCTTTATAAGCTAATGAAGCTGGTTCAACATAAATGCCCTTGCAAATTCTGTAGTTCGTTCCAAGCTTATTTAATATCACAGTATCATTGTAACTTCGTTTAAGATATGCTTGCAATACAATTCCAACATTGCTGAACTCTTCAAATACGCTTTTATAAATATTTATTGTCGCATCCGTATACTGAGAATCTTCCATATCAATTCTCACAAAGTTATCAATTTCGCTCGCACGTTTAACTAATTTTTGTATATGTGTGCAAGCAAATTGTTCATCAAAACTTAACCCAAGTTGTGTAGGTTTTACGGAAATGTTAGCCGTAAGGTTATGTTCAACGATTGCATCAAAAACTTTCATTGCATTTTCAAAAGCTCTTAATGCTTCTTCCTCATTTGTAACCGATTCTCCAAGTAGATCTAACGTTGCGTAAATTCCCTTGGCATTTAAGTTTTTAACTAAACTAACGGCTGATTCAAGTGATTCCCCTGCAATGTATTTGTGGGAAAAATATCCAACAACAGATTTAGGCATCACCTGCACGGCTGAAACAATAATATTATTAATAACCGACACCCTTTACTCCCGAATAATATTAATAGTTTAAATACTTAAAATTATTTATCCTTAGTTTAAAGTTAATAAAAGCAAATCTGCTTTTTTAATTAAATCTTTTTTACTTCCATTATTTGAGAAAATAAAATCGGCTCTTTTTTCTTTTTCTTCTTGTGGAATTTGGCTTTTATCCCTGTTGATAAAATCATCTTCTGTAAACTTTCCATTCGCTACACTTCTTTTTAATCTTATATTGAAATCGGCGGTAACTAATACAACATAATCAAATTTTTTTCCAATATCTGCTTCGTAAATTAAAGCTGATTCTATAAAGACGATTTTTTTATCTTTATATTTTTCTTCAATTAAGCTATCGATTTTTTGAACTACTTGCGGGTGTAAAATGGAATTCAATTTGTTAAGATTAACTGGATTAGAAAAGACCTGGGCAGCAATAAATTTCTTATTTAATTTTCCATCATTATAAGAATTACTGCCAAACTCTTTAATAATTTTTTTTTTTATTTTCTCATCGAAAGAAAGAATATCTTTTGAAATATCATCAGCATTAATTACAACATAATCTTTTGAAGCAATGTAATTTGCAAATGTGCTCTTCCCTGAACCAATGCTTCCGGTAATTGCTGCTCTTATTTTATTCACCTGTAAAAATAAAATAGAAAAAGGGCAAATGCCCATGAACTATTTAGCATAACTAATTTTTCTCACTTCCCGTATAACAGTAACTTTAATCTGCCCTGGATATTCCATATCTTCTTCTATCTTCGAAGCGATTTCTCTCGCAAGGCGGTCAGCCACAAGATCGTCAATCTTTTCATGTTCAACGACTACTCTTATTTCCCTGCCTGCCTGAATAGCATATGTTTTAGCAACGCCTTCAAACGACTTAGCAAGAAGTTCAAGGTTTTCTAATCGCTTTACATAACTTTCAAGCGGCTCGCGTCTTGCACCGGGTCTTGCTCCACTAATTGCATCTGCTGCCTGCACTAAAGCGGCAATAGGATGTTCCATCTCAATATCTTCATGGTGTGAACCAACAGCATTAACAACGATTGGATTTTCTTTACATTTTTTTGTTAAATCATATCCAATCAATGCGTGCGGACCTTCAATACTTTTATCAACAGTTTTTCCGATATCATGAAGAAGACCAGCACGTTTGGCAAGGTTGGTTTCCATTCCAAGTTCCGTAGCCATAATGCCTGTAAGGTAAGCAACTTCAACACTGTGCTGTAACAGGTTTTGTCCAAAACTCGAACGGTATCTCATTCTGCCGATATGTTTAATTAATTCGTTGTGCATATTATGTAAACCAAGCTGCAACACCGTATTCTCACCATCTCTAATCATTTCTTCTTCTAGTTCCTGGCGGGTCTTTTCAACAACTTCTTCAATTCTTGCAGGATGAATTCTACCGTCGGCTATAAGACGTTCGAGAGAAACCCTTGCAACTTCTCTGCGGAACTGATCGAATGAAGAGAGAAGTACAGCTTCGGGTGTATCATCAACTATTACATCCACACCTGTACACGATTCAAAAGCTCTAATGTTTCTT
>Ga0209980_10001784_pt1 | contig 11798 bp, 11 predicted proteins | sample CR02metaG_FD_183611 | JGI IMG/M metagenome (GOLD analysis project Ga0209980, IMG submission 183611) | Deep subsurface microbial communities from Mariana Trench to uncover new lineages of life (NeLLi) - CR02 metaG (SPAdes) (version 2) | ecosystem: Environmental > Aquatic > Marine > Ocean trench... | reverse complement strand
GTTTATGCTGGCGTACTCTTGCGGCGCAGGTAGTTCAGGGAATAGGCCCATCCTATCAACCCGTAAGGCAGCCAGCAACGGTTGTGGTAAGACACCTTGCGGAAAACCCCTTTATCTGCCGTTAATCTCTGCAAAACAAATCTCTAATCTGACTGGTCTATATACTTTAGGCGAGCAGTTCGCGATAGTAAGATCGCGCGGCGCAGCCTCATCGGACAGCCGATAGGGGACCAGGGTCCACTTGGCCCCCGATAAGAAAATGTGAGAGGTTAATTATCTAAATGGATCCCGCCAACGTAACGGTCGGACTGGCTATTTTAGCTGGCTTGGCCTCCTTTTTATCGCCCTGCGTGTTAGCGTTAGTGCCTGCCTACGTCGGCTATCTCGGCGGTCGCAGCGTAACTCCCCAGGGAATGGTGGTCGAAAACCGGTGGATCACCTTTTCCCATGGGCTGGCATTTGTGGTCGGCTTCAGCCTCGTATTTGTCTTACTGGGTGCCGCGGCATCGGCGATCGGCGCCGTGCTTTTCGACTTTCGACAGGCGCTCGCTCGTATCGGCGGGATCGTCGTCATCATTTTTGGACTGCACACAATCGGGATCATCAATATCCCGTTCCTGGACTACGATACCCGCCGCACATACAAACCCAACTCCGGGGGTGGTTATGCTTCCTCCGCGGTCATGGGAGTGTTTTTCTCCGCCGGATGGGCTCCATGTGTAGGGCCAGTACTCGGCGCGGTATTGACCCTCTCACTCACTGGCGCCGCATTGAGCCAGGGCGTGATTTTACTCACCGCCTACTCTATCGGCCTGGGCATCCCCTTCCTGATCGCCGCACTTGGAATTGGGAGGGTGGCAGAACTCATGCGTAACCACAGCCGAGCTGTGCGCCTAGTCTCGATCGGCACCGGCGTGACCCTGATCATCGTAGGGATCATGCTGCTTACCGGCACACTCGAAGCGCTGGCACGGTTTGGTTTCTTCGTGGACTTCGGGCTGTAAGGCATCGTTATGGTAGAACAAACTCGCCCAAATCTTGGTCGCAACCTGCTAATCGGGCTTGTGGGAATCGCGACCCTGGCAGGGATCGCATATTTTGCGACCCTTCCGGCCGCTCCCTCGGTTGCCGGGTCGGCCGACTCGATAGAACTCTCTACTCTGGAAGTTGCGCCGTCTCAAGGGGCGCTAGCACCAAACTTCAGCCTGACCAATCTGGAGGGGGAGCAGATCACCTTGAGCGAGCTGCGTGGGCGTCCGGTGTTGATCAACCTCTGGGCAACGTGGTGCGGTCCTTGCCGCATCGAGATGCCGCATATCCAGGATCGCTACGAACGTTACGCGGGCGAGGGCTTCCTGGTGCTAGCGGTGGACTTTGACGAACCGGCGGAGGTGGTACAAGCTTTTCGAGACGAGTTGGGGCTGACCTTTGAAATACTTCTGGACCCGGGCGCCGAGGTCCAGGAACTGTACCGTAACCGGAGCTACCCCAGCAGCTTTTTTGTGGATGCGAATGGAGTGATCCAGGTCCAGCATATCGGCCTGATGACGGAGGGCCAGCTCGACGAGAATCTGGCTGCAATCGGCCTCGAGAGCTAGTCAGGCAAAGTTCGATCCTCCGATAATAACAAAGGGCTATCCTCTCAGGGATAGCCCTAATCGATTCTAAGCAGAATAATCAGAGTGTTGGATCGAACCCTCATAGTAAGGAAGCAGCAGAAGAGGACGAGGTTAACATCCGGCTTGAATCTAGCGATCATGAATCGCGCCCATTACTCTTGATGGAATGATAAGCGGTGTGTATGGTGACGGTTTCAGAACTAGCCGACCATTGGGCCGTGAGGAGGTTGAGTGGAACCGAGTATCACTTCATCCTGATCGGTATCGGGGTCGTACAAGAACACACCCATAAGCGTGTCGAGAGTCGCAAACTGAAGCGTTATCTGCCGTCCGTCCGCCAGGTCATAAATCTTGAGATACAACCCGGATCCGGCGTCGCGATCGGCCTCACCGACGGCTTCAACAATTTTCTCGTAGCTCATACCCAACTCAAGGAAACCGAAGTCGGACAGGTTGCGCGAAACGTCATTTGAGCCCACGGGCAATCCGTTACATGATCCGAGCGCCATGATAGCAAAGGCTGCAATCAGCGCAGGTGTAAATCTGAACATTCGCAAACCAGTCATCAATCTCCACCTCTCAGGTTGATTGTCGCACGGCCTCGATTTGGTGGGTTGCGTTACTACCTTAACCGGTACAGAAAAACCCTCCAAACACCGTGTAGTTCAACGCCCAACCGCGCTTCCGAAAGTCGCGGTCCGCAGCTCTGGGGTCATTAACTACGTTCCCAGACGCATCCTTGTCCGTTACGGCCGTCTGACCGGACTTGCCGGACCACGTTCCGTCCGGGTTTTGCCTATACCAGTGATAGTCCTTAAGCGGGTCAACAACCAACGCTATTTTGTAGGTGCCCACCGCACAGTTTTGTTCAGCCGAGGTCGCCTCAAAAACAAATCCGGCCTGCTCCGAGTCTGCTTTGGTCAATTCAATGATTTTTATCGCGTTGATATCGGACATTGATCTGAACGACTCTCCGCTGAGTTGGCCAGGTTGCAGGAAGGTCATTCCTGGGGGTCCAGTGAGGGGGCAAGAACGTAAGCATAGCAGTTGGTGGAGTACTGGATCCGACCCGCATCATTCCACCTATCCGGCTCATACTTCAGTTCATAGCCGGAAACCGGAAGTATGTCCGCTTGCGCCGGAAATGCCTGGGGGATCGGCTCCGGCGTAAACGTGAATTCACATCCGCTGACCGTACCGGCAATCGTTAGCAGTGCGGAGATCCACAGCACTCGCAGCGCGCTGCTCAAGCCTCGATAAATTGATAGGGAGGAGTCGCGGTGAGGGGACCGTTTCATCTCGTCACTGGTCAACATGCCTGCCATTTGTCCGCAGCTTCATCGGCAGGAGGCGTGATTATTGTTTCACAAGCTGACCGAGCAACCCGAACTCTCAGTATCGCTGCCCGAGGCGGCAGTCCTAACGTCTAAATTTATTATTTGAGGCTGCGCTTCAGCGCCACTCGGGCGGCATGGTAACCGCACATGCCATGCACCCCGCCGCCAGGCGGAGTGGCAGACGAACAAAGATAGAGATTCTTTAGCGGGGTGGTATAGGGTGAAAACCTCGGCAGCGGCCGGGTGAATAATTGCCGAAGGTCCTGAACGCCTGCGTTGATGTCGCCCCCAACATAGTTTGGGTTGTACTTTTCCATCTCCCGCGCGTTGCGGGTGTGGCGCTCCAGAATGCGATCGCGAAAGCCGGGTGCGAAGCGCTCGATTTGCCCCTCGATCCGATCGGTCATGTCACGCGTTGAGCCGTTGGGCACGTGAGTATAGGCCCAGGCGGTGTGTTTTCCTTTCGGTGCGCGAGTGGGATCAAAGAGTGACTGTTGTGCGAGAATAATGAAGGGTCGCTCGGGATGCTCGCCCTGACCCACCGCTCGTTCGGCGGCCGCAATTTCATCCAGTGTCCCACCTAGGTGCACCGTGCCCGCTTCCAGGCACTCTTTAGCGGCCCAGGGGATGGGGCCATCGAGGGCCCAGTCCACCTTGAATACTCCTGGGCCATAACGGTAGCGTTCCAGTCGTCGGAGATAACGCGCGGGCAGCTGTTTGCCGGCAATCTCCGACAGTTGATTAGGAGCGGTATTTAGCAGCACCGCCTTCGCAGTGGGCAGCTCTTCTAAGGACTCGATCCGTTGGCCGGTGATGATTTCCACTCCTAAAGAATCCAGATGATTGGCGAGGGCAATCGAGATGGCCTGGGACCCGCCGGCGGCTATCGGCCAACCGACGGCATGCGCCAGGGAGCCAAGCATGATGCCGAATGCAGATGTCAACGGGGACTCCAGAGGCATCATCGAGTGGGCTCCAAGCCCGCCGAACAAGGCCCTGGTGGATTCGTTTCGGAAACGCGCCTTCGCCAAACTTTGCGCCGATCGAATGGCCAGCAGTCCAAAACGCATCATCAAGAATGGACGCCTGGGCGGGCGCAGCGGTCCGAGAATTTCTTGTAGAAGCGCCTCCCAGTTCCGGACGAACGGGGCAATCAGACGCCGGTAGGCCGGGCCGTCGCGACCCATCCCCTCCGTCGTAGCCTTCAGGTCGCGCCAGAGAAGCAGGGCGGTGCCACTATCCAACGGATGGGCCAAAGCAGCATTGGGCTGGATCCACTTGAGGCCGAGTCTATCAAGAGGAAGGGCGCGGAAGAAAGGGGAGGCCAGTCCGAGTGGGTGGATGGCGGAGCAGACATCGTGCTTGAAGCCCGGAAGGGTGAGCTCGGAAGTGCGGGTACCGCCGCCGACTGTGTCGGCCGCCTCAAAGATGACAACCGACCGGCCCTGCTGGGCCAGAGTAACGGCCGCGGCCAGTCCGTTTGGGCCCGCGCCGACGATTACGGCGTCGTATTGAGTGCGCTGCATCAGCGAACCTGCCGAGGATACCGGGCTATTCGGCCGAGCTTCGCTCGAAAATTCGTCGCACCACGCGTAACGGAAAGTTGACTACGCTGCGAAGCGCCGAGTTATACCAGACGTTTTTCGCTTGCGACCATTGAATTCGGCTATCTACAAGGGTCTTACGAGTGTGCACCTTTGCCGCCTCTCCGTAGTGTTCAGCCAGTCGATTCAAGACGTGATTCCAAATCTTCTCCTGCTGCTTGGATCCGCCCATGAAACGAAAGCCGAATTCGAAAATAGGGTCGTTGGCGCGTGCTAGAGATTGAATCTGGACGACCGTGGCCCCCTCTTCTTCATAGGCGCTGAAAGTATTCCACCCCGATTCGGGGTGACCCTCGGGGCACATCAGCGTGAAGGATTCGTCATCGCTGTACAGCACCAGCACGCCGGTTGCGATGCCGCCTGGGATCCCGGGCAGGGTAGCGTTAATCAAGACCACTTCGCCCGGCTCGACGCCCGTCACGGAGGGATAAAACCGCGAGTTGTCGGGCATAAAATCCGGGAGTTCCCGCTTCAACAGACTCACAACCTTTTCTGGGGTCGCTTCGGCATCGGTCAGACGGACCTGGTATGTTTTTTGCCAGAGTTGCCCAAAACCCTGCAACGGTCCGACCACCTGCCTGCCTTCAACGTTCAGGCTTACTGCCCCGCTCGGCACATTCTTTACGCTGAGCCTGGACACCGGCGCGGCCCAATGCGCCGCATCCCTAGATTCAGCCTGATCTTCTCGCTCCTCGCTCATGTTTGCCTCCTCATTTAACGCTTACTCGACTATTGAAGCTCTCGAGCTTGATTTCCCCGCCGGAGCCTGCGAACCAACCCTGCCTGCGTGTGGAGCACGGTAAGGATGGCCGCTTGGCTCGTCCTGCTCAGTCATTGAAAAACGTGCCGCTCTAGGCGGCCTCACTCACAGTGGCAAGCGCTTCGGCCTCGGTTCCATAGATCTTGATGGCCTCATTCAAACGTGTCAGCTCGAAAATCTGCTGGTAGTGCTCAGTCAGGCCGTACGCCAGCAGGGTCTGGTCCTGTCGGTTGGCCCGGATCAGCATCGTCACCAGCAAACCAATTCCGCCACTGTTCATATACTCGAGGCCCTCAAAATTGAGGATGATAACGTCAGCACCCTCGCTTGTGGCCTGAGTGTATGCGTCCATCAGCACGTTCTCCGCGAAGGAAGTGATCTCCCCCTGAACGTCGATAATGCTCACCGATCCGGCGAGCGTCGCCGAATCGGCGGAACGCACCTCCATCGTCACTTTTGCTTCTGTCATCCCTTTCCTCCTCTAGGCTAATTCCAGCGCCGCGGCTTCGTCCGCAACGATCTGCATGAAGTCCGACAGGCGCGTGATCTCGAAGATGTTGGCAAAGTGATCCGAGAGTCCGAAGGCGAAGACTACCTGCTTGTCCTTTCGTGCGCGCGCCAACAAGCCGACGATCAGGGCAATTCCGGTGCTGTTGATGTACTCCACCTCATTGAAATTCAGGGCCAGAGTTTTGGCGCTCGTTTCGCCGGCCTCCACGTAGGCATTGATAAGGGTAGCCTCCGCGAAGGCGTTGATGTCACCCTGCAAATCGATAACGGCCACGTCACCCTCGACTCGGATTGCCGCTTCAAGTTGGGTTTCAGCCATGCTCGCCTCCTTCGAGGTGGAGAATGAGTTCAACCGTATGATGGTGCTCGTCTGTTGTCACTTGGAGATCGTCAACCATGTTTCTGATTAGGAACAATCCCCAACCTCGGGGGCTTTGTTCACCCTCGAGTTTGGCCTCCAGGTCGGGGGTCTCGGCATCCGGAATCGACTGGCCCCCACCATGGTCGGTGATGAAAACCGATAACTTCGCGTTCGAGGCTTCGACCCGAATTTCGACCGGCCGATCCTCGCGGTACTCGTTTCCATGCTCCATGGCGTTCATGGTGGCCTCACCAACTGCGGTCTTCAGCTTCTCCAGCTGATCGGAAGCCAGATGGAGATCAGTCACGGCGGCCGTGATTTGATCGATCGCCATCCGTTCGTTGCCGGGCTGACTGGGGACGCTGAACGCGGCCTGAATCGGGGAGCGCTTGAGGCCAGATGATGCGTCGGCACCAGCCGACGCATTGGCGCTAGCTGACGCATCGACACCTTTTGCTCCTGGGCGAGCACATTCCAGCGAAAGCAGGGTTACGTCGTCCTCATGTTCCCATCCATCCGCGGTGAAGTTTTCGAGCTCGGCCACCAGGGTGTCGATCAATTCAGCGCCGCCTGCGTGATCGGCCATCAGCTGCTTCACGCGCGGGAATCCGAACATCTCGCGCTTGGCGTTGTGGGCTTCCGCCAGACCGTCGCTCTGGAAAAGGACCGTATCCCCGGGTGCGAGTTGAACCTCATTTTCCTCGTAGCGCATATCGGGCATGAGCCCGAGCGGCATTCCGGTGGCCTTGAGTTCTACCACTCCGCCATCCGTTCGCTGGAAGGGCAGGCCATGACCTGCATTAGCGAACCGCAAGGTCCGCGCTTGTGGGTCGAGGACTGAGTACAGGCAGGTCACAAACATGTTGTCGGGAATATCCGGAACGAGCTGGTCATTGACCCGCTGCAGCACCTCGCCCGGCGAGACGATGCGCTCGGCTGCCGCCCGCAGCACGCTGCGTGTGGAGGCCATCACCAGCGCGGCCGGGATCCCCTTGTCGGTCACGTCTGCCATAATCAGTCCCAATTTACCCTCCGGCAGATCTATAAAATCGTAGAAATCCCCACCCACTTCCCGCGCCGGCCGATAGTAGGCGGCCAGTTCCCAGCCCGGCAATTGGGGGAGCTCGCGCGGAAGCAGGGTTTGCTGGATCAAGCGCGCGATGCGCAGTTCCTGGTCCAGCCGTTCCCGCCGGCGGGCCTCTTCCTTCTGCTGCCGAACGAGCTGCGCCACCCGCAGCGCGGGCGCGGCCTGGATTGCCAGGCTGCCCAGCAGAGTCCGATCGTCGACCGAGTATTCCTGCTCGCTGAGACGGGGCCCCAGGTTCAGCATTCCGATGAGCTCTCCCTGCGCCACAAGCGGCACCGTCAGCTTGACCCCCGCCTCATTCAGCGCATCCAATGCCGGCGATTCCAGCTCCAGGCGATCCAGCTCTACGACTCCGCGTGCGGACTGCAAGTAGGCCACCAGCGGGTCGTTTGGCGCAATCCCAACAGAGTTGGTTTCGGGCTCCGCCTGTCCATCTGGAGATCGGGCCAATACCCGCCACAAATTTCGATTGTGAGTGCTCATCTGCCCCCCATTATTCTCGGCATGAGTCCTGAAATCGTTACGATAGCGGGCGCGCTTGGCATTTGCCTTCGCCTGTTGTTCTGAAGGCCTAGCAGTTGAGGATGCTTATGTCAACTAAGATGATGAAAAACTTGGATTTTTGAGCCATAACCTTCAGTCTCTGCGTTCCCACTCGGCTGCGTGCGGCCTGGCGAGCGCGCGCCACTCTGGAGCCAGCGGGATGACCCCCAGCTCTCGGACAATTCTGCGCGCCGCCAGCCCAACGATGGCGGTGAAGGTCGGATAGGCTAATTCCACTTCGGCCAACTTTTCCACCCACATATCAGCCGCCATGCCGGCCGCCACAATCTGCACAATCTCGAGCGCCTGCTCGCCGACCGCATGCGCGCCCAGGATGCGGTGAGTCTCATGAGAGGCAATCATCTTGAAGAAGCCTTCGGGGCGCCCGTCGATCACCGCCCGGTCCAGGTCGGCGTAAGGTACCTGAGCAACCAGATACTCCGCGCCGCTCTCACGCGCCGCTTGCTCGGTGATACCCACGCTGCCGTACTCCGGATCCGTGAATCCGCCGTGAGGGACTATGTGGTGCTCGTAGCGCAGCTCGGGACCAAGGACCGCGTTTTCGGCCGCGATGCGCGCCTCATAACCGGCGCTTTGCACCAACATCATGCGGCCGGTGACGTCGCCCGCGGCGAAGATGTGCGTCGCCGATGTCTGCATTTTATCGTTCACAGGAATGTATCCGCGCTCGACTTGAACGCCGGCCGCCTCGAGATCCATGCCTTCCACGTTGCCGACCCATCCGACCGCAAAAAGTACCGTCTGGGCGACTGAGGTCAGCGCTTGGCCTTGCGAACGGTAGTGAAGGCGCAGTTCATCGCCGATCTTTTCGATCCGGTCAACCCCCTCGATACCGACATGAAGCTCGATGCCGCGTGCTCGGAAAGCGCGCTCCATCTCGGCCGAAACGCTCTCATCTTCAATCGCCAGAATGCGGGGGCCAATTTCGAGCATCGTGACTTCAGAACCGAAGGCGGCAAAATTGGAGGCCACCTGGCATCCGGTAGCGGCTCCGCCGATCACCAGCAGTGATCGAGGGAGATGTTTGAGGTTCCAGGTGTCGCTGTGGGTGAGCGCGTGTTCTGCACCAGGAAGGTCCAGCCTGCGGGCATGCCCACCGATACACAGGATGAACTTATCGCCGTTCACTATAGAACCGTCTCCGAATTCCAACGTGTGGGGATCGATGAAGTGGGTTGACCCCGCATCTGCATAGACCTTTGCCCTCGAGCCCTCCAGATGTTTGATGAACTGCTTCTTTTCATGGATCCCATAAACGGTCTGCTGAGTGCGCTTGATTAGCTGAGTGAAATCCATCGAAGGCGGGGGGCCAATCAGCCCGTACTCAGGAGCCAGCTGAGCCTCGCGCTGGAGCCGGGCGGCCTTCGCCAGCACACGCGTGGGCACGCAGCCGTCGTTGGTGCAGGTGCCTCCCAGTCGCTCGCGCTCCACCAGCGCTACCGAAGCGCCCAGCTCACGCGCACGCAAGGCGGCAGTGACGCCGGCCGGTCCTCCGCCAATAACTACGACATCGAACTTGTCCACTTATTCTGCTTCGGCCTCGGCCAGGTCCGAATCCATGACCACCGTTGGCAGCTTCACGTGTACCTTTCCCTCACGCACTTCCACTGCGTAGGTTTCCAGCTTCACGGCCGGATCCAGTAGGAACTCGCCGGTCTTCACGTCGTATTGGTAACCGTGCCAGGGACAGGTGAGCACGTCTCCCTCCAGGCTGCCGGTGGCGACCGGTCCCGACCGGTGCAGGCAATAATTGCGAACGGCATACCACTTGCCGTTGTGATGGAAGACGCCGATAGACCGGCCGCCGATCCGCATGAGCTTTCGCTCCCCCTCCGGAATGTCGGTCGCATCCGCCACATCGTATTCCTTATATTCGATCGACCGATACATTTCCAGGCCGCGTTCGTAGGTATCGACCGCCATCTGGTGGACCTTGTCCCGATCGACCTCCCCGCCAAGCATACCTTCCTCGGCCTCGTGTTCATCGCTGTAGGACCGCGAGAGCATCTCCAAGATGACCATGAGCAGCAGGTTCCAGGCCTTCGAGGCCCGCGCTTCTAGCTCCGGATCGGCCTCACGCAGCTCCTGGTGCAAGACCTCGCTGACCGCGTGCTGCATAAACCCCACCTGGCCGATCACGTACCGCTCGGCGATATAGATGTCCGGATCCGCGCCCTGGGAGGTGTGAGCTTGCCCGACCTTATCCACGTAATTCGCGTAATCGCTGTCGTACTCTCCCGAGGCGGTGCGGCGCCAGAAGGTCGTCAGGTGTGTCATGCGCAACTCAAGATAACGATCGTCGACCTTGCCGCTCTTCTTGAGAAAATACTTGCGCGTCGGTGGATAACGCAGCAGGTGGTCGTAAAACTGGCTCACGAAGTCTGGAATGTGCTTTTCGATAACCAGCTGGCTCTCCTTGATGGCGGCCGCGTCCTGCTCGGTAAATCCCACGAACTGCGCCATGTGGCGGAAGTAGTCTCCCGCGTTGTTTGTGGCTTCTCCAGCACCTTGCACCTGTTTTCCCAAAGTCCTCCCTTTCGGTCTCTCGAAATCACTCTTGCCTTATTACTTTCCTATGCACAAGCGCAGAACCCACGTGGCTACGACGTTTCGCCTCCGAATGTGTGGCCCGCAAGCTCGTCTCGCACCCATATCGACACGTGGGTGGCGTGCAGGGTCTAATCCCCCTTGATCCACAAAGACACCGAGCTCGGCCGCATGGTTTCTTCGACCGTGGTCAGCAGAGTCTCCTGTATGCGCTCCAGGTCCACCTCGTCCTGCAACGATTCGGCAAACGTGTTCACGGCGTGAGCGGCATCGTAGTCACCGCGGAAGAAACGTCGGTTGATGGCGGTCTGAATGAGGCTCCGAAGCGGATTGAACAGGGCCGCAATGAGCAGGGTAGAGGCCACGATCGCCAGCGGGGAGCCTTGTCCGGTCAGGGCGCGCATCGCGCCTTGCAGGAGCACCACACTGGCAAAATAGACCCCCAGAAGCGCAGCCGTCAAGGCACCGTAAATAACGGTGCGCTTGATGATCACGTCGATCTCAAAAAGCCTGTAGCGCAAGATCGCCACCGCCAGCGCGAGCGGATAGAGCGAACCGGTCAATTCTCGCAGGATCGGCACCGCACCTGATTTGGGAAGCAGCCCCAGCTCCGGCAGGAAAAACAGCAGTCCCTGGCCCAGTCCAATACCGACGACCACACCGAATGCCAGCCAGCGCGCTTGGGCCTGGTGAATCGGGTCCTTTTCCTTTAATAGGGTGTGAATCAAAGCTGCGGCCGCGATCACGATCGAGGCCGGGAAGATGAACGCAACGCCGATTTCCGGGGCCGTTCGCCACAACGTGAGCGGCTGGTCAAGCCTGGTCAGGAAGCGGGCTATGATCAGCACCGGCGGTAACCCCATTATTAGTGCAAGAGTTTGCACCGGCCGGTCTCGCATGGGCCCTTTTCGTACCGGAAAAATCAGATAGAAAACCGGAACGAGCGGAACAATCAGGAAGGGGTAGATCAGGAAGTTGAAGAACCAGGCCGGCCAGTAAGCGCCCAAATGAAACAGCTCTGCCGGACCGCCTTGTTGCCCAGAGAGCGGAAGACTGAGCACGGACGCCAGAGTCAACGCGCTGGAGACCAACAAAACTTGGGCGGCTCGGCTCCTCGGTCGACGGAGGAAGACGAAAATGGCGATCGGAGCCTGAAGGAAGAGGGTGGGCATTTCAAGGATCAAGCTGCCCAATCGTCGAAGCCAGTCCATCGAGTGCCGGCGCACGAGCGGGACCTCCAGGATCAGCTCCCGCCCCGCGCGTAACACGCGGTACTGGACGCGTTCACCCGTCTCCCAGTTCTCAGGGCGGGTCGGTTGAAAGATGAAGGCCCTTCGCACCATCTGCTCGATCGACTGGCCGTCCACCTCCAGCAGGATGTCCCCTGACCGAAGGCCCGAGACCGCGCC
>Ga0209980_10001783_pt1 | contig 11801 bp, 10 predicted proteins | sample CR02metaG_FD_183611 | JGI IMG/M metagenome (GOLD analysis project Ga0209980, IMG submission 183611) | Deep subsurface microbial communities from Mariana Trench to uncover new lineages of life (NeLLi) - CR02 metaG (SPAdes) (version 2) | ecosystem: Environmental > Aquatic > Marine > Ocean trench... | reverse complement strand
TCGCTGAGAAACGCTCGCAATGACGAGTTTGGTCGACTCTGTTTCTGCGCTGCAACTTTTCCCTTGACTCTATTTTAAAAATTTCCTATACTGTGCCTTGAAAATTCGCTTGTCTTAATTCCCCTCATTCATTCTAAGGAAATCAATGCTTTTTAACTTCGCCACCGCGTTAGTGTTTCTGATTTTCGGCGGGTTATTTGTTCTGTTGAATTTAGGGATTTCCCGAATCCTGCAGGCGCGCAATCCGCATCCCGTGAAACTCAGCACCTATGAATGCGGCGAGCTCCCCGAGGGGGAATCGTGGATTCAATTTAATATTCGGTTTTATGTGGTCGCCCTGGTTTTCCTGATTTTTGAAGTTGAAATTGTCTTTCTGTTTCCGTGGGCGATCGTGTTTAAGGATTTAGGTTTGTTTGCTTTTGTTGAAATGATGATTTTTGTATTCATCCTGCTGGTTGGGCTGGCATATGTGTGGGTGAAAGGGGACCTCGAGTGGGATAAGCCCAAATCCGTGCCGGCGCCGGAGTTTTCAGCAGGTCATGAACAGACGGAACTCACTGAAGCGGTCATCTCACAAGAGAGAGGAAAGGAAACGATCTAACGAATGCGTGAACTGATTGCGTACTTGGCGAACGGTCAAACCTTCTTAGCAGATCTCCCTGAAGTTGCTCTCAACATCATTTTCATCTCACTCGGTGCAGTTGTGCTGGTGACAGTCTGCGCTGTGCTGGCGCTGGTCGGCGTCTACATGGAAAGAAAAGTGTCTGCGCACATGCAGGACCGGGTTGGCCCGATGTACGTCGGCGGCTTTCATGGCTGGCTGCAAACTGCCGCGGATGCACTGAAGCTTCTTCTCAAAGAAGATATTGTTCCGGCTCTGGCAGATAAGAAACTGCACTTTTTTGCGCCTATCCTTGTATTTGGAGCCACCCTGGCTACGTTTGCCGTCCTGCCTTTTGGCCGCCAGTATGTCATGAGCGACATGAACATCGGTATACTTTACATTCTCGCGATTTCCTCTTTGGTGGTGATTGGGACGATTTTGGCGGGCTGGGCCTCCAATAACAAGTGGTCTTTGTTAGGCGCGATGCGCTCCGCCGCGCAAGTTGTGAGTTTTGAAATTCCCGCTTCTCTGGCGATTTTGGTCATTATTATGGCCGTGGGTAGTATGAACCTGGGAGAGATAGTCAGCGTTCAGGTCGGCGGTATTCATAAGTGGCTGATCTGGAAATTTTTTCCTTTTAACTTCCTGGCATTTATAATCTATTTTATTGCAGCGCTCGCTGAGACCAACCGTGCGCCATTTGACCTTCCCGAAGCGGAGTCTGAAATTGTTGCCGGATTTCATACGGAATACAGCGGGTTTAAGTGGGCGGCTTTCTTTTTAGCTGAATATGCCAACATGTTTATGGTCGGAGTTGTGGGCTCGACTCTTTTTCTCGGCGGCTGGTCGAGTCCGTTTGGCGATTTCATGAACTCCGGGCCGTTTCAGGTTTTCTGGATATTTGCTAAAGCTTTCGGTCTGATTTTTGTGCAAATATGGCTGCGCTGGACCTTGCCGAGGGTGCGGGTCGATCAGCTCATGTACACGTCGTGGAAAGTGCTGACGCCGTTTGCTTTTGTTGCGATTATTGGGGTTGGGTTTTATATGATTTTGTAGGTTTATATTTTAGCCAGAGATATGCCAGCACGGCGAAGTCGCAACCAAATAATTTAGCCACGGATTTTCACAGATTGACACAGATGAAATGCGTTTAGTAAAAAAATAGATTCATGACGAACAATTTGAATTTGTAGAAATTGTGTAAGTTACAAAAAGCGGAATTTAAGCTCCATAATATTAAATCCGTGTTTTATCCGTCCGAATCCGTGACTAAGAAAAATTTTGCTAAAAACACAATGCTGTCGGCTTGTAGTACGGATTGAACACGCAAAATGAGTTTGCTATATGAAGACATTACGGAAGATATTATAGGCTCAGCTTTTGAAGTGTACAACATTCTTGGCTATGGTTTTTTGGAGAAAGTCTATCAAAAGGCATTACAAGTTGAATTGTTAAATCGTGGACATTCTGCGGAATTAGAGCACCCCATAAACGTGACGTTTAAAGGCGCAATTGTAGGTGAATATGAAGCGGACTTGCTTGTGGATGACAAAGTAATCGTGGAACTTAAAATTGCAAAAGACTATAACCTCAAAGACGAACCGCAACTACTCAATGAATTAAAAGCAACAGGAATCAAAGTAGGGATGCTCGTCAATTCCTGAACCTGTCAGGAACAGGTTTTGGAAAAGAGAAAGTTGAATTCAAGCGCTTCATTTATTAAAAAATCTGTGTTTAATCCGTGTGAATCTGTGGCTAAATATTTAAGTTGACTATGAATCTATGAATCTATTCGATATAATTTTTTATGCTTTTGCTGCCTTCACCTTAGCCTCTGCGGCGTTGATGGTTGTTTCTAAAAATATTATCCACTCTGCAGTTGGACTGTTGTTTTCTTTGTTTGGGGTAGCGGGCATTTATGTTTTGTTGGCGGCTGATTTTTTAGCAGTTGTGCAAATCCTGGTTTATGTCGGCGGCATTTTGATTCTGCTGCTGTTTGGTGTGATGTTGACTCAGCGCATCACCAGCGTTGACATGCGCACGGGAACCTTGCAGCTTGTGCCAGCGATTTTGGCTGTCGCCGGAGTTTTTGTGATCTTGTTTCGGGTGATAAGTAAGACTTCGTGGGAGATCATTCCAAAAAGTGATTTCAATCCTACTGCGGAAAGGATAGGCCATCTGTTGATGAAAGAATTTCTTATACCATTTGAAATTGTCTCAGTGTTTCTACTGGTGGCCCTAGTCGGCGCTGCTTTTATTGCGAGGAAGGGTACATGACGGTCGGTTTAGAACATTATTTGGTTTTAAGTGCGGCTTTATTTTCGCTTGGTTTGCTGGCCGTGATTACCAAGAAAAATGCCGTAACCGTGCTCATGGGCATTGAATTAATTTTAAACGCCGCAAACATTAATTTCGTCGCATTTGCACGCTTTATCGATACCGATTTGGATGGTCAAGTCTTCGCGATATTTGTGATTGTTACGGCTGCGGCTTCAGCGGCAGTTGCACTGGCGATTGTTTTAAATCTTTACGAGCACTTGCGCTCAATCAATCTTGAAGAAGCGGATTCCTTAGCGGGATAATTTATGATAACCAACGCCATACTTATCTTACTTCTTCCCTTAATAGCTTTTGTTATCCAGATCTTTGTCGGTAAAAGGCTGCCGAGAAAAGGCGATTGGCTATCGACCGGCGCCATGTTCCTGGCCTTCTTTTTGGCCGTTCCGATTCTGATTCAAGCGATATCCACTTACGATGCAAATTTTAAGATCACCCAGAGTTGGGAGTGGATCAATTTTGGTCCGGTGAATGTCGCCTTTGGAATTCATATCGATAACTTGACTGCGATCATGCTGATTGTGGTGACGTTTATAAGCTCGCTGATTCATTTGTATTCCATCGGTTACATGCAAGGCGACCCGCGTTACAGCCGCTACTTTGCCTATTTATCGATTTTTTCGTTTTCCATGCTCGGCCTGATTTTAGTCGATGGCTTTTTTGGGATTTACATTTTCTGGGAGTTGGTCGGACTGAGCTCGTATTTGCTCATCGGTTTCTGGTTTGAAAAGAATTCGGCTGCCAATGCCGCGAAGAAAGCCTTTATCACCAACCGCATCGGCGATGTCGCCATGTTCGCCGGAATTCTTATTATTTTTACCACCTTAGGCGTTTTCAATTTTGAGGAAGTTTTTACGGGGATCGCGGACGGTAAATTATCTGGCGGATTATTGACCGCCGCAGGCATTTTGATTTTCATGGGCGCGGTTGGTAAATCGGCCCAGTTTCCACTTCACGTCTGGCTGCCGGACGCGATGGAAGGTCCGACTCCGGTCAGCGCCTTGATTCACGCCGCGACAATGGTAGCAGCCGGCGTTTACATGGTCGGTCGAACTTTCGTGATCTATACCGCCGATGCCTTACTGGTCATTGCTTACATTGGTACGATTACGGCGTTTATGGCGGCTACAATTGCCATCGTTCAAAAAGATATCAAACGCGTGCTGGCTTACTCAACAGTTAGCCAGCTCGGATTCATGATGGTTGGCCTCGGTACCGGAGGGTATACCGCAGGCCTTTTCCATCTTACCACCCACGCCTTTTTCAAGGCGCTGCTTTTTCTCGGTTCCGGTAGTGTGATTCATGCGGTCCACTCACAGGAGATGGATGATATGGGCGGACTGCGCAAGAAAATGCCCATCACTTTCTGGACTTTTTTAATTGGTACGCTCGCTATTTCAGGAGTGCCGCCGCTTTCCGGTTTTTGGAGTAAAGACCTCATTTTAGCGTCTGCACTCGAATTCGGCATGCTGCATCCAAGCCATATGGTGATTTTTGCGGTGACGCTCATTGCTGCGGGTATGACGGCTTTTTATATGCTTAGAGCAGTTTATCTCACCTTTGCAGGTGAACCGCGTGATAAAGAAAAATTCGATCACGCGCACGAATCTCCCCTGGTGATGACCATTCCGCTTTGCGTTCTCGCAGTATTTGCAATTGGTACGATTTGGTGGGGTTGGTTGGAGCACTTGCTTGCAAAACCGGAACTTTCCTCTTTTGCAAGCAGGGGTTCTCAAATAGTTGAAACAGGAGGGGGGCATGCAGATGTAACACACACCGCCCACAATATTGCGATGTTTTCCTCGATTGCAATTGCCGGGTTGGGAATTTTGCTTTCTACTCTGGTATACCACTGGAAGAAAATTTCCGCCGAGGCATGGGGGAGGAGGCTTAAGCCGATTTATACTTTACTCTGGAATAAATACTACTTTGATGAATTTTATGGCGCTACCGTGATTGCAGGGACGCTTCTCATCAGTAAAATTTCATCCCTTTTTGATATGAAAGTCATCGATGGCTTTGTGAACGGAGTTGCGAGGATCACGGTAAGCTTTGCATTTGGCAACGGTCGTTTTGATTTAAAGATAGTCGATGGCATGGTTAATTTGGTGGGAAAAATAGTTACATTCTTCGGCGCACAGTTGAGGATGGTTCAAACGGGTCGTGTACAAAATTATATTCTGATAGCTTTAGGTGCAGTAGTGCTTGTTTTAATCTTTCAGCAATTTTAGGATGATAAAGTAGAGGATTGAATAAATGAATAATGTCTTGACTCTGATCACATTTCTCCCAATGGTTGGCGTTCTGCTCATTTTATTGGTTCCGAATGGCAACAAAACACTCATTCGAATTTTAGCTGCGGTATCCACCGGCTTGCAAGTGCTGCTCGCAGTTTGGATTTATATAAATTTCGATTCGGACACAAGCAGCATGCAATTCAGGGAGCAATATAAATGGATTCCCTCGTTTAATATCGAATATTTTATGGGCATTGATGGCCTGAGCGTGTCGATGGTGCTTTTGACCGCCTTTCTATCTTTTATTTGCATTTTCGCTTCATGGGGAATCAATAAGGGCGTCAAAGGCTACTTCGCGATGTTTCTGCTTTTGGACACCGGCATGATGGGCGTCTTTTGCTCGCTCGATTTCTTCCTGTTTTACATCTTCTGGGAAGTCATGCTGCTGCCAATGTACTTTCTCATCGGAATTTGGGGCAGTCCGGCGCGCGTTGATGCCGATGGTATGGTTCGAGGGGGTCCTTACGCGGCAATCAAATTTTTCCTCTATACCCTTTTTGGTAGCGTGTTAATGCTGTTGGCGATGCTGGTTTTATATTTTAATGTCACAGATCCGGTTACCGGCGGCCACACGTTTAATATGCTGTACATTATGGATCAGTCAAACCACAGCGGGGTGCTCAATAATTTCGATATTCGCCTGTGGTTGTACGCGGCTCTGTTTATCGGCTTTGCTATTAAAGTGCCGCTCTTTCCATTTCACACCTGGCTGCCGGATGCTCACGTGGAAGCACCGACCGCGGTCAGCGTCATCTTAGCTGGTGTGCTCTTGAAAATGGGAACCTACGGCATGTTGCGAATTAGTTTCCCAATGCTGCCCGATGCCATGAAGTGGGAGTATTTTGCTTACGGCATGGCTATTCTGGGAGTGATCAACATTATTTACGGAGCCTTCTGCGCCATGGCACAGACAGATTTGAAGAAGCTTGTGGCTTATTCGAGTATCAGCCACATGGGAATTGTCCTGCTCGGTATGTCCGGACTCACTTCTTTAGGCATGAATGGTGCGGTCATGCAAATGTTCAATCACGGTACCGGAACTGCGATGCTATTCCTTTTGGTTGGTGTAATTTATGACCGGGCACACCACCGCAACATTGATGACTTCGGTGGACTTGCCGTTCGCATGCCGATTTATGCTGCGGCGATGAGTTTGGCTTTCTTTGCAGGGCTGGGTCTTCCCGGGCTTTCCAGTTTTATGAGCGAAGTATTTTCTTTCCTCGGTGCTTTTGGCTCAGAAATGTTTAATCTGAAAGCGATTACAATCATTTCAATAATAGGAATCGTATTGACTGCGGGCTATTTCCTGTGGACCTTTCAAAGGATGTTCCTGGGTGAGCTTAATCCAAAATATAAAGATTTGCCAGATCTTAATGGGAGAGAGCTGTTTACCCTGGTTCCATTGGGAATCGTCATTATATTTCTGGGTATTTATCCGGCGCCGCTTTTAAATTTGATTAAAACTTCTTTAAACGAATTGGTAGAGGTGGTTAAAACAGCCAATCCGATTTTGTGGGGACTGCAATAAGATATGAATCCTTCCGAAATCATACAAAATAATATCAACAGTCTGAGCTACTTTGTTCCCGAGCTTATTTTAACTGGCATGATCGTGGTTCTGATCATTACAGACCTGCTCTTGAAAAAAGAAAACTCGCCCTGGACATCGTTGCTGGCATTGGGCGGTCTGGTCATCGCATTTGTAGCAGTCATGAATCAGTACGATCTTGGCAGCCGGTCGATTTTCAACGACATGCTGGTTGTCGATCCTTTTTCACTTTATTTCAAGCTTTTGTTTTTAGTTTCTGCTGTGTTTGTGGTTTTGCTTTCTATCGGCTCAATTGAGCTTTCAGGACGCCCTGTTGGCGAATATTTTACTTTAATGATCGCGCTTACGCTGGGCCTGTTTTTAATGGCTTCCGCAACTAACCTGATCACGATTTTTATCTCAATCGAGTTTGTTAGCGTTACATCGTTCATTTTGGCGACCTACCTAAAGACACGTCGCCGCTCAAGTGAAGCCGGCTTAAAGTATGCAATTTACGGTGCATTTTCTTCGGGACTCATGTTGTACGGCATTTCCATTCTATATGGACTTACCGGCACTTTAGACATCTACGAAATTGGCACTAAGCTCGCTGCTTCCACACCCAATAGCCTTGCCCTGCTCACCTCGGTTATTTTGATGCTTGCGGGCTTTGGTTATAAACTTGCGGCGGTTCCATTCCACTTTTGGGCACCGGATGTCTACGAGGGAGCGCCAACCCCGATTACAGCATTTTTCTCAGTAGGGCCAAAGGCAGCCGGATTTGCTTTGTTGATTCGTTTTTTTAATGTTGCCTTAGCTACTGAGGGAACAAACGGTGAATGGTCAGCGATTGCCGGAGTCAATTGGTCGCAGTTGCTCGCAGTGGTCGCGGCCGCTACCATGACTTTGGGAAATCTGGTAGCAATCGTTCAGAAAAACATCAAGCGCCTTTTGGCTTATTCAAGTATTGCCCATGCCGGATATGCGTTGATGGGAGTTGTTTTACTTTCCGATCAAGGTGTCTATGCGACCATATTTTATTTGGTTGTTTATTATCTGATGAATATCGGCGCTTTTTTGATTGTCATTGTATTTCAAGACCTGGTTGGTAGTGAAAGCATCGACGACTACAAAGGACTGATTTGGAGAGCGCCGGTTCCGGCGATAGCTATGGGCGTGTTTTTGTTTTCGCTCGCAGGAATGCCGCCCACGGCAGGGTTCATCGGCAAATTTTATCTGTTCGCTGCCTTGATTAAGGGAGGCCCAGGTTTTTACTGGCTGGCAGTCGTCGGCTTTATCAATAGTGTAATTTCACTTTATTATTATGCCCGTATTTTGAAAGCTATGTGTTTTGATAAACAGGATGAAAAGGAACCCGCTTCCTTAGCTGTTTCCCCTTATTATGTTGTCCTGCTTGCTACATTGGTTGTTCCCACAATTTTGCTCGGAGTTTATTGGGTGCCACTTGCAGACCTCGCAAACTACTCGGTCGAGTTCTTGCGGGCACTTTAACAAATCCTTTCGGATTTTTTCTGCATGCGATTGTGTTTAAGGTATTACTTAGATAATCGCATTCCTTGAAACCACTTCAGCAGATGGAGTTATGATGAAACGACGCGCACCGCTAACTCAGAGAAAGTATTTTTTTAGCCTCTTAGTCCTCCTTTCCGGGTATATTCTGCTGGCTGCAGCGAGCGGCAAAAAGCCGGAGTCCAAAAGAAGAAATCCAAATTTACCCCGTTCTTATAAACCAATCGACCAAATCGAACACGATCTCTTCCAATTACAACTCAAATATCCCGACTTACTTCACGTTGAGAAAATTGGCCGAACCGCAGGTATGGGCCAGCCGATTTGGGCTATCAAGGTTTCTGATAACGTCCAAAAAAGAGAAGATGAGCCGAGAATTCTGTTTGAGGGTGTTCACCACGCCCGTGAGCCGATCGGCGCTAACATCTGTTTGGAATTGGCTAAAACTTTGTGTGAGAAATATAAAACTGACCCGCAAATTAAGAATTGGGTTGATTCAATCGAGATTTGGCTGGTGCCGGTTGTAAATCCGGACGGTTACAAATATATTTTCGAAAACGATTTGCGATTCCCCTGGTGGCGAAAAAATCTCAGAGACAACGATGGCGACGGCGTGTTTAACCCGTTGTATGACGGCGTCGATTTAAATCGCAATTACGGGTACAATTGGCAAGAGGGTGGAGATGGCAAACCGGGCAGTTGGTTCTATCGCGGTGAAGCTCCTTTTTCGGAAAATGAAACTCTGGCGATAATGAATTTGGCGCGCCGGGAAAATTTTGCTATCGGTATTTCCTACCACAGCTATGGCGAGTCGGTTCTCTTCCCATGGGGTAATTTTAAACGGCCGCCTGATTTAGACTTGATTGTAGAAATTGCCGGTGAGATGGCCTCGAGGATAAAAAGAGAATCCGGACGAGGGCAGTATTCGGTTTTGCCGCTAAATGGCCGGGTCGGGCAAAGCTCTATTTGGATGTACGCCGAGCAGCATGTGATCGATTACATCATTGAGGTTGGCACCCAATATTTCCCCACGGAAGAAAGTGTACCGTTTATTATAAAAGAAAATCTCAAGGGCGCTTTTTATCTATTTGATCGGGTGCTTGAAACCGGCATTAAGGGACACGTTTTTGACACCTATACGAAGAAACCGCTTTTAGCGGAAATCAAGGTTAAAGAACTTTCAGCGGATTACGTCAAGCCAAGAATGACGGATAAGGAGTTTGGCGGTTTTCACCGGCTTTTAACCCCGGGGGAATTCACTTTAGAAATTCACAGCCAGGGGTATTTCCCCAAAACCATTAAGAATGTGAGAGTGAAGCGTGGTAAGTGCACTGATTTCGAAATTGGTTTGATTCCGAATAGAAAGTTGACCAATGGACATTGAAAAGATAATCGTAGCCGAAGCGGCCTCACTTCGGGAGGCCACACTTCAGGAGAGTAAGCCAGAACTCCGGTGAGAACCGCTACTTTATTTTTTATCCTGCATAAAATGCTTAAACAAATCAAGAGGGAGCGGAAATATAATCGTTGAGTTGTTTTCCGCAGCAACCTCAGTTAGAGTTTGTAAAAACCGCAATTGCAGCGCTTCAGGAAAAGCGCTAATCACCTCGGCGGCGTCACGCAATTTCGTTGATGCTTGAAACTCTCCTTCAGCATGAATAATTTTTGCTCGTCTCTCTCGCTCTGCTTCAGCTTGTTTTGCGATGGCTCGCTGCATTTCTTGCGGTAAATCAACGTGCTTAATTTCAACCAAACTCACCTTAATGCCCCAGGGCTCGCTGTGATTGTCGATGATCTCCTGTAAGCTTGAGTTGATTTTCTCTCTTTCTGCCAGCATCTCATCCAGTTCAGCGCCGCCCATAACACTTCTGAGGGTGGTCTGTGCCAATTGCGAAGTCGCATAAAGATAATCCTCAACCTCCGTAATCGCCTTTGATGGGTCCATAACCCTGAAATATAAAACTGCGTTTACTTTCACCGAAACATTGTCTTTTGTAATGACATCCTGAGGCGGGATATCCATAGCAACGGTTCGCAAACTCACTTTAACCATGCGATCAATCAATGGGATAAGGAAAATCAACCCCGGTCCCTTTGAACCCATCAGCCGGCCCAAACGAAAAATAACACCTCGCTCATACTCTCTTAGCACTCTAATGGCGCTTGCTAAAAGCATTACTATGACTACAATCAATAATCCGACATACGGCATTTTTCCCTCCTTGCTAAATAATTTAGAAAAAAATTAGGCATAGAGTCCTCAAAGATTACACAAAGAACACTGATGCTTTTTTTGGTTTTCAAAAGACTAAGATAAAAATGAAAATTAAAGCTTTTCGCTTCTGTGTCACTTTGTGCTTCTTCGTGAGCTCTGTGTCCAATATGAAACTTTTATTTTGCTTTCTCAACTTTCAAAACCAGACCTTCTACAGATACAATCCGCACTTTTTCACCCTTTTTGATGAGAGCATCGCTGGTGGCTTTCCAAATTTCACCGTGAACTTTTACATTGCCTTCCGGAGAGATTTTACTTTGGGCCATGCCGCTCTTGCCGACAATTCCTTCATTTCCCGTTGTGATTTTTTTACGGTGTGTTCTGAACGCCATTCCGAAAGCAAAGATAAAAAAGGCTGCGGTTAATGCGACGACAGTAATGATTAAACTTAACGAAATAGAGAGCACAGGGGCAAAATTATCAGGAGGTTGCTCGATGAGCATAAGTGAACCTAACAGCATAGCAATAATTCCACCAATGGTTAATAATCCGAAACTGGTTATTTTAACTTCCATAATAAATAAAACAATGGCGACAAGTATTAAAAGCAGACCCGCGTAATTTATTGGCAGCACTTGCAGCGCAAAAAAGGCTAAGATCAAACAGACCGCGCCAACGACACCTGGGAAGATAGCGCCCGGGTTTGAGAGCTCAAAAAATAACCCGTAAAAGCCAAGCATCATTAAAATGTAGGCAACATTTGGATTGGAGATTTTTTCGAGAATCCTGTAGCGCAAATTCATTTGATGGTAAACAATTCGGGCGTTTTTAGTTTTAAGGGTAACCTCTCTTGAAACTAATTCAACCTCCATACCATCCATCTGGCTGAGCAAACTATCTACAGAAGGCGAAATGAAATCGATGACATTTAAATCAAGCGCTTCCTGCTCCGTAATCGAGACGCTTTCACGAACTGCCTTTTCTGCCCACTCAATATTGCGTCCGCGTTTTTCCGCCAACGCTTTAACTTGGGCAACGGCATCGTTTGTAACTTTCTCGTTCATGACTGAGGAGGTGTCTGCACCGCCTTGAATATTGACCGGATGAGCAGCGCCAATATTTGTGCTCGGCGCCATGGCTGCAACATGAGCCGCATAAGTAATGAAAACACCCGCAGAAGCCGCTCTTGAGCCTTGCGGGGAGACATAGACAATAATGGGAATGTCTGCGGCTAAAAAGCGTTTGGTGATTTGCCTGGTTGATTCTAATAGACCACCCGGCGTATCGAGC
>Ga0209980_10001781_pt1 | contig 11802 bp, 12 predicted proteins | sample CR02metaG_FD_183611 | JGI IMG/M metagenome (GOLD analysis project Ga0209980, IMG submission 183611) | Deep subsurface microbial communities from Mariana Trench to uncover new lineages of life (NeLLi) - CR02 metaG (SPAdes) (version 2) | ecosystem: Environmental > Aquatic > Marine > Ocean trench... | reverse complement strand
TACGCCGTAAGTGCGTGCAGAGCGGGCAATGTCGTGGATGTCCATGTTCGTGATCGCCGAGGTGACGACGCAGCCGTTTTTATCATAAACCGGATAGTGGAGCAGCGCCAAATAGAGATGGGTCGGTGGCTGAGCATGACGCTGCCTTTCTTCAGGGGTGAGTGGTGCCTTCCTGAATAAGTCGGGGCGCTTCCTCCGCGTCAGATTAAGGCTCATCTCTCGGCGCCAATGTTTTATCCGGTCATGATCCCCTGAGAGGAGGATCTCAGGCACTTTAAGTCCTCTGAACTCTTCTGGACGGGTATACTGTGGGTATTCCAGCAGTCCGTTATTGAACGACTCTTCCTGCGCCGACCTTATATTGCCCAAAACACCGGGGATAAATCGGGCCACTGTATCGATGACGACCATGGCTGGAATCTCTCCTCCGCTCAGGGTGTAATCCCCGATGGACAACTCGTCGTCGACGGAGGTTTTGACCCTTTCATCAATCCCTTCGTAGCGGCCACAGATTAAGACCAACTCTTGCCCTTGCGCGAGCTGATGGGCCTCCTTGTTGTTGAAGGTCCTCCCCTGTGGGGTTAGCACAATGACCCGCGGGTTCTTTAGCCTTCTTCTTACATCTTCGATTGCTGTAATAAGAGGCTCAGGCTTCAGGATCATGCCCTGACCACCCCCATAGGGATAGTCATCTGCTGTTCGATGGCGATCTGTGGTGTAGTCTCTGAGGTCAACTAGGCGGACTGAAATCAAGCCCCGATCCTGTGCCTTTTTTAAGATGCCGTGACCCAACGGGGATGAAAACATAGGCGGGAAAAGTGTGATCACAGTAATATCAAGCATGACGTTTGTCAGAAACGGGCTTGGTGGCTAGTGCCCTACCAACTATCTCGGGCACTGCCCCTACGCCGGTTGTTTTCGGATCGGGGTAACGTTGGAACGGACCTAGACTTCCAAAAGCCCGGCGGGAGGATTGATGGTTATTTTCCGCGCGCGGATGTCGATCTTCTCAATGACCTCTTGTACGGCAGGAATGAGGTACTCCCTGGAGGCACCTGCCACCACGTAGAGATCGCCTCCCTGCTTAAACCAGATCCTGGCAACTTTCCCAATCCATTCGCCATGGGTGTCCAGCACGTCGAAGCCCACCACTTGATAGTAGTAAAACTCACCCGGTTCGAGAGGTTGAAGAGTATCTTCTGCTACGGACAGGACAGCACCGATCAACTTCTCGGCATGGTTGATCTCTTCGGTCCCTCGGAGTTTTACCAGGGCATTTTGCTGGTGAACCTTACTCCTCTCGAGGTAATGTCGTGAGCGGATTCCATTCCTTTCCAACACCACTTCTTTGGCAGAATAGAGCAGGGTACTCTGGGGATTATAGGGTTTTAGCTTGAGCCACCCTTCGAGTCCATGGGTGGAAACAAGCTCCCCTAGGGGGACGAGCCGTTCGGGCACCCGATCTGAGGGACCATCCTTGTTATCGGTCTTCCACAATCTCGAGAACCACCTTTCGGTTTACCCTTGAGGCGGCCGCATTCAGGATGGTTCGAATTGACTTTGCCGTTCTTCCTTGCTTTCCGATAATCCGGCCGAGGTCTTGTTTTGCCACCTTCAACTCCAAAACCGAGGCAGTTTCTCCTTGGGTCTCGATGACCTCAACGGCGTCGGGGTTGTCAACCAGGGATCTTGCTAAGTACTGAACCAGTTCCTTCATGAAGGAGATAACCTCCCGTCTTTAGAATTTGTCAGGAAGGCAGGGAAGGTTGGCTTGTCCTTGCCGCCTTTTTAATTAAATCTGAAACGACTTGGGTTGGCTGGGCTCCACGTTGAAGCCATCTTTCTATTTTTTCGCTGTTGATCTTAATACCACCGGTATCCACTCTGGGGTTATAGGTTCCCACCTGTTCGATGTACCTTCCATCCCGGGGCGCACGGGAGTCACTGACAACGATACGGTAAAATGGACTCTTCTTTGCCCCATGTCTGCTCAAACGTATTTTTACACTCATGTTTCTTTTCCTTGAATTAGTGGAAAGGCATAGAGGTACGATTAAATAGCGCTGGTGCCCCCTTTTGGTTCATCCTCTGCATCATTTTTCTCATTTCCATGAACTGCTTAATAAGGCGGTTGATCTCAGTGACTGAGGTGCCGCTCCCTTGCGCAATTCTGCGTCTTCGACTCCCATTTAGAATAGCCGGGTTACGTTGCTCGCCGATCGTCATGGAGTTGATAATGGCCTCCACGCGCTTGAACTCTCTATCTGCCTGGGTCATATCCATCTTTTGGCTCAGTTTTCTGCCCCCAGGGATAAGATCCATCAGCTCACCGATAGAGCCCATTTTTTTAATCGTCTGAAGCTGCGATTTAAAATCCTCCAAAGAGAACGATCGTTGTTTGATCAGTTTCTCTAACTTTCCCGCTTCTTTTTGCTCATGGGCCTGCTCTGCCTTCTCTATGAGGGTTAGGACGTCTCCCATCCCCAGGATTCTCGAGGCCTGCCGATCCGGGAAGAAAGGTTCCAGGGCGTCCAGTTTTTCACCCACTCCCACAAAAACAATAGGCTTGCCGACAATTTCCCGCATGGAAAGGGCAGCACCACCGCGTGCGTCTCCATCAGTTTTTGTGAGGATGATGCCGGTCAAGTTGAGCCACTGGTCAAAGCTCTGGGCCTGGTTGACTGCGTCTTGCCCGGTCATAGAATCTGCGACCAAAAGAACTTGGTGTGGATGCAGCGCCCCATGGATAGTCTGGAGCTCTTTCATGAGTTCGGTGTCAACGTGGAGTCTGCCTGCCGTGTCGATGAGGAGGAGATCAAAATGTTGTTTACGGGCCTGGGCAAGGGCTTCGTTGCAGATTGTTACAGGTGGCGTTCCTGGGTCAGAGCTGTGGACAGGTAGCTCAAGCTCTCCAGCGAGTATCTTCAACTGCTCTATTGCCGCGGGTCGATAAACGTCCGCAGAGACAAGGTAGGGAGTCTTGTTTTTTTCTTTTTTTAGGTAGCGAGCGAGCTTGGCTGCCGTGGTTGTTTTGCCTGAACCCTGTAAGCCAACGAGCAAGATGATCAGGGGTGGTTTTCCATTCAAGATCAAGTCCTTGCGTTCTCCCCCTAAAAGGGAGATGAGCTCTTCTCTGACGATCTTGATGAGCTGTTGCTCGGGGGTGAGGCTGAGCAGGACCTCTTGGCCCATTGCTTTGACTCTGACCGAATCAATAAAACTCTTTACGACTTTGAAATGGACATCAGCCTCTAGGAAGGCTAAGCGGACCTCGCGCAGGCTTTCTTCGATGTTCTTTTCGGTGATTTTTCCCTGACCCCTAAGCTTTTTAAAGGTCAGTTCCAGTTTGTCGGTTAAGTTCTCAAACATGTTCCAGGGGATGGGTAACTTGTTATCTTTTCAGGGAAAAATCCTAGTGGGAGGGTAGTACGAAATAGTCTTCCTGTCAAGGAAGGACAAGAAACCCGGCCCACCGTTCATCCCATTTTTTAGCAGGAATAGGCAGGCCGGGTTTTTGGGATAGAAAATTACATCATGCCGCCCATTCCACCCATGCCGCCCATTCCACCACCCATCCCACCACCCATCCCACCGCCCGGGGGCATCGGTGGCATTGCTGATGATTTATCTTCGGGTTTATCTGCCACAACGGCCTCTGTGGTGAGGAGAAGCCCCGCGATCGATGCCGCGTTTTGAAGGGCGGTGCGAACGACCTTGGTTGGATCGATAACCCCGGCCTTCACGAGGTCTTCATATTTTTCTGTCACGGCGTTGTAACCGAAAGCTCCCTTGCCTTCCTTGACTTTTAGCAGGGCAATAGAGCCGTCCACGCCTGCATTGATCGCGATTCTCCTCAGAGGTTCCTCCAGGACACGTTGCACAATTTTGATGCCCGACTTTTCATCCTCAGAGGCCCTTAGCTTATCCAGCGCACCTGCGGCCCTGACCAGGGCAACCCCCCCACCGGGGACGATCCCCTCTTCGACTGCTGCACGAGTGGCATGGAGGGCATCTTCAACGCGCGCCTTTTTCTCTTTCATCTCTATCTCTGTGGCAGCACCTACATTAATGACTGCTACGCCTCCCACCAGTTTGGCAAGGCGCTCCTGGAGTTTTTCACGGTCATAATCCGAGGTGGTCTCGTCAATCTGGGCTCGGATCTGTTTGATCCTTCCTTCAATATCAGCCTTTTTTCCTGCCCCATCCACCAACGTGGTGTTATCCTTGTCCACCACGATTCTCTTAGCCCGCCCCATGTCCTGGAGGGTTAAGTTTTCCAATTTAATCCCCAGTTCTTCGGCGACAAGCTTACCTCCGGTGAGAATAGCGATATCCTCCAGCAAGGCTTTTCTCCTGTCCCCAAATCCAGGGGCCTTGACCGCCACACACTGAAGGGTGCCTCGGATCTTGTTGACCACCAGAGTTGCCAGCGCCTCCCCCTCTAGGTCCTCGGAGATGATAATGAAGGGTTTTCCAGTCTTGGATATCTGCTCCAGGACTGGCAGGAGATCCTTCATATTGGAGATCTTCTTCTCATGGATCAGCAGGTAGGCGTCTTCAAGGACCACCTCCATCCGCTCCTGATTGGTCACGAAATAGGGAGAGAGGTAGCCGCGGTCAAACTGCATTCCTTCAACGACCTCCAGGCTGGTTTCTAGGCCCTTGGCCTCCTCTACCGTAATCACGCCCTCTTTGCCGACCTTATTCATCGCTTCCGCGATCACCTCGCCTATGGTTGCGTCATTGTTAGCTGCAATGGAACCTATCTGGGCAATCTCTTTGGGATCCCTAGTTGTCTTGGACATATTCTTGAGTTCCTCGACAACGGTAACAACCGCCTTGTCAACCCCTCGTTTGATGCCCATGGGATCGTGCCCGGCCACTACCAACTTGATCCCTTCTGAATATATCTGGCGCGCTAGAACTGTCGCCGTGGTGGTTCCATCTCCGGCCACATCCGAGGTCTTGCTGGCGACCTCCTTGACCATTTGGGCCCCCATGTTTTCAAATTTGTCTTCGAGCTCGACCTCTTTTGCCACCGTCACACCGTCCTTGGTCACGGTTGGTGCGCCAAATGACTTGTCCAATACAACGTTGCGCCCTTTAGGTCCAAGCGTAACGGTGACGGCGTCTGTAAGAATATTAATCCCCCTTTGGATTGACTCTCGCGCATCCTGGCTAAATTTTACGATCTTAGCTGCCATCTATGTGCCTCCTTACCTTTCTTTCCTTTATGGTTATTTCTCGACGATGCCGAGGATATCCTCCTCGCGCATGATCAGATGCTCCTCATCATCAATGTTGATCTCTGAACCTGAGTACTTGCCAAAGAGCACCCGGTCGTTTACCTTGACATCCAAAGGGGTGATTTTGCCGTCATCATTCACCTTCCCTTTGCCGACTGCAACTACTCGGCCTTCCTGCGGTTTTTCCTTTGCTGTGTCAGGGATGATGATCCCTCCTTTGGTTTTTTCTTCTTCCTCAATTCTTTTCACAATCACCCGGTCCTGCAAGGGCCTGATCTTCATTTCTCTCCTCCTTTCTGATCTGTAACTTTAAACTAGCGGTTTTACAAAGAAACTTTTAGTAGGAACTGCTAGCGTTAGGTGACAACTGGCACAAGCTGCTTAAACTTAATCACATAGACTGCCCTGTCAAGGGGCTACGAATGACCATCGCAGTTAATATAACAACCAGGGGAGAAAATCAAGGACTACGTTCTAGGCTCTCTGTTTGTTAAGCTCATCCTCGAGATACTTGCGATAGAGGATCTCCCATTCTCGGCTCCCGGGAGTTACGGGACGCGATAAGGACTGAATTTTCTGGCGTACAAGCTGATCGAGGCGGTCTTTCAGATTAAAGACCTCGCTTAGGACTTCCTTGGTTTCTCTCAATACCTTGGACTCATTGAGGATATTGATGAGATCGTCCTTCTTTAAGGCGTCCAAAATGAGATGGGAAAGATGGGAAATCCGACCTTCCGATAATCTTGTCACAGGACAAACCCCTTTTTTTTGGCCAGTTTTTGTTTAATCAGGACGAACATCTTTTGATTATCAGTCTCTCTAGCCTCCCTGGCGTGGGCAGCCAGCACCTCCCGTGCTTCGTCCTCGATAGCATCCTCCTCACGGAAATTTTTCGTAATGATTTCTACGATTTTTGCCCTCACGGTTGCCTCATTCATTTTGAGGACTATTATGTCTTTTGCACGGTAGTTTTTTAGGAGGCGGTCAACCAGTCTGTCGATCTGCTCAGGCTTGATTTTCATCGGCTGTGGGAAACCTGTGGATAACTTGAAAAGACACTGTGAGCAACCCGGGAATGCTGTAAAGTCTTTATCTTTTCATTAATCTTCTTGTCATATTAAGTCAACCTTGATAAAGCGCCAATAGAGAGAGAATGGATACCTTTAAAAAACCCAATCCCCTTAAAAGGGGAGATACCATTGGGGTTGTGGCTCCTTCAGGGGTTGTTCAAGATGAGTCGCTCGATGCAGGGGTCCATGCCCTCGTTCGGGAAGGTTTTCGCGTTGAGCTGGCTAAAGGGATCTTAGAACGTAAGGGATACTTGGCTGGAGAGAATGAGACAAGGGCCAGGGCCCTTGAGCATTTCTTCCTGCGCGACGACATTCGCGCCATAATCTGCGCCCGAGGAGGATTCGGTTCAGTGCAGCTTCTGCCCCTTATAGATGCTCGAATCATTAGCCTGCATCCCAAGATCTTCGTTGGGTACAGCGATGTGAGCGTGCTTCTCATCTGGTTGTCCCAGAATTGTGGGCTGGTGACTTTTCACGGGCCGATGGTGGCGATGGACATAGCTCGGGGCATGAAAGGTCGTACCAGGGATTTTTTCTGGGATACCCTTTGCGGAAAAGGCAAAACCTGGCAGGTCCGAGTATCGGAGACAGTCCGGCCGGGGACGGGGGTGGTTCAGGCCAAGATGGTTGGGGGTTGTCTGTCCACGGTTGTGACGACTCTTGGAACGCCTTATGAAATCCAGACGATCGGCAGGATCCTCTTTCTTGAGGATGTCGGAGAGAAGGCCTATCGGATCGAGAGAATGCTGACTCATCTCAAGATGGCAGGGAAGCTCGATGGAGTTGCAGGGGTCGTCTTTGGACAATTCCCCGATTGTGGGGTAGGGGAAGAGAGGGGTGTGGCAGAAATTATTGAAGATCTCTTTCGCGATGTTTCCTATCCGGTCCTCTCAGGACTTTCTGCAGGCCATACAGAGGAGAATCTTCTCCTCCCCTTTGGCGTTAAGATGGCCTTGGATGGAAAGGCAGGGGTTGTTTCGTTGTTGGAGTCGCCTACGGTCGAGTCTTAGCCCCGAATTGAAAAAGATAGAGGTAATGTAAGGCAACGATTGGGCTATGTCCGAGGAACTCCCAGTGAAACTGCGAGGGAAGACCTTGCTCACAGTCAAGATTTCGGATCTGGGTTAGCAGACGTTCAAAAGGGAGATTATGGATTTTGGCGCTCTTGATGGTCTCTTCAAAGAGGCGGTTACCCAAGGTGTTTTTCCTGGGGCAGTGGTTCTGGTGTGTAGAAGAGATGAGGTCGTATTCGAGCGGGCATTTGGCTTTCGTTCTCTGTTCCCGGAGAAGACCCTCATGCAGTCAGATACCATTTTTGATCTGGCTTCTTTGACAAAGGTGCTCGCAACTACGACGGCAGTAATGCTCTTGGTCAGGGAGAAAAAGATTCGTCTCGATGATCGAGTGAATCGGTTTGTTCCCAATTTTGGGGTATTCGGAAAACATCGCATAACCATCCGTCATCTCCTGACTCACTGTTCCGGGCTCCCGGCCTTGAAGCCCTATTACGAGGAGATCCTTGGAGCAGAGAAAGGTGGAAGGATAAACTTCGTTGCCAGCAGGGCGGCCAAGAGTTACGTGTTTGATCGAATTCGCGGAGAGAAACTAGTGACCTCACCGGGAACCCGAATGCTGTATAGCGATCTGGGTTTCATGCTTCTTGGTGAAATTGTTGAGGAGGTTAGCGGTCGTACCTTGGACCGGTATTGCCAAGACAGGATTTTTGATCCCATGGGGCTCCAATCCATGTTCTTTGTTGACCTCACTCAATTACGGGTGCGCCAAGTTCTCCCAGCCCAGGAGAGGATAGCGCCGACGGGGAGCTGTCCTTGGCGTAAAAGGATACTCTGCGGAGAAGTCCATGATGGGAATGCCTATGCCATGGGTGGAGTGGCCGGCCATGCGGGGCTGTTTTCTTCTGCTAGAGATATCCATCATTTTATCGGCCGACTTAGACGGTGTTACGAAGGCGTCGATCCCTTCTTGCCGGCTGAAGTGGTGCGAGAGTTTTTCACGCGGAATGATACCGTTGAGGGATCGACCTACGCCTTGGGCTGGGATACCCCTTCATCGGCAAACTCTACTAGCGGAGGCTTTTTTTCTGCTAACTCGGTGGGCCATCTGGGATTTACTGGGGTCTCCCTTTGGTGGGATTTAGAGAAGAGTTGTCACATCATCCTCCTAACAAACCGTGTCTATCTCTTGCGTGATGACAATAAGATGAACGAATTTCGCCCTCATTTTCACGATCTCATTATGAAGACCCTTGACCAATGAGTGACTCCCTGGAACGCAGCAACCACATTCACCTTATTGCGATTTGTGGGGTGGGGATGGCCTCGCTCGCCGGCTTACTTCGATCCCAGGGGCACATCGTATCGGGATCCGATGAGGGGATCTATCCTCCCATGAGTACTTATCTTGCAGGGTTGGGGATTCAAGTGCTTTCGGGTTATAGGGAGGATCATCTTAAAGAGCGCCCTGACCTTGTGGTGGTTGGAAATGCAATCTCACAGGACAATACCGAGGCCAAAGCCGTACTGAGAATGGAGATTCCCTATATCTCGCTCCCCCAGGCACTAAAGAGGTTTCTCGTTGGTTCGAAGAGGTGCTTGGTGGTCGCGGGCACGCACGGAAAAACCACTGCAGCCTCTCTGATGGTCTGGGTTTTGACCCAGGCCGGATTGGAGCCGAGTTTCTTTATCGGAGGGTTACCCGTCAACTTCGAGGGGGGGTTCAAACTTGGAAACGGACCCTGGGTGGTTCTTGAGGGGGACGAATATGACAGCGCCTATTTTGATAAAGGGCCAAAGTTTCTTCACTACGGGCCAGAGAAGGTCATTTTGACCAGCTTGGAGTTTGATCATATAGACATTTATCGTGATCTGGAGCACATGAAAGGCGCATTTCGACGTCTCGTAGAGAATCTACCACCTTCTGGAACCCTTTTGGTTTGCAACAGATATGCAGCAGCGAAAGAGGTGTCTCGTGCTGCTCGTTGTCCTGTGATCTTTTACGGGAACGGTGAGCCAAGGGATTGGTGGGCGAACGATATCCGGATGGACGAGCACCGGATGCTGTTTGAGCCCTTTTATAGAACAGGGTCCGAAGGGGTCATTAGTGTCACCTTGATGGGACGCCACAACGTGGAAAACGCCCTGGCTGTTTATGCCATGGCCAGAGAATTGGGGGTAAGGCCGGAGGTGATTCGGGAGGCCATGGCTACTTTTGCCGGGGTCAGAAGGCGGCAGGAATTCAAGGGTGAGGTGGGTGGTATTAGGATTATTGATGATTTTGCCCACCACCCTACTGCGGTGAAAGAGACTATTTCTGCCGTCAGGATGGCCTATCCCGGACGCAGGATCTGGGCGGTTTTTGAACCCAGGAGTCAAACCAGCAGGAGGCGAATTTTTGAGCATGATTTTTCTCACGCCTTGGCCGGAGCCGATCAGGTTATCGTGGCCGGACTCTATCGTCCTGAGAAGATCCCTGAAGGGGAGCGCCTTTCGCCTGCTACGCTTGTAGGAGAGATCGGTCGACTTTGTGGGGATGATCGAGCCGTGTTCATCGAGTGCGCGAATGATATTGCCTCCTACGTAGCTGAGAATTCCAAGTCGGGGGACATTATCCTAGTCATGTCCAACGGTAGCTTTGATAGGGTACAAGAAAGGATTTTGGGGTTATTGGAGGCCAGGTTTCCTTGACCCCGATCCGACATTCATCAGGAACTCTAAAATTTAGTATGCTTACGGACCTAATAGCCAATTAGTTGGTGCTGTTGCAACATTTGGCTCAGGATTGCAGTCGACATGACTGCTGACGCTGGATCAGGGTTGACTTCTTCAGATTCGGGGGTTATCGTAATCATGAATTTGGCCATGTTATTGGACTGATCTGGAAATGGAAGATCCCATGATTGCAGAAGATACTAGGCAAAACACTGAAAATCAGCCGGCATTGAAGTTTACCAAAAATGCCGTTCAGCAAGTTAAGGTTCTTCTTGAGAAAGAAGGGGTCGCCGGTTGTGGACTCCGAGTGTCCGTTTCCAGTGGTGGTTGCTCTGGCTTTTCCTACGGGTTGGATTTTGATAAGGAAGAAAAGCCGGGCGACATTGTCCTGGAGATGGATGGCTTCAAGGTCTATGTAGATCAATTAAGTGCCCCGCATTTGAAGCAGACTGTCATCGATTACGTCGATTCGCTTCACGGTGGGGGGTTTAAGTTTACGAACCCCAATGCGACCGGCACTTGTGGGTGCGGCACATCGTTTTCTGTCTAGAAACGGATGGTTTCACCGGTCTTTGAAGCAGCTCGCGGGGCTGCCTTTTTTTTGCCCTGTAATCGCCGAGCCCTCGCGCCAACCTTAACCCCGATCCGTAAAAAATAATCGAGGCATACCCCGTTTGGAGCAACATATGGCAGCAATTAGCGACATGATGATCTTCAGTCTGCAACTATACTGGAGGTGAGTTGCCGGTTCGCACTACAAACATGTCTTTGTTGCGGCCTGATGTGCATTAGTGAGGATTTTTGGGACTGATTAATTTCGGATCGGGGTTAATTGACACTAAGTTCGTATCTTGTTAACCAGAGAAAAAGATTGGGAGTGGAACCTTTGAAGGCAGTTTGTATCCATGAGCATGGTGGATTAGATAAGCTTCGCCATGAGGAGGTCGATGAGCCAAAGTTGAGCTCACCTGGGGAAGCGATTGTCCAGCTTCGGGCAGCTGCGCTGAACCGTATTGACCTTCTGAACCGTGAGGGGGTGACCGGGATAGGGGTTTCTCTACCCCATATTCTGGGGGCGGATGGTGCCGGTGTGGTCGTTGATTTGGGGGAAGGTGTGACAGGCGTTAAAAGGGGTGATGCCGTCTGCCTCTACCCGCCGAGCGGCTGTGGCCGTTGTGAGTTTTGTCAAACGAACAGGGATTACCTGTGTATTCACTTGCGTGTCCTTGGAGAGAGGATGAAAGGTACGTATGCCGAGTACGTTAAGCTCCCAGCGGAGAACTGTTTCGCCATTCCGCCGGGATTTTCCTTTGAAGAGGCCGCAGCACTCCCCTTGGTTTTCATCACAGCATGGAGGATGTTGTTTACTAATGCGGCGCTTAGGCCTGGTGAGCATGTGCTGATCCTGGGCATCGGAGGGGGAGTGGCCACTGCCGTGCTTCAGCTCGCCAAGCGGACGATGGCGCGGATCATTGTCACCTCTAGTAGTGATGAGAAGTTGGAGAGGGCTATAAACCTAGGGGCAGAGCACGGGATCAATTACAGAAGGTGTGACTTTGCCAAAGAGGTGAGGGCCTTGACCGGAAAGCGGGGTGTGGACGTGGTGGTTGATTGTGTGGGCGAGGAGAGTTGGGTAAAGAGTCTTGCGGCCTTGGCTAAAGGGGGGCGTCTGGTGACCTGCGGGGCGACCACGGGGGCTTATCCCAAGACCGATATCCGTCGGATCTTCTGGAATCATCTGAGCATCTTTGGTTCGAC
>Ga0209980_10001780_pt1 | contig 11803 bp, 10 predicted proteins | sample CR02metaG_FD_183611 | JGI IMG/M metagenome (GOLD analysis project Ga0209980, IMG submission 183611) | Deep subsurface microbial communities from Mariana Trench to uncover new lineages of life (NeLLi) - CR02 metaG (SPAdes) (version 2) | ecosystem: Environmental > Aquatic > Marine > Ocean trench... | reverse complement strand
AAATTCAATCCGATATCGGAGTCGCCCCGAGATAAGCTCAGAAAGGCCTGACGCCCCCAGTAGACCAGCGAAAAAACCGCGACCGAAGTGGGCAGTAGGAACCCGAAAGCGCCGCCAAGGACGCCCTGCACCATGTTGGCCACCGGCCCCACGACCTGGCCCTGTTCCGCAGTTCGTACGATTCCCGCCAGCAGCATTCCAAAGCCAGCCACTCCCAGCGCGGCCGCAAAAACTAGAAGCCCGAGGCTCAGGAAATCATCGCCCCAAATCAAGGTCAATTCGCGCTGGAGGAGGCTGGCGATCAATGTAAGGGCAACGATCAGCACAAGAAGCTGGAAAATTACCGTAACAAAAACCCCAAGCAACTTACCGGCCAGAATATGGGAACGAGGCGTAGGCGATATGACGAGTCGCTGCAGGGTCCACTCGCGACGCTCCTGGTGCATGCTGAGCACGCCGAACTGGGCGGTAAACATGGCGAAAAACATCGCCTGCGCCGAGCCGACCGCCACCAGGATGATAGAGGTTGTGTCATCGGAGGCCCCACCCCGGACTGATTCCGACTGGAGCTGAACGAGGTCGGTGCCTGGGTCGAACGCACAGGCGAAGGCGGAGGAGAAATCATCCTGTGAAAATGTGCTGAGGGCCGCCGCACCATAACGTTCCTGCAGTTCGCCGAAGGTGGCCGCCATCGCAATGTTTCCGGCCGCGATACGCTGGGTTATGCCTCCCGCAATGCTGCGAATCACGCCGGATGAAATGGGGCTCCCGCTGTTCGCATAAACCGTGATTCCGGATTGCTCGATGGACGGATGGATTACCGGGATATAGGCGATACGCTGCGTGAAGTCTGGTGGAATGATGATAGCCGCCACGTAAGTACCATTCTCGACCGCAAGCTTCGCGACCAGCTCTGGGTAGTTCTCTTCGGTGGTGTCGTGGACCGGGGGATCCAGCTCTCCGCTTTCAATGAGGGCGTTCGCGACGGCCACGTCGAACACCACCGAATCCGTCAAATCGTGAAGCACATTGGAATCGCGCCGACCGGAGCTTCGGCTTTCGAGAAGATCGCAGGCCCCTTCGCCTTGCGTTGGGACAAGTCCCTGCCCTTCAGCAGAGACAACCGCCCGCTCTTCAGCGGGGACGAGCAGCGACACGAAGATGTCCCCATAGTTCAGGCCGAAATCGTTCCCCTGGTCTTGATTAACGATTGCGACCGGGATGTCCCGGATCGGAATATCGTTTGCGCCGGACCCGCCGAAGGCCAAACCTACGATCGTGGCCACCGCAAGCGGGGAGAGGATCATAATGATCAGCAGATTGCGATTGGTAAAGGTTAGATAGATCTCCTTCCATGCGATGATTAGGATCTTGCGCATTGTGGAATGCTTAGTCTCGCAGTGCTCGACCGGTCAGGTGAAGGAATACCGCTTCGAGGTCCGGCTCTCGTATCTCTACCGACTGAACCCCTACGCCGGCCGCTTCGGCCAGTCGAATAACATCCGGCAGCGCTCGACGGCCACGCTTGGCCGAAATCTTAAGCTGGCCGACGCGGTCCTGCTCGTTTTGTTCGACCAGAACTTGAGTGACTCCCACAACCTCACGCTTTAGTTGTTGCGGCAATTTGTCATCAACCGCGCCCGCGCTAACTTTCAGAATCAGGAGGTCCTCCTCGCCCACGCGCTGAATGAGCTCGTCTTGAGTTCCTAAGGCGATGATCTCGCCGTGGTCCATGATTCCAACTCGATCGCTGAGCTCCTGAGCCTCCTCCATTAAGTGTGTGGTGTACAGGACGGTCATGCCACGCTCATCGCGCAGTTCCTTCACCGTGTCCAGGATTCGCCTACGGCTTTGAGGGTCAATGCCGACCGTGGGCTCATCCATGTAGATTAATTCCGGCTTGTGCAGCAAACCTACTCCAACGTTGAGCCGTCGTTTCATACCTCCCGAGTAGTTTTCCACCTTATCTTTCTGTCTGTCGGTCAGACCCACAAAGTCGAGCATTTCATCCACCCTCGCTTTGAGCGTCCCGCCTCGCATGCCGTACATCTTTCCGAAGAACTCCAGATTCTGTTGCCCGGTGAGGGTGTTGTAGAGTGCGATCTCCTGCGGGACCACACCCATCAGCCTCTTAGCTTGAAGAGGCTGTTTGATAATTGAGAAGCCGCCTATCTCGGCGTCTCCCCGAGTCGGCTTGACCAGGCCGCTGATCATAGAAATGGTGGTGGTCTTCCCGGCCCCGTTGGGCCCAAGCAGACTGAAAATCTCGCCTTTCCGGACCTTGAGGTCGATGCCTCTGACAGCTAGCACTTCCTTACCGTCGGCGGACTTATAGGTCTTCGCCAGATCGTGGGTCTCTATCATGAATTCCATGGCAGGTTGCCTCTAGATCAACAAGAGCAAGACGTTTCGAGGTTTAGGTTGGCGGCAGGGGATGCTCAGACTTGCAGTAAAACGAGGGCTCAATCTTCTTCGACGAGCTCGCCTAACAGCAGGTTACCCGCTTTTTCCCATTCGGTGAGACCGCCGGAGAATCGCCGCACGTTTTTGTAACCTTGGCCCTCGAGATAGTGATACGCCATCATGCTGGCAGGGCACAACCGATCAGAGCAATAAACCACGATGTCTTCGGACGGATCCAGCTCAGATAGTAGAGTCTTAGGCTCGTGCAGATCGATGGAGCCGGGTATATGTTTGCCCTTGAATGCTAGGTCCCCCAGGGTCATTACGAGCCTGAAATCGTCGCCGCTATCGATTTTGGCCTTGAGTTCATCCGCGCTGATCTCCTTCATCAAATCTCCTGAATCTTATCGTCCCCAACGAGACGGTTCAGTCATTATAGAAGGAATCTGCGCCAACTCGTTTGGATTTCTGTAGCGGATCGGCCGAGGCCGAATGTGGGGGCATGATCGGGCCATGTCATTCATTCGGGCGGAGGACTGTTCCAAGGCCGCAGGGGATGGCTAGGCGAGTGGGGACTCGCCGCTGGCCTGCCGCTGGAAATATGGGTTGACACCGAGAGTGTGATCGGTGGCATCGACCAGGCTATTAATCGACGGCACGACTTCCATGATCATTTTCTCAACCCCTTGTCGCAGCGTCACACTAGCCAGGCCACAGCCCCGGCAGCCCCCGCTCATGTGTACGTAAGCCACGTTGTCTTGAACATCCACCGGTGTGACGCGGCCGCCATGGACGGCTAGGGAAGGGTTGATCTCACTTAGGATGACCCGGTTGACCTCGCGCGCGTGTTCATCGTGCCAGAGCGGATTGGGATTGTCGAACTTGAAGCCCGACTCATCCGTCTCGTCGATGTAGTTTAATTGCGCTCCGTCCAGATAACGACGGCTCACCGAGTCTATGAGGACGGTCAGTCCATGAGTCGTGAAAACTTCGTCATCGGGCCGGCTAAGTTCCAGAGGCACGAAGCTTATACGGTAGTGAAACTCGTCCTCGGAACGGCCGACGATCTAAACCCGCAGCGCCAGCTCGGGTCGCTTGAGCTCCTGTAGTCGTTCTTTGATTTTGTCACCGGCCAACTCGCCGATCTCAAACATCTGCAAAACCCTTCACAAGACGCATTTTCAGATTATAGTCGGCGTATTAACCGATTGATTGTCGAGCCCTGGCAACAAAACCACGTCCTGAGAACGTGAATGTAGCGCGAGCGTCATAATAGGATGGCACCAGACTCGCAGGGAAGGTATCCATGAAGAATCCCCCCAATTATCCTCAATTGGAGGATAACGCACCGCTTTTGCTCGGCCCCGGGCCAAGCAATGTGCCGCCCAGGGTGCTGCAGGCCATGGCCGCACCCATGATGGGCCATCTGGATCCGATCTTTCTCGACGTGATGGATCGCATTCAGCATCTGCTGCGGTACACGTTCCAGACTGAAAATTCACTCACCATCCCGGTGAGCGGCACCGGCAGCGCGGCAATGGAGACTGCCCTATCCAACATGATCGAACCCGGAGACCCGGTGCTGGTCTGCATTAGTGGGTTCTTCGGCGAGCGAATGGAAGAGATGTGTCGCAGGTACCGAGCGGAGGTCGAAATCATCCGCCGGCCGATGGGCGAAGTATTCACAATAGAGGAGATTGAGCAGGCCCTAAAATCTCGTCCGGCGAAGGTAGTAGCCATCGTGCATGGAGAGACCTCTACCGGTGCGCTTCAGCCGTTGGAGGGTATGGCGGACCTGGTGCACGCTCATGGAGGACTGCTGGTGGTGGACGCGGTGGCCACCCTGGGTGGCAACCCAGTGCTGGTCGATGAGTGGGACCTCGATGTATGTTATAGCGGCAGCCAGAAGTGCCTGAGTTGCCCGCCGGGCCTGGGGCCTATTACGCTCGGGCCGCGCGCAGAGAAGGCATTAGCTGAGAGGGTAACGTCGGTTGCCAACTGGTACTTCGACATGAGCGGCATGCAGAAGTATTGGGGCAAGGAACGCACCTATCATCACACGGCCCCGATTTCGTCCAATCTAGCGCTCTACGAGGGGCTGCGCATCGTGGCCGAGGAGGGGCTGGAGGCACGCTGGGCGCGGCATCAAGCCAGTGCGGAAATGTTGTGGGAAGGGCTGCAAGGACTCGATTTGACGATGGTCGTGCCGGAAGCCTATCGCATGACCACCGTCACCACCGTGAGAGTGCCGGAGGGAGTGGACGAAGCGGCAGTGCGTGGCCGGCTGCGGGAGGAATACAATATCGCTATCGCCGGCGGATTAGGGGATATGAAGGGTAAAGTGTGGCGGATCGGCCTGATGGGCCACTCGGCACGCAAGCGGAACGTCCGACGATTAATTGGGGCACTGGCCAAGATTCTGCACGGGTAGTGCTCTGATAATATATGGCCCGTAGACAGGCAGCGCAGGCCAAAATACGCGTAAAGCAGCAAATCATAGGCGAAGACTTGACAAACCTCCATTAATTAGTACACTTGTTCTAGTACGGTGGGACTACTGATACACGATTCGGCCACCGGGCCGTAACGAAAGACTGCCCCCCACCGGAAAGGAAGCTCCTATGTTTCACAAAGTCATTCTTGTTGGCAACCTCGGCCGCGATCCCGAGATGCGGTACACGCCAAGCGGTCAGGCGGTGACGAACATGTCTGTCGCCACCAACCGGAGCTACACCGACAGCTCGGGCGAGAAAGTGGACGAGACCGTCTGGTTCCGGGTGTCCGTTTGGGGAAAACAGGCGGAATCGGTGCATCAGTACCTGCGCAAGGGGCGTCAGGTTCTAGTGGAAGGACGAATGGTGCCGGACGAAAACGGCAACCCTCGCATCTGGAACCGGAATGATGGATCCCCGGCGGCCTCCTTCGAAGTCAACGCACAGACCGTCCGTTTCTTGGGTGGCCGGGAGGATGCGGTGGCCGCGGAGGAAATGGGTCCTGCCACCGAAGAAGAGATTCCCTTCTAAGCAACCACAAACCAATAAGGCCCTCGAGCTAGTCTCGAGGGCCACCCCCATACGGAGCATTCAGATGCCTGATAAACCTAAAGCCCCTGCAGGTCAGGTGCGGGTTCATGTACCTGCCACACTAGATCCCACCTACGCAAATTTCGCTATGGTCACCAATTCTGCTTCTGAGATCGTGATGGATTTTGCGCAGGTTATGCCGCGCGTCCCGCGCGCGAAGGTGAAGGCCCGGGTCGTTATGACCGGCCTTAACGCCAAGCTCTTTCTCAGAGCCCTGGGCGAGCACATTACACGCTTTGAAACCCAGTTTGGGGAAATTAAAGTCCCAGAAGGCCCCCATTTGGCAGACCAGCTGTTCAAGGGCGGCTCGTCCGACGAGTCAGAGGACGAGTGAGCGAGCTCAAGGCCCTAGACGGAATCGGCGAGCGAATCATCGTCTATCTCGATGGTAAGAATGCCGCGCGTGATCTCGCCTTGCAGCGATCCCGTACCATGATCCGCCACTGCGCGACCGCCATTCGAGCCGCTCATCGGGATGAGCGCGAGCTGTCCCAGGAGCATCTGGAGCAGGCGCGGCAGATCAAGGAAGCGTTGAGCGAAGAGCTTGAAGCCTATCCAGATCTTTACCACGCCGGCTACACACAGGACGCATTTAAGGAGTACGCAGAGGCCTCGATCGTATACGCGCTGTTTTCAGACGAGCCGCTGCCAGACCCAGACGAGCTCAACATGGAGTACGCAGCCTATCTGGGAGGCCTTGGGGAGGCGACTGGCGAATTGCGCCGGCGCACGCTGGACATACTGCGCCACAATCGATCGGATGAGGCGGAACGATTGCTCCAGATGATGGACGAGATCTATGGTTTGCTGGTTACCGTGGATTTTCCGGACGCTATCACTGGCAAGCTGCGCAGACTCACGGATGTGGTACGTGGCATTGTGGAGCGAACGCGCGGGGATCTCACCACAAGCCTGCGTCAGGACGATCTAAAGACCGCCTTGCAGGCGCTGCAGGATCGGCTGAGCGATGAATCCCGGTGAGCAGTTCTCCCGGAAAATCGCGCTCCAAACCTCGACCGCCCGAGCGTTTTGCTGTGCTGGCCAACCCGCAGATTCCAGATGCGGTTGAGCTGGCAAAAACCATCGCTCAGCACTTGAAGGGCGAAGCGTACTGGGGACCACTGAACGACGATCAGGTTCGCGATCAGATAACGCATGAGCCGGTAGATCTTTGCATCGCGCTGGGCGGAGATGGAACCATGCTCAGGGTTGGGCACCTGTGTGCACCGCTAAGAATCCCAATCCTCGGAATCAATCTGGGTCGATTTGGGTTCCTGACCGAGGTACGGAAGCAGGATTGGGAGCAAGCGCTCAGCAAAGTAGCGGCCGGGGATTATTGGTTGGAGGAGCGCATGATGCTCCGCGCGGATCACTTGCGCGCCGATAAGGAACTCGGCTCATGGGAAGTCCTGAACGAGTGTTTTATTGGTAGAGGCGAGCTCGTGCGACCGGTAGATTTGGTGACGGAGATAGATGAGCGATACCTGACCACCTATATCGCAGATGGACTCATCGTGGCGACTCCCACTGGATCCACCGCATATGCACTGGCCGCGGGAGGCCCGATCCTTCTCCCGGAACTTCGAAATGTTGTGATTGTTCCGGTGGCCCCTCACCTTTCCGTGGATCGGGCGATCGTCCTGCATGAAGGCTCTTCAGTACGGATTGAAGTGCGGACCGATCACCAGGCCATCTTGAGCGTGGACGGCGGCACGCCAGTCATGCTTCAAGATCGGGATCGTGTCGAAGTTCGGGCGGCCGAAAACGTTGTACATTTCGCGCGACTTCAGGATCCAGACTACTTCTACCGCAACCTGACCTCCCGCATGCATCAAAACCCAACAGTCAACGAGCGCCAGTGACCGAGGCCGCGCTAGTTTGTGCCAACCACCCCGGACGTGAAACTGGACTGCGCTGCAATCGCTGCAACAAGCCGATCTGCGTAAGCTGCGCCGTGCAAACGCCGGTCGGCTACCGCTGCACCGAATGCGTTCGCGGCCAGCAACAGGTATATGAGACCGCCAGCAATCTGCAAGTGGGAGCCGCGGCGGTGATTTCAGCGGTTGCTGCCGTGTTCGCAATCGGAATGCTCAGTTTCCTGGGCTTTTTCGGCCTCATTTTGGCCCCGGTCGCCGGCGGCGGGATCGCAGAGCTGGTCCGCATCTCTATGCGCGGCGGGCGCAGTCGCAATTTACCAGTGGCGGCTGCGGTGGGGGCAGGCGCGGGCGTGCTCTTATTCGGACTCATCCGCATTGCACCCTTTGGCCTGTTTATGCTCTCAGGAGCAGGGGGGTTTGACCTCGGCCTACTTCTGCGCGCCGGTTCGGGCTTGCTTTGGCCGCTGGCTTACGGAGCATTGATGATCGGGACCTTGTTTTATCGACTGCAGGGCGTTCGAATCTAGATGCTGACCCAACTGAGCATCACCAATTTCGCCATCATTGAGTCCCTGGAGCTCGATCTCCGGCCGGGATTTACCGTGCTTACCGGTGAGACTGGAGCGGGGAAATCCATCATCATCGATGCGGTTGAGCTGTTGCTCGGCGGCAGGGCAGACGCAGCAATGCTTCGCAGAGGTGCCGACCTGGCGCTGGTTGAAGGAGTCTTTGAGGTTGAGCCAGGCGATCTGATCGAAGTGGATTCGCTGCTTGAAGAGCAGCAACTCATCGATGACCCGAGGCTCATCGTCCTGGCCCGAGAAATCCGCCGCGAGGGCCGAAACTTATGTCGCATCAACGGACGCGTGGTCAGCCTGGCTCTGCTGAAGTCGATTGGGGGGTGGCTGGTAGACGTTCACGGCCAATCGGAGCATCTCAGCCTGCTCAGAGTGCGCGAACACCTGTCGCTCCTGGATCGATTTGCCCACTCCGATTTGGATGAGTACTCGCAAGCTTACCGACGAATGTCAACGGTCCGAATCGAGAGGCAAGATCTGGAGAGCGCGGAGCGCGAATTTGCGCGACGCGAGGACCTGCTTCGTTATCAGATTGACGAAATAGAAAGCTCCCGCCTTGTTAAGGGAGAAGTGTCAGAGCTGGAGGTGGAGCGCGATCGCCTGGCAAATGCTGAGAAGCTTGCGGGCCTGGCGCTCAACGCCCGCGGTGCACTGGAGGATACAGGCGGTGATGGAACCTCCGCCGAGCAAAAACTTACTGAAGCAACCGCGGCGCTGATGAGCCTGGCTGAGGTCGATGCAGCGATGACGAGCACCAGTCAGCGCTCGCAGGCTCTGGCTGAGGAAATCAGTCAATTGGCGACGGAGCTGAAGGCTTACCTTGAGCAAGTTCAACCAGACCCGATGCGTTTGGACGAGATCGAGGCTCGGCTCGGTTTGATCGACGACCTTCGGCGAAAGTACGGTGACGATGTGGAGGCTATCCTGCAGTACGAGGCTCAGGCGAGCGAGGAATTAGAAAGCATCGTTCACTCCGAAGAACGTCTGGAAGCGCTGAAAGTGGAAGAAGGTGAGCTATTGATCCGCCTGGCTGCGCTTGGGGGGACTCTGTCTCAGGTGCGGCGCAGTGCTGCCGAAGAATTGTCGGCGGAAATCGTAAGTCACCTGGCTGAGCTCAATATGGAGCAAGCGCAATTTGCGGTCGAAATTGAGTGGGAAAGCGATCCCAATGGAGTATTGATTGAAGGCGAGCGAGTGGCTTTTGGGCCGCATGGATTGGACCAGGTCGAATTCCTGGTCGCGCCAAATCCCGGAGAAGGGTTGAAACCGTTGGTTAAAGTTGCCTCCGGAGGTGAGACCTCTCGACTGATGCTGGGTCTCAAGAGCGTGCTGGCCGGAGCGGATCGCCGATCGACTCTGATATTCGACGAGATTGATCAAGGAATCGGCGGCCGGATCGGATCGGTTGTGGGCTCCAAACTCAAGCGTCTGGCGCAGGGCCACCAGGTGCTGTGCGTGACCCATTTGCCCCAGCTGGCGGCGCATGCCGATTGGCACTATCAGGTGGAGAAAGTAGTGGTGGAAGGACGAACGCTGGCTCAAGTGTCGCCGCTGGAACGTGACGCACGGTTGAGTGAGCTTGCACAAATGCTTGGGGAGGCCAGTGATGCCAACCGACAGTCGGCCGCGGCATTGTTGGAGAGCGCCGCTCCGGCATTGTAGGCATTGTTCTAAATCAGTAACGGAATTAAAGAATAAAAAGCCCCGCAGTTATCTGCGGGGCTTTTACTTTCCAATTGTGCAGTGATCAATCGCGCAGCTATCGACTAGGCGGACACTTCCTCTTCGATCTCCACCGGTGTACTGTCTTCTGGTGACCGGAAAACCACACCCTCATCGGGAAGAAAATCGACGATCACCGTGTCGCCCTCTGTGAACTCCCCCTGAAGAATCTTGACCGAGAGCGGGCTCTCGATGTACTTCTGCAATGCTCGTTGCAGGGGGCGGGCTCCGAAAGCAGGATCGTAACCCTCCTCGGCCAGCCAGGTTCTAGCGGCGGGCGACAGCTCGACAATCAGGCCGTGCTCTGCCAGCCGCTCGCTTACCATGTCCATCTGCAAGTCTACGATCTGCTCCATCTGCTCCGTCGACAAAGTAGAGAAGATGATGATCTCATCGATACGATTCAGAAATTCCGGTCGGAAGGTATCTTTTAGCGCCTGTTCAATCTTGTCATTGGAAGCTGCCTTCTCCGCGTCATCACCGCCGCTGCGGAACCCCAGTGATCCAGCGTGCGTGACATATTGCGTGCCCAGGTTGGAGGTCATGATCAACACCGTATTTCGGAAGTCGACCATCCGTCCCTGCCCATCTGTCAAGCGTCCGTCGTCCAGTATCTGGAGCAAGGCGTTCCACACTTCGGGATGCGCCTTCTCAATCTCGTCGAAGAGGATCACGCGATACGGCCTGCGCCGAACAGCTTCGGTAAGCTGTCCACCTTCCTCATAACCTACATATCCCGGGGGAGCACCGAAGAGACGTGAGACGGTGTGCTGCTCACGGTACTCGCTCATATCGATGCGTACCAGGGCGTCTTCATCATCAAACATGAATTCAGCCAGCGCCTTGGCCACCTCCGTCTTGCCGACACCGGAAGCGCCCAGGAAAATAAAGGACCCGATCGGGCGTTTGGGGTCCTTGAGGCCGGCCCGGGCCCGCCGAATAGCGTCCGCCAGCGCGTGGATGGCATCGTCTTGTCCCACGATGCGCTCGTGAAGGCGCTCTTCCATTTGGAGCAGCTTTTCGGCCTCGGTTTCCAACATGGTGCTCACCGGAATACCGGTCCACATGTGCACGACTTCGGCGATATCGTCAACGTCTACGAGCTCATCCAGTTGATGCTCCGCTTCCCAGGCGTCTCGCATCTCTCTGAACTGGGCTTCCAACTGCAGACGCTCAGACTTCTTCTCGGCCGCCCGCTCGTAGTCACGTTCGAGACCAGCTTGCTCTTCCTCTGCCATGAGGCGATCGAGATCGGTCTTAACCGCCTTGAGGTCCGGTGGAAGTGAGTAGAGCGCCACGCGCAGCTTGGCGCCGGCCTCGTCCATCAAGTCGATGGCTTTGTCCGGCATGGATCGATCCGTTACGTAGCGATTAGAGAGCCTGGCCGCGGCCACGAGTGCCTCGTCCGAAAATCTCACCTTGTGATGGGCTTCGTAACGATCGCGCAGGCCGTGAAGCATGGCGATAGTCTCTTCGACGTTCGGCTCGTCAACATATACCGGAGCGAATCTACGCTCCAGGGCAGAATCCTTCTCGATGTACTTCTGATACTCATCCAACGTCGTAGCACCGATGGCCCGAAGTTCGCCGCGCGCTAACGCAGGTTTGAGCATATTGGCCGCGTCCATAGCGCCTTGAGCGGCACCGGCTCCCACGACCGTGTGCAATTCGTCGATCATGAGGATGATCTCGCCCTCGGCACGCTGGATTTCATCAATAGCGGCCTTCAAACGCTCCTCGAACTCGCCTCGGAAACGAGACCCGGCGATCATGGACCCCAGGTCGAGGGCGACAACTTGCTTGCCGGCGAGAATCTCCGGCACATCATTGTTGACGATCTTCTGGGCCAGACCTTCCACAATGGCGGTCTTGCCAACGCCGGCTTCGCCAATCAACACAGGATTGTTCTTTGTACGGCGAGACAGGATCTGGATCACTCGCAAGATCTCTTGATCCCTACCGATTACAGGGTCAAGTTTGCCTTCTTTGGCGAAGGTCGTCAGGTTTCGGGAATACTTTTCAAGTGTGCGGTAGCGGGACTCGGCCTTGCGATCGGTAACTCGCTGTCCGCCCCGGATCTCTTTGATCGAGTCCTGAACTCGCTCTTTGGTTATTCCATCTTCATTGAGCAGTCGCGAGA
>Ga0209980_10001779_pt1 | contig 11810 bp, 10 predicted proteins | sample CR02metaG_FD_183611 | JGI IMG/M metagenome (GOLD analysis project Ga0209980, IMG submission 183611) | Deep subsurface microbial communities from Mariana Trench to uncover new lineages of life (NeLLi) - CR02 metaG (SPAdes) (version 2) | ecosystem: Environmental > Aquatic > Marine > Ocean trench... | reverse complement strand
GCAATCTATCGCCCCTGAGAAAGATGTAGACGGTTTTCATTTTCAAAATATCGGCAAGCTAACGGCCGGCCAGATCGATAGCGCGTTTGTGCCGTGCACACCCGCAGGCTGTATCCTGATGATAGAGGATCAACTCGGACAAGACCTGTCCGGACTCAATGCTGTCATTATCGGTCGTTCAAACATCGTCGGAAAACCGATGGCAAGCCTCCTGCTGAAAGCGAATGCGACGGTAACGATTACACACAGTCGTACGAAAGACTTGCCCAGTGTCTGCAGAAATGCCGATATCCTCGTTGCAGCCGTCGGCAGGCCCAACATGGTCAAAGGCGACTGGATCAAGCCCGGTGCCGTTGTAATCGATGTTGGAATCAATCGGATCGAGATCAGCGAGAACGGTGATACCAAGACCGAACTGTTCGGCGACGTCGATTTTGATGAAGCAATTGAAGTGGCCAAGGCAATTACGCCGGTCCCGGGCGGTGTCGGGCCAATGACCATCGCCATGTTGATGGCAAACACGCTGGAGTCTGCGAGACGTGCCGCAAGTGCTTAACCCGAAAATTACACCAGTTGCCGCGTAAGATCGGACAGGGATTTGATTCGTATCAAAATCATGACCATGTCTGCAATATCGGGCGCTCTCGTGCAATATGCAGGCCAGGCAAGAGCGCGGCACACAGCTGAAGTTTTCCGATTCATAAACATTTATTGAAATTCCCACAGGAATCCGATGGCGGGCACTCGAGGTAGCCAGTAGTCGTCGCTCAGCTCAAGCACATCGTCGGTGTCGTCTTCGAGATCGTAGTCACGGCAACACATATTCTTGCGATCGAAAATATTCGCAACCTCGAAAAACGCGGTGATCGTTCCCTTGCCGATTTTGAACCGCCGGCTTATACGCGCATCGACGCTGGCGTAGGTGCCAAGTCGTGCCGTATTGCGCGGGCCCGGGATAGCGATCGGGTCATCAGCGGGATCGATTGGATCGACAAGCATCATGTCTGTGGTCGGCCAGCTGCTGTGAACATTCGCTGCCAGTGAATAGTCCCAGGCGTTATGATTCCAGTTAAGGCCCGCTATGAGTGCGTGCCTCTGATCCCAGCTTCTCGCAACCTCGACACCATCCACCGTGTCATTGACCTCGGAAAGCGTATAGCTCGCCCACCACGTTAGCGATCCACTGGTGTAATCGACTGATAGCTCCAAGCCCCTGGCCTGTGCCTCGCTCGGCGCAACTCTTACCCGATCTGGTTGCAGTTCGGGGAACAGCGTCAACGGGTTGAACAGGTTCTCGAACCTTGGTCGCAGGCGGCTCATTTCCTTCTGGAATAATTCCAACCTGACGGAGTATCTATCGTTGAAGTTGTGTCGTATCCCGGCAATGACGTGATCCGCTCTCTGAGCAGGATAGAAATCGGTGACACCGTCTTCAATCTGCAACTCATGAATGCCTTGAGACTGGTGATAACGGCCCCAGCTAAATCTCAGTTCTGTTGCCGGGCTCAATGCGTGCAACACACTAAACCGCGGACTTAATTGAGAGTCCGAGACCAGACCGGTATAGGTTTGATCATCCCATCTCAAACCGAGTTCAACGATGGTGCTACGGCCGACCTTCAGACGATCCGATATGTATACGGCGAAGTTGTTACCAATGGGGGCGGCACTCAGGTCCCGCGAGTTCGAAGAATTCACGTTCTTGTATAACGCCGGTAATCCGAAGTACTGCGCCTGGCTCATATAACTGTACTGAGCCTCGCTATGTCCGGCTTGAAATCCCCACTGAACCAGGTGAATGTCCGACCGGTTCCAGAACCAGTCCTGCCGGAAGCCGTATCGCCGGACGCGGCGGAGATCGTCGACAGTTGACAGTATTTCTTCCATGTCATTGGATTCACCAACGCGGTGATTGGAGAATGAATTGACCGATATAACGCTGGTGCTCCGCAACATTGGCGACCATTGGTTTTCAAGCGTTATCCAGAACTGGGCATTCTCGGTCCTGCTCCTTGCCTGTTCGAGTTCACTGGGTTCGCTCTCGAGCACGACGGTCACCGTGTCATCGGCATAGAGCCCGTTCAGTGTAAGTCTGGTACCCGGCGCCAGGCTAAACGCGATCTGACTGAAAACATCATAGTAGTTCGGCCGGCCTAGCGTCCGATTCAGGACGATATCCAGGTTGCTGCGCCGGGCGGAAAATAGCCACTGCGCGTCACCACCTGAAAACTTTCCTGTTGACAGAACCGACGTGTTGAACACGCTGACACCCAGCTCCGTATGTATTGGCTCTATGGAGTCGACGGAGTCCATGAGCACGAAGCCGCTGAGCTGATCGCCATAACGCGCCGGGAAACCGCCGGTATAGACTTCGATACCTTCGATCGCGCGAGCATCGATCGCACTGAAGATGTTATTGTAATCGCGAACGTGAAATGGATCGAAGAGCCGTTGGCCGTTCAGGATGATTCCGGTCTCGGCCTCTTCACCGCCGCGGAAATGTGCGCGTGCCGAGACACCGCCCGCCGCTGTACCAGGTAACCGCTGGATAACACGGATGGGATCCTCACCCATGTCCGGCATATTCTGAATCGTCCGTTGATCCAGGAGAAACGACGAGGTGACGACGTCGCGAGAAATCACATAGCGGCTGGCCGAAACCGTAATCGACTCGATCTCCGGCTTCGACGGCTCGAGGAAAATAGTCACGGGCGTCGTCTTTGCCGATTCGACATAGACACGACGTACGGCCGTATCGAACCCGCTAGCCACTACTTCGATGCGATAAGCACCGGGCTCAAGATCGGAGTACTGCCGGAGTCCCGGCGCCAGAATACTGGGAGAAACCAGCGACGGTGTAGCACTGACGATCGGCTCCTCGAGCAATGCATAGTCTCGCTTGTCTCTAACCATCAGCAGCACATGACCTTTCTCCTGCTGCCCTCGGTCGCCCGAAACTATCAGCCACAAACCCTCTTCCGAGCGAGTGATCAGATTGTGTGGCTCCAGAATCTGCCTGATGATCTGAAGTTTGTCGGTAGCCGTTGGTTCGATAGTGACGAGAAGCGAGTCGCTGACGAGGCTGGTGCTGTAGGCGAACGGGTAGCCGTAGGAGCGAAACTCGTCGATCACTGATGTAACCGTCCGGCCTTTATAATTCTCAGCCTCGCCGTCTTCTGCAGTGGCGACGAACGAGACCACAAGCAGGGCCAGGAATGGGAACAGTTTGCGCGCACTGATAAACATCAGGGCTGAATCAGGTTCCGCCAGAGCGATTATTCGGGTCGGCATCGCCAATTACGATAACACCGTCGTCGATATGCCATGCCAGCCCGGTGGTCGGCATATAGAACTCCAATGCATGACTGGGTTCCTTATGAGTCACGCCGCGCAGTTCCTCGGTCATGACAATTTCTTCGACAGCTCTGGAGGTTAATCGCAACGGCTGGCCCGTTTCACGGCTGACCCATGTCAGGAACTCGATGATCGGGCGATTGTCCAGCTCGAACGACGGCGATGTTTTCTCGATCCACTGCCAGTTGCCGCCGGACACCTCGATTGTCTGAACAGTCGTCTCGCCCTCCCGCGTGATGGTAAATTTTTGGCCCGCTGAAGCCGTCGCATTGACGCGCGTTCCTTCGATCGATACGCGCCCTTCCCGAACCAGCACGCTGAGCTCATCCCCGTCTGTCTGCGTGATGAACTGTGTGCCGTAATGCCGCACTGTGCCGGCGTCGGTGCGAATCGTTAGTTTCGCCTTGCCTGGATTCGTAATGACGGTCGGAATGCCGCTTGGCATCGAGTCGAAATAGATACGCCCCGACTGCAAATAGATCTCAGAGCCCGACTCGAATTCGACATGCGTATCCTGATCAAGTCGCAGCGAGCCGCCGCCCTTCCACGCGAGTGTCAGACCGGAATCCATTCCTGTTTCTACAGTCTGGCCGTTGCTTAGCAACGTTATGTCGCCGAACTGCTTTTCAATGCTTGCAACCTGCTGCAATTCGACGCCATCGAACGGACCACGCAACGCAAACAGGCTTGCAAAAAGAACCAGAAGAATGGATGCCGCGAGCGCGAATTGTGTTGCGCGACGAGTTCGTATTCTTCGATTCGTTACCCGATCCCACTCGGCGCGTACAGCTTGACGAATCAACTTCTCGTCCTGCTGTGGTGGCAACGGTCTCGGCTCTGCTTTACCAAGCAGTGCCTCGAGAGCGCGTTCCGACCGAAGGTCCTGTTCCTGATTCATTCGATTCATGACTGTGTCAGTCCTTCAATATTCGACTCCGGCGTCAACGGGCCGGTCAGTGATGAGTACACATCATTGAATGCCCGCTTTGCCCGCGCAAGCAATGACTGAGTCGCGGAGTGCCCAATATGCAGCTTTTCAGCTATCTCTTTAACCGAATAGCCTTCTATGTATTTCCACTCCAACACGTTGCCGTATTTCGCCGGCAGTCGGTCCAGTGCAACCTGTATCAAACGCAGGCCCTCCATCCGCTCTGCCTGCCGTTCCGGGCTATCCTCCTGTGGCGCATGATAGGAATCGACGGCGGCCATGACCTCGGGAATGTCCTCTGTCAGCACGATGTGCTCGCGGTACCGGACCTGCTTCGCGAGCCAGTCGCTGGTCTCATTTCGACAGATCGCACAGAGCCAGGTAAACAAGGCTGCTTCACCGCGGTAGGTATGAAGTTTCTGAATGGCCTTGGTTAACGTAATCTGCACGACTTCGCGCGTACCCTCCGGATCATCGGACAGGCGCGTCAGTGCAAACCGATAAAGCCTTGCAAAATTATCCTTGAAAAATGCGTCAAATGCCCGCTCATTATGAGCAAGTAGTTGTTTTACAAGGTGTTTATCATCCGGATAGTTTGCCACCGGCCAAAACTCCCTCAGTCCTCAGTATTTGACCCCCGGTCGGGTGAAAATCGGTCGCAACACGCAGATATTCAGGCGAATTTCTGCGCACGCATAGAGGAAGTGTACCCCCAACGGGCCGACGTACCCGTCACCGCAGCACGCTTTGTCAGGATCTTCGCGATAACATAGCGGCGACCAGCTCCCGATGTGACGGAGGGCCAGGAGGCAGAGCATGAACAAGCGAGTCCTTGTCGCGAGCATTGCCGCGTTTCTGACGTGGCTTCCACAGAATGCGACCTCACAGAGCGTCGAAATACGCGAATGGCTGGTGCCGTGGAGTAACTCGCGGCCACGAGATCCATACGTTGATAGCGCTGGCCGAGTCTGGTTCGTGGGACAAGCAGGTCACTACGTCGCAAACCTGCAGCCCGAGACCGGTGAATTTATTCGCTACGATCTCGGACCCGGTACGGGTCCGCACAATCTGATTGTCGCTGAGGACGGTTCCAGTCGCAGGATCTGGTACGCCGGAAATCTGCAAGCTCACATTGGCAAGCTCAATCCCGATACGGGAGAAATCGACAGGATAAAGATGCCGGACGAGAAGGCGCGCGACCCGCACACGCTGGTATTCGATTCCGCCGGTGACATCTGGTTTACGGTGCAGGGAGGCAACTTCGTCGGCAAATTAGCTGTGGAGTCCGGCGAAGTGACTTTGCTGGCCGTGCCAACGAAGCGATCACGACCGTATGGGATCGTCATGAACTCCAAGGACGAGCCCTGGGTGGTCGAATTCGGCAGTAACAAACTCATTCGGATAGACAGAAACACCATGACAGTGGAAGAGATTGAGCTGCCCAATGAGAAATCCCGGCCAAGAAGGCTACAGATTACGTCAGACGATAATGTCTGGTACGTCGATTACGCGCTTGGCATGCTCGGGCGTTATGAACCTGACGAGAAGCGGTTTACCGAGTGGCAAATGCCATCCGGAAAAAAGAGCTACCCTTACGGCATGGCGGTGGATAAATATGATCGCCTGTGGTTCGTCGAGACCGGCATCTCACCCAATCGATTTGTTGGCTTCGATACAACAACCGGGAAGTTCCTGGCTGGAACCAATATCCCGAGCGGCGCCGGGTCTGTCCGGCACATGCACTATTTCCAACCGGCGGGTGAAGTTTGGTTCGGCACGGACACAAACTATGTTGGCCGCGCCAAGGTGCACCAGGCCAAATGAACGACGCTATTCGATTTCCTCAATGGCGACAGGGTTGAGCAAGAACCTGTAGGTTCGACAGGTTTTCACTATTGATATTTCCTGATCCGACCTCAAAGGCTCGTAACTCGAATGCCTGATGGCCTTGAGCGCAGGTTTCGCGAACATTCTGTGAGAGCTGCGCCGAACGGAGGGATTGATGATCCGGCCCTTCTTATCGATTTTGTAACATACGGTTGCTTCGCCCTCGATTCGGTCACGTCTTGCAGTCTTCGGGTATTGTGGTACCGCAGTAACCGAAGGCGCTCGATCGGTATTTGAGTCTTCGAAATGAGTGATACGTGTGACGCGCGTATCATTGTCTGCCGAGGCGACGTCGGACGCCGTCAGCCCGAGACATGCGATCACAAACAAAACTGATCCTCTTGCTGCGAATGCCGGGCTCACTTACTTCTCTTCCGTTACGGTGGCAGCCGCCTTTGTACGCTTGCGATCGTCAATGACGATGTTTAACTCTACCGGGTGCGTTGCGTCCATGAGCATGCCCTTAACGATTTTCAGGGTGCGCGCATTGGGATTGATCTCCTGACCCATCAACAGGTCTTCCTCCGCCTTCTCGAATTCCTTTTGCATGACATATATCAAGGCGCGATTGTTGTAGCCCCGCCAGTGCCTGTCATTACTCAACAGCAGCATATTGCAGTACATCAGCGCAGAATCGAGCTCATTGATCATGATGTAGCCGGCGCAAAGGTTGGACAGTGCGGATTCTTTTTCTCGCTTTCCGTGGGCAATTTGCAGCCCACGCAGGGTCAATTTGACGCCTTCTCTGCCATTGCCGGCCAGGAGTTCCTGGGCACCATCCGCCAGGTCCAGATTTCTCGGGCCGATGACGGTCCTGCTCTCTTGAGCCCAGGATGAAGGAATGATCAAAATCACAGCAATGAAGGCGATTGCAAAGGCGGCGGGCGTGCTCATGACTATTACCTCCAGCCGCCGCAGCACTAAAAAACGGAGGCTTCAAGAGGATTGGACTAACTGAAATCTTACAAATTCAATCGACCATAAGTGGGCTGGCCAGCGATTTCAGCCGCTAATATAGTGCTCTAGTTGTTCTATTTCCTCTTTCTGGTCAGCAATTATCGCCTTGACCAGATCTCCGATCGAAACCATACCAGTAACTTTGTCCCCATCCACGACGGGCAGGTGCCGGATGCGTTTGTCGGTCATCATATTCATGCAACTGTCGACGGTCTGATCAGCACTGGTCGTAAAAACACTGGCTGTCATTATATCTTTAACGGGTGTCTCCTGTGACGACCGGCCCTTGAGTATGACTTTTCGCGCATAGTCTCTTTCGGTGACGATTCCTGCCAGCGCGTCTCCATCCATGACTATGAGCGCTCCGATCCCTTTTTCACCCATCAGCTTTATCGCATCAAAAACGGATTTCGTCGGTGAGATCGACAGAACATCATGGCCTTTCGAATCAAGCACGTGTTTGACGAGTTTCATAGTTTCTTCCCATATTCTTATCGCCTGGCAGGCTCTTTCAGCCAATATTAGCAAAAAAAAGGGGCAGACTCCGCAGAGTCCGTCCCTGATTTTCTGATATTCGCTCCGGGAGTCTTAGTCGTCTTTCTCGATGCGCCCATTGATACGTGCGAAGTTGAGCGATCCGCTACCGTCTTCCTCGATGATCAGGTCTGCATCCACATCAGTTACATTAATGCTGCCGGACCCGTCATCGATGACAACGCTACCGCGCACATCCTTGACGGTAATGCTGCCGGACCCGTCGTCTATCGAAATGTCGCCGCCCACGCCTTCGACAAAGACCGAGCCGGAACCATCTTCGATTTGGATGTCACCACCGACATTCGACATCTGCAGTGACCCTGATCCATCCTCGATTTCAATATTACCCGACACGTCCCAGATCCTGATTGAGCCGGAACCGTCCTCGATTTCAAGCGCGATCCGATCGGATACCTCTACGACCAGTCGAATGCTCGGACTGTCGTCCCATCCCCACGCGCTGGATTCGAAATAGCTGTTCAGTACAGCCGTGTCGCCGTCGCGCTCCAGGGTCAGGACCAGATCGGACTCGATGATTTTCTTGGCCTTTTCTTCCCTTTCGGACAGCTGGATAAGGGCCGTCACGGATATAGCGTCAGCATCCGCACTGCCGCGGACCTCGAGGCTGCCTGCACCTGCCTCGATCTCGACCGTGTTGATTCCGCTGGCGTCCAGCGTGAGATCACGGGTTTCTTCATAGTCGCGCCACGCCGCACTGGCGAGGCTTGCCGTGAACATCCCTAGGATAAGAAATACTCGCATGAGTGGCTTCCTTCAGCTTGTCGGTCCGTAATGACCGATCTCTTGTATAGCTTAGATGCCGCTTACTGCCTGACGGTTGCAAAGAAGGGGTCAGAGCCCTTTTTAGATAAAGGGCTCTGACCCCTTTTTTGCTTGCCCCCCTTTAGCGCTCGAACCTGGCGAGAATACCATCCAGTTCTTTGCGGTCGAGCCAGCGGCCCCGCAGCATCACGCCATGAATACGGCCGGCGTTACTGATTTCGTCCAGCGGGTTTGAGTCCAGAAGCACGAGATCTGCCTCTTTTCCGGTTTCCACGGTACCGAACACTCGCTCCTGCCCGAAGAACCTGGCTGGATTGACGGTCCCCGTCCGTAATGCCTCGTAGGGGGTCAGGCCCGACGCCACCAGATACTCGAGTTCTCTGTGTATCGCAAAGCCCGGCACATTGAATACCTGCGGAGCATCGGATCCCAGCAAAAGTCCGGCGCCCGCTTTGTGTAACGCCAGAATCAGCTTGCGCCTTATTTCGATTGCGCTTGCCGCTATCTCCGGATCGTATGCCGGATCATTCAGAACCTGTTGTTTGCTGGCTGCCCACTGGCCGATTGTTCCAAGCGGCATATAACGCATTTCCGGCCAGTCGCGCATCTCCCTGACCGGGATCTCAGACGTCCAGTGCTCAAACATAGCCTCGGTGGGAACGTTCCAGACACCTGCCTCCGCTGTTGCCACAGCGATCTCCACAATCTTCGCTTCATCGATCCGGTCCGCCAGAAGCACGCCGAACAAGCCGGCGGGGCCACCGGATAGATCCGCATCGTCATCGACCATCGCCTGCATATACCCATCCAGATGATCAATCGACGCCATGCCGGCAGCCAGCGCATTGGGTACGCCGACCGCAGCCGATACATGACCTGAAAATTGAATACCGAATCGCTTTGCAGTCCTCGCCAGCGCGTCGAACTCCGCCCTCGTCAGCCCTGGATGTATCTTCAGAAAGTCGTAACCCGCGCCATGTTGTGCCCGCACCATATCGGTCGCCTGCTGAGGGCTCGAAACGCTGTTGCCGTTGAACGAGGGGCCGGACGTAAACAGCCTCGGTCCGAATATCTCGCCGCGCAGAATCTGCTGACGGAGGTCGAGGTGTGCAGGCTGCCCGAGCATTCCGCGAACGAGTGTGATTCCGTTCACAACGTTCAGGCCCAATACGCGCACGAGATCTGTGGATGTGACGCGCGGAATGTGCGCATGCATCTCCGACAGTCCCGGCATCAGGTACCTGTCAGTGCCATCGATGACAAACGTGCCTTTTGCAATGGGAATAGTGTCGACAGCACCGATCGTCACGATTTTGTGACCATCGACAAGTACGGTCTGTGCTGCAACGACGGTCTCCGATGTCATTGGAATGACATTGACGTTGACGAACGCCGTATTCGCCGGATACGCAGGAAGCGCCTGAAGCAGTAATGTAATTGCTACCGCATTTGCTACGATCTTATGGGTTTGCATTGAGGCCTGCCGGTGTTGTCTGATTGAGAGCTTGGAGTACTTTGGCCGCTCGCAGTTCCGGTGATGTTATCAAATCGCCCGTCAGGACGGGCTCCAACAACGGTTCTATTGGCAACAGTAGGAGCCCGTCCCGACGGGCGAAATCAGCAACCTCGCTAGAGGACTTTCCTGAGCGTCTCCCTGCTAATGTTGCCGCCACAGATGATGACGACCACGTTCTTGTTCTTGTATTTATCCGCGCGAAGGTTCAGCCCGGCCAACGCTACGCCGGCGGCACCCTCCAGCAACATATGATGGGCGTCCATGAATTGCCTCATGGTCTCGGCAATCTGATCCTCCGATACGACGACATAATCATCCACGATAGCGCGACACAGTTCGAAAGTGATCGCATCTGCCTCGATCCCACCTGCTGTACCGTCCGACAATGTTGGCTCGCTCGGCATCTCCAGAATCTCGCCGGCTTTGACCGACTCCGTCATTACTGCAGAAGCTGCAGGCTGACAGGCGATGACCGACATGGACGGGTTAACGGACTTCAGAAAGCCGCCAACGCCGCTTATCAGGCCACCACCGCCGACAGCGATAAAAATCGCATCGATTTCTGAGAGCTGCTTCGAGATTTCCACACCGCATGTTCCTTGCCCCGCGATGACGTCTGCATCGTTATACGGAGAGAGGTAGCACATACCGTTTTCCGCCGCGAACTGCCTGGCGTGAATTTCAGTGTCGAGGCCGTCGGTGCCGAAAAATCGTACCTCGCCGCCAAGGCGCTTTATGGCATCCACCTTAGTCGTCGAAGTCCCTTCCGGTACAAAGATCACGCCTGTCGTATCGAGCCTCGCCATGGCAAACGCAACCGCAGCACCATGATTACCGCTCGATGCCGCAACGCATCCCGCTGCTCGTTGCTCAGGCGTCATGCAAAGGAGTTTGTTAAACGCCCCTCGAAGCTTGAACGACCCAGTGTGTTGAAGGTTCTCCAGTTTCAGAAATACGTTCGCTCCCGTCAGCTCGCTGAAGAACGGGGAGTGATCCAGCGGCGTCTCACGAATATGCGGCGCAATTCTATTCGCTGCCAGGACAACATTTTCGGGTAACATCTCTTTTCTCATCTCACTATACGAACCCTGTACAACTCCGAACGGTGCAGACTGCGATAATCAAAACTCGTATCATCTTACTTATTGGGCTGCACAGACAGCATCAATTCTGTACCACAATATGAAACAGCCGCAGTCGCACACCGGTTCATACTACGCTGCCAGCGTCAATGTCAAAACTGACTACGCGCCGCTCGCCGGTTCAGTGAATGCCGATGTTTGCGTGATCGGTGCGGGATTCACCGGCATCTCGACGGCACTCCACCTTGCAGAGCGCGGCTACAACGTGCATGTCGTTGAAGCAAACAAGGTTGGCTGGGGAGCATCGGGACGAAACGGCGGACAGATGATCGGTGGCATCGCCGGCGAACCCGCCATACTGAAACATCATGGTCCCGGCATCGCCAAAATGATCTGGGACATGCGCTGGGCTGGACACGACATCATTCGAAATCGTGTAGACCAGTACGACATCCAGTGCGATTTGAAGTCAGGTTACCTTGATGTCGCGATCAAAGAACGACATGTACGTGATCAACATGATGAGTACGAGTACCTCGAGCAAAACAATTTCCCGCATGAATTTCAGATCCTTTCAAAGGCAGAGACCCGGGACCTGATTGGAACCGATGCCTACATCGGCGCATTGAAGAACATGCGAAACGGACACCTGCACCCTCTCAATCTGTGTATCGGCGAGGCGCAGGCAGCGGTTTCTCAGGGCGCGACGATCTACGAGCAGTCCAGAGTTGTCAACCTAAAACACGGAGACAGGCCGACGGTCGTT
>Ga0209980_10001778_pt1 | contig 11811 bp, 8 predicted proteins | sample CR02metaG_FD_183611 | JGI IMG/M metagenome (GOLD analysis project Ga0209980, IMG submission 183611) | Deep subsurface microbial communities from Mariana Trench to uncover new lineages of life (NeLLi) - CR02 metaG (SPAdes) (version 2) | ecosystem: Environmental > Aquatic > Marine > Ocean trench >... | reverse complement strand
TACACTTGGCCCATGTTTTAAATTATTAAAAATATAGGATATAAGGCGGTTCAAGAGTTATTTGAACCGCCTTTTTTATTTTTCGGCTTAACTTCTGCAAAATCAATAGAGTATACATGAAGCGCACCCGGCGATACCCTGTAGACTACCTGCCCAAAAATCTGCCCCCAAAACCAATTCCGGCTTTATACTAGTTGTGACGCAACAGGGAGTTTTGTTTGGGCTTTTTTGTTGATGCCCACTTGCCTGAACCTGTAAATTTGTGGACAAAGCGGTTAGACAGCAGGTAAGAACATTGATATAGGGTAGTTGCTGGCGGACTACCCTGGGACGTTGTTGCGGCCGCTAACCCCAAAATCTTGCACGAGAGTATCCACGGTTTTTAGGCATATCTATTCGGAATGTTAATTTTCCGCAATAAATGTTAATTTTCCGCAACATTCGGCCATGGAGAATACTTAAACCTCAAGATATAGAGAGTGTTGGTAACTTGAGTTATATTTGACAATCACTGTTACGGCCGCCCTCGTCATCAAGCTTTGCCAGAGAGCCAAAATTTTTAGTGACGCCGCTTATTAAAATGTCTTACTCAAGCTAAGAACTTAGTGGTGAATGGCTTGGAAAGGCCTGGACACAAAAATATGTCTCTCTGGCTCGTTAAAACTTTTTTGATCCTGATTAGATTACGAATGTAACTTACAGGGCAGAGCTGTATCTAATAGGTAATATCCCACTAAGAATTTTACCTAGGGATATAAATAAGCTTGAAGCACCACTCTGGTATGCTGATTATACCTCCAATACCTTGAAATGTGAGACCACGGAATCATGAGCAATCAAGATAATAGTTCAGTAACGTTTACGCAAATTGTTGAAAGAGTCAAACGCAACAAAGTAACGCTGTTTATATGCGTTATCTTACCTTTACTTATCGCGTTATCGTACAATTACTATACGAGGCCAATATACAAGGCCTCTGCTGTCGTGGCTTTCGAAAATTTTAGTAAAGATGATATGTTAGATTTTAACTTTTCGAGCTTTAATTTTCAAACGAACTTTGTAGCGAACCGGCTTAGGGAGTTAAAAGCAAAATCTTTTGCAAAAAATGTATATGAGGAATTGACTGCCCCGATTCGTGGATATTTCCAATTACCGGATAATTTACCCAGCCATATTGATAGTAAAGAATATATCATTAGAAAGATTCAAGACAATATAACCGTGTCGCAGGGTGGAACTCCAAATATAATTAATATTTCTTTTGATTCAGAAAATCCAAAATTGGCCACAATTGTCGCTAACACGATTATAGACGTGTTGCAAAAAAACAACGTAAAGTTTCGCCGTCAGGAATTTTCCAGCTTGAGAAAGTTTCTTGATGAACAAATCAAGGTGGTCGAAAAGAAGCTAAAAAATGCAGAGGCCGCCCTACGTGATTTCAAAACTAAAACCAACATTACTTCCCTGGACGATGAATCCAGAGAAATACTCCATCGCATAACCCAGGCGGAGGTTCTCCGCAACCAAGTCCAAACTGATAGAGACGCGCGTCAAAAAAGATTATCAGTCATTCAAAAGAAATTTGCAGAACAAAAAGAAACCACCGTAGGTTCTCTAGCAAAAACCTCTACCCCTTTGATTAAAAGGTTAAAGGAAAAATTAATAGATATTCAGGTGCAGTATACAACGCTACGCGTACAGAATTATCCTGAAGATCATTCAAAGGTACAAGCGCTGAAGTCTGCGATAGACAATGCTAAAGAAAACCTGATGAGCGAGACTCTAAGTATTCTTCAAGACAAGACTAACAATAGCATCCTGGATCCGATTACTCAGCTAGAAAAATATCTCCAGGAGTCTATCTCTTTGGAAATAGAACTCGCAGCACTTAACGCCCGGGCAGCTCATATTCGGACAATTCTAAATTCCTATTCTGATCGCTTAAAAAAGCTTCCAGGAAATGAAGCAGTTCTTTTTAAATTAACCCGGGATCGAGAGGTACACAGTGACAATTATTTTCGTCTCTTTGAAGAACGTGAACGGGCTAGAGTAAGAGAGGAAGCAGAGATTGGCTATATCCACGTAATGGATCCTGCTGAAGAACCTTTCATTCCCTATAAACCTAGAAAGCTAGTGAACATTACTATCGCTATCTTTCTGGGCGCTGTAACAGGCTTGCTGTTAATATTGTTAAAAGAGTCGCTGAAAGCGGCGCCGCGCACTCCAGAAGAGGTTGAGGCAATGCTCAATCTCCCGGTACTCTGTTCCATTCCGAAAGTTAAGAAACGGCAATTATACTTATTCAATGATTACCTGGGAGAGAATTCCGCAATTTTCGCCAATCAGTCAATGGCGAAGCATCCCTTTTTCGCCAATCAGTCAATAGCGAAGCATCCCTTACTTAGAGGTGGGAATTCTGCATCTACTAATGGAAATTTTGACCCACTTTACAGGGAAGCTTATTCTTACTTATGGAGCCACATACAAGTCCGGTGGCCGAATAAAATAAATACTGTGATGATTACGAGTGCCCGCCCTCATGAAGGTAAATCGACTATGGCCATTAACTTGGCCCTAACCGCTGCACGATTAGGCAAGAAAACGGTGCTTATAGACGGCGATTTTCATAATCCCGGAATACATGAGGTGTTCGAGATTTCATCTACCCCAGGATTATCTAATTTGGTGCTAGACTCAGTAGAAATCGACCAAGCCGTTGTTGACGAAAACACCTCTTCTTATGACCGAGTAAAACAGTCCGATGGCGGGTCATGGAATCGTGGGCATAATGGTTTTTATGAGAAGAGCCCTTACCTCAAGAACTCCGTGCTATCCAGTGAAAAATTACAAATTCTTACCGCAGGGGATAAAATAAATCAGCCAGACCTTCTTTGGACTTCACGCGCGCTCGAGGAAACGCTCAAATACCTAAGGGGTAGGGTGGACTTTATTGTTATTGATGCACCGCCATTGCTTGGAATCTCCGACCCAATCAATATTGCAACCAACGTTGACGGAATATTATTATGTGTTGAAGCAGAACAAACCCCAAAGAACATTCTTCTACGTGCCAAGAAGTGTTTTGATCATACAAGTGCAAAGCTACTAGGGGTCGTTTTGAATAAGGTTGAACCCGTATCAATTTATGGCAAAACCAAATATCGTAAATACTATTAGATACTATATGAAATCGTCGCAGGGAGACAAATAAATGATAGAATCAACGATGAGATCTGTGGAATCAAAGTCACCGCATAATGAAATATTTAATGACAAAGTAAACCCAGTAACAGAAAAATCAAAAATCGACAGCTTTGTTGACAATGGTAGGTTAAACGTAGTTGTGCAAGGATTAGGATATGTTGGTACGGCGATGCTAGCTGCTTTATCGCAAGCTAAAGATGATGACAACGAGTGCTTTTATAATGTTATCGGGATTGATTTAGGAGATGAAAATAATTATTGGAAAATAGGTCGAGTAAATAAAGGGAAATCACCTGTTGTTTCTTCAGATGAAAATATTAATGAGGCTTTTGAAAGAGGTTTGCTCAACGGTAATATTTTTGCCACTTATTCGAATTATGCTTATGAGAAAGCAGATGTAGTGGTAATTGATGTAAATCTAGACATAACAAAGAAAAAATTTGGCGACCCTTATAATTACGAGTTTAGTTATAACAGTTTTAATCATGCAATAGAAACGATTGCTAAAAATGTTTCGGAAGAAACATTGATTGTTGTTGAATCAACCGTTCCACCTGGAACGACAGAGAAAGTAATATTTCCAATTTTTAAAAAACATTTTGAAGAACGAAATCTGAATATAAACAAATTGTATTTGGCTCATTCTTTCGAAAGGGTGATGCCGGGTAGTGAATATTTGAATTCAATTACAAATTATTATCGTGTTTATTCGGCCATCAATGAAGAATCAAAGAAAAGAGCAGAAGTATTTTTTAAAACCTTTATAAATACAGAAGACTATCCATTATATGAAGTACATTCCATAACTGCGTCGGAGATGGCAAAAGTTTTAGAAAATTCATTTAGGGCGACGAATATTGCATTAATTCAGGAATGGACTGAATTTGCAGAACAAGCAAATGTAGATTTATTCGAAGTCATTAATGCCATTCGAGTTAGACCCACCCACAAAAATATTGCGCAGCCAGGTTTCGGAGTTGGAGGCTACTGTCTACCAAAAGATTCTTTGTTAGCCGATTGGGCTTATCATAATTTATTCGGTGCGTCTAAACGTTTAAGTATGTCATTAAACGCAACAAGAACAAATGATTTAATGCCAAAACATGTTTTTGAAATAATTAAAAGTTATTTTAACAATTTAGAAAATTTAAATATTACCATCTTAGGTATTTCTTACTTGAGTAATGTTGCTGATACGAGATATTCTCCTGCCGAATATTTTTATGATCTCTGCAAAAAAGAAGGTGCCAATATAATTTTGCACGATTCCATGGTTGAATATTGGCAAGAAAAAGGAATAGTAATTTATAAGGATATTAATTTTTTAAAAAAATTCTCTCACGATGTTGCAATATTTGCAGTCACCCACAGTCAATATTTAGAATTGACTTCAGAAAAAATGATTTCATTGTTGCCAAAGGTTAAATTAATTATTGATGCGAATAATCTTATCAATGACGAAAAAGCAAATGATTTATTAGCAAGTGGAATTAACGTTGTCGGCGTTGGCAAAGGTCATTGGAAGAAATAGAAGAAAAATGAGCAAGATTTTGATTACGGGTGGGGTTGGTTTCCTTGGATACTTTATTTCAAAAATTCTTTCCGAAAATAAGGAAAATCAAATTACAATCGTTGACAATCTGGCAAGAGGAAAATTGGATAGTGATTTTGAATCTCTAATCAAAAATGACAATCTAAAATTTATTCGAGCGGACTTAAAAGATCCCAAAACCTTTTTACAGTTAGATAACGATTTTGATTATATTTATCATTTAGCGGCTGTGATTGGTGTAAAAAACGTTATTGGAAATCCGGATCAAGTTTTGCATGTCAACGCAATATCTACTTTAAATTTGCTCGAATTCTCAAAAAATATTAAAATATTAAAAAGGATATTATTTTCATCAACAAGTGAAATATATGCCGGGACCTTAAAAAATTTTGGCATAGAAATCCCAACAAATGAGGAAGTTAAATTAACCATTGAAGATATAAAATCAAGACGCACTACTTATGCTTTGAGTAAGATGTTTTGCGAATCTGCCTTTTTTAGTTTCGGGGATAAATATAATATCCCTTTTACAATTGTCAGATATCACAATGTTTATGGGCCAAGAATGGGGTTTGCACATGTCATCCCCGAAACGTTCTTGAAAATTGTCAAGAATAAAGATATTTCTGTTCCTTCTCCAAATCATTCAAGGGCATTTTGTTATGTAGATGATGCAGTTAAAATGACGGTAAAAGCTTGCACAATGAAAAAAACAAATAAACAAATTCTTAATATTGGAAATTCAGATGAAGAATTAAAAATTAAGGATTTGGTCTTAAAGATCGCAAAAGTTATGAATAAAGAAATTAAAATTGATGAGCAGCCCGAAACGCTTGGATCTCCTGTAAGACGATGTCCGGATGTATCGAGAATTGAAAGATTAACGGGACTTAAAGCTACAGTTTCTTTAAATGATGGAATTAAAAAAACCTACGATTGGTACAAGAATAAATTAGATGAAAAATTATAACTCAAACAAATTTGGCCTTGCATCAGACCATTTTTAAACGACTACACCTGGGAGAACAAATATGCAAGCTGTTATTTTGGCCGGGGGAAATGGCGTTCGACTTTATCCATATACATCTGTTATTCCTAAACCGCTTCTTCCCTTGGACGATATGCCCATTATCGAAATCATTGTTAAACAATTGGTCCATCATGGATTTACTAAAATTTCCATTGCATCAGGGTATCTGGGTGAATTAATCAAAACCTATCTTGGTAATGGTTCAAAATATGGCGTTCAAATTGACTATTCCATTGAATCAAAACCTCTTGGCACAATTGCACCTCTCACTTTACTTAACAACCTCGACTCAACCATACTGGTAATCCATGCAGATTTGCTGACCACGCTGGACTTTAAAACACTATTAGAATTCCACAAGGAAAAGCAAGCAGCTGCCACAGTCGGTATGATTTGCAAGTCAATCAAAAGTGATTACGGCGTAATCGATACCAACGGCGATGACCTTCTGGAGAAAATTCGTGAAAAGCCTGAGTTTAAGATGTATGTGAATATGGGCATTTATATTATCGAATCACGCATTTTAGACTATCTGCCAAAAAAGCAGCCTCAAAATTTTCCTGAATTTATTAATTTTCTTATCGAAAGCGGCGAGAAGGTTGCGGGGTATCGGTTCAATGGCTATTGGTTGGATATTGGGCAGCATTGTGATTATGATCGAGCCTTAAACGAATTCAGTCAGTATCGGGAGGAAATGAAAATTGACTAAATGGAAAGTTGCCCTGTCAGATATTGATTTAGGGGCCGAAGAGGCCGAGGCAGTAACTAAGGTACTGGGTTCAAAATGGCTTACAATGGGAGGGGTAACCAGGAATTTTGAAAATGCGTTTGCAGAATATTGTGGTGTCGACCATGCGATTGCAGTTACTAACGGCACAGCGGCTTTACATTTAGCCCATTGGGCTCTTGGAATCGGTGAAGGAGACCAAGTAGTCTGTCCATCACTAACATTTGTTGCGACAGCTAATGCAATTGTCTATTGTAATGCGACGCCGGTTTTTGCGGATTTGACCAATTGTAATATTTTGAATGTTTCACCTGAGTCAATTCGAGGAAAAATTACAAAGCAAACTCGATGTATAACTGTTATGCATTATGCAGGATATCCGTGTGAGATGGAAGAAATTCTGAGTATCGCCGAAGAATATGGTCTGGCAGTAATCGAAGATGCCTGTCATGCAATTGGTACAGAATATAATGGAAAAAAGTGCGGAACGATAGGAGATATTGGCTGCTTTAGCTTCTTTTCAAACAAAAACATGATGACAGCAGAAGGGGGTATGGTTGTTACAGACGACTCAGAGGTGGCTCAAAAAATTCGTTTGGCTCGGTCACACGGGATGACCGCGACAACCTCGCAGCGTCACCAAGGTCATGATTTTAGTTACGATGTCGTGGATTTGGGTTTCAATTACCGAATTGACGAAATCCGTTCAGCGATTGGTCAGATCCAACTCGAGAAGCTAGATAATAGCAATAAGAAACGATGGCAATTAACCAGGCATTATCAAGAAAAATTAAGTCAGCTTCCGGGATTAGTTCTTCCTTTCGAGAACTATCCGGGGAATTGCTCCTATCACATATTACCTGTTTTGTTACCCGAAGGCTGCAACCGGTCGCAATTTATGCTGGACATGGAAAAGAGAGGCATTCAAACCAGTATGCATTATCCACCTGTCCATAGATTTCAATATTACCAGAAGCATTTTAAGAACACTATTGGTTCCTTACCTGTTACGGAAGAGGTGAGTCGACGTGAGGTAACCCTACCTTTGCATCCATTAATGACTTTACAAGATGTGGAGTATGTATATCAGGCTATAAAAGAGATTTACCAAATTGAGGATCGTGTTTTCTCCCATGCTCAAAGAAATTTTTGATCGCACATTAGCAGTGATTGGATTTATAGCTGTTTCTCCTAGCTTCCTTGTTATAGGTCTGCTTATAAAACTTGAATCTTCAGGGCCGATTTTTTTCAAACATCGCCGCATTGGCAAGAATGGCAAGTCCTTTTGGATGTATAAATTTCGTAAAATGGAGGATAACCTAAATGTAGGCCCTAAAATTAGCCCCAAGTATGATGCCCGTCTTACTAAGGTTGGCAGGGTTTTGGAGCGCTTAAAACTGGATGAGATTCCGCAGTTAATTAACATTGTTAAAGGTGACATGAGCTTTGTAGGTCCACGGCCCGAAATTCCCAAAATTATCGAACTTTACACCCTGGAACAAAGAAAAGTCTTAACGGTGAAACCCGGCCTTGTCGGGCCAAACCAAATCATTTGGCGAAATGAAAAAAACCTATTTCCGGAAAACCTCGACGATGTGGAGGCCTATTATATAAAAAATATCCTTCCACTAAAACTTCAGAGAGATATCCAATATGCGGAAAATGCCAACTTCTTATCAGATATTAACTATTTGATTCTTGCACTCGGTGCCACTATATTCGAACCTTTTAAAATTAGCCACATTAAGCGAAGAAAGCGTTTGATTTTTAAGCTCATGACAGATCTTGGGCTAAGTGGAGCCGCATATGTTGCCGCCTTGCTTATTAAGTATGATTTGCAAATCAGTTCAGATTTATTGCGCCATGGAATTACCATTTTACCCGTACTTTTCGGCTGGCAGATTATAGGGTTTACTTTTCTTGGTGCTCCACACCAGACTTGGCGATATTTCTGCCAAGCTGATTTGATAGTCTTAGTAAAGGTTATCACCGTTTCGGTGCTACTAACTGTGGCAGTTCTTTATCCGTTTATAAAACCAACCCTGCTATTTTCTTTTTGGATTTTGTATTCCATTCTTTGCCTCTGCTTTTTGTCTGGCATGCGTTTCTTGATTTCTTATAAAGAATCTCCATCTAGAAAGAAGTCGAGTCCTCTTAAAAATGTTTTGATTTACGGCGCTAACCGGGATGGTGAACTTTTCATAAGGCGTCTTCTGGCTAATCTCGAACCACGGGTCAAACCTATTGCATTCTTGGACTACGATCTCAAAAAACGGGGACTGACAATTCATGGCATTAAGGTAATGGGTAATGCACATGACTTACCTCTACTAAAAAATTTACATGATATAGATGAAATTTATATAACAGTTCAAGATCAAGCGAACGGTGATGTGAAAGATCTAATCAAATTTTGTGATGAATTTAAGATAAAATTTCATTTCGTATACACAACCTATTCGTCAGAGAATTTTGAAATTTCAACGGAAGGTGGCTCCCCTGTACATAAAACAAATCCATTTGAGGAGCAATAGATGCTTGTAACTTGAAAGCACAAAATTTGGTAATCGATTTTAATTTTAACAAAGCGTGGGAGCATTATAGTATGAAACCTTCAATAATAATGTATAGGACGACGAATACAAGTTTACTAAAATTTTTAGTGAGCCTTTTTTGTCTGTTGATTTTGGTAAACAATGTATATAGCCAGGAGGATGACAAATATATCCTCAATCAAGATGACCGATTGGAGATAATTGTCCATGTCATAGGTGAAGTAAAAAGAGCTGGGAAATACAGAGTTACTGATAACACAAACCTGATGGAATTATTAGCTGAGGCTGGTGGTCCAACCGAATTTACAAATCTTAAAGCCCTCACTATTACCAGAATTAATCCCAAGTCCAGGATGAATGGCAGGGATAGCACAAATGGCATTTTAACAGAAAATGACATAATTAAATATAACGCTGAGGACTTTTTTAAAAAAAGCAGATCAGTTGCTCCTCCAATACTAGAACCTGGTGATATTATTTTTGTACCAAGGAATAATTGGCATAAATGGCGACATACATTTACAATCATCAGAGATGTATCGGTAGTTGCAGGTCTTTTCCTTTTGTATCTGCGTGTCAAATGATAGACTCTAAAGCCCTTCAGCTTTGCTAGTATAGTTATCCTATTCTCTCCTCAAAAAAAATTCACATGCACCCATTAAGAGAAGATTTTTTAACTTTTGGTTCCCCCCTCATCGAAACACCTGAAATCAACGAGGTTGTGGACACACTTAGTTCTGGCTGGTTGGGCACGGGCCCTAAAGTCGCAAAGTTCGAAGAAATGTTTCGCCAGTATATAGGTGCAGACCATGCTCTGGCTGTTAGTTCCTGTACGGCTGGCTTGCACCTTTCGATGCTTGCTGCCGGAGTAGGGCCGGGTGACGAAGTAATTACCTCCCCAATGACATTTGTAGCCACGGTTAACGCTATTATCCATAGTGGAGCAAAACCTGTCTTAATCGACTGTGAGCGCGAAACCGCATTGATTGATCCGCAGCGAATTGAAGACGCGGTTACCCCACGCACGCGTGCCATTGTGCCGGTTCATATGTATGGTCGTCCCTGCAACATGGCGGCCATAATGGACATTGCTGAAAGACGCAACCTCATCGTGATTGAGGATGCGGCCCATGCCATCGAATCGGTTTACAAGGGAGATAAGGTTGGCAATATTAGTCACCTGACCTGTTTCAGCTTTTATGTAACTAAGAACGTGGTCACCGGCGAAGGAGGAATGGTCACAACAAATAATCCCGACTTTGCAGACAAGATCAAAGTTTATGGGTTGCATGGTTTAAGCAAGGATGCCTGGAAACGGTTTTCGGATGACGGTTACAAGCACTATGAGGTAGTCTATCCTGGTTTCAAATACAATATGATGGACATCCAGGCCGCCATTGGCCTTCATCAATTGCCAAGAATCAACAAATGGTTAGAGCGCCGCAACGAAATCTGGCAGTATTACAACGAGGCATTCGCCGGACTGCCGGTAACATTGCCTGCTCCTGACGAACCTGATATGGTGCATGCACGCCATCTTTATACACTGTTGATTGATCAGGGGCGTTGCGGGATCACTCGTGACCAGTTTATGCAGCAACTGCACCAACACAATATTGGCACGGGCGTGCATTACGTAGGAGTTCATCTCCATCCCTACTATCGCCAACGTTTCGGCCATTCTCCGGAGGATTTTCCTAACGCAACTTGGATCAGCGAACGGACGGTGTCGATTCCGTTGTCACCAAAGTTAGTCGATAGTGATATTGAAAACGTGATCGAATCGGTGAGGAAAGTTTTGAGCCATTCCTGCGAACCTTTAAAACCCGCTGCTCTCAGCTGATTTATTTCAAGCGATTATTCATGTGCTTAGTTCATTCGTTAGACATTCAAATTCAGAATAAAGAAAGTTCTCCAGCTCTAAATAAAATAACCAATTCAACAGGTTTCACAACAAATATCTGGTTTCGTAGATTTAATAACAACTCACCAGGAGTGAAAGATAATGTCTGTAGAAGAAAGGATTGATCTCAGGACCGAGTTCGAAACACAGGGTTATATCATTGTCCGGAAGTTTTTTTCAGAGGATGAAGTGGATGAATTAAGGATGGAAATTAAAAAAGCCGGAGAGTCACTTGAAAAACCGAGCGGCTTAAACAAGGGCGATTTGATTTTTTATAGCAATGTGTTTTTAAAAAGTGCATATATACAGGCTTTCATCACTCAAGAAAAGGTCGTGGATCTGCTAAAAGATATTATTGGAAATGATTTCTGGGTCAGGTGGGATCAATGTGTTGCAAAAGGGCCTGGGGGCGCAGCATTTCCATGGCATCAGGATAATGCTTACAACAAACTTAAAGATCGACATTTTCAATTTTGGGTTGGTATGACTGAGATGACCCAGGAGAATGGAGGGCTTTGGCTTCAGCCGGGCAGTCATAGAAATGGCTTACTACCTCACCGGAAGGTTGAAAATCATTGGGTATGCGAATTGGAGCCGGAGAATGAAGTTTTTATATCTGCCGAGAAAGGCGATGTCGTACTCTTTTCATCTATGATGCTGCATCATACAAAAAAGAATCGCTCCAATTCTGCTCGTTGGGCCTATGTGGTAGAGTACATGTCCCTTGACCATTATGATCCCCTGGCTAAGCCGCCATTTTTCATTGCAGCTGAAGAGGGTAAACCATGTCAAAAATTTGTTCAATCATATCGGGGGTACTCCAACTTCCAAAACAGAATG
>Ga0209980_10001777_pt1 | contig 11814 bp, 11 predicted proteins | sample CR02metaG_FD_183611 | JGI IMG/M metagenome (GOLD analysis project Ga0209980, IMG submission 183611) | Deep subsurface microbial communities from Mariana Trench to uncover new lineages of life (NeLLi) - CR02 metaG (SPAdes) (version 2) | ecosystem: Environmental > Aquatic > Marine > Ocean trench... | reverse complement strand
TGGCTGGCGACCTATGAACAAGGCGGTCACGGTGAATACAGTGCCGAAGGCGTACTGATTGTCTCGTCTCATGATACCGTTCCGCAACGAATTGACGTCGGATACGGCGTGGCGAAGGGTATCGCAGTTGATCCATGGTCAACTAATATCTGGATCGTGACAGGCTGGCAGCTAGCACTTGTCTCGGAGGGCAAACGAGTTACGAGGCGATATTGGCCATTCCATGACATGAGCAAAACATTGAATCGACCCGGCGTGTTCGTGCAGTCCTCGAATGAGCCGATCATTAGTAACCCTCTGGCCATATTTGCTTACTCCTTGGGGGAGCGGAGTTACGAGGCTTTCGCAACAGCGGCCAAAGAGGGCATTGATTTGTACGACCCAAACCCGCTTTACAATTTCTTTATGTTTGGTAGCTTCACACATCGGCCGCAATTGCCAGAACAACTGATTCCGGTACTCGACTTCGCCGAGCCAACATATTCCTGGCGTAAGTTTGCATGCATGCTTCCGGGTGGACGAGCAAAACAACTCTGTGAACTTGAGTTAGACGCCTGGCCCGCGAGAGTCGATTGAGAGCGAAGAAGGAACGACACAACCGGGTACGACCGTTCATCTGCCATTGAGCGGACAATCGCGACTATTGGGATTGCCAGACAGCCGAAGTAGACTAGTGGAGATCATCGCTCAGCGGGTGTAGTTCAACGGTAGAACATCAGCTTCCCAAGCTGAGAATGAGGGTTCGATTCCCTTCACCCGCTCCAGAAATGCGACGTGAAGACCCAGTATTACCTGGGTCTGCCGCTGATCAGGGAAAATATACCGGCTACGAACAAGGCCCAGCCGAGCCAGGGCATGGTGTCGAGGGTGAGGAGCAGTGTGCCCGAAATAGTTGATGTGGCACCTGCAGCAAGCAGGAAATGTTGTCGTTGTTGACGTTTTATTTGCTCACGAAATTCTTTTTGCTCGGGTATCTGCGTTCTTGCATGCAGATTGCCCTCTGCGGCCTGGTTTGCAAGATGCTTAATGAGTGCGGGCAATTCCCGCAACGCTTCCCTTAGTTGTGGCAGGTTCTCGCGAATGTCGTCGATAAGCGCCCGGGGACCGACCTGCTCGTCCATCCACTGGCGCAGCACCGGGTGGGCTGTCTTCCAAAGGTCGAGCTCGGGGTACAACTCACGGCCGAGGCCTTCGACGTTGAGCAGGGTTTTTTGTAATAGGATCAGCTGCGGCTGAATCTCCATGTTGAACCGCTGGGCGATCCGGAAAAGCCGAATGAGAACCTGTGCAAAGGAGATTTCAGAAAGGGGTTTGTTGAATATGGGCTCGCAGACAGTTCGAACCGCGGTTTCGAGTTCATCGATTCTTGTGTCCGGCGGCACCCATCCCGAGTCCAGATGCAGTTTTGCGATTTTGTGATAGTCGCGGTCGAAAAACGCCAGAAAGTTACCGGCGAGATACTGCTGATCAACAGCGCTCAGTGTGCCGACAATGCCAAAGTCCACGGCGGCGTATATTGGTTTCTCCGGGTCATCGACGGTTACGAAGATATTTCCGGGATGCATATCGGCATGAAAGAAGTTATGCCGAAAAACCTGTGTGAAAAAAATCTCCACACCGTTTTCAGCGAGCGTTTGAATATTCGTGCCCGCTTTGCGGAGTGCGTCCATGTCGCTGATCGGAATGCCATAGACCCTTTCCTGAACGAGTACCTCGGGGCGGCAATAGTCCCAATAGATCTCCGGGACATACAACATGTCGGAATCCTGGAAATTACGCTTTAGCTGTGCGGCGTTCGCACCTTCACGCATAAGGTCGAGCTCATCGATAACTGTTTTTTCGTATTCGGCGACCACCTCGCGGGGTCGAAGCCGCTTGCTGTTTTCCCAGTACCGGTCGGCAAGGCGGGCAAGGGCAAACAGAACATCGAGGTCTCGCTCTATTTGCTCGCGAACTCCCGGGCGTAACAACTTGACGATGACCTCGGTGCCGTCGTGCAGCGCAGCGGTGTGTATCTGCGCGATCGATGCCGCCGCGAACGGCTCGAAGTCGAAGCGGGCAAACACTTCATCGACGGACTTGCCGTAAGCCTCGTCAAGAATGGCAACCGCCTCTTCGGCCGGGAACGGCGGCACCCGGTCCTGCAATTTGGCCAGTTCATCGGCAATATCACGTGGCAGCAGGTCCCTGCGGGTCGACACTGCCTGACCGAACTTGACGAATATCGGCCCGAGCTCTACGAGGGCAAGGCGTATTCGCTCGCCCAAAGGCGCCGTCCTGTCACTTCGTCGTGGAAACAGATAAAAGAAAAATCTTAAAGGCCGCAGGATATGAGTCGCCGTAATGATCTCATCGAGACCGTGACGAACGAGAACACGCTGGATGCTCAGGAGCCGGAGCAATGTGCGCATCCTTGGCATGCCCTGTTGCCTAGTCCTCGTGCTCTAGCTGATTCAGGCGTGCCTCGATTCTTGCGACGTCATCACGCAGTTCATCGACTTTCCGGGTAAACGCTTCCACCTCGTAGCGGCTTGGCACATCGCGGCGTTCTTCCTGCAAGAACTCGGTGATATTTTGGCGAAGTGTGGCGCCCGCTTCCTTGCCCCAGCTACCGACGCTTCTTGCAACCTCGCCCAGGCGGTGGGCGGCGATATCTCCGATAACGCCAGACAGCTCCTCTTCAATATCGGGTTTGCCGTAACCAAGCAGTTTTTGAAACGCCTGCGCGACTTCTGCGTCGCCGATCAGCTCGAGGGAACCGTCGCGTATCGCATCTTCGCTGCCAGCGCCGGCCAATCGGGCCAGCGACAGAATCGAACCGCTGATCGCAACATCGGGCTCGCGGTCATAATCACCGAATAGCGCTATCTCATCCGGGCAGGCGCAAAAATATATCGCCAGTCCCGTATCTTTGATTCTGACTGCCATTACTTTGCCGTCCAGTTCGGCACAGAGCTCCCTGGCGGGTGTAGTTACCTTGATTTGCCTGTTGATGAGGGCGGTCAACGGCCTGAATAATGCTTCGAGCGTATCCATTAAAGCCGGTGTCCGATATGCAAGGCAACGATGCCGCCGGCCAGATTGTGGTATCGGCATCGTTCGAAGCCTGCATCCTGCATCATGGTCAACAACGCATCCTGGTCCGGATGCATTCGTATGGATTCGGCGAGGTACTGGTAACTGGACTCGTCATTCGCCACGAGTCTGCCCAGCAAAGGGATGACCTTAAATGAATAAAAGTCGTATGCAGGTTTGATTACGTCCGCGGGCTTCGAGAACTCCAGGATCAGGAGCTTGCCGCCCGGCTTCAGCACGCGCAGCATCGACGCAAGAGCTACGTCCTTGTTGGTCAGATTTCTTAGACCAAATGCGATAGCTACGCAGTCAAAACTGTCGGCTGCAAACGGCAGTTTTTCGGCGTCTCCCTGGGCTATCGAGAGATTGCCGGCAACGCCTGCGTTTATCAGGCGTCTTCTGCCCTCGCGAAGCATCATGGCATTGATGTCGGCGAGCACAACGTGCCCACGATCACCAACCTGACCGGCAAAGACTTTCGTCAGATCGCCGGTGCCACCGGCGAGATCCAGCACGACATGGCCGCGCCGGACGCCTGCCTGCTCGACAGTGAAATTTTTCCACAATCTGTGCAGACCGCCCGACATCAGGTCGTTCATGATGTCGTAACGGCTGGCAACGGAATCAAACACGCCTTTGACCCTGCGTGCTTTGTCGGCAAGGGCGACGGTGTCGAATCCGAACTGCGTTGTGTCTTTAGCCATTATTCTTGTTATCGAGGGCCTCGCATCGAGCATAACCTGCCAATTTAAGTCGGTCGAGGTATGCCTGCCAGTTTTCAGCCTGTTGTGTGCCAAGTTCGTACAGGTATTTCCAGGTGTAAAGCCCGGTATCATGACCGTCATCGAACACAAGCCGGACCGCGTAGTGTCCGATTGGTTCGACAGCGGTTACCTGAACATCTTCCTTGCCGGTCTGCAGTACTCCCTGTCCCGGACCGTGACCCTGGACTTCGGCAGACGGAGAAAAGACACGGAGGTATTCAAACGGGAGGTCGAAAGATTTGCCGTCGTCATACTGCACGACGAGCAAGCGCGATGTCTTGCGGAGCTTGATCTCGACGGGAGCAGTGTTCATCAGTTACTTAGCCTGAATATTGTACGAGATCGCATGAGGTCATGGACAATGACATGATCTGAAATGGAATTGCGATTTTCCCTTATTGGACCACCGGGGTGGCACTTCGTCGTTTTCATTAGCTGTCCGGTTTGTGGCCGGATCCCGCTGCGCCTGAGATGCTCTTCCCTCGAGCCATAACCCGATATGGCTCTCAGTCCAGAGCTGTCTCAGTTACAGCGAGCTCACACCGACATTCCCGGACTTTCATGTAATATTCGGCTAGCAGTCTGTCGGACTTACGCGATCGTAACGAGACGGGTGAGAAATCATAGCCAGTTTTTCGATCGTTTGAGGAGAATAGCAGAGCTATTTGATAAGAAGGATCGGAAAACTGGGCCGATTTCCCGCCGGCGCAGTAGATCAGTCCTAAGTCCGACAGACTGCTAGAGTATGTAGCGGCTGAGATCCTCGTCCTTCGACAGTTCGCCGAGGTGGTCATCGACGTAGCCGGCGTTGATCTGAACGTGTGATCCGCTCTTGTCGGAGGCCTCGAAGGAAACTGTCTCGAGCAGTCGCTCCATGACGGTATGCAGCCGCCGGGCGCCTATGTTCTCGGTGTTTTCGTTAACGTGAAAAGCGACTTCGGCGAGTCGCTTAACACCACTTTCTACAAATTCCAGGCTCACATCTTCGGTCGAAATCAACGCTGTGTATTGCGATGTCAACGACGCGTCCGTTTCGGTCAGGATGCGGATGAAGTCTTCGGTCGTGAGCGACTTCAGTTCCACCCGAATGGGAAACCGGCCCTGCAATTCAGGAATCAGATCAGACGGCTTGCAAACAGTGAATGCACCCGAGGCAATGAAAAGAATATGGTCAGTCTTAACCATGCCGTACTTGGTGTTGACTGTTGAACCTTCCACGAGTGGCAGCAGGTCTCTTTGCACACCCTCACGAGAAATATCGGCGCCCATTGTCTCCGATCGGCGGGCAACCTTGTCGAGCTCATCGAGAAAGACGATGCCATGCTGTTCGACCGCCTCGAGCGCCTGCGACTTGATCTCTTCTTCATCAAGCATCTTGGCAGCTTCTTCGTCCGTTAGAAGCTTCAATGCGGCTTTGACTTTGAGTTTTTTCGTTTTCTGTCGTCCGCCCGAGAGATTTTGAAACATGCCCTGAAGCTGACTTGTCATTTCTTCCATACCGGGCGGCGCCATGATTTCGATTCCGACAGGCATCGCCTGAATGTCGATCTCTACATCCCTGTCGTCGAGCTTGCCCTCACGAAGCATCTTGCGAAGTTTTTGCCGGGTGTCGCCGTTATCATGTGCATTGTTCCTGTCCGCAGCAAAACCAACGGTGGGAGCAGGCTTCGGCAATAAAGCATCGAGAATGCGTTCTTCGGCGGCGTCCTCGGCGCGGTTGTCAACTTTCGACATCGCATTTTCGCGCGTCATCTTGACCGAAATATCCATCAGGTCGCGGATGATGCTGTCCACCTCGCGGCCGACGTAGCCGACTTCGGTAAATTTTGTCGCTTCCACTTTAATGAACGGCGCCTTCGCCAGCTTTGCGAGCCGGCGGGATATTTCTGTCTTGCCGACGCCTGTCGGGCCGATCATCAAGATATTCTTTGGTGTTATTTCGCTACGCAGTGGTTCGTCTACCTGCACGCGGCGCCAGCGGTTCCTGAGAGCGATTGCCACCGCTCGTTTTGCCTCGTCCTGGCCAATTATGTGTTTGTCCAGCTCCTGGACGATTTCTCTGGGTGTCATCTGTGACATTTGGTTTTCCGGGTGGAGGCAATGGCTAAGTCTTTACGACTTTGCGGGCAGTTCCTCGATTTCGATGTTCTGGTTGGTGAATACGCAGATATCGCCTGCAATTTTAAGGGATTGCTCGACGATGCTGCGGGCATCGAGCTTGGTCTGCTGCAACAGGGCAAGCGCCGCTGCCTGGGCGTATGGGCCACCGGAGCCGATTGCCATGAGATCGTGTTCTGGCTCGATTACATCGCCGTTGCCGGAGATGATGAACGAGCTTTCCTTGTCAGCGACGCAGAGAAGTGCCTCCAGGCGCCGCAGTCTGCGGTCGGTGCGCCAGTCCTTGGCGAGCTCGATGGCCGCCCGAGTGAGATTGCCATACTGCTCCAACTTGCCCTCGAAGAACTCGAACAAGGTAAACGCGTCGGCCGTACCACCGGCGAATCCAGCTATAACACGACCGTCTGCCAGCCGACGTACTTTGCGGGCATTGCCCTTCATGACAGTGTTGCCCATGCTGACCTGGCCGTCGCCGCCAATGGCTACGGCGCCATCGCGGCGTACTGAGACGATAGTTGTCCCTCGAAATTTCTCCATTGATTGAATTTCCTTGCTTCTCGGATCGCTCGTCAGGACGAGCTCCTACGACGCCTCAGTTGGAGCCCGTCCTGACGGGCGAATTAATATACGTCCTGACGGGTGAATCATTAAATATCAGGCTTTGTCGTCTGCCTTTATTCGCGCCCGCGGATGAGTCTTGTCGTATATCTGGGCAAGGTGCTGGAAGTCAAGGTGAGTATATACCTGGGTCGTGCTGATATTCGCGTGGCCCAGGAGTTCCTGAACACCGCGCAGATCATGGCTTGATTCGAGTAAATGCGATGCAAATGAGTGCCGGAACAGGTGTGGATACACCCGCGTATTGATGCCTTGCCGCCGGGCCCAGTGGCCTACCCGTGACTGTACGGAGCGCGAGCTCAGGCGATTCCCCTGTTTGCTGACAAACAGCGCCATTGCGCCTTCCCGGGCGAATTCTCCACGTACCTTAAGCCACTCCTTTACGGCGCGCCGGGCGAAACGCCCTACCGGCACGATCCTGTCTCTGTTGCCTTTGCCGGTGACGCGCACCGTCTGATCCGCCAGGTCGACATCGCCGAGATCCAGACCGATCAACTCTGCAAGCCTGAGGCCAGATGAGTACAACAGCTCCAGAATTGCCCGGTCACGAGCAACGATTGGCTCGTCTCCTGGAATATCCAGGAGCTTAGCCATGCGGTCTACATCCAGGTTTCCTGGCAGTCGTTTGCCCGACTTGGGTGCGCTGACGGAATCCACAGGGTTTGTCGTTACGTGCTTTTCACGCAGCAGATACCTGTAAAATGTGCGGGCTGCTGACAAGCGGCGCTGAATACTGCGCGCGCCTAACCCTTTGCGATAACAGGCGGCTGCGAATGAACGGACATGTTCTGTGTCTAGTTGTCTCCAGCCGGATATGGCGTATTGATCGCAATACTCGCTTAGCGCGAGCAGGTCCCGTTGATAATGTTTGCAGGTCAGATTGGAAAGACGGCGCTCGAACCCGAGGTGCCGGATAAATTTGGCTATCCAGTCTTGCTCGTTTTGTTTCATCTGACCGGGTCTGCCGGTGTTCAGGATGTTAGCCTGGACGATTCATGAATAGCCCGGGCTAGAAGCGCTTCAGCGCCTCCGCAACCAGATCGCCAAGTCGCGACAGGAAGTCCATGCTCATGCCGGGGTGAAAACGGTTCGCGTCCGCGCTGCCAATTGCGAGAAATCCGATTTCGGATTTATTGCCAAGCGGCACGAGCGCCACTGAGCCGACTTCGTTTGTTTCCTTGGCAAAGAGAAAGTCTCTTTGGGAATCGCGGACCTGGCCACAACGTGGATTGTTACCTTTCAAGAAAGTCGAAAATGATTTGAGCGATTCAGATTCTCGCTCTACTGGCTTGAAGAATCGGCCGACGTTGACGTCTTCGAAAACTGACGGGTTACCGAACAGCACGAGAACAGACAGATCGGCGTTGAATCCTGTTCTGAGAGCGGCCTCTATCGCTTGCAGTGTTTCGCTGATGTCACTCGCGGCCATCAAGTGAAGCGTCAGATGATGCATTTTCGCGCCTAACGCATCATTTATGCGTGCGACCTCGATGAGCTCCTTAAGTTTACGCTCCAACTTCAGGTCTTTTTGACGCAGAACGGATACCTGGCGCTCTACAAGTGAGACTGCGGCCCCCGAAACATGTGGGATGCGCAAGGAACTGAGCAATTCGCCGTGGTGCTCGAAAAAGTCCGGGTTTGCTTCCAAATAATCGTGTACCGCATCTTCCGATAAATCTTCTTCTATGAAGTCTGGTCTTCGCTGTGTACTCATATATCCAGGGTTCCTTCGTAGGTCAGTACTGCATCGCCGGATAACCAGACCGGGGCCGAATTGCCTGGCCAGCTTACCATGAGTTGGCCGCCGGGCAGGCTTACTTCAACGTCTTCATCGAGTCTGTCGAGAACGCGCCCTGCTACGACTGCGGCACAGGCGCCCGTGCCGCAAGCCATGGTCTCGCCGACGCCACGCTCATGCACGCGGAGGTCGATCTGACGGCGATTCCTGATGGCCATGAAGCCGACATTCGTACAACGGGGAAATCGCTCATGTGTCTCGATGAGCGGCCCAAGAGTCGGGACGTCCGCTATAGCGACTTCGTCAACCTGAAGCACGCAATGCGGATTGCCCATGGAGAGGGCCGAGACACTGATGGTCTCCCCGCCGGCCTCGAGCGAATAGGCGGGTGCCCTGCTATCTGCCAGAAACGGGATATTGGCTGGCTCGAACTCCGGCAGCCCCATGCTCACCGAGACAGAGTTCTGGCCGAGTATTCGCACCGGGACAGGACCGGCCTGGCTGCCAAGCGTGAAGTCCGGCCCGCTGTCCTGCGAAATCACCCAGGCGACGCAGCGTACTCCGTTGCCACACTGCTCGACCTCACTGCCATCCGCGTTGAACACACGGTAATAGGCGACACTCCCGGCATCGCGGGGCGGTTCAATCCACATGAGCTGATCAAAGCCGACGCCAGTACGACGATCGGCCAGTTGTCGGATTATCCTGGGCGCGGGCGTGTCCTGTGTTCCTTCGCGTTGATCGACAACCATGAAATCGTTACCGGCGCCGTGCATTTTCCGGAAAGCGAGCTGCATTCGCGAAGTTTAACAGGACGTCTTTCCGCCGGATGGACATTTGTCGTCGTCACCGGTAGTTTACCCAAACAAAAACCAAACCTGGGAAACCCCTGATCTATTCATGAACTCGACTCTTGTGTCCAAATTGCCAGCTTCTGCATTACGAATCTTCGCAATAGCCAGCTCACGTTCGATCCGCGTCTTGAAGCTGAACATTTTGAATCACAATCTACGTCGCCCGGAATAAATCAGAGGCTCCCTGGCAAAACGCACTCCGGGGACAGCAATGCGACGTATAATGGTTATGAATGCCAAGGGTGGCTGTGGCAAAAGCACACTTGCAACAAATATCGCTGCTTATTTTGCGCACGAGGGATATTCGGTGGCCCTGGCCGATTTCGATCCTCAGCGATCGAGCCTCGACTGGCTCGAGCGGCGACCGGACAGTCGCCCCGCAATCTCACCGGTTGCCGGTTACGAGCAAGGACTCCGGCATGCGCCAAGAAGTGCCGACTTTGTCGTCATCGACGCGCCCGCCCGATCACATGGACCGGAACTTACGGATCTTGTTCGCCATGCTGAGACTATCGTCGTTCCGATACTGCCGTCGACCATCGATATTCAGGCGACGAAGAATTTTCTCAAAGAATTGCAGTCGGTCGGGAAAATCGAGCGCAAGGAGGCGAAATTCGGCGTGGTTGCGAACCGGTTTCGAGAATACACCTTGATCTGGGCGGAACTGGACGATTATCTGGCTGCCACAAGGGTGCCTTACCTCGCGGCGTTACGCGAAGCGCAGAACTATGTTCGAGCATATACCCGGGGCCTCGGTATCCACGAGTTACCCGAATATCTTGCCTGGCCGGATTGGGAGCAGTGGGAGCCGCTCGTCAAGTGGCTCGAGAGCGTCCGCAGCCAACCGTAAGTGAATTTGCCAGTCAGGGAAAAAGGGGACGAACCCCTTAATTTGTGAAATAGGGGTACGGCCCCTTTATTTATGTCTCCTCGGGATCCGGCCTCAGGTGAGGGATGGCAGGAATCGGTGATCTGGCGACCATGCCGAGACCGTCACGGTAAGCGTCGGCTGCAGCGTCACCCTCGCCGAGCCGGTTCAGCAGCCGACCGTATTCCTGATAGGCCTCCGGCGTTGGCCGAATGGAGATAACGGTCTCGAGATAGCTGCGGGCCTTTCCCCAAAGCTCGTTCCTGAGGCAAAGGCGTGCGGCTGTAAGCAGGAGGTCGACATCTTCACCGTGATCTTTCAGCCAGTTCTCAGCCCGCTTAAGCTGTCTTGTGGCGTCAGCCCCGTCTACCATGCCGAACATGCGGACGAGAGATCCTCGCCATTCCCTTTTGATTTCAGCGACGAGGTCTTTCTCGACTTTGTCGTGCATACCGGTTCGCATCAGGCTCTTGTAGTAGGCCTCGAGAAGCAGGAGATCCTTCTTGAGACCTTTTGGTATCGCCTTCCACTCCTCGAGAACGGTATCGCTGTCGCTCGAATGGCTAAGTTTTTCTATATAGACGCGTTGTGACCACCTGTCGAGCGTCGGTCCGTCGAGTCGCCCCTGCTTGCGTAGCCTGGGCAACAACTCCGCCAAGTGGTTCCAGTCTTCGAGCCGGAAATAGAGCCGACCGAGTAGTGCGAGGGCGTGGCTGTGATTCGGCGAGTTCTCTTCGAGTCGTCTTAAAGTCGCCAATGCCTGCTCATGCTGTCCCTGATCGAGCTGCAGTTCAGCCTGCGTGAGCAGAACGGCGTTCCCGGCTTCCGGCGTCTGTTCGTAGGCTTCTTTCAGCCAGTTGTCCCGGCGATCATCCTGACCCAGGAGATGCGCTGCCCGCGCTGCCTGCAGGTAGCTGAGCAATGGCGCATCACTGACCTTGGCCGCGCGAGCTAATAGCCGTTCACCCTTGGCAAAATTTCCCTCGGCGATTTCGATCATGCCCTGGGTCAATCGCTGACCCGCACGCGAGGTCCTGTACCGGCCCGCTGCTTCGCCGAGCTTCTTCGGCGCACGAAATATTTTTACGAGAAGCCAGGTACCAATGATGACAAGAAAGACTATCGCCAGCAGGATCGGTACTGACATTTCTATCAGGTAGTTGCGAAAGTTGATGACGACGTAACCCGGATCCTGCAGCAAGAAATGCGCGGTAAGTGCGCTGACGACAAGCGCGATGACGACAATCAATCCGAACTTCATCAGCCTGGCTCGGAGTCGGTGCCGGCAGGCGCTGCGGGCCCGGAGAGCGTGACGTGTTGCCGCAACAGCCGCAGTGACTTCGAAATGTCCGGCGGTGCGCCCGAAAATAATCCATTTCGAATTTCAGCAATGGTTTCAAGCACGCCTTGTACGGGTGTGCTTTCGGTATCGTAGTATCGAGTAAGCCAGACGCTGGCGTCATCAAGACTCTGTTCAAACATTTCTTTTTCGTTTCGCAGTATCGCAAGCCTCGCTGCCTGCAGCTGCAACGCCAGGTTGGCACGAAGGAAGTAAACAGCATCAGGTGCTGTCAGCGGGGCCGCAGCCTCGTCGGTTCGACGGACCGAGACAACATCGCCAATCGCCCTCTTCAGGGACGCCAGCGCACGGTCCATGCCGCTAAGTTCCGGATCTATTTCGCCTGTTTCGTTGTCGGGCACACCGACTTGCTGACGAAGGGGCAGAGAGTCGACCACGCCGGCAAGACTCGCCAGCGTTAGCGTAACGCCTTCGATATC
>Ga0209980_10001776_pt1 | contig 11814 bp, 4 predicted proteins | sample CR02metaG_FD_183611 | JGI IMG/M metagenome (GOLD analysis project Ga0209980, IMG submission 183611) | Deep subsurface microbial communities from Mariana Trench to uncover new lineages of life (NeLLi) - CR02 metaG (SPAdes) (version 2) | ecosystem: Environmental > Aquatic > Marine > Ocean trench >... | reverse complement strand
ATAGTGCCGAGCATGATCAGCACGTCGGGCTTCAGCACGCCGTAGTGGACCGCCTTCTCGAGCTGCTCAACGGCGGACTCGTAGTTCTGGGCCAGGGCGAACAGCCGCCCCTTCTGCAGGTAGGCCGATCCGGAGGTTGGGTTGAGCACGATGGCCTCGTCGGCGTGCCTCAGGGCCCGCCGCATGTCGCCGGTCCGCTCGTGGGCCAGGCTGAGGTTCAAGTGCGTGGCGAAGTGCCGGGGATTCCGGTCGACGGCGATCTGGAGGACCTCTCGTGCCCGGGCCGGCTGGTTCATGGCGAAGTGGGCTTCCGCGATGTTGTTGAGCAGATCGGGGTTCGTCGGGTGCGACTCCCGCAGACCGTTGAGCACCGCCAGAGCCAGGTCGGGACGACCCCGCTCGAAGAACATCTCGGCGCGCTGGATCGTCGGGCCGAAGCCCGCGGCGTAGGCCCGGACCTCGTCGTGCCAGGGGTCGTTGAGGATCGGCGTGGAGTCGGTGCTGCGAGCGAGCTCGCGGCGGCCTTCCTCGGCCCGCCCGAGGCGCTGATAGGCGGTGCCCAGCAGATGGTGGGCGTAGCCGTAGTCGGGCCGGCGGGCGATCACCTTCGACTCCAGCAGGTCGGCGGCCTCCTGGTACGCCCCGCGGCCCATCAGGGCGCGGGCGAGGCCCGTCCAGCCGCTCGGATCGTCGGGCCTGGCGCGGATGGCCTGCCGGAAGGCGGCTTCCGCCTCGGTGTTGCGTCCCAGCCGCATCAGCCACAGGCCGGGCCGCCAGTGGAGGGCGGCGGAGAACTCGTCGGGGTCGGCCACCTCGATCGCTTCTGCCACCGCCTCGATCGCTCCCTCCATGTCGCCCAGGTCGGCCCTGACATGGCCGAGGTGGTACCACCAGCGAGGATTGCGGCGGTCGAGCGCGATCGCCTGCTCGTAGCAGGGGCGGGCGGAATCGAGCAGCGCGTTGGCGTGATAGATCATGGCGAGCTTGCCGCGCCGATCGGCGTCACGGGGGTGCGCGTGCACCTCGGCCACCGTCCGGGTGATCAACTCGGCCGTCTGCGGATCGACCTGGCCGAGGTCCTCGACGACCGGCGGATCGGCGACGGCGGGCCGGCCCGCCTGCCACCAGATCACGCCGCCTCCCCCAACGGCGCCGGCCGCGAGAAGGGCAGTCAACGTGAATCGAGCCGGCTTGCGCATCGACGCCATTATACCGGCGGCGGATTCCAGACAGCTGGGGGTCGGGGGTTCGGGGTTCGGATTGATCGGCACCGTGGTCTCTCTTGCGAATATGCCACGTGCAAGGAGCTTCAGTTTCCGGGCCCTCCTCTTTCTTTCGGAACCCCGAACCCGCAACCCCCGAAGCCGTGGGCCAAACGGGAGGCGGCAGAGATTCTGTGGTGCTGTAGTGTTAGACTTCATCCCCCATGCCCGACCTGTACTACGCCGCCGCTTGCCAGACCGCATTCGCCTGCCCTTCCGCTCGCGACCAGATTGCCGAGCGGACCCGGCGCATGTGCGACATCGCCGAGCAGACGATCATCGGCTACGAACCCTTCTTTGACGTCCGGCTGCTCGTTTTCCCCGAGTTCGCGCACAGCGCGCCCATTTACGACAGTGTCGAGAAGCTCAAGGCGCGGCTGGCCGTCGAGATTCCCAACGAGCACACCGATCGCTACACCGACCTCGCGAAGAAGCACGGCTGCTACATCCAGACCGGCTCGTTCCTCGAGGTCGATCCGGCCTACCCCGAGGCGGTGTTCAACACGACGGTGCTCGTCGGGCCCGGCGGCGTGCTGTCGAAGTACCGCAAGGTCAACCCGTGGATTCCGTGGGAGCTGCACGCGAGCCCGCACGACCTCGCCGGCTACGAGGACGATCCCTTCCCGGTCGTCGACACCGAGCTCGGCCGACTCGGCGTGGCGATCTGCTACGACTGGCTCTTTCCGGAGACGATTCGCCAGATCGCCTTCAACGGGGCCGAGGTGATCATGCGGGTCTCCGCCTACATGGACCCCTGGGGCGCGACGCCGCCGATGGACTGGTGGACCCTCTTCAACCGCGCCCGGGCGGCGGAGAACACCGCGTACGTGGTCGCCGCCAACCAGGGCGCCAGCCTCAAGGGGTATCCGCCCTTCAGCTGGCCGGGCGGGAGCATGGTGGTCGACTTCGACGGCCGCGTGCTGGCCCAGGCCGATCCGGGCGAGGGCGAGAAGGTTGTGGTGGGGCCGATCAACGTCGACATGCTTCGCCGCGAGCGATCACGCCGCGTCGGCCACGACATGCGGGCTCATCTGCGGAGCGAGCTGTATACGTATACCCGCAAGACGTGGCTCGCGGCGCCGCAGCGCAGTGAGCACCCGCTGACCGCCGAAGGCGTCCGCCGCCGGATCGCGGACGCCAAGCGCCGGTTGGGAGAGTCCGCGTGAGCGCGCGAGTGTTGGCGGCCCTGGCGATGGGGGTGCTGCTCGGGGCGGTGGGTTGCTCGCGACCCCAGCCGCCCGGCGCCGCCGACATCGACGCGAACAACCGCGGGGTCGGGTTGATGGGCAAGTTCGCGTTCGACGACGCCCTGGCGGTCTTCGAGAAGCTCGCCGGGGAGCACCCCGAATGGCTCCAGGTCAAGGTCAACCTGGCGATCGCCACCTTGAACCGCCAGATCGCCGGCGACGAGGGGCGGGCCCTCGAGCTTCTCGCGGAGGTGCTCGCGGCCGACCCGAACCATCTTCGAGCGCACTACTGCAGCGGGATCCTGAAGTACCAACACGGCCGACTCGAGGCGGCGATGAAGCACTTCCGCCGGGTGATCGAGGGTGATGCGGCCGACGCCTACGCCGCTTACTACGTCGGCCAGGGCATCGAGTCGGCCGACCGCGAGGGGGCGCTCTCGTGGTACGAGCGGGCCATCGAGCGCGACGGCTACCTGCTGAGCGCCTACTACCGCAGATTCCAGGTGCTCCTGCGGCTTGGTCGCTCCGAGGAGGCCCTGGTGGCGCAGCGCGACTGGGAACGGCTCAAGGACAATCCCCGCGCCCGGATCGTCGAGCCCAAGTACACGCGGATGGGACCGAAGGCCGAGGCGCTGGCGATCGACCTGCCCGATGCCCGCCGCGTGCCGCCCCCGCAAGGGCCGATCTTCGCCGACCCCCGCCCGCTGCCGATCGACGGCGCCGGCGGGGTGACCTGGAGCGCGCTCGACGCGGATCGGGCCCCCAGCCTGACGGTGAGTGATCTCGACGGCGACGGCGATCTCGATCTCTTCATCGCCGACGCGATTCGCGGGCCGAAGGGCGCCGCCAACGCGGTGCTCATCAATACGGGCTCGGGCCGGTTCGACCTCGCCCTCGAACACCCCCTGGCGCTCGTCGCAGACGTCCGGGCGGCGCTCTGGGGCGACTACGACAACGACGGCCACACGGACGTCTATCTCTGCCGCCGCGGGCCCAACCAGCTCTGGCGGCAGGTGGAGCCCGGCCGCTGGGAGGACGTCACCGAAACGACTGGCACCGCGAACGGCGACCGCGACACGGTGGACGGGGCGATGTTCGACGCCGATCACGACGGCGACCTCGATATCTTCTGCGTGAACGCGGACGGGCCCAACGAGCTCTTGAACAACAACCTCGACGGCACCTTCCGCCCGATCGCGAAGGAGCGGGGAATCGCCGGCGACGGGGGCGCGTCCCGGCAGGTGCTCGTGGCCGATCTCGATCATGACCGCGACGCCGACATCGTGGTCATCAACGAGAAGCCGCCGCACGAGGTGTATCAGAACGACCGGCTCTGGGCCTACCGGCCGGCCCCGGGGACGGATCGCCTGCTCGAGGCGACGATCCGCGCCGCGGTGGCCGGCGACGTTGACGCGGACGGGCGCCTCGAGCTGCTGACCGTCTCCCGCGAGGGGGTGGTCGAGCAGTGGCGCCGGAACGATGATGGCGTCTGGTCGTCGATAACGCTTTTGCCCGGCAACGAAACCGACGCCGGGGCACCGCAGATCGCTCTGCTCGACGTCACCGGCGATGGCGCGCTCAACGTGCTGGTCTCCGCGCCCGGCGGCTGGTACGCGGCCGCGGCCGGAAAGGAACAGTGGGGGGTTCTCTATCGAGGGGGTCGCAGCGCTTCGGGTCGCCTCGGCTGGGCGCCGGCGGTGCTCGACGCCGCCCGCGGGCCCGCGGTGGTGGGGCTGCCCGGCCACGGCCCGCCGCTGATCTGGTCGCCCGGCCCGGGGCGGCATGTGTTCGCCGCTCTCTCCTTCAGCGGCCGGGAGGATGCGGGACAGTCGATGCGGTCCAACGCTTCCGGGATCGGCGTGCACGCGCAGGTGCGCGTCGACTCGCGATGGACGGTCTTCGACACCTTCTCCAATCACTCGGGGCCGGGCCGGAGTCTCCAGCCGATCGCGGTGGGCCTCGGCGGCGCGGGCGACATCGACTTCGTGGCCATCGACTGGTCCGACGGCGTGTTCCAGAGCGAGATCGACCTGGCGTCCGGACGGGCTCACCGGATCACGGAGACCCAGCGGCAGACGTCGAGCTGCCCGGTTCTTTTCGCCTGGAACGGCGAGCGGTACGCCTTCGTCAGCGACCTGCTCGGCGTTGGCGGCCTGGGTTACCTGGTCGCGCCCGGTGAGTACGCGCCGCCCCGGCCATGGGAGAACCTCATGCTGCCGCCGGGTCCGCCCGACGCGTTGCGGCCCAAGGACGGCCGGTACGTGCTCAAGCTCACCGAGCCGATGGAGGAGGTGTGCTATCTCGACGCGGCCCGGCTGGTCGTGTACGACCTGCCTCCCGGCTGGCGGATGACGCTGGACGAGCGGATGGCGATCGCCGGCCCGGAGCCGACGGGCGAGCCGCGCTTCTACCGGGACGAGCTACTGCCGGTGCAGGCCGTCGACGGCCGCGGCGAGGACGTCACCGCGCGTCTCGTCGAGGCCGATTTGCGGGCGGCGCCGGTGGGCGCCCTCGACCATCGTTTCCTCGGCCGGCTCGCGGCCGATCAGGTCATCACGCTGACGTTCCCGGAGCCTCTCGACGCCAGCGCCGGCGAGCCGATCCTGATCGCCGACGGCTGGATCGAGTACCCGTATTCGCAAACCATGTTCGCGGCGTGGCAGGCCGGCGCCGACTACCGGGCGCCAACCCTCGAGGCGCGGGGAGCCGACGGCCGGTGGCGGCCCGTGCTCGAGCAGTTCGGATACCCCGCGGGGATGCCCCGGCAGATGTCGGTGCCGCTGGGCGACCTTCCGGCGGGCACCACGCAGCTTCGGCTCTCGACCAACCAGGAGATCTACTGGGACCGGCTGGCGGTGGCGTACGCGCGGCCGTGCCCGCAGGTCCGGCGCCGCGTGCAGCCGCTTCGCGCGGCGCGCCTCGGTCGGTCTGGCTTTTCCCTGCGGACGACCGGTGTCCAGCGTCTGCCGCACTACGACTACGACCGCCGAGCCCCCTTCTGGGACACCCGCCACCAGCGGGGTCTCTACACGGCCTTCGGTCCGGTGGACGAGCTGCTGGCGGCGACCGACGACGCCTTGGCGGTCTTCGGGCCCGGCGAGGAGATCCACCTCGAGTTCGAGGCCGCGTCCGAGCCGCTGGAGACCGGATGGACGCGGTACTTCGTCTTCGAGACCGCCGGCTGGTGCAAGGACATGGACCTGTTCACGCGCGACGGGGAAACCGTGGGCCCCTTGCCGGTCGCAGGCCGGGCGTCGGCCGAGCGGGACCGGCTGCACGAGCGCTACCTCACGCGATTCCAATCGGGTCGATAACCCGGGACCCCCAATCGCCCCGCCCCGCAGGGCGTGCCCGAGCCCCGGAAACCTATACTGTGCTCTGTCGCGGTCGAGGCTTCGGGCCTGATCGCCGTGCTCGAGGAGGAAAGGTGCCCCCGCCATGGCTGAGAGGGAATCCGCTCCGGTTGCCAGGGGCCGGACGTACGTGCCGGCGGTCGGCCCGCGGCTGAAGAAGCTGCTCGTCGTGCTTCTTGCGGCCTTCGCGGTGCTCAGCGTCAACTCCGTCTACCTCGTCAGCGTCACCATCTTCGAGTGGTCCCGGCAGCAGACCTACCAGAACTACTTCTACCAGTACATGTTCCTGTTCCATCTGGTGCTGGGGCTGGCGGTCGTCCTGCCGGTGGTCCTCTTCGGCATCTTCCACATCCGCAACGCCTACACCCGGCCCAACCGCCGGGCGGTGCGGGCGGGGCTGGCGCTCTTCGCCACGAGCCTGATCCTGCTCTTGACGGGCATCATCCTCACCCGCCTCGACTTCTTCGTGGTCAAAGATCCGACCGTCCGCGGCGTCTCGTACTGGGTTCACGTGCTCAGCCCCCTGGTGGTGGTGTGGCTGTTCATCCTCCACCGGCTGGCCGGGCCCCGGATCAAGTGGTCGGTCGGCGCCGCGTGGGCGGGCGTGGCCGGCGTTTTCGCCCTGGTCATGGTGGTGCTGCACTCGCATGATCCGCGGCAATGGAACGTGGTGGGCCCCGCCTCGGGCGAGCAGTATTTCTTCCCGTCGTTGGCCCGCACCGCGAGCGGCAACTTCATCCCGGCCCGGGCCCTCATGAACGATCAATACTGCCTCCAGTGCCACGCCGACATCCACAAGCACTGGGCGCACAGCGTTCACCGCTTCAGCTCCTTCAACAACCGGCCCTACGAGGCGACCGTGCTGGAGACCCGCCGCGCGATGTTCAAGCGCGACGGCAACGTCCAGGGCTCGCGGTTCTGCGCTGGCTGCCATGACCCGGTGCCCTTCTTCAGCGGCGAGTTCGAGGACCCGCGGTTCGACGATCCCGAGTATGACCTCTCGACCGACCCCATGGCCAACGCCGGCATCACCTGCACCGTCTGCCACGCCATCACCAACATCAACACTGTCCGCGGCAACGCCGACTACACCATCGAGGAGCCGGTCCACTACCCCTTTGCCTACTCCGACAATGCGTTCCTGAGGTGGATCAACCGCCAGCTCGTCAAGGCCAAGCCGCAGTTCCACAAGGACACCTTCCTCAAGCCCCTTCACAAGACGGCCGAGTTCTGCGGCACCTGCCACAAGGTCCATCTGCCCGAGGCGCTCAACGCCTACAAGTTCCTGCGGGGGCAGAATCACTACGACGCCTATCACCTCAGCGGGGTTTCGGGCCACGGGGTCACGAGCTTCTACTACCCGAAGAAGGCGACGCACAACTGCTCCGCCTGCCACATGCCGCTGATGGCCTCCCAGGATTTCGGGGCCCGGTTCTTCGAGCCGGATGAGGGAAGCGAGCTCTTTGATCAGCTCACGGTGCACAACCACCAGTTCCCCAGCGCCAACACCGGCATCCCGCATCTGCTGGGCATGCCCGACTGGGTGAACGAGGCGCACCGCGAGTTCCTCGACGGCGTGATGCGGGTGGATATCTTCGGTCTCAAGGCGGGCGGGACCATCGCCGGCGCGCTGGAGGCGCCGATCCGCCCGACCGTGCCGGCGCTGCGGCCCGGCGGCCGGTACCTGCTGGAGACCGTCATCCGCACGGTCAAGATGGGCCACCTTTTCACCCAGGGCACCGCCGACTCCAACGAGGTGTGGATGGACGTCCGGGTGACCTGCGGCGACCGCGTCATCGGCCGCAGCGGCGGCCGCGCCGCCGACGGCGAGGTCGATCCCTGGTCGCACTTCGTCAACGCCTTCGTCCTCGACCGGGACGGCAACCGGATCGATCGCCGCAACGCCCAGGACATCTTCGTGGCCCTGTACAACCACCAGATTCCGCCGGGGGCGGCCGACGTCGTGCACTACGCCCTGACAGTGCCCGACGACGCCACCGCTCCCGTCACCGTCGAGGTGAGCCTGCAGTACCGCAAGTTCGACACGACGTACATGAAGTTCTTCCAGGGCGACGACTTCGTCGGCAACGACCTGCCGATCGTGACCTTGGCCACCGATTCGGTGACGTTTCCCGTGACGGGGGCGGTCCCGCCGCCGGCGCCTGACGACTCGCCGGTCGTGCCGTGGGTGCGGTGGAACGATTACGGCATCGGCCTGCTCCGCAAGGGCAGCTCGGGATCGGCCAAGGGCGAGCTGCGCCAGGCGGAGGCGGCCTTCGCCGAGGTGGAGCGCCTGGGGCGGCCCGACGGGCCGCTCAATCGCGCCCGGGTGTACATCAAGGAAGGCCGCCTCGACGAGGCCGTCGCCGCGCTCGATCTGACCGCGCAGCACCAGCCGCCGGCTCCGCCCTGGTCGGTGACCTGGTTCATCGGCATCGTGAACAAGCAGAACGGCCATCTCGACGAGGCGATCGACAGTTTCAAGAACATCGTGGCCATGAAGGACACTCGGGAAGCGCAGGAACGCGAGTTCGACTTCTCGCAGGACTACCGCCTGCTCAACGCGCTGGGCCAGACGATCTTCGAGCGCTCGAAGCAGGAGCGGGGCGAGGATCACCGGGAGGAGCGCGATCGCTTGCTCCGGGAGGCGGTGGGCTGGTTCGAGCGGGCGCTGGCGCTCGATCCGGAGAATGTCACCGCCCATTACAACCTTTCGCTGATCCACGCCCAGCTCGGCGACCAGGCTCGAGCCGACGAGCACCGGGCGCTCCATGGCACCTACAAGCCCGACGACAACGCGCGGGATCACGCCGTCGCGGCGGCCCGCCTCAAGTACCCGGCCGCCAATCACGCCGCCGAGGCCATCGTGATCTACGACCTGCAGCGCGACGGCGCCTACGAGCTGTCCGACGAGCCGGTCCGGGTGGCCCGCGATGACTGAGCGGCCGGTGCCCACGCAAAGCGAGGGCGGGGCGGGCGCCCCCGACCAGGCGTCGGCGGACGCGCCGCTGGTCCGCGAGGACGATACGGTCATCGGGCAGGCCTTCCGCTGGTCGGTGGTGGTGCTGGTGGTGATCGCGGTCGCGGTCGCGGGCGTCGCGTGGATGCTCAAGCGGGCGCCGGACGCGCCACCGCCCATCGAGCTGCCCCTCACCCCGCCGGAGCACGTTTCGCACGCCGAAGCGCCGCCCGCGGTGGTCTTCACCGACGTCACCGCCGAGGCCGGGATCGACTTCGTCCACACCAACGGCGCCGCCGGAGACAAGCTGCTGCCGGAGACGATGGGCGCGGGCGCGGCGTTCCTCGACTATGACGGCGACGGCGATCAGGACCTGCTGCTGGTCAACTCGACGCACTGGCCCGGGAATGGGACGGGGGAGCCCCCGCCGACGATGGCCCTCTATCGCAACGACGGCCGCGGTCGCTTCGAGAACGTGACCGCGGGCTCCGGGCTGGCGGTGAGCTTCTACGGCACGGGAATCGCCGTGGGCGACTACGACAACGACGGCGACGTCGACGTGTTCATCACGGCGGTGGGGGTCAATCATCTCTTCCTCAACGACGGCGGCACCTTCCGCGAGGTGACGGACCGCGCCGGGGTGGCCGGCGACCGCGCCGAGTGGAGCACGAGCGCCGGATTTTTCGACTACGACAACGACGGCCGGCTCGACCTCGTCGTCTGCAACTACGTGCGGTGGTCGCCCGAGATCGACCTCGCGGTCGACTATCGTCTCACCGGGATCGGGCGGGCCTACGGGCCGCCGACGAACTTCGGGGGAACGCATCTCTATCTCTACCGCAACAACGGCGACGGCACCTTTACCGACGTCTCGGAGCCCGCGGGCATCCGGATCACGAACCCGGATACCGGCGTCCCGGTGGCCAAGGCCCTGGGGGTGGCGATCGTCGATCTCGACGACGACGGCTATCTCGACCTCTTCGTCGCCAACGACACGGTCCGCAACTTCCTCTTTCGCAACAACGGCAATCCCTCTGCGCCGGGATTCGACGAGGTCGGGGCGCCGGCGGGCGTCGCTTATGACGGCAGCGGCAACGCGACGGGGGCCATGGGGGTCGACGTGGCCCACTTCCGCAACGAGGACGGGCTGGGCTTCGGCGTGGGCAACTTCGCCAACGAGATGACGTCGCTCTACCTCGTCCAGGGGAGTTCCTGGCAGTTCGCCGACGTATCAATCGTCGAGGGGATCGGCGGCCCGAGCCGCCAGGCGCTGAGCTTCGGCCTGTTCTTCTTCGATTACGACCTCGACGGCCGCCTCGACCTGCTCCAGACCAACGGGCATCTCGAGGAGGAGATCAACACCGTCCAGCGGAGCCAGCACTACCGCCAGCCAGCTCAGCTCTTCTGGAACTCGGGGCGGCGGTCGCGATCGTGCTTCGCCGTCGTGCCGCCGGAGACGCTTGGCGACCTCGGCCGGCCCATTGTCGGCCGCGGCGCCGCCTATGCCGACATCGACGCCGACGGCGACCTCGACGTGCTGCTCACGCAGACGGGCGAGCCGCCGCTTCTGTTGCGCAACGACCAGGCGCTCGGCCATCACTGGCTGCGGTGCCGGCTGATCGGCCGCACGGTCAACCGCGACGCCATCGGCGCCTGGGTCGGATTGACCCTGCCCGGCGAGGATGGGGGTGTGTCGTGGACCCAGCGCCGCCAGGTCATGCCCACCCGCAGCTATCTCTGCCAGGTCGAGCTGCCGGTGACCTTCGGGCTCGGCCGTGCCGACCGCGTGGAGGCCCTTTGGGTGACCTGGCCCGACGGCTCGACCCAGATGGTCACGGACGTGCCGATCGACACGACGATCGTGATCGAGCAGAGGAAGTGACGGAGGGACGAAGTGACGAAGTGACTGAGTGAAGAGTCCAAAGAGAGTAGGGCTATCCGCCCACCGCTTCGTCACTCCGTCACTTCGTCACTTCGTCACTTCCTGATCCAATACCGGAGGTGGGAGTCGAACCCACACGAGGTTTCACCCTCAACGGATTTTGAGTCCGTCGCGTCTGCCAATTCCGCCACTCCGGCAGGGGGATCAATGATACCGGTCCCTGCGGCCCGGACGGTTGCGTGGAGGCCTGCCGGCGCGGCGTCGGACTGGCCGTCGCAGCGCGGCGGGCTATAGTGACCTCCACAGGAGGACTATCGAGATGTCTGATGGACGCAGGAGCGGGGGCCGGCGCCCGGTACCGGCCGGCGGGGGCGTCCTGCTGGTGATCGGCGGCCTGGCGTTGCTGGCGCTGGGGTTCGTTCTGGGGATCGTCGTTCTGGGGCAGCCGCCGGGTGCCCCGGAGCCCGGCAACACGGCGCTTGGGGCCGGGTTGAGCACAGCGGGTGGATCAACCACCGCGCCGCGGGCCACGACGAAGCCGGCCAAAGCGCCGATCCGGTTCGAGCCGCCCTGGATCAACGTCGGGGTTCTCAAGCCGGGCCAGTCGGCGACGGCGAACGTTCGGGTTCGCAACATCGGCACCTCGCCCTTGAAGATCCTCTCCAGCCGGGCGAGCTGCGGGTGCACGAGCGTGAACCTTGCCAACACGGTGATCGATCCGGGCGAGGCCGCCATGTTGACCGCCCGGTACGATGCGTTAGCCACGCTCGGAAAGAAGCAGGAGAACATCAAGGTGCGCTTCGAGGGCTACGACCAACCCGCGGAGCTGACGGTGTTCGCCGAGGTGCACCTGGCCGTGCGGGCGGTGCCCGTCTTCATCGCGGCAAGCCAGGCGACGTCTGGATGGTTCACCGTTGAATCGGTCGACGATCGGCCGTTTCGGATCCTGGGGTCCAACGGCAAGGCGCCGGTATACGACGCTTTCGATCCCGAGGTGGATGAGCCGCGAACCAGCTACAAGGTGAAGTGGGACCTGACGCCGTTCGACGCGACGACGTGCCAGGATGCAGACGGTAATCCGATGCCGGGCTGGTGGGTCATCGAGACCGATCATCCGGAATGCCCGATCTTCGACCTCACGGTGCGCCACGAGTGCACCGTTCCCCCCCAA
>Ga0209980_10001774_pt1 | contig 11821 bp, 9 predicted proteins | sample CR02metaG_FD_183611 | JGI IMG/M metagenome (GOLD analysis project Ga0209980, IMG submission 183611) | Deep subsurface microbial communities from Mariana Trench to uncover new lineages of life (NeLLi) - CR02 metaG (SPAdes) (version 2) | ecosystem: Environmental > Aquatic > Marine > Ocean trench >... | reverse complement strand
GGTCGAGTCGTCCGGTTCGTCGTCGGCCGTGTCGTCGGGATCATCGGTCTCGTCAGTGCTGTCCTCAGCCGGCCGCTCCGGCGTGACGTCATCACCGAATAGCGACACGGGTGTCGCCGCACCGAGATGTGTCGTCGGCGACATTGCCGCGATATGGCTTGCCAGCAGGATGTAGGTGCCGGCGCTGTCCGCCCGGGCGCCGGCCGGCGTAACGTAGGTGGCGACCGGAACGGGCGAGCTGAGTATGGCCTGGATGATGTCGCGCGTTGAACTCATCAAGCCACCCGGCGTGTCCATGTCGATAATGATCAGCTCGGCGTTCTGCTCCTCAGCGTGCGCGATGCCGTCGATCAGATATTCGGCTGTCGCGGCGCCGATGGCGCCGTTGAGCTCGAGTACGACAACCTTGTTGTCAGCCGCACGCGCGGTTGTTGTAAAAATAATGATTGTCGCCGCGGCCAGCACGGACAGGATTTGCCGGAGCGACAGGAATCGCGCGATTTCGATAGCGGCCTTCATCCTCGAATAATAGCAGGGCTGAGGACGGTTAGGTTGTACTCTTGACGGAGTACCAGGCATCGGACTGGCGTGACAAGGCGTGAACCCAATCACATGTTCATTCGATTCATAACGACCGGCGGCACGATTGACAAGATCTACTTCGATGAGTTGAGTCAATTCGAAGTGGGTGAGTCACAGATCAGGCATGTTCTGACCGAAGCGATGATCGCGTTTGATTACGATATTATTCCGTTGCTGCAGAAAGACAGCCTTGAAATGACGGCCGAAGATCGTAGCAAGCTGCGCGACTTCATCGACAACGATGACTGCCAATGCTTTGTCGTTACGCACGGGACAGATACGATGGCGGAAACCGCCGAGGCGCTCGCGGGCCTGGCGGGGAAGACGATCGTGTTGACGGGTGCGCTGAGTCCGGCCCGGTTTCGTTCCACGGACGCCGTTTTCAATGTCGGTATGGCGGTTGCAACCGCTCAATTGGCGGACCCGGGGGTCTATATCGCCATGAGCGGCCAGGTTTTTGCGGCCGGCGAGGTGCGCAAGAACCGCGGCGCGAACCGTTTTGAAAAGCTGTGACATGGCCCGAACCCACTGCCGTCAAAGGTCGAAATTCAGGCCCTGCGCGAGCGGCAGCTCTTTACCCCAGTTGATTGTGTTGGTCTGCCGCCGCATGTAAGCCTTCCACGCGTCCGAGCCGGCCTCGCGACCACCGCCGGTCTCTTTCTCGCCGCCGAAAGCGCCGCCGATTTCGGCACCGGATGTACCGATGTTGACGTTGGCGATGCCGCAGTCCGATCCTGTTTGCGACAGGAAATACTCTGCATTCTGAAGATTATCGGTAAATATCGCCGACGAAAGGCCCTGAGCAACGCCGTTCTGCAGCGCTATTGCATCGTCGAGTGTCTGGTACGAAATCAGGTAAAGCAGCGGCCCGAATGTTTCGGTTTGCACGATCTTCCAGTCGTTTTGCACGACGGCGATGGCCGGGGTCATGAAGTTGCCCGGCCCGTCGATGCGTTCGCCGCCACACAGAATCTCGCCGCCGGCGGCGACGACCGCGGCGCTGGCAGATTCGATGCGCTCGATCGCCGCGGCGTCGATCAGCGGACCCATGAGTGTCTTCGCGTCCAGCGGATCGCCGATACGCACCTGACCGTAAGCATTGACCAGACTCTTCTTGAGCTCATCCATGCGCGACTCGTGAACGATCACGCGCCGCGTCGTCGTACATCGCTGTCCCGCGGTGCCGACGGAACCAAACACGATCGCCGGAACGGCAAGATCAATGTTGGCGTGTTCGTCAACGATAATGGCGTTGTTACCGCCGAGCTCGAGAAGACACTTGCCCATGCGCGCGGCGACCCGTGCTCCCACCTTGCGCCCGATTACCGTGGAGCCGGTGAAGGAAATCAGGTCGATTCGCGGATCGTCGACAAACTTCGCCGCGAGTTCATTGCTGCCATCATTGATCAGGTAACAGAAAGTCGGCAGGCTCAGGTCGGCGACCGCTTCGTTGACAATTTTCTGCACCGCCAGTCCGCACAACGGCGTTTTTGGCGACGGCTTCCAGATATTCACGTTGCCGCAAATCGAGGCGATGCACGTATTCCATGACCATACGGCGACCGGAAAATTAAAAGCCGTGATCGTGCCGACGACACCCAGCGGATGCCACTGCTCGTACATTCGGTGTTGCGGCCGCTCCGAATGCATGGTCCGGCCATACATCATGCGCGACTGTCCGACCGCGAAATCCGTGATGTCGATCATCTCCTGAACTTCGCCATCGCCCTCGGCCTTGATTTTGCCCATCTCGAGGGTCACGAGGCTGCCCAGCGCGTCCTTGTACTCGCGCAGCGCATTGCCGATTCGGCGTATTGCGTCGCCGCGCACGGGCGCCGGGACCTTGCGCCACTCCAGGAATGATTGTCGTGCGGCCGTCACCAACCGATCGTACTCGGACAGCGTTGTCGAACGGACGCGAGCAATCAACTTGCCATCGGTCGGGTTGATCGAATCGATGAGTGATGCCTGCGGATCTGTACTGCTTTCCGGGCCGAGCCAGGTGCCGGGATTTTCGGCTTCGATCCCGAGCGAATTGAGTATTTTCATCATCGGTTCATTCTCCTTCGCTGGCGCGCTGACGCCCCGTCTCACCACGTGCCACCAGTTCCGCCGAAGTTTGATTGGTGCCGCCATGGGCGTAGTACTCACCGAATCGATTACTGAGGATGTCCTGAAGCCGGAATTGCTCCTGGGTGACAAAGCCCTGGTAGCTGCCGGGATCACAGAGCACCAGATCGATCACGCTGCAAATGCCGGCCGCAGTCGTTATTTGTATCGCAGACCAGAGGCGTCCCGCCACGACTTCGGGATAAATCTTGTTGACGTAATTTTCCTCGCGCAGTTCACCGTCCTGGTAGCCGGTTACCGCGGCATAGATAATCACGACGTCTTGCAACGTTTGCGGCACGGAGTTCTCAAGGATGCGCTTCAGCGTGTCGCGATCGTGGTTCAGCTTGAGCCCGTTCATCAACAAGCGCATTTGTTCGCAATGGCCGGGATAACGAATCGTCTTGTAATTCATCGTGTTGACGCTGCCGCCATAAGTGTCGCCAAGCGAGCCAAGTCCGCCCGAGGTGTTGAAGGCCTCGTACAGCTTGCCGTCGATCTCGATTTCCTCCAGGCCCTCGAGGGGCAGAACATCGACTTCGTTGCCATCGACAATGGCCTTGCAGAGGTTGCCGTACTCGTTGATAACGCCGTCTGTCGACCAGGTCAGCGAGTACTTGAGGACATTGTTAGGATGCTGCGGCAGGGCGCCTACGCGTAATTTGACGGACTTCAGCGTGTCAAAGTGCCGCATCAGCTCGTTGGCCGCAATGCTGACGAAGCCCGGCGCCAGCCCGCACTGCGGCGCGAAGACCGGTTTGGCGCCGTCAGCAAGCGAACGGATGGCCGCCGTGACCGCGACGTCCTCGGTAAGGTCGAAATAATGCACGCCTTCTGCGCGCGCGACTTCTGCAACCGGCAAATTGCAATAATAGGGCAGGCCGGAGACGATGGCTGCCGGATTGTGCTGACGCACGTGTTTGGCGAGTGTCGCCTGGTCGCCTGCGTCGAAGTCGAACGTTACCATGGAGTCCAATCCATGGGCGCTGGCCACGTCGGCGGCCACGCCGGCTCGTGAATCAACAAGCTGCACTCCGTAGCTGCCGCTTTCGGCCAGCAGCCCTGATATCAGCGCACCGATCTTGCCGGCACCGAGAACGAGAATATCTTGCATGGAGACTCCTGAAAATCACAACCGCGAGTTGGACGGTGGATGCGGTGGCGCGCATTGTGCCAATGTCGGTCGCGCCTTTCCACATGGGCAACTTGCGGCGAGTTGTGCTTCAGGTCGCCGCAGCGCAAGCACTTGCGCACGCGTCGGCCCCAGCCGCAGAATTACTGGAAAAAGACCTCCTAAACCTTTGATTGCACGAGAAACTTTTGCAGTTCTGTGCTGCGGCATGGCATAGTTCGCGCTAACGGGCGCGCGAGGCGCCCTTTTTTGACGTCCACAACGAAGGACAATAGTGACCAAAACCGTCGCCAGAACAGATTGGCATCCCGCAAGCTGGCAAGCGCTGACTGCGGCGCAACAGGCAAATTATCCGGATTCGGCGGCGTTGGATCGCGCGGTCGACGAGTTGAGCCGGTTACCGCCGATCGTAACGTCATGGGAGGTGGATCGGCTCAGTGCCGAAATGGCCCGTGCGCAGCGGGGAGAGGTCTTCATCCTGCAAGGCGGTGATTGCGCGGAAACATTCGCGGAATGCACGTCGGAAAATATTGTTGCGAAGTTGAAGATCTTGCTGCAGATGAGTCTCGTCATGTTGTACGGGATGAAAAAGCCGGTCGTGCGGGTCGGTCGCATGGCGGGCCAGTACGCCAAGCCACGCTCGGCCGACACGGAGACCCGCGACGGTGAAACGCTGCCGAGCTTCAGAGGCGACCTCATCAACCGCAACCCGTTCACAGCCGACGACCGCGTGCCTGATCCGCAGCTGATATTGCGTGGTTATGAGCGCGCGGCTTTGACGCTCAACTTTGTGCGGTCATTGATCGACGGCGGTTTTGCAGACCTGCACCATCCGGAATACTGGGACCTGAATTGGGTCGGCCACTCGCCAATGGCCAAGGAATTTCATGCGATCGTGGCGTCGATATCCGACTCACTCGATTTTCTCGAGACGGTTGCCGAACGTCCCCTGCACAAGACGCATCGCGCCGACATTTATGCCGCGCACGAAGGGCTGCACCTGCGGTACGAGCAGGCGCAGACACGGTATCTCGACCGGCGCGAGCGCTGGTACAACCTCACGACCCATTTCCCCTGGATCGGCATGCGCACGTCGAGCCTCGATGGCGCGCACATCGAATATTTTCGCGGTATTGCAAATCCTATCGGTGTCAAGATTGGCACCAGCATGACGCGCGAGTGGATTCAAAGCCTGATTGAGGTGCTGAATCCGAACAATGAGCCCGGTCGACTGACGTTGATCCATCGCTTCGGCGCCAAGGCAATCGAGGAGCATCTTCCGGACCTGATCACAGCGGTGAGCGAAACGGGTTCACCGGTGTTGTGGGTGTGTGATCCGATGCACGGCAACACCGAGACCACTGCGGACGGCATCAAGACGCGCCGCTTCAACAATATCCTGTCAGAACTCGATGCGGCGTTTCGCGTGCACGAATCAATGGGCAGTATTCTGGGTGGCGTACATCTTGAGCTCACCGGTGAAGATGTCACCGAATGTACCGGCGGTGCGCGTGGCCTTACGGACAGCGATCTTGCGAGAGCGTACAAATCGACAGTGGATCCGAGACTTAATTATGAACAGGCGATGGAGATTGCCCTGCGCATTGCCGGCAAGCATCAGCATCGTTTCTGACGCCGCCACTCTGCAAGCGTTCGCCGCGCGTCGCGATCACTGATCGTCCGGGACTGTCCCGGCGACAGACCATCGATGGTCCACGGTCCGACCTGATAGCGAATCAGGCGCAACGTCGGCAACCCCGCAGCCGCGGTCATGCGGCGTACTTGCCGATTGCGACCTTCCACAATATCAATCCGCAGCCAGTCATCGGGGACGCTGACTCTGTGTCGAATCGGCGGGGTTCGTGGCCACATTCCGGCCGGCGCTTGAATGCGGATCGCCGCTTGCGCGGCTGCCGGACCATCCCGCAAAGAAACTCCGCGTTGCAGCAATGCGAGCTGGTCCGGCTGCGCATGTCCCTCGACCTGCACCCAATAGGTCTTGGTTATCTTCGAGCATGGCTGACTGATGCTCGCCTGCAGTCGTCCATCGCCGGTCAACAGCAGCAGGCCCTCGCTGTCGTAATCCAGCCTGCCAGCCGGATACACAGACTGGTCCGATATGAACTCCGCAAGCGTTCGCCGCGTACCGCTGTCGCGGAACTGGCTGAGTACGCGAAAAGGCTTATTGAACAGGATCAGGGGCACGATTGAATGGCTGATATTGTACTGGGCCGACCGATCGGTACAATGCACGCCGTCTGTCCGGCCCGCAACCGACATCTGGTAACTTGCTGAGAGTATCCATGCATTACGACCATATTCAGCCGCCGGTGTACGCTGCGGCGATCGACCATGGGGGCCTGTGAACGTGGATGACACGATATTTGACAGGAATTGTCGTGCCTGCCCGCGGCTGGCGCAGTTTCTCGATGCGGTCAAATCCAAACATCAGGACTACTATTGCGGTCCGGTGCCGCCATTCGGCGATGCGTCGGCGAGATTTCTCGTGGTCGGACTCGCACCCGGCATGCACGGCGCCAACCGCACCGGGCGTCCGTTCACTGGCGACCATGCGGGTGTCTTGTTGTACCAGATGCTCTATCAATTCGGCTTCAGTTCGCAAGAGGCTTCGATATCAGCCGATGACGGCCTGACGTTGACGGCATGCAGAATTACAAATGCCGTAAAGTGCCTGCCACCGGACAACAGGCCGGTTGGTGCCGAGATCAATACTTGTAACGCTTTTCTCAGAAACGAGCTGCAGACCCTGACGGAGGGTTCCCTGGTGCTGGCGCTGGGTGGAATTGCGCATCGGGCGATCATCACGGCGCTGGGCCGGCGGCAGGTCGATTTCAGGTTTGCGCACGCGGCCGTGCACGAGCTCGATACGTTGCGGCTGCTCGACTCCTATCATTGCAGCCGCTACAACACGAACACAGGACGACTGACCACTGATATGTTCGAATCGATATTTGCGAAAGCAAAGGAGTTACTGGCCCAGTAGCGTTGTGAACGAGGAGCCCTCATTTGACGTAAAGTCGTTTCTGCGCAGCCTGACGCACCGTCCGGGCGTCTACCGCATGCTCAACGCAAAGCACAAGATCATCTACGTCGGCAAGGCGCGTGATCTGAAAAAACGCGTGGCCACTTATTTTCATCGTACGCAGTCGTCGCCGAAGACCACAGCGATGATGCAGGCGGTAGTTGATGTAGAAGTCACAATCACGAATACCGAAGCAGAGGCGCTGCTGCTCGAGTACAACCTTATCAAGCGGCACAAGCCGCACTTCAATGTGACTCTTCGGGACGACAAGAGCTACCCCTATATATACGTGTCGACCCGACATCCGTTTCCGCAACTGCAATTCCACCGTGGGCCGCGAAAAGGCAAAGGCCGATATTTCGGGCCGTACCCGAGTACGAGCGCCGTACGCCAGACGCTGAACGAGCTGCAAAAGCTGTTCCTGGTACGACAATGTCAGGACAGCTTCTTCGCCAACCGCACGCGGCCCTGCCTGCAATATCAAATCAAGCGATGTACGGCACCGTGCGTCGATCTCATATCCGAGTCGCACTATTCGCAGGACGTTACGGCAGCGATCCAGTTCCTCGAGGGCAAGAATCAGCGTGTCATCGATACGTTCGCCGAGCGCATGGACGAGGCATCGGCGGCGCAGGACTATGAGCGGGCGGCGCGATTTCGTGACCAGATTTCGCGCCTCAAGGAAATCGAGGCACGGCAGCTCGTGTCGCGAACGGCGAACATGGATCTGGACATCATCGGCTTCGCATCAAACAGTGCCATCCACTGCGTGACGATCCTTTTTATCCGCAATGGCGCGATTATCGGAAGTCGCGATCATTTTCCGCGGCTGCCGGGCGAAACCGACAAGCGGAAGCTGCTGAACGGGTTTGTTGCGCAGCACTACCTGGGGCGAGATGCGCCACGGGAAATTGTCATCGACACAGAGATCGGCGACAGCGATTTATTGCAGGCGGAACTGAGCACGAGGATGGGACACAAGGTTGCAATTCGAAGTCGTGTCCGCGGCGATCGTCTGCGATGGCTGCAAATGGCCCGCACCAACGCCGAGCAGGGCCTGAATTTAAAGGTCACGAGCAACGCGACGATAAGACGCCAATTTGCGGCCCTTGCCGAGGCAATCGATCTCGAAGATCCACCGGGACGTCTTGAGTGTTTTGACGTCAGTCACACCTCGGGCGAGGCTACCGTTGCTTCGTGTGTCGTATTCAATATGGCTGGCCCCGTGAAGAGTGACTACCGTCGATTCAATCTCAGTCCCGCGGCTGCCGGAGACGATTATTCGGCGATGGCAGAAGCGCTGCGGCGGCGATACGCGCGTGTCAAGAAGGGCGAAGTCGCGATGCCGGACGTGTTATTTGTCGACGGCGGCAAAGGTCAGTTGTCCGAAGCAATCACAGTGCTTGATGCTTTGGAAATGGATCGGCTGCAGGTTGTGGCTGTTGCCAAGGGCAGGGCGCGGAAGCCCGGGGCCGAGCGTCTGTTTTTGCGCGGCCGCGATACAAGTCTGAGCCTGCCGGCGGACTCGCCGGCGTTGCTGCTGATTCAACAAATTCGGGATGAGGCACATCGATTCGCAATTGCGGGCCACCGCCAGCGCCGGGCAAAAGCTCGCAGGACATCCCGCCTCGAGCAAATTTCGGGGCTCGGGCCCAAGAAACGACGCGAATTATTGCGGCAATTCGGAGGGTTACAGGGTGTATTGGGCGCCGGTGTCGACGACCTGGTCAAAGTGCGTGGCATCAGTCGTACTTTGGCGGATACAATATACAATGACCTCCACGATGACGGTTCAAGCTGAAGAACGCTGACGCAATTGAAACTCAATCTCCCGAACCTTTTGACACTATTTCGTATTGCGGCAATACCAGTCGTTGTCGTTTGTTTCTACAGCACGTTGCCGAATGCGCGGCCGCTCGCCGCAATACTTTTTGGGATTGCGGCCGTGACCGACTTCATCGACGGCTGGGCCGCGCGTAAATTTGGTCAGACGTCGAGATTCGGCGAGTTTCTCGATCCGGTGGCTGACAAACTCATGGTTGCGATCGTGCTTGTCATGCTCGTACAGAGCGATCCCGATTGGTACGTTGATATCATCGCGATGATTATCATCGGTCGGGAAATTACCGTCTCGGCGCTGCGCGAATGGATGGCCACGATCGGAGCGCGTGCCAATGTTCGGGTGTCAATCGCCGGGAAAGTCAAAACGAATTTGCAAATGTTCGGTATCGCATTCATGGTTTACAAAAGTTCCTTTCTCGGCCTCGATATTTACGGCATCGGCTTCGTGCTCCTGATCGCGGCGGCGGGCATGACACTGTGGTCGATGATGATTTATCTGAGGGCGGCCTGGCCATTTATCCTGATCGATGCGGAAAACCGCTGAGATCGGCGGATCTGGAGCCAAATCGCCTTGACAGGGGCCTGTCAGGGGCTAAAATCTCGGCCCTCCGCGGGAATAGCTCAGTTGGTAGAGCGCAACCTTGCCAAGGTTGAGGTCGCCAGTTCGAACCTGGTTTCCCGCTCCAAACGATTGAGGGCCGCCCTTCGGGCGGCCTTTTATTGTTTGAGAGACCGGGGTCGAACCGCGGTTTTGCAAGAAAACGTCAGTTCGATCCCAATTAATCCACTTCGTTATTTTTCTAAAGTTTCTGTGCCCGCGTTGCATCTAACGGTTGTTCGTGGTGCATTGGGGGTATGGTGAGCGACTCGAAAAGCGCAACAGCGACCGGCCTGCTGGCTTTGTTGATATTGGCACCGCTGCCCGCAACCGTCGCTGCCAATGCCATAGACCTGCCGCGAACAGATCTTGAAATCCGGATTGACGGCATTCTCGATGAAGAGGCGTGGGAAGGTGCGACTCGCATCGAATTGGATACCGAGACCTGGCCGGGCGAGAATATTCCGGCACCCGTGAAGACCGTCGCCTATCTCCTGGAAGACGGGGAAAATCTCTACGTCGCATTCGATGCGCAGGATCCGAACCCGCGGGCGATCCGTGCGTATCTGCGCGACCGTGATTCCGCGTACGACGATGACTTCGTCGGAATCGTTCTGGACACCTATAACGACGAACGCCGTGCATTTGAGTTCTTCGCAAACCCGCTCGGCGTGCAGATGGACTTAACGAACGACGACGTCAACAAGAATGAGGACGATTCCTGGGACGCGATCTGGGACTCCGCAGGCCGAATTCACGGCAAAGGCTACGTCGTCGAGATGCAGATCCCTCTGAATCAGCTTCGTTTCCCGAAGGTCGACGGCAAACATACCTGGGGAATTGATCTGCTGCGAAATTATCCTCGTGATCAGCGCTATCGTTTTTCCAATAATGCAATCGATCGTAATGTGAACTGCTATCTGTGCCAGTTCAGCAAGATCCGGGGACTCGAGAACGTCGAGGCGGGTCGCGATCTCGAGATCGTCCCGACCGTTACGGCGTTGCAGAACGAAATGACGGACGATCCCGGTGTCACCCCGATGCAGGGCGGCGATCCCGAGGCCGAGATTGGCGTGAGCATTCGCTGGGGGATCACTCCGGACCTGACGGCAAACTTGGCTATTAATCCCGATTTTTCACAGGTCGAGGCCGATGTCGCGCAGCTTGACGTGAACAACCAATTTGCGCTTTTCTTTCCTGAGAAACGTCCCTTTTTTCTCGAGGGAGCGGACTATTTTCGGACTCCAATACAGGCCGTGTTCACGCGTACTGTCTCCGACCCGAGCATTGGCGCGAAGCTGACTGGCAAGCGCGGCAACAATACCTTTGGCGTATTCGTGGCGCAGGACGAAATCACGAATTTGCTGTTTCCCGGCCCATACGGCTCCGACTCGACGACACTGCGGCAGGAAAATTCGGCGTTAGTGGGACGTTACAGCCGCAGTTTCGGTGATGCCTCGTCAGTGGGCGCGCTGTTGACGGCGAGAGATGGGAACGGCTACCACAACTACGTCGGCGGCCTCGATCTGAACTGGAAAATAAGCGATCAGCATAGAGTGCAGCTCCAGTATTTGCAGTCTGACACCGAATATCCGGCGGCAGTATCGCTGGAATTCGAGCAACCTTTCGGCGGTTTTGACGGTTCAGCGTCGCTTGCGGCGTATAACTTTGGCTCGCGGAACTGGTTCGCCTATGTGCGGAATATCGAGAGAAGCGCCGATTTTCGAGCCGACGCTGGCTTCCTGCCCCGGGTCGACTTCGACAAACAAATCATCGGGCTGGGGAGAATCTGGCATCCGCAGGAGGGCGACTGGTGGACGCGCATGCGCCTCAAGGGCGATTGGGATATTACCCACGACGAAAACGGACGCTTGCTGGAGCGTGAGGTCGAGGCGAATTTCATACTCGGCGGACCAATGCAGTCCACGATCGAAATCGGCGGGCTGACACGCGATGTGCTGTTCGACAATGTCCTGTTCAAGGAGAGCAAAATCACCCTGTACGCCGAGCTGCAACCAAAAGGTGGGCTTCGGTTCGGCGTCTGGACAAGCATTGGCGACCAGATCGATTTTTCAAATACACGACTCGGAGACGAGGTTCGCGTTGAGCCTTTTGTCGACTGGAACGTCAACAGAAATCTGCTGCTCAAGTTTCGCGGCACCTTCGTGCGCCTGGATAGCAAGGACGGCCCGAACATATTCGACGCCCGGGTCTACGACCTTCGGCTGACCTGGCAATTCAGCATTCGAAGTTTTCTGCGCCTGACGACACAGTTTCAGGATGTCCAGCGAAATCAGGACCTGTACGTCGACACGGTCGATGAACACAGTAAAGACGTCGGACGGCAGTTGCTGTATTCCTACAAGCTGAACCCGCAAACTGTGTTCTTCCTGGGCTATTCCGATCATCACATCGATGATGACGGTCTGAACAGCCTGACGGCCACCGACCGCACGTGGTTCATGAAGTTAGGCTACGCCTGGATCCTCTGATTAACGTAACAAAAAAACAGGCT
>Ga0209980_10001772_pt1 | contig 11832 bp, 8 predicted proteins | sample CR02metaG_FD_183611 | JGI IMG/M metagenome (GOLD analysis project Ga0209980, IMG submission 183611) | Deep subsurface microbial communities from Mariana Trench to uncover new lineages of life (NeLLi) - CR02 metaG (SPAdes) (version 2) | ecosystem: Environmental > Aquatic > Marine > Ocean trench >... | reverse complement strand
CTTTAATGATTTCGAGATTGGGGAACGACATGGTTTAGGGATCATCGGCATCTTTGACGACGAGGCTAAAATCAATCCAGCGGCCTTCAAGGATGAAAATTCCAAGGGATGGTTGGAGAACTACGCCCATAAGGATCGGTCCGAGGCGAGGCGGTTGGTTGTGGAGGAATTAACAGAAAAGGGGCTTTTGGTCAAAGTCGAACCCTATCGGAATGCCATCGGTCATTGTTACCGCTGCCATACGGTCATTGAACCCTACTCGACGCCTCAGTGGTTTGTGAAGATAAAACCCTTGGCCGAGCCCGCCATCCAGGCGGTTCGCGAAGGGAGGATCAAGATCGTTCCTGAGGGTTGGGCCAATTCTTATTTTGCCTGGATGGAGAATATAAAAGACTGGTGTATCTCCCGCCAAATTTGGTGGGGGCATCAGATCCCGGCCTGGTACTGCAAGAATTGTGAGAAGACAAACGCGCCGGATCAAGGCGACGGTGCCACCACAGACCGTTTTGAGCTGGGCCCCGAGTCGAGCCCCATCGTACAGCTCGAAGCTCCTAAGTCCTGTCCCAAGTGCCGTGGCAGGGAATTCTTCCAGGATCCCGACGTCCTCGACACCTGGTTTTCATCGGCCCTTTGGCCCTTCTCCACCCTAGGCTGGCCAAAGAAAACTAAAGATCTCAAAACCTTCTATCCAACCACGGTCCTTGTCACCGGTTTCGATATCCTCTTTTTCTGGGTGGCCCGCATGATCATGATGGGTCTGAAGTTTATGGGGGACATTCCGTTTCGCGATGTTTACATTCATGCCCTCGTGCGGGATATGGAAGGTCAAAAGATGTCGAAGTCGAAGGGCAATGTTATTGATCCACTCGAGATCATGGGTCGGTACGGGACCGATGCCTTCCGCTTCACCCTGGCATCCCTCGCTGCCATGGGGCGTGATATCAAGTTGGCGGAGGAGAGAATCGCCGGCTATCAGAATTTTGTCAATAAACTATGGAACGCCTCGCGCTTTGCCTTGATGAATATCAGCGATGAAATCCAGACCAACGGGAAGTCATCCAGTGAGATGCTGAAGGGCAAAGAACTCAACTTGGCGGACCAGTGGATTCTTTCCCGTTTGGCCGCCACCATTAATGAGGCGAGGAAGGCCATAGACTCCTACCGCTTCAATGAATATGCCCATTGTCTTTACCAGTTCACCTGGCATGAGTTTTGTGACTGGTATATCGAGATGAGCAAGCTTTCACTCAACGGCCGACTCAAGGATGATCCGTTGAAGACACAAACAGTTTTAGTCATTGTGCTCAGAGAGGTGCTTCTTTTGCTCCATCCTGTGATGCCGTTTGTCACCGAAGAGATCTGGCAGGGTTTGACTCTTGAGACTGGGAAGTCCACCTCCCACGGTCGTAAAAAAGATCCAGCTCGGAATACCATTATGGTTCAACCCTACCCCAAGGCGGAAGCCAGTTGGATCCAGCCAGAAGTCGAAAGAAAAGTGGAGTTTTTAATGGAAATCATTCGATCCATAAGAAATCTCCGCACTGAAATGAACTGTCCACCCTCCAAAGAGGTCAAGATCATTTTTTCCGGGGGAGAGCAGGATCTTAACTTCCTCCGTCCTCAGGAACCCTACCTCCATGCCCTTGCCCGCGTAGGTGCGGTGGAGTATCGAACTCCGGGGCAAGGACCGCAAAAGGCGGCCATGGCGATTGTTGGAACCACGGAGATCTACCTTCCCTTTTCCGACCTGGTCAATCTGGATGAGGAAGAGGCCCGGCTCGCCAAAGAGGTCGGTAAGGTGGAATCGGAGTTAGCCCGAACTCAAGGTAAACTGAACAATCAACAGTTCCGTACCAAGGCCAAGCAAGAGGTCGTTGAGAAAGAGGAGAGAAAAGCCGAAGAATGGGAGGAAAAGATTCGAACCCTTACTCGAAGCCTCAAAAGAATCCAAGAACTGCGAAGCCAAGGGGGTTCCTAATCTATGGACGTACTTATCACTCCTCAGATCGAGCAGCTCCTCAAGACTGCACTAGAGGAAGACATTGGGCCCGGGGATATAACAACCCTGAATACCGTCCCTCCAGAGCTCAGGTCGAAGGGGTTGTTTCGTGCCAAGCAGGACTGCGTCGTAGCAGGGGGGATTCTCCTGCAGAAGATATTTTCCTTGCTTGACTCGGATGTTCATGTTCGAATTCTTCGTCACGATGGGGACCGGGTGAGCCGTGGGACCGTTGTGGCCGAAGCAGAAGGCGTCACAAGGGCGCTCCTCACGGCAGAAAGGACGGTCCTCAATTTCCTTCAGCGTCTTTCAGGGACCGCTACTCTTACTCGCCGTTATGTGGATGCGGTGGAGGGCTTTCCCTGCAAAATTATAGACACGCGCAAAACAACTCCAGGGCTTCGAGCCTTGGAAAAATACGCAGTGCGGATGGGCGGTGGGACCAATCACCGTTTCGGGCTCTACGACGCGGCCTTGATCAAGGACAACCATATCGTTGCCTCAGGGTCGATTTCCCAGGCAATAGAGAAGGTCCGTGGTCATGCCCCATTTATGGCGCGGATTGAAGTGGAATGTTCCGACCTCAAACAGATTCAAGAGGCCCTGGACGCATCTGTGGATGTCATTATGCTTGACAATATGAGGACCAAGGAAATGGCCGAGGCGGTAAAGCTGATCAACAAAAGGGCATGGGTGGAGGCATCGGGAGGGATCAATATGGACGTGGTGCGAGAGGTAGCCGGCACCGGGGTGGATTATATTTCCGTGGGTGCTTTGACCCATTCCGCACCGGCAGCAGACTTCAATATGAAGATTGAACCCGATAGACCACGACCGTAACCTTTCATGAAGATTAGTAAAAAAAATGTCATCACTCATCAGCCTCTTTCCCCAGATGAAATTCAGGGGGCCATTTCTACTGAACGCCTCGGCAAAAAAATTCACTGGTTTGAGACACTGCCCTCAACCAATATGCGGGCCCAGGAGTTAGCACGGCATGGCGCCGCCGAGGGGGAAATTGTTCTTGCCGAAGGACAAACACAGGGCAAGGGAAGGGCAGGGAGGAGCTGGGTTTCCCCGCCGTATCTCAATCTTTACCTCTCTTTGATCTTGCGACCAACGCTTCCGCCAAGCTGTACCCCTCAGATCACTTTGATGTCCGGTGTCGCCTTAGCCGACACCATTCACTCCTTCCTACCCTCTCCCCCGGAAATTAAGTGGCCGAATGATATTCTCGTGGGAGGGAAAAAGATCGCCGGTATCCTAACCGAGTCCTGCTGTGAGGCCGATAGGGTCGTCTTTGTGGTGGTGGGGATTGGGGTCAACCTGAATTTTCCCAGAGAGCTCATGCCCAAGGCGATCCAGAACCAGGCGACTTCTTTTCTCATATTGACCCAAAAACCAGTGGATCGGGGCACCTTCACCTCCCGATTGATTCAGGACCTCGATCGGTGCTATGGAATCCTGGAAGGGAAAGGGTTCCCCTTAATCGCCAAGCGGTGGGAAAGCTATTTCAGACTGCGCGGGAAGAGGGTGAGGGTGGATATGCCGGATGGTTCCGTCCGGGGCAAGGCGATGGGAATCGATACGGATGGGGCATTGATCCTGGAGGGGGAGGGGGGTCATCGAGAGAGGATCGTTGCAGGGGACGTCATCCCCATCCATTCATAGGACCATGCTGCTAGCTATTGATGTAGGTAACAGCCATATCGTATTGGGTGTCTATGATGGGAGAAAACTACTCACCCACTGGCGCCTCCTAACTCAAGCAGAGCGAACGGCAGATGAGTACGGTGCCTTAATTTCACATCTTTCCTCCGCTCGAGGGATCACCTCCAAACAGATCCATGCCATCATTCTTTCCTGTGTCGTGCCGCCCGTGCTGGGTCCAATGCAGGAACTTGGGCGCAACTTTTTCGGTGTTAGCCCTCTGGTGGTGGGACCTGGAGTCAAAACGGGCATGCCGGTCCTCTACGATACCCCGCGGGATGTAGGCACGGATCGAATCGTTAATGGGGTGGCAGCCTATGAAAAATATCACGATGCGTGTATCGTCATCGATTTTGGCACCGCCACCACCTTTGACTTTATCTCCAAAAAAGGAGAATACCTCGGGGGCGCCATCGCACCAGGTTTGCTGATTTCCACTGAGGCCCTTTTCCAAAGGGCATCGAAACTTCCGCGGGTAGAGATTGCCAAACCCAAGGAAGTCGTCGGAAAAAATACGGTGCACTCCATTCAATCAGGCATATTTTATGGGTACGTGGCCATGGTGGACGGTATCGTTGAGCGGATTCAAAAGGAAATTCGGGCTCGCGCTAGGGTGATCGCCACTGGTGGTTTGGCGCCACTCATTGCCGCTGAAGCCACTGTAATCGAAGAGGTGGATGAATTTCTCACCCTGGAGGGTTTGAGAATTATTTACGAAAGAAATGCTGTTCAAGAAGTGAAGAGAGGGGCACAACAATAAAAAGGCGGAGTTATGGCTGCAATAGAAGTCGATAAGCTACGTAATGTTGGTATCCTTGGACATGGTGGGTCAGGAAAAACGTCACTGGGGGAGGCTTTACTCTTTGCCGGTGGCGCCACCCAACGTCTTGGCAAGGTGGATGATGGATCGTCGGTATTTGATTACGAGCCGGAGGAGACCAAACGGCATATTTCCATCTCCGTCGCGTTTCATTCCTTGAAATGGAAGAAGTCGAGTCTCAGTTTGGTGGATACGCCGGGTAATTCGACCTTCCTGCCGGATACCATGCATTGTATGCGGGCCTTTAGTGGCGCGGTGTTCCTATTGAATCCATCGGCTGGTCTCCGAGTGGAGGCCGAGCGCCTATGGGCTCAGGCCAACGAGCGCAATATCCAGCGACTCTTCTTTGTGAGCAAGATGGATCGAGAGGACGCCAACGCCACTGAGCATGTGGAGGAAATACTGAACGGGCTTGAGGCCAAAGGGGTCCATCTTCAGATGCCCATTGGCTTTGGGGAGAAATTCAAGGGCGTTGTGGACCTTCTCACCATGAAGGCCTTCCATTTTGAAGGGGATAGCGGAAAAGCCACTCAAGGGGAAATTCCAGAGGAACTGAAAAAACCGGCCCAGGATATGCGTGTTCGTCTCATGGAGGGCGTCGCTGAGACTGACGATGCCATGCTGGAGAAATATTTGGAAGGTCAGGAACTCAGCCCCGAGGAGATCAAGCAAGGGATACGCAAAGGCGTTCTCGAGGGTAAGCTTTTACCGATCCTCTACGGATCGGCGACACGCCAGTTTGGTATCCCGCAGCTTTTAGATGCCATTGTGGATTATCTCCCCTCCCCTCTGGAGGAAGGGGAGGTTCAAGGGACAAACCCCATCACAAAAGAGGAGGAGAAGCGATCCTTTGATTCGAGTGCCCCCTTTTCGGCTTTTGTGTTCAAGACTGTTATTGATCCTTTCGCCGGCAGGTTATCCATCATGCGTGTGGTCTCCGGAAAGATTACCTCAGACATGGGGGCGTATAACTCCAACAAACAGAGTAAGGAAAAGATCGGCCACCTGCTGAAGCTCGAAGGGAAAAAACAGGAGTCTGTGAGCGAGGCCTGGGCGGGGGAAATCGTTGCCGCGGCGAAACTCAAAAATGTTTCCTCTGGGGACACCCTTTGTGACGAGAGGGCACCCATCCAGTTCCCCGCCTTAGCCCAGTTTACGCCAACCATCTCCTTTGCCTTGGAGCCGAAATCCAGGGCTGACGAGGATAAAGTCGCACCGGGGCTACATCGCATCATGGAGGAGGATCCTGGAGTTCAGATGCATCGGGATCAGCAGACCCGGGAATTCATTCTTTCAGGCATGGGGCAGATCCATATCGAGGTCATTGTCGAAAAACTCAAGCGGAAGTATGGCGCAGAAGTGGAGCTCAAGTCCCCCAAGGTACCTTACCTAGAAACCATCAAGGCAGCTGCCAGTGCGCAGGGCAAGTACAAGAAACAATCAGGGGGAAGGGGACAATTCGGTGATACTTGGCTCAAGATTGAGCCCCAGCAAAGGGGAAAGGGTTTTGAGTTCGTAAACAACATTGTGGGTGGGGCCATCCCGAAAAATTATATTCCATCAGTGGAAAGAGGGATCAGGGAGGCAATGGCGGTTGGGTATATTGCCCGCTACCCCATGGTGGATATCCGCGCTACGCTCTATGATGGCTCTTACCACGAAGTAGACTCATCGGATATGGCCTTCAAGATCGCAGGCTCCATGGGATTTAAAAACGCGCTGGAAAAGGCCAAACCGATCCTTCTCGAACCGGTCATGTCGGTGGAGGTAACCGTGCCCGAGGATTGCATGGGAGATGCCATAGGGGACCTCAACAGTCGACGGGGACGAGTCCTTGGGGTGGAAGCCAGGGGGCACAATCAAGTTATCAAGGCCACAGTTCCCATGTCAGAAATTCTCCGGTACGCCCCCGACCTGACCTCCATGACCAGCGGTCGTGGGGAGTTTCAGATGACACTTGCACGTTATGATGAATTGCCAGCCCACCTGAGCGAGAAGGTTATCAAGGAGAGCAAGGTCGCAGCGCAGGGAGAAAGCAAAGATAAAGATTGAGGACTGGTGGCAGACCATAGCCCCTTGAACTTTTATGGAAGAGAGTTTTGGAAATTTTCAAGCGTCACTGCTCTACTGCAACAAATGTCGTCGTGCCATGCCCGTACGGGAACGCCTTCTTTTAATTCTGCCGGACGGGGAGCTTTACGATTACACCTGTCAGGGCTGCGGGAGCTCCGTTGGCTCGAAAACTGACAAGGTCGCTGCAAACCAACCCATCACAGGCCCCCTGGTCCGGTCATCCTAAGGAGCGAGTCCCTGTGGGTTCCTAACGGGTGCATTTGAATATATTTGATTGAGCCTACCAGCAGCTCCCGCGTGCGGTCTTGTTGCTACGTATTTTCTGTATAAATATTCCAGTAAAATCAATAATTTACACTTTAAATTTATAGAGAATTATTAATTTGGCTTGAGGCGTCAGGGGGGGGTAGCCTTGCGGGAAGAATGGACGGGCCCTAACTGAGCAGAAGGAGGAATCGGCAATGGCTAAGATTCGACATGTTGCGCTATGCACTGAGAATCCTGCAAAGCTGGCAGAGTTTTACCAGACAACCTTTGGAATGAAGGAGGTTGCTCGCGGTACGGAGAAAGAGGGGAGACAGGCCATTTATCTCTCTGACGGTTACATCAACCTCGCTCTTTTGCCGGCACGTGGACGACCCGAGGGCATCGAGCATTTTGGCTTCGAAGTCGAGAATATTGAAGAGTCAGGCCGCGTGGCTAAGGCTCAGGGCGCGAAGCAAGGGTTGGCACCTCGGCCCCGAGACGGCCGATTCGCCGAGTTTCGAATCCATGATCCCGTTGGGATACCGGTGGATTTATCTGAAAATGGATGGAAGACTAGCTGACCGGGCGAGGCTTATGCTATTTATGGGGTAAAAGCACGCAAAGACGGTGTTTTTGCCAACAGTCCTATGTGACCATTGACAATCGCCCTCGAAGACTTAAACTGGTATTGGAGTACCTATGGTTGTTTACAATCTAATTTGTGAGACAGAACACCAGTTTGAGGGCTGGTTCCCAAGTGCCGAGGGATATGAAGAACAGGCTGCGCGTCAGCAAATTTCGTGTCCCGTGTGCGGCACAACGAACGTGGTGAAGTTGCCCCACGCCTGTGCGATCCACACCAAGAAGGAAGAAAAGAACGAGCAACCCCGGCGTCGCAACGCTCCTTCCCACCCCCTCTCTGAGACGGAGGCCAAGGAGTTTCTCCTCCGCGCGCACCACCATATTCGTGAGAACTTCGAAGACGTGGGCACCCGGTTTGCGGAAGAGGTCCACAAGATGTTTCACGGGGAAGCCGAAAAGAAATCCATTTACGGTACGGCTACCGTGGAAGAGCGAGATGAACTCGACAGTAACAGCGTTCCTTACGCCATTCTTCCGAAGCCGGAACTGGATAGCTAATTCTCCGCTCCATCAACTCAAGCTCAGTCGCTGCGCAGCGGGCCATCTGCCTCCTCATATGATTCCTTAATTGACAAATCACCCTAGGCTCTGATACGTCAACGGCATGGCCTTGGATGCACGTGAAATCCGTAACGTGATGGCGCATTTTGCCACCGGCGTGACGGTTATAACGACTAACGATATAACTGGAAAACCTTTTGGCCTCACGGTTAATTCCTTTACCTCGCTATCCCTCAATCCACCATTGGTCGTCGTTTGCGTGGATAAGACCGTGGATTGCTACTCCTGCTTTGATGAATCAAAGGTCTTTGCTGTCAATGTCTTGAGCGAAGACCAAGAGGAACTATCACGTCGTTTCGCCACCAAGGGAATAGAAAAGTTTGCCGGAATCCAATGGCGCATGGGAGAGTGTGGATCGCCGCTCCTTGACGGTGTCATAGGGACCATTGAGTGCAAGGTTACCCGCAGCTATGAAGGCGGGGACCACACCATCTTCTTGGGTGAGATTTTGAGCGCCACCGCCAAAGGGGACAGACCCCTTCTTTTCTTCAAAGGAAAATACCACCGCCTGCCCTTACCCTAGAGGCGTCTGGTCCGCACAATTTCTTCAAATCAGCTCAGTGGGCTGGGAAAACTTGCAGTCCCATGTGGTTTATGGTAATCGGGCAAAGTATCCAACCCTGAGGTTCAACGCAAGTCACTTAAGGTCCATACGGCCACTTCAAAGATCCGCCTGTACTTTGGAGATCAACCGAGCGGAAAACTGAACCTTCTCGAAGGGAGACATCGAGGGCAGACTTATGGCACAGAAGGGCACTTCTTCGACTCCAACACAGAAATGGGTTGGTCGCAGCGTGAATCGAGTGGAGGACAAGCGTCTGCTAAGGGGCAAGGGGCAGTTCCTCGACGATATTAAGCTAGCGGGTATGTATCACGCAGCGGTACTCCGGAGCCCCCACGCCCATGCCATCATCAAATCGGTGGACGTCTCAGACGCCTTAAAGATGTCTGGGGTACGCGGGGTTCTAACCGGGGAGGACGTGGCCCGGATGTCCCGACCCTTTCCCCAGGCAGTGGACGAGCCGTTGGAGTACTACTCGATCGCCGTGGACCGAGCCCGGTACGTCGGTGAAGGGATAGCCGTAGTGGTTGCCGAGGACCGTTATCTGGCAGAGGACGCCCTGCAGGCTCTCCGAGTGGAATATGAGCCTCTCCCCGCCGTGGTGGACGTGGAAAAGGCCATGGAGGAGGGCGCTCCCATCCTTCATCCCAAGGTAGGATCCAATGTCATCAACCACCGGAAATTTCGTTACGGTGACCCTGACGCAGCCTTCGCTCAAGCAGATGTTATCGTCAAGGACAGGTTTTCATTTCCCAAGTACTCTTCCACTCCAATGGAGACCTTTGCGGTCATAGCCGAATATGAGCCAGTTGAAGACATAATTACGGTCTGGTCCAACTTCCAAGGCCCCTTCACCCTGCATTCGGTATCGGCAGCGGCGCTGAAGATTCCGGAAAACCGGTTGCGCTTTATAATTCCGCCGGATATCGGCGGCGGTTTCGGAATCAAGTCAAGCATGTTTCCACAGATCGTCATGACCGCCCTAGCCGCCAAGAAGACAGGAGTTGCGGTGAAATATATTGAGGACCGGATGGAACACCTCATGTCCTCCTCCAGCGGAACTGACCGGGTTACGTACATCGAGGCTGCCGCCAAAAACGACGGTACGATTCTGGGCATCAGGAAGAAAGTCATAGACAACGTAGGAGGGTATCTGCGCAGCCCCGAGCCGGCTTGCTCGTACCGTCCGATTGGGAATCAGCTGGGGCCCTATACCATAAGGAATTTGGATTGGGATGTCCACGTGGTCATGACCAACAAATGTCCCACGGGACCCAATCGAGGATACGGTTGCCAGCAGCTGTATTTCGAGACGGAGCGGATTGTAGACATGTTGGCCGAAAAGCTGCACATGGACCCAACAGAGCTTCGGAGGAAAAATCTGGTTCCCAAAGACCAATTCCCTTACCATGCAGCAACCGGTGGAATTTATGACGCAGGGGACTATGGGGCCTGCCTGGATTTGGCGCTTGAAAAAGCAGACTATAGCAAACTTCGCGAAGAGCAGCAGAAGGCTCGTAAGGAAGGGCGACTTTTCGGCATAGGCTTGGCCACGGTCGTTGATCCCTCGGTCACCAATATCGGATACATCACCGTCGCGTATTCACCCGAGTTTCGGGCCAGTGGTAAATTCAACCCCAAATCTGGCTCCAGCGAAACTGCCGTTGTCAAAATGGACCCCCTGGGGCAAATCAGCGTCATCATCAACACCGTCCCCGAGGGTCAGGGTCACGAAACCATTGCCCGACAGATTGTGGCCGACGAACTAACCGTCTCTCCCGACGACGTACGTGTCGTGTCAGGTCTGGACACCTTTACTAGATTCTGGAGCGTCACGACCGGGACCTATTCCAGCCGGTTCGCTTCAGTAGGGACCAGTGCAATCGCTATGGCCGCGAGAAGGGTGAAAGAAAAGCTCATAAAGATTGCCGCCGATCAGTTGGAGGTTGGTGAAGATGACCTCGAGTTGATGGAAGGCTTCATTCAGGTCAAAGGGGCGCCGAAACGGAAGCTCCCAATCCGTCGGGTGGCCGGACTGGCCCACTGGAACCAAGGGGAACTCCCAGAAGGAATGGAACCCGGTATCCATGCTAGCTACACCTATAATTTCCCAGTTTCCAGGGCACCAGACTTTGAGGATCGAGTCAACTCGTCCATTACCTATGGATTCATAGCTGACCTTGCATGTGTCGAAATCGATCCACAGACCGGCCAGGTGGAAATCAAGAAATACATTACAGTCCACGATTGCGGCAAGATCCTCAACCCGAAACTCGTCGAGGGACAGATCTATGGAAGCTTCGTCCACGGCCTGGGCGGGGCATTTTATGAGGAAATGGCGTATGACGAGAGCGGTCAGTATCTAGCCGCCACCTTTGTCGACTATATGTGCCCCACGGCAGTGGAATCGCCCGAGCTGGATATCGGTCACGTGGAAACCCCGTCCCCCTTTACGGTCTTGGGCTCGAAGGGGTGCGGGGAGTCGTGTACCATGAGTGTTCCCGCTTGCTTGGCCAATGCCGTGGCGGACGCCTTGAAACCTCTAGGGACCACTGTCCACCAGCTTCCTCTCAAACCCAACCACATATGGCAGCTGATTCAGGACGCCAAGACATCCAACGACTCGAAGACTGACGGAGGGCGTAAATGAAGCCGCCAGTCTTTAAGTATGTCCGCGTTGACAGTATCGGAGGAGCCTTATCCGCCTTGGCCGAAAATAGGGGTGAGGCAAAAATTTTAGCCGGGGGACAGAGTCTTGTGCCAATGCTGAATTTCCGGATCGCTTCGCCAAGTGTCTTGGTGGATATCAATCCAGTCAAGGAGCTAGATTACATCCGGGTAGAGGAGGGATGGGTACGTATTGGCGCACGAACGCGTCAGAGGGCTTTGGACAGGAGTATGGACGTGAAAAGAAAATGCCCTCTTCTTGCTGAGGTTGTGAAATGGATCGGCCACCCAGAAATCAGGAACCGTGGCACGGTCGGTGGCAGCCTGGTTCACGCCGATCCCACAGCGGAGCTGGCGCTCGTGGCGATACTTCTGGACTCCCAAGTGAAAATCCAGGGAAACAGGACATCCCGGACCGTTGGAGCGGCTGATTTTTTCCAGGGTATCATGGCCACCTCTATCGCAGAGGACGAGATTCTGACTGAGGTGAGTTACCCCGTGGCCCCTGCGCGGTCGGGTTACGGATTCCAAGAACTCTGCATCCGTCATGGA
>Ga0209980_10001770_pt1 | contig 11833 bp, 12 predicted proteins | sample CR02metaG_FD_183611 | JGI IMG/M metagenome (GOLD analysis project Ga0209980, IMG submission 183611) | Deep subsurface microbial communities from Mariana Trench to uncover new lineages of life (NeLLi) - CR02 metaG (SPAdes) (version 2) | ecosystem: Environmental > Aquatic > Marine > Ocean trench... | reverse complement strand
TTCTCCTGCATTTCAACCAGCTGCTCCTGCAGCGAATAAGTCTTGATCTGAGATACAAAAAATCCATAAACGCCTGCGATGACGATCCCGCTCAAGACTATTCCTATAAGCAGCTCTGTCAGCGTAAAACCGGACTCTCCTGAGTTACCGAGTATCATTAATCCTGCCGTAGGAGTGTCGTCTGCATTACCGTATGACTGGTGTAATCTGTCCAGCTCACTACTACTTGTACTGTGGTCAATTGATCAGCCCCGCCGACAATCGTCCATGTACTGGTGAATATTCCACTAGTATCATTATCATTATTGGCGTTTGTGAGGGTCGTCGTAAGCGCCGTCCTCCTCAGGTCGTCTATTTTAGATCGAGCCAGCCCGACGGCAATCGTCCGATTCTTACTAAAGTTGTTGGAGTGCAATACATTGAAAGCCATTGGGGCCAATCCCAACAGGACAACGGTAAGGGTAAATATAGTAACGAGGATCTCAACGAGCGTAAAGCCTCTGTGATGTAGATGCACATCCCACTCTCTTCGTACGTGAATTTTTCTAAACATTCTAGATACTTAGGCTACTCTCGGTGAAAACCTTTGTAAACCAGACCCACTTGTGAGTTAGCAATTCCCATTGCAACTGCTCGGCCTACAGAGACGAATCCGGCCTCTAGTGTTAACTTCCAAGTTCCTCCCCTCTCCCTTAGTATTGCAGAGCTTGACCGTTCCCCCGGTCGATTTGCCTATGACAGTGTATTCTATCGTCGTGTTGGTCTGGACAGTGATGCCGTTGGGCAAATCTTTTCCTTTTAATGTATCCTCCCATGCCGAATTAACGAATCTTTCAATTGTATAGCCCGTACTCGAAAAAACCAGGCGATGCTTAACATTTTCATGTATTGCCCGCCACTTGGCCCAGTCCAGGTTCGCCTGAACCTCGCGCGCACCGCCATTAAGACGGAAGGTGAGGAGGACGGTACCCCAGTCGGGAATAGCGATCGCTGAGATGATGCCAATTAGGGCGACGGTTACCAGGATCTCTACCAGGGTAAAGCCCCTTGCCCAACTAATCCCGCGCTCCCGATACATCCTTACCAGCCTAAGTTGAGTTTAGTGACACATGATGCCTTCTCTGTGGCTCAAAAGCGTAGATATTCGGCTTATTGTATGTGTTCCAACTCACCTAGGCCATAGCCCCTTTATTTTACAGCAATTGTTATGCCAAGCTGTGGATGATCCTGTAATAGCATTGGTCGGTGGGTACTAAACCAATGAATAATCAAACAGTTAGATTCATTCGCTGAGACGTAAATGCAGCTGATTGACTGTAAACTTTGTTGACATCAGATGGGATCCGTGTCAGAAAAAGCTTCCAGCAAGAAACGGCCCGGGGTTATATGCGAAATACCGTGGGAGCGGTTCATGATCACAAAAGCCAGCTTGGCGAAAGATTTCGCACTGAGCCGAAAATCAAGTTATATCGACCACGGGGTTTGAACCCCGTGCTCGACCAAAGGGAAGAGCTACCGCTTCTCCCCCCTGTGGAGTAATGGACCACGACTCCACGGGGGATACCCCATCGGTGTTGTGCCCGCGGCAAGCCGCGGGGTTACCCAATAATCTACCGCCGGATGAATTCAGCATGGAAATTCACCTGCAGAACTGGCCTCAGATCTTTCGGAACGGTTTGCGGGTCGGTTTCATCCCTTTAATTTTAAAGGTATCGGCCGTATCTTTCTCGCCTTGATCCAAAAGCTTGTCGATGGCCTCCTCTCCCTTCAGACCTTCCATCTTGATCTTAAGGCGCAGGTTGTTGGCGCTGTCGGCATTGATAAGCGCCTGATCGAGGCTGATTTTCCCTTCCTTGTATAGCATGAACAGCGCTTGATCAAAGGTCTGGCATCCCTCTTGTATCCCCTGCTCCATTCCCTCCTTGAGGATATCGACTTCGCCCCTCCTTATGAGATCCTTGATCCGTGGCGTATCCATGAGAATCTCCAGAGCTGCTATGCGCTTGCCGTCTAGGGAAGGCATCAGGCGCTGAGAGATAATGGCGCGCAAATTCAGGGAGAGTTGAAGGTAAATCTGGGGATGGCGCTCCGTTGGGAAGAAGTTCAGGATCCGCTCGATTGCCTGATTGGCATTGTTGGAGTGGAGGGTCCCCAGGCACAGGTGGCCGGTCTCGGCAAAAATGATCGCCGCATCCATGGCTTCGGTATCGCGGATCTCACCGATGAGGATCACGTCCGGGGCCTGGCGCAGGGTGTTCTTCAGTGCGTTGGCATAAGAATACGTGTCAAAGCCAATTTCTCTCTGTGTCACAATAGACTTCTTGTGCTTATGGACGAATTCGATCGGATCCTCAACGGAGATGATATGACCACCCTCGTTGGAGTTCCGATGGTCAATCATGGCCGCCAGTGTTGTCGATTTGCCGCAGCCCGTGGCCCCGACGACAAGGACCAGACCCCTCTTAGTCATCGCGATATCCTTGATGATTGGCTGGAGACCCAGTTTATCGATTGTCACAATCTCAACCTTGATTTGCCGGATGACCAAACCAACATTGCCCCTCTGGCGAAAAATGTTGACTCGGAACCTGCCCAGTTCCGGGTAGTAAAGAGCCAGGTTCATCTCCATGGTCTCTCCGAACTCCCGCCTCTGCTTTTCCTTCATGACAGAATTAGCCAGGGCCTCAATCTGTTCGTTCGTTAACGCCCCATCCCCAACAGGCTGGGTCGCGCCATTGATGCGGTACATCGGCGGGCTCTCCACCGTGAGGTAAAGATCCGAGGCTTCCCTCTCTACCATAACCTTGAGCAACTCTTGAATTTCCATAACAACCCTCCTGCCACTTAAGGGCAACGATAAGGTGCAACCCGTAAAGATGTCTTCCCGTTTAGTGCTGCCACTATCTCAAGGACCTTGCCTGACCGCCCATCCCCGCAGCCGCAAGGCCAAAGAGATTGGGGTTTGCGCTCTTGGACTGGGCCTCTTCCCTGGTCACAACGCCTTTCGAGGCCAAATCCGCTAGTGCCATGTCCATGGTCTGCATCCCGACCTTCTGGCTCACCTGCATGGTCCCCGGTAGCTGATGGGTCTTTCCCTCACGGATGAGGTTTCGAATCGCTACGGTTCCGGTCATAATCTCCACGGCCGCCACCCTACCCCCTGCCTTTTTCTTGAGCAGGGCCTGGGTGATGACCGCCTCGATGGACTCAGCAAACATTGTACGGATCTGGGCCTGCTGAGCCGGGGGAAAAACGTCAACGATCCTGTTCACCGTGTCGGGCGCACTGGAGGTGTGGATGGTCCCGAAAACCAAATGCCCGGTCTCGGCTGCAGTCAGCGCCAGCTGAATCGTCTCAAGGTCACGCATCTCCCCGACCAGTATAACATCAGGATCCTCTCGTAGGGCTGCCCTCAAGGCATTGGCAAAAGAATGGGTGTGAGGCCCAAGCTCTCTCTGGTTGACCAGACATTTTTTCGATTTGTGGACAAACTCAATAGGGTCCTCAATAGTGAGGATATGGCCTTCAAAGTCGTCATTGATAAAATCGATCATCGCTGCCAGGGTAGTGGATTTTCCCGAACCCGTCGGACCGGTAACCAGGATCAACCCTTTCTCTCTCTGACAGAGCTCCTTCATAATCGGCGGCATTCCCAACTGGTCCAGGCTTAGGATCGTTGTGGGAATGGTGCGGAAGACAGCGGCCTCCCCCTTCCGCTGCATGAACAAATTAACCCGGAAGCGGGCCACATCTCCCATCTCAAAAGAGAAGTCCACATCATAGGTCTCTTCAAACGCCTTACGCTGCGCATCGTTCATGATGTCAAAGACCATGGTATGAACATTTTCCTGGGTCAGTGAAGGATGGTCCAGCTTTTTCAAATCCCCATGGATGCGCAGCATGGGCGGCTCGCCGGAGCTTAAATGGCAATCCGATGCCCCCTGCTCCACGGCAAATGCCAGTAGCTGAGTGATATCCATAAGACCCTCCTATCTCACCGTTCTTGCAAGGAAATATAATACAGCCTGAGAATAGAACATGTAAAGCCAGCAGTCGGATTTACGGGAGAAGAACCAGGACCCCTAGAAAAAACCACCTCTCATGAGCCTAAGCCCAGAAGGTTAAAACCGAATTTGAAGGATGTCCTGTCGGGATTTCTCGTATGGTTAACGGAAAACCCGATGCTCCAGCACTCACACTGGGAGAGGATCTTAATCCCACCCCGGTTACTAATAAACCGTCTTTCCCGTGCATCGTAGTTGGAATTGTAGAGAAGCAGGAGGTGATCCGTAAGATGATAAAGGGATCGAATGCTCACTTGCTTTAATATATTTTTGCCCCCCGATCCGCATCGGGGGTCAAAGGTACCCGGCGGGGGAGGGCATACAGCTGGCAAACCGGGAACGGGCGAGACGAGATTGGCATCTTCCGCCAGGGGGGCTAAAAAATCTTCTCGAATGAAGCGGTAGATCACATCCAATTGGTTGGGCCGCTTAAAGTCACGGTCCAGGACGCGTCGGTCCAAGGGTCGGGGATCTGACAGCAAAAATCCTACTGCGGCCTGAGAAAGCTGCCATGGTCCCGGATTGAGCCCCGTATCAAATCGCAGGGTGAAATAGTCGACAGGGGTCAGCCTCAAATTCATATCCAGATCGGAAAGACTATCTCCGCCGTTCCTCTCTTTATCAATATCGTAGCTCAGCGCTAGCCTTAAACGTCCCATCTCTCGTATGGCACCTATACCAGGGAAAGTCAGGAGTTCCACGTCCCGATCTTTTGGAAGGCCCATTGATTCCCTGGAAGATTTCCCCCAGAGACGATTTGTGAGGGAAAAGGTTAGGAGGTTTCTCCGGTTGATACGATCTGTCCCATCCATGATAGGGATATCCTGCTGGTTTGTGCCCGGGATGAAAAGATAACTTATCTCGGGATCGATCACATGTTTGATTTTTTTCAGGGCAGACCCATTCCAGGAATAAACCCGACCAACGGATGTCCCTACATTCCAGCTCAACTCTACAAGCTCCCGCGAATTGTTGCGGCTATATTTTCTCCCTGGAGGCAGCTCAGTTATAGTGCCTCTAGCCGGACTAGTGTCATAAAGATGATACAGGGTCTCCCGTGGGGCTACGTTGAAAGAGCCATAAAGGTAAGGAGGCAGGCGAAAGGGCAAGGTGATTTGCGGCCGCAAGTCCAAACGCAGCCCATCGGCCCCCTCATCTCTCAAATAGTTCACTCCCTCCACACGCCACTCCAGCTCCAGAGGTGTTTTTTCCAAGACCCTGCGGCCCCAAAATGACAGCTTGGGTGTCCCTTGGAAGGTAATATCATCCTCCTGAATAAAATCCTGGTAAAAGTCCCATTCACCTCGGACGTACGTATCATCCCAACTCTTGTAAAACCCGAAGCTGGAACGACCAAACCGGCTGGTTCTGATATTCCCCTCCTCAGTCCTGCTAAGATTAAACTTGTCGAACAATTCCCGCGTAAACAGATCATCGCTGAAGGCAGAAATATCGCTATAGGATATCCATCCTGAGGGGTTATAGTTTCGATGCGTCGCATTAACGCCCCAGCGGTTCTTGGGAATACCGGGGCTGGCGATAGTGGGATTCCCGACGTCAGTGTCTCCGTCTCGTAGTGACTCATTAAAGTAGGCGGCATTGACTCGCCCCCGCGTATTCTGACTGAATATTTTACGGATCTCCCCTATAATCCCCACCCGGGCACGCGTTTCAACATTAAACGTAAAGGTGGCGTCAGCGCTCTTGGAGATGGCCCAGAAAAAAGGCTGTTGGAATCTGAATCCCTCTTTCGATGAAGAACCGAAATTGGGGAAGAGCATACCGCTTTTCCGCTCGGTCCTTAGGGGGAACTTCCCATACGGGAGGTAGAAAACCGGAACGTCAAGGATATGGAAGGTTCCACCCTTGATCGTCCCCACTCCATCCCGGCTAAGATCGATTTCCTCAGCGGAAATTCTCCAAGAAGGGGGACCGTCCTCACATAGGCAAGTTGTAAAGGACCCTTGATCGATATGATAAGCCTGTCCGGCAAACTTCTGAAAACGACGACCGCTCAGGCTGAGATTGCCCTTTTCTATAAAGACTTCCCCTTCTTCGATTTCGCCTGTCTCCTCTTCGAGGTTCAGGCGGAACGAATCTGCCTTCATTCTCCACTTTGGACCATCCACCGATACGTTCCCCTTGGCCTCTACCTGCTGAGTCGCCCGGTTGACTTTCAGCTCCTCGGCCTTGAAGATTGTCTCTCCTCGCCGGACCACAACGTTCCCCTTGGCCTCGACGACGTCTCCCTTTTCGCTGACCACTAAGGTATCCGCCGTCACCTTGATTTCTTCTTTCTCCTCCGGCGCTGCCGCCGGGGCGGCTTGCGTCACCTGGTATTCCTTGCCTTTCTCCTTAGGGCCTCCCCCAGAAACTGTGCTCCCAGACGGCCCCCGAGAACTTGGTTCCTTGGGAAGGAAGGTCACAAGCAATTGAGAGTGGTCCTCTATCCACGCCACCTGATAGGTCACGGAACGTAGGAGCCGAACCCGGATGGATGATCCCTCTCCTTCCCTCTCCAGGTTGACCGAGCGGACCAACTGATCGCCGGTTACCAGAGAGCGCAGCCTAGGAAATTTCCAAGACCGGCTATAGAGCCAAAGTTCTCCTAGTTTCCCGGACTGTGGAGGGATCAGCCTGTGGGTGAAATCAGCCTTACCGCTGAGGATTAAAGCGATCTGAGTGGACTCGGGCAGGGTTTGCAAGATGATCCGGCTCTCAAGGGAGACGGGGGGTGGATTGGGTATCTCCTCCGTGGAGCCGGGAACAGGAAATCCAGGGATAACCTGGGACAGCAAAAAACAGAGGCTTAGACCCCAGATTGTGAAAACCCTCTTTCTTCTCATACCTCTAAGAACCCACTTGCGACGCCCCCAGCCTTCAGGGTTTCTGACACCCCCATCCTGAGGAGCAACGGTCTGATGTGACCTAAAAGATAAAGCGAACCGGTCACGAGAATGGTCTGATCCTCCTCTGCACCTCCAATGAGAGATGCGATCGCCTCCGCCGGATCTTCGATGACAGTTACCGGCAGGTCTGCAGGAACGGCGCTGATGAGCTCTTCGGGATCTGCGCTCCGGTCCATTGGAACCCGCGTCAACATGACCCCACGAGACACCTTGGAGAGCTCCTGCAACATTTCGGACCAATCCTTATCCTTCACGGCACCAAAGAGGAGCTCGACCTTTTTGCCGTCCAGAAAATCCCGCACCTCCTCGACCAGCGCCTTGATACCCTGGCTGTTATGGGCCCCATCCAGGATCACCCTGGGGTGGTGTAAAATCACTTCGAAACGGGCAGGCCAGAAGACCTTCTCTAAACCCTCGCGCACCGCCGCCTCGCTCACATGGAAATCTCCGTGCGTAACCTCCAATGCAGCAAGAGCGACAGCAGCGTTGCCTTTCTGGTAAACCCCGCGTAAGGCGAGGGACAGGTCCGTCAAATTCCAGCGCATCCCTTCATAGTCGAATAGACCATCTTCTTTAAAGGCAAATGAAAAGTCCCGGCCAAAAAAATAACCCGACGAGCCTTTGACCTGCGCCATCGTCTCGAAAATCGCCGCGACATCGCGTGGCATAGAACCGCATATGAACGGAACTCCCGCCTTGATGATACCACCTTTTTCCTGAGCTATGGAGTGGAGATCAGAGCCGAGATAGGCCTCGTGGTCCTTGGAGATTGTAGTGATGATGGAAACCTCAGGTGTAACCAGGTTGGTGGCGTCCAATCTTCCCCCCAATCCTACCTCCACGACGGCCACATCCACCCTGCAACGACTGAAGTAAACCAAGGCCATCACTGTCACAAACTCGAAAAAGGTGAGAGAGATGCCTGCTCCCAACGAACGAACTCTGAGTGCCTCTGCCAGCTCCACCACTTCCTCCTGTGAGATCTCCTGGTCGCTCACCCGGATACGCTCGGTGAAGGAAACCACATGGGGAGAGGTGTACAGGGCAACTTTATATCCCTGGGCGCAGAGGATGCGGTGTAGCATTGCCGCCGTAGAACCCTTCCCATTGGTACCGGCAATATGAAAGACTCGATAACGACGCTCTGGATGACCAAAGAGAGACAATGCCTGCGCCACGCGGTGCAATCGGAGATCGATCTCGCCTCCGCGCAGATTAAAAATATAATCCAGGGTCTCTAGGTACGATGCCATCACTTTTCTTTAACATCCATTCAGGTCAGCAATCAGCTTTCACACAGAGAGTGACGAGGACTAAGTGCTGAGCCAAGCGTTTCCCATACTCCGTCCTCAGTACTCATTGCTCAGTCCTTGTCTCTCATAAATGATTGCTAAGAGCTAAGTGCTGATCTTCTTAGCTTGTTTCATGGCCCGCTTGAGATGGGCCACAAATGCTGCACCCTGTTTCACCTTTTCCTGATTTCGTGTTTGCCTTTCCATGAGGTTAATCAAAGCGCTTCCCACCACAACGGCATCAGCAAAAGAGGCAATCCAAGCCGCCTGCGCTGGGGTTGAGACACCAAAACCAACCCCGATGGGCAGGGACGTGTATCGGCGTACTCGGGCCACTAGCTTCTCGAGGTTATCCTCAAAGTGACCCCGCGCACCCGTTACCCCCGTAACGGACACATAATAGATAAACCCTCGTCCCTCACGTGCAACCAACCTGATCCGCTCTACATCGCTTGTAGGGCCAAGGAGAAAGATCGTATTCAGCCCCCGCATCTCGGTCCATCGCTTCAACTCACCGCTCTCTTCTGGAGGAAGGTCGACGCATAAAATGCCGTCGACACCTGCTGCCTTAGCTTCTAACGTCAGTCGCCTGGTCCCATAGATGAAAAACGGGTTATAGTAGCCAAAGAGGATCAAGGGGATATCCGAGTACCGACGAAAATCCCGGACAACCCCTAACACGTCGGAGAGAGAGGTCCCCCCTCTTAGGGCGCGTTCCGAGGCACGTTGAATGGTCGGACCGTCAGCCATCGGATCAGAGAAGGGGACCCCCAATTCAATAGAGTCTGCCCCGCTCTGATCCAAGGCGCGCATGATCTTGAGAGTGGTCGCAAGATCGGGATCCCCTGCGGAGATAAAGGGGATCAATGCAGCCTCGCCCCGGCTTCTAAGCTCTGCAAACTTTGCATCAATGCGATTCATACTGAACTCCGTCCGAATGCAAAATGCAAAACGAAAAATGCAAAATTTGCAGGAGATGGAACTCAGAAGATAGAATACAGAAAATAGAATACTTTCTGGCTTCTGACTCGTGCATTCCGACTCCTGGAGTCTGACTACTGGATACCGGATTCGACTTTAAAGGATTTTGACTTTTGCGATTTGCAATCGTCATTTTGCCTTGGTTGAACGCTGTTCAATTTCCACTCCAAAATGACCTGCGACCGTGTCTATATCTTTATCCCCTCTACCTGAGAGATTAATAATGATGACCTCGCCTTTCTTCCGGCCCGGGGCGAGGCGAAGTACCTCGGCGACCGCATGGGCACTCTCCAGGGCCGGGATGATCCCTTCCACTTCTGCCAGTGTTTTCAAGGCCTCGATGGCTTCCCTATCTGTTGCTGAAACAAAACTTATACGCCCACGATCATAGAGGTAGCTCGGCTCCGGTCCAACTCCGGGGTAATCCAAACCAGGGGCAATGGAGTGGGCATGACGGATCTGCCCTGCCCCATCCTGAAGTAGATAGGTCATATTGCCGTGGAGCACTCCGACCTTTCCTCCAAGGATCGATGCAGAATGGCGGCCGGTCCTGAGACCCAATCCTGCCGCCTCCACCCCTATCATTTTCACCTTCATATCCTTCAAGAATGGATAGAAAAGCCCCATGGCATTGCTGCCACCTCCAACACAGGCCACCAGATAATTAGGGAGACGACCTTCCCTTCTCATGATCTGCCGTCTCGCCTCCATACCGATGACCGACTGAAAATCCCGCACCATCATGGGATAGGGGTGGGGACCAGCCACGGACCCGATAAGATAGTAAGTGGTGCGTACATGGGTCAACCAATCCCTCATGGCCTCGTTCATAGCATCCTTGAGGGTATTGGTCCCGGACTTCACGACCCTGACCTCGGCCCCAAGCAGCTTCATACGAATGACGTTCAGAGACTGGCGTTGGACATCCTCCATGCCCATGAAGATCTCACACCTCAGACCAAACAGCGCCGCTACCGTTGCCGTTGCGACACCGTGTTGCCCTGCTCCTGTCTCTGCAATGACCCTCCCTTTACCCATCCTGCGGGCCAAGAGGATCTGACCCAGAGTGTTGTTGATCTTGTGGGCCCCTGTATGGCAGAGGTCCTCTCGTTTGAGGTAGATCTTTGCCCCTCCGAGCATTCGAGTCAGCCTTTCGGCAAAATAAAGCGGAGTCTCCCTCCCGGCATACTCCCGCAAATAGTAGCGGAATGCTTGCCGAAAAGACTTGTCTCGCCGGGCAGCGATGTAGCTTTCCTCCAGCTCGATGAGAGCCGGCATGAGGGTCTCGGATACGTACCGTCCCCCATAGATGCCGAAATGCCCTTGGCGATCAGGAAGCCTTGGCTGCGAGAATGAATTCCTTGAGTTTCCCATGATCTTTGATACCGGGTCTTGCCTCGACGCCAGTACAGACATCGACCCCGTAGGGTCGGACCTGTTGCACAGCCTGCTCAACGTTTTGTACGTTTAACCCACCAGAAAGAATGAACCGACTTGCATCCAACCCCTCAATCCAACTCCAGAGAAAGGGAGAACCCGAGCCCCCATATCCAGGGGCCCAAGAATCCAAGAGATAGAAGTCCGCTGGAAATCCTTTAATGCCGGCCAAGGATGCCCGATCTCGGATGCGAAAGGCCTTGATAACCTCCAACCCCCATCCGCGACAGTACTCCTGGCTCTCGTCACCGTGAAACTGAATTCCGCTGAAGGCCTGTTCGCCATCCCCTTGGCAGCGAATGCTGAGAATCTCCATGACCTTCATCCTGGGTTCATCGACGAAAACAGCGATGCGACGAATATGCTGAGGGATCTCCACCAGGATCTCCCGAGCCCGCTCAGAAGGAAGATAGCGAGGGCTGGGAGGGTAAAAGTTAAACCCCAAGGCATCAGCACCAAACTCTACCGCCTTTAGGGCATCCTCGAAGTTGGTTATCCCACAGACCTTGACCTTAACCATAATAGCAAATAGGCCATCAGCAGTCAGTTTTCAGTTTCCGCAGAGAGTAATGAGGAATGAGTGCTGAGGGAAGAAGAAATTTTCTTCACTCAGTCCTGAGCCCTCATTGCTCATTCCTTCGCAAGAAGCTCTCTCAGTTTCGCCCCCGGATCCCGGGCGGACATCAGCGCCTCTCCTACCAAAAAGTTGTGTACCCCCAGACCCTCCAGCCTGCTTATCTGGTCCAGACACTCGATACCGCTCTCACAGACAACCATGATTCCACGTGGCAGCATTGGCATCAGCCGCTCCGTAGTCTCCAGATTCACTTCAAAGGTTCTTAAGTTGCGATTATTGATCCCGATCAAACAGGCGCCGGCTTTTAGTGCGCACGTAAGCTCCTCCTCTGTATGGACCTCGACCAATGAGTCCAGGCAAAGTGACCGGGCCTGCTCCAGCAACTCCCGAAGAAGCGTCAGATCGAGAAGAGCCATGATAAACAAGACAGCGTCGGCTCCGAAACTCCTCGCCTCCAAAAGTTGGTAACCATCCACAATAAAATCCTTGCGTAAGACTGGCAAAGGAACTTCCATCTTGATCTGCTCCAGGTAGAGTAGACTGCCCTGGAAAAAGCGCTCCTCGGTAAGGACC
>Ga0209980_10001768_pt1 | contig 11839 bp, 8 predicted proteins | sample CR02metaG_FD_183611 | JGI IMG/M metagenome (GOLD analysis project Ga0209980, IMG submission 183611) | Deep subsurface microbial communities from Mariana Trench to uncover new lineages of life (NeLLi) - CR02 metaG (SPAdes) (version 2) | ecosystem: Environmental > Aquatic > Marine > Ocean trench >... | reverse complement strand
GATACCCAAACCTTGAATCTAGTGGTCGATTTGAATGTTCGTGCGATGTTTCAGACGGCACAGTCCGTGGCCCGTGTGATGATCAAGGCCGGCAGCGGCTCAATCATCAACATGTCGTCACAAATGGGTCATGTTGGTTCACCGAACCGCAGCGTTTATTGCATGACCAAGCACGCGGTCGAGGGACTGACGAAGGCAATGGCTGTCGAGCTGGCGCCCCTGGGAGTGCGGGTGAATGCACTCGCACCCACCTTCATCGAAACGCCAATGACCCGGTCGATGCTGGACGATCCCGGCTTCAAGGAATTTGTTCAGAGGATGATTCCCCTGGGCAGAGTGGGGCAACCGAACGACGTGGCAGTCGCTGCTCTTTATCTCGCATCTGACGCCTCGGCGATGGTCACCGGACATAGCCTGAGAATCGACGGCGGCTGGACGGCTGCCTGACACCTAGCCCACATGAAGATGTTCAGTTTCAATCAAAAAACACAAGTGCTGTTCGGCACGAATGCACTCGCAGAGCTGCCCGGAGAACTCAAGCGTAGAAACATCGACAAGTTGCTGCTGGTGTCCGATCCGGGAATAGAAAAAGCCGGAATACTCGGCAAAGTAGCCGCTACGCTCCATCAGGCTGGCGCCGAGTACCACGCCTTCATCGAGATAGAGGTTAATCCCACCGATACCACGATGACCAGGGGCGCCGAGGTGTGTAGGGCCACGGGCTGCGACGCGGTACTGGGTGTCGGTGGCGGAAGTCCGATTGATTCCGCCAAAGTCATCGCAATGCTGGCCACCAACGCTGAGCCATTGGAACACTACATTGGCCAGGGTGCCGATGCCTGGAAAAACGCGCCACTGCCTATTCTGGCGATTCCAACCGCAGCAGGGACCGGTGCGGAAGTGAGTGGGGCAGCCATGATCAATCTGCTCGCTGAACGACGAAAAGTCGATATATTTGGAATAACCATTACACCGGATACGGCAATATGTGACCCGGTTCTGACGGTAGGATTGCCGCCGCATCTTACCGCAACCACCGGGGTGGACGCATTAACGCACGCCATTGAGTCCTACGTGTGCAACGTCGCAAATCCGGTCAGCGACATGTTTACTGTTCGCGCCATCGAGCTGATCTCCAACAACATAAAACTCGCTTTTACCGATGGCAATAACCTGGCAGCCCGTTCAGCGATGCTGCTTGCAAGTTCTCTTGCCATCATTGGTTACGCCGGACTCGGTTGCGTGCATTCCGTCGCACAGACAATCGGCGGATACTACAATCTTCCTCACGGCTTATCAGTGAGCGTGTGCCTACCCACCTGCAGCGAATACAACATTTCCACAGTGCCGGAGAAATACGCTCATATTGCCCGAATATTCGGCGTGGATACGAGCTCGATGAACCTGATCGAGGCAGCTGGCTCGGCGATCACGGCTTTTAGGCAGTTGCTCACCGATCTCGAGGTCACCGACACACTGGCCTCGCTCGGCGTAAAGACTGCCGATGTCGACACCTTGGCGAAACGATGCATGCTGGACGGCAGTACACCGCCGAATCCCCGGCCACTCACGGAGGAAAATTTCCGTGAATTGATACTCAAACTACTCAATGACTAAGACCAGTCACGCACACCCAGACCAATGCAGATCAAACATGCATCCGCAGTATAATGGCCGCCATGTCAACGCACGGTGATTACCAACTGTGGATCGACGGCCGCTGGACAACGGGTAACGGTACTCATTTTGAGCGAGTGAATCCCGCCAACGGCACGGTTGCCTGCCGCATCGCGCGCGCCGACAAGACCCAGGTAATTGAGGCAATAACAGCTGCTCGGAAAGCACTTAACGCAGGCTGGTCACAAAGCGACGGTGCTGACCGTGCAGCCATTCTCCTGGCCCTCGCCGAAGCCCTGATGAAACATCAGGAAAAGATGGCCCAGCTCGAGACGGCAATACTCGGCTCGCCTTTGCATTTCAGCCGCTCCTTTATCGAGGGCGCGGCAAAGACGTTTCAGTATTATGCCGGGCTCGCACGAGACATTAGTGGCCGGTCTGTGAGGCTCGGTCCGGGCAAAACCGGCTTTACACTGTTGGAGCCTATCGGGGTTGCAACGCTGATCCTGCCCTGGAATTTTCCGATCGGCGAGTTGGCATGGAAGCTGGGGCCTGCCCTGGCTGCGGGATGCACGGTAGTCGCCAAACCCGATCTGAAGACAGCGGCGACAACGCTGGAAGTCGGTCCAATGTTGCGCGAAGCAGGGCTCCCCGACGGCGTATTCAACGTCGTCGTTGGTGACGTGGAAGAGATCGGCGATGTCCTTACCGGACATCGGGACGTCGATACGGTCTCCTTTACGGGGTCAAGCGCAAGCGGTCGTAATGTCATGAGTAGCGCATCCGCAACCGTTAAGCCACTGCACCTCGAACTAGGCGGAAAGTCACCGCTGATTGTTCTGGCGGATTCCGACATTGAAAGAGCTGCAGTGGATGCCGCCAATGGAATTTTTTGGCACAACGGCCAGGTCTGTACCGCTTGCTCGCGGCTACTCGTCGAGCGATCTGTCGTCGATCAGTTTGTCGAGCTCCTGAAAGGTGAAGCGGCGAAAATGAAAATTGGCGATCCGCTGGCGGCTGATACAGACCTGGGGCCGGTCATTTCGGTCGAGCACCGCCAGCGAATCGAAGGTTTTATTGAAAGAGGCATCGAAGCGGGTGCCCGACTGGTGAGGGACGGTCGTTTTACTGGCGCAGAAGAGGCATTTATAGGGCCAACAATTTTTACCGACGTATCTCCCGATATGCAGCTTTTCCGTGATGAGATTTTCGGCCCGGTAGCATCGGTAACTCCGGTCGATGATCTGGACGAAGCGCTAACCCTCGCCAATGACTCTGTATTCGGCCTTGGCGCCGGTATCTGGACCAACAATATGAATGCCGCAATGCAGGCAGTGCATGAATTGCAGGCGGGCATGGTGTGGGTGAATGGTTACGGCGCAGAACGATGTGAAATGCCCTGGGGTGGACGCAAGCAAAGCGGTTACGGGCGTGAATTATCGCCTCAGTCGCTGGAAGTATTCCTCAACACCAAAGCGGTGCACATCAGCAGGTAGTCGACCCACTCCGCTGGGCAAATGGACACGGGTTAAGAGCTACGCTGGCGGCATTTTTTTCTCATCCACGCGGCTGATCGCTCGAAGCCGCCGAAACTGAAGACATGAATTCCTATGACGTTGCATGATTCCCTCATTGCGCAGTATTGCGCCAGCGCTGTGAGTTGTTCATCAGGATCAGTATGACTGATTAGTTTTATGGCCTTTACGCCGAGATCAGTCAGCGCCCGCAGTGAAGCGCTGACGCCGCAGTACCGGGCATATCGGATCAGCATTGCTGTTTGCGTCGGCCCCGCCAGACCAACGTAAACCGGAATCTCGGGTGCACGATGGGAAAGTGTGGCGCAATATTCAACAATGCGTGTGGGTGCAAACGAGAACTGGGTGATCACCTCAATTCCTAGACCAAGTTTGGAGGCCAGTTCAAGCTTCTCATCGAAATCCGCGTTCAATACCTGGGGTGGAATTCTTGGGTGCCCTTCGGGATAACCGGCGATGCCAATTTCATGTATTCCCGCTTCAGCGAGAACGTCATCATGCAGCAGCGCCGAGCTGTCCGCGTAAGGACCAGCCGCTTGCTTAACATCACCGCCGATGATCAGCACGCGGTGCACCCCATATTCCTCTACCACCCGCGACAAGTATTCCCGCAGTTCCCGGCGTGACTTGACCTTGCGTGCGGCGATATGGGGTACGGCTTCCAATCCGGCTTCTTGCAAAGCCCCTACGATTTCGATGTTTGAGTGAATACTTTGCTTTGCGGGTGAGGGCAAATAGACGCTGGTTCCAAACGGCAATAGTTGCGCCGCTTTGGGAATTTGCTCAAGTGCCGCCACGCTCAGTTCTATGGAACCATTGGCCACCAGATCTGATATGACATCGACAGTTTGCCGGCTAGTCGTTGTCTTCGTTCCCATTGAATGCGGTGCAGGCATGATCAGCTTTTCCTGGCGTGTCTTTTGGAGATGATATAAGACTCATCGTTGAACCAGAGACCGCCGTACTTGATCAACACTTCATTGGTGGCTTCGAGGTACTTGTTGTCCCTCATGGCAGCGGTGAGGCGCTCATCCTCGATTTGCGCGACATAGACTGCGGCATTCCAGGCCGCGAACAGTGTTGAAGTACCAATGCTGGTTGAAATTTCAGTGGGTAAAGCATGCATTTTATAGCGAAATATGGAACGTGCATCCGAATTGGCGCTGAAATTATAATTTCCCGCATCAGCGCCCAATTCCAGCTTCAGGGCATGCAGGATTTCGTGCCGGCCGGAGCTGAACGGCATTTCATCCGGCCACACCTTCTGGATGATCTCGAGCCCCGGATCGTGGCCGTAAGAATGAATGCCCAGCAACCGGCCCCCTTCCGCCAGTGCGCGGGTCAGCGGCGCCACGACTTTTTCTACCTTGAACTGGGGTGAAACGCGCGAACGGTAGGGTTGCGAGGCAATAATAAGGTCGAAATCCGCCCTGCTGTCACCCTTTTTGGGGATGATGTCGTCGAGCAGAAATCGATAGTCTTCCCGGTACAGGATCAGCACCGAGGGTCTTTCATAGATCGGGTTGCCCGTCTTCGGGCTGTGGCGCGCTTGCCAATTTTCGACCAGGAAACTGTCCAGGCCCTTGATCTGTTCATCGAAGTCATGTGCTGTGTTTCCACTCAGTGGCACCTCCTGCCACACGACTGATGCCGCGGCTTTCTCATCCCTGGGGGTCAGCCAGGGTGCCTCGGAGTAGTACATATTGGTGATAATCAACACCGTGGAAGGATGCTCAAACAGCCTGTCGGGCATCTTGGCCAACGATAGCCGCACGTCTTCCAGGCTGACCTCTTTGCACAAGATATAGAAGGGCATGGTCGGGCGGCGCCAGTGCATCTCGCGCATCACGCGGGTCAGTACGGAACCGTCACCCATACCGGCATCCAATACCCGTACTGCGGGTGGTGTGGGGTGGATGTTGCCCAATTCCACGCCTATCCGTTGCGCAATTTCCTCCTTTTCGCTGCAGGTCGTGACGAACAGCAGATATTTCTGGCGGTTGTCGAAAAAACGGAAATTCTTTTGCCTGGATCCGTTTTCGGGTTCGCTCTCCACTGCGCCGCTTGCAGTGGCGGTGATGCGGTTGGCCGAGATCAGGTGCATGGATCGAGGGTCAGCTTTGGCGGGCGAAGTTCCGCCGTTTTTCTCGATGAACCGGCTGACCCGCTCCCAGGTCTCGGGGGTTACACGTGAGCCGTTGCGCAAGCGGGAGACGAACTTTCCGTCATTGACAGCCCGGCGGCCAAAAGTGGATTCGGCAATTTTCTGCTGCTTGCAGAAATTGGAGATACTGTCGAGCAACGTGTGCCCGGTGCTGGGCCGCATGATCTGGGGCTCCTGTCGGAGATACCCATTATTATCACCCGAACTGTGGGATCGCTACCACATTTTTCATTTACACCTACAGTGGGAAGCTTCCCAACATGATATTCATCATCCAGGAGTAGAGGAAACTCAGGTGTTGATGTATTTTCCCGGGGCCAGGTCCAGGGGGGGATACTTCTTGTTGCCCAGGGATCTGGGTGCTGCCCTTTCATCACCGGAGCGATCCCGTGTCCACTCGACCCAGGTTTCCCACCAGGATCCACTCCTGCGTTCCGCGTTATCGCGCCAGGCATCCGGGTCAGGCCCGGGTTCGCCGCCAACATAATAGCTGGCCTTGGGGTTGCCGGGTGGATTAACCAGGCTGGCTATATGGCCGGCATGGCTCAGGACATACTTGATTTTTTTGCTGCCCAGCATTTGGGTGGTTTTATAACAGCCTTGCCACGGGGTCAGGTGATCGTTGAGGGCGCCGGTCACAAACGCATCCACTGTAATATCACGCAGGTCGATGGGCGTATCAAGCACATTCAGCTTGCCTGGATGCGCCAGATCGTTATTCATAAAGATATCCAGCATCTGGCCATGGAGTGCGCCGGGCAGATTGGTGCTGTCAGCGTTCCAGGCGAGGATGTCGAAGCTCGGAGGATTTCGGCCCAGCAAATAATTGTTGACCCAGTAATTCCATACCAGGTCATTGGGCCTGAACCAGGCAAACAAGGTGCCGAGGTCTCGGCCTGAGATAATGCCTTTTTTGCGCGAGGCTTTCTTCGCCTGATCGATTAACTTCCTGGAGTGCAGCATGCCGATCATGGCCCTGGTGTCCCAATCCAGCAGCGTCACCGCAAAAGCAATGGAATTGAGGCGCTGGTCATCATTGGCCGCCATATGAGCGGCGAAACAGGCTATGGTGATGCCGCCGGCACAAAACCCCATTCCGTTGAAGCGCCGTTGCCGGGTAATTGACAGCATGGCATCCACGGCCTCGTACAACGCGGACAAGTACGTGTCCAGGTTCCATGCGCACTGTTCCGGCCCCGGATTTCGCCAACTCACCATGAACAGGCGAAGACCATTCGCGGTTGCATACTCGACCATGCTGCGCTGGGGCGCCATGTCAAGGAAGTAATACTTGTTGATTTGTGGCGGCACCATCAGCATCGGCAGTTGCTTAACTTTTGCCGTGGTGGGCGTGTACTGCAGCAACTCCAGTACCTCGTTTCTGAACACCACAGCGCCCGGTGTGGCGGCGATATTTTCGCCCTTGGTGAAAGGGGAGGCGTCCACCATCGTGGGCATGCCCCTGTTATACCGAATGTCGTGCAGCCTGTTTTGCCAACCCCTCACAATGCTCATGCCGCCGGTGTTGAAGGCCTCCTTGATGGCTTCGGGATTGGTCCAGAAGAAATTAGTGGGCGCCAGGGCACTGGTGAGAATGTTCATGGCGAATTTGGCCCGCTCCTGGTTGCGCCAGCTGCCCTCAGTGGAAAGCATATTGTCCATGGCCCTGGTGACAGCCAGGTAGCCTTGTCCCAGGCGCTTGTAAGCCGGGTTCTGTTGCCAGGCGATGTCTTTGAACCGCTTGTCTCCCTTCTCAGGAAGTAACTCTGACTTACCACTCAGGATTTTTAACGATTCTCCCATCAACTGAACGAGTTCTCTCCCGGCTACGCCCGGGTCTATTACCTTCAGCAGTGATTTTAGAGTTTCAGTCAAATCAAATCCGCCAATATCCTCGGCGGCGTCCAGGTTGTCTGCAGCCTGTTGCGCAATATCGTCAGAACCAACTCTTTGTTCTGTCATTTTTCTCTCGCTGTGTCCCTGATTCAGGTTCAAATTCTCCTGAATCATAGAGTATAAGTAGAATTAACTGTAGACGAAGGATAAACGCAATATTCCCAGTAATCCAAGGGTGTTGAGCAGCCAGTGCGGAGACCTTATGGCTTGTTCTGATAGACCGGGTCCTGGGGTCCGTGACACCCGCGTAGGGTCAGGGCAGCGAATATGCCTTCATCAAGGATGGTATTCCCCGGCCAGTTTTCATTCCAGTCCATACAAACCCGACGTAATGCGATACGCCATTCACCATTACGTTTTTCCAAACGATCGATATAACGGCCACCATAGAGAAACACGTGATGTTTGGCTTGTGCATCTTCCCCACTCAGTTTGGCAAAGTAGGATGGACCTTGTACGGCTACAATCTTTTCTTTGACAGCCTTAACCTTGTGATAGGCAATCAAATAGGATTCCGTGTACATGATATCGCCGTGATACTCCATATGGATGTTGCAGATAGCATGCATGGTTACCTCGAACCATTTTTGAATTTCCTCAATAATGAAATCGGCAAACTCGTGGGCATTACCCTTGAATACGCCGTGATCATCCATGCCATCCTCCCAGTAAACCGAACGCATTAGATCCACATCCGCCCGATCCAGAGCCCGGCAATAGCGGGTCAACACGTCATAACATTTTTGTCGGTCCAACAGTTCCTGAATATCTGCATCGCTTACTTTCGACATGAGCTCTCACCTCTTGAATCATAGTTTTAGTAGTGACCGCCGGTCATCAGGCTGAGTCGCCAGACTGACCAGCACGGTAGCCAGCAAGGCAGCAAAAAATGCCGGCACCATTTCATACAACTCGTAAGCGGATTCCTTGAAGAACAGCACCCAGGCAATAATAGTCAGAAATCCGGTGAGCATTCCTGCAATCGCACCCGCTCGCGTGGTGCGCCGCCAATACAGCGAACACAGCAGCACCGGGCCAAAAGCTGCCCCCAGCCCCGACCAGGCAAACAGCACAAACCAGAATACAGCCCGGGTGTCGGTCAGCGCCACCAGTGTGGCGAAAACACCGATGATAACCGTCACCCATTGGCCAATTCGCGCCAGGCGCTGATCGTCTTGTGAATAATTACGCACTTTTTCCAGATAATCGCGCACCACGGCGGACGAGGCGAGAATCAATAAGGAATCCACGGTGGACATGATGGCCGCCAATACCACCACCATCACCAAGCCATTGATGATGGGAGGAAACAAGGCCGCGCTGACCTGAGGCAATATCGTTTCCGCATCGGCCAGGTCTGGGAACATCACCCGGCCACACAAACCGATCATCACCGCACCCAGATCAAACAGCGCGATGCAGATCACCGAAACTACACCGGCCTTAAAAACCTCCTGCTCGCTTCGAATCGAAATAAACCGCACCATGAGTTGCGGCACACCCATGAAGGGCAAGCCGATGGCCAGAAAACTGGCTACGGCAACAATACCGGCCACCGTCCATCCGTGCGGGCCCATGGGGTCGAGCAGGCTGGCATCCATAGCGGCTAATTGCGCTGAAACCTCGGACCACCCGCCGAGGTGGTTCAATGCAGCAATAGGAATGAGTACCAGGGCCAGCAACATCAATACACCCTGCAACACATCGGTGTAGGCCACTGCCTTGAACCCACCGGTCGCGGTATACACCACCGTGACCAAAGCACCCAGGCCCACACCCCAGCGATAATCCATGTTCAAGAATGTGCCAAAAGCCTTGCCGGCTGCAACCATCTGGGCGGCCGCATAGGCACCTACCATCAGCAGGATGATGGCGATACTGATCATGCGCAGCACATGCCGGTGATCGTTGAACCGGCTCTCCAGATAATCCGGCACGGTGATCGAGCCATACTCATCCGTTGCCCGTTTCAAACGTCGCGCCACCACCATCCAGGACAGTGCAATACCAATAACTTCGCCCGCCACCACCCACAAGGCGTGCACACCTACCAGATAAGCCATCCCGGTCAGGCCCAACAACAACCAACCGCTTTCACCCGTGGCATTGGTCGAAAAAGCCACCACCCACCAGGGCAGCTGCTTGCCTGCCACGTAATAGCCCTGCATGGAATTGCTTTCACGGCGGCTCCACAGGGTAATGACGATCAGAACGGCGAGAAAGCAGGCAAATACGACCCAAATGATGGATGTGTCCATGTACTGACTCCCTTGGTGATTGTTGTTGCTAAAGGAGTTTTTGTCAGCACCAACAGTGGCGCATCGCCACCCCACAGCGGTTAAATGACAGCACCCGCCCCCACCTTACGGTTTCTCGCGCAGCAACAACAGGTTCCCTTGCTCGATTTTCTGATCCAGTTCGCCAAGGGCTGCCCGCACTGATCTCATGTCACTATCGCTGCCGGCTACAGAGCGCCAGTAACTGAACAATCCCAAGCGCTGAACCAGTTGTTCTTCCGACAACTGACCCAGGTACAGAGCCTTGCGCTCCGGCAGCAAGCGTACGCCGGAATCCCACATGCGAACCGTCAACATGCTGCCCTTCGCCTGCAGATTCTTGCGCATCAGCAACTCCTCGGAACGCCCCTGGTATGCCCGGCCCAACAGGGGGAGCGAAGCCTGGTCTGGTTCGGGATTCAGGGCTTGCAGGATCCAACGCCAGTCCGATTCGGGCACGCGCTGCCAACCGGCTTGTGCCAGCAGTCGAGCGATTTCGTCCGGATTGACCCCGATCTGTGCATTGAACCGCCTTGATGCCACTGAAGCGATGCTGGTCCGCTCTTTCGGCAAGTTCTGCCATTCACTGTTCCACCAATGCTCTTCCCCGATTTCACGCTCCGCAATTGCAGTCTGGAGAAGATTCAGGTCTGTGCTCGAGTGCTCCTGTACCTGCCAGGCAAACAAAACCAGGAACGCGCCATAAAATATCAGGCTGGCGATCCCGCCGGAAAATCGCCGCTTGGCTCGCTGCCGGTAGGCAATGCCCACTACCGTCGTCCAGGCAAGGCCGAACACAATACCCATCAGTGCTCCGCTCAACCATTCCATGCCCAGGTAAATCCGCGACAGGGTAAGTAAAATCAGCATCAGTGCGGCGGCGATGTAAGGCCACTGCCGGTACCGGCGCCTGAGTTCCCCGGCCTCCATCACGGCAAAGAACGACAGTACAACCGTGATCAGGTTCATGGCCGCGCTGGGTCCCTTTATGGCCTGGTCCGTCAATTCAATCACCTGTGGCGTAGTGCGCAGGCTCCAGGACAGGAGCAAGTGAATCAGAGCGCCGCCCACGATGGCAATGAACCAGTGAATAGCCGCACTGTAACGCCGCGCACCATAAAGCCACAACAGCAGGGCCACCGCAGAAAAAATTGGGACCGGCCACCGGGACAGCTGTGCAATGGCGACTATCACCGGATCCGCCAGGTGATTGCGAAGTGACAGCGCAAGGTTTTGCACCACTTGGTCCATTGCCTGGGGCTGCTCCGAAAACGGCGACAGCAACAACAGCATCAGCAGTCCCCAGAACAATACAACCAGCAAAATGCCCAGCATGGACACAGACAATACGTCAGGGTGCGATGGGTCAAGCAACGGCCCGGCAACCTTTCCCAATACCGGGTGCCGGCGGCTCCAGCGTATTACATGGCGCAACCAGTGAGCCGAGCGACTGGCCAGAGGTTCATAGACCAGGCGCATCAGCCACCAGGTCAGCCACAGTACCACGACCAGTATGACCAGTATGACGCTCAGCCGGCCGGTGTACTCGGAGGCTACTTCCAATGACGCACCGAACAACACACCCGGCAGCAGAAACGAAGGCGCCCAGCTAATACAAGCCGGGATATCCACCATCAAAAATCGGGATGGCTTCATGCCCATCATGCCCGCAACCGCCGGGATGATCGGCCGCAATGGACCGATAAACCGGCCCGCCACCACACTCTTGACCCCGTGCACTTGGAAAAACCGCGTTCCGCGCTCCATCAAACCCGGGTAGCGGGAAAAAGGCCAAAAGTCCATCAGATGGCCACCAAAACGGTAGCCAAGCAGGTAACTCATTGAATCACCCAGTAAGGCCCCGCTTGATGCTGCGATCCAGATCGGGACCAAGTCCTGCAATCCCAGTCCAATCAAGGTACCGACACCAAATAAAATCACGATTCCCGGGAGGAGGAGGCCAATAAGCGCCAGGGATTCAAAAAATGCGACCAGGAATACCATGGCAACGCCCCAGCCCGGGTGGGCATTGATCCAAGCAAGCAGTTCCTGTGTCCAGTCTGATTCCATAACTGTTTTACACGCTAAAAGCCGGCAAATGCCTCGCTGGCTGCGCCAATCGTCGTCGCAATGTGTTCATCCGTGTGTGCTGATGAAATAAAGCCGGCTTCAAAAGCCGACGGCGCCAGGTAGACACCACGTTTCAGCATCGAGTGAAAAAATAACTTGAATGCAGCTGTATCGCAGTTGCCTACTTCGGCAAAATTCACGACCTGTTTCTGTGTGGTAAACAGGAGCCCAAACATTCCGCCGACACAGCTGGCAAGAAATGGAACACCCGCATCATCGGC